>Ga0070691_10000661_pt1 | contig 13363 bp, 7 predicted proteins | sample KBSK1101metaG_FD_64673 | JGI IMG/M metagenome (GOLD analysis project Ga0070691, IMG submission 64673) | Corn, switchgrass and miscanthus rhizosphere microbial communities from Kellogg Biological Station, Michigan, USA - KBS K1-10-1 metaG | ecosystem: Host-associated > Plants > Roots >... | reverse complement strand
CGGCAACAGCCACCCGCGGCGATGAACCGGCGTCACAGGATCCCAGGCAATGAACAGCGGCCGCCGATGCCGTGTACAAACCATCGTTGACGGAAACTGGTGCTCGATATGCCAGTAGGCGAAGCCGACCCGATTGGTGTCCTCGACAATGCAGGCGTCGCAGCCTTTCAGGGGATGGTGTCCACCGACCCGGCTTGCGGTAATGCCGAGCCGCATCTTGATGGACGGCAGGCTCCCGTCAGTCACCAATGCGAGCAGCCGATATGCAACCGCGCGTGGCTGCAGGACCAGGAAGTAACCGAGAAGCGTATGCCGTAGTGCCAGGTCGACCTCACCAAACCCAGCATCCGGGAAGTGGGTTGTGAGGTAGCTCAGCCTCGATGGAAAGTCGTGGCAGAGTGCAGCATAGGGAGCTCCGAACAGTGCCCCGCTCGTCGTACGCGCGTCAGACGCACCGTTCATCACGTGCACCTGGGCACACCAGCTGTACAGCGTCTGGTTGTTCTCGAGCCAAGGCAGGTTTGCCAACATGCGGCGAAACTGAAGTCCCTGTTCAAATTTTCAGGCGGCAAGCCCGAGCATCAAAGTACTGTCACCACGTTCGAATTATTCCTTCTGGAGGTCCTTTGGAGCATAGGGCGGTGAGGCCCAAAGGCGGTACCCGAAATTCCGAGTATCTACTCTATGTAATGTAGGGGCCTCACGGCCACCCGATCTGGAGGAGATGTGAAGGCCGAGAAGCGGACGTTCTGGGAACGCTTGTTCGCCAGTAACCACTTGGCGCTCCACGGTTTTCTTCGGCGCCGGGTGGCGCATGCCTGGGATGTGCAGGATCTGGCTCAGGAAACCTACATGCGGATGCTCGGAATCGACGAAAAGCGGGCTGAGTCCATCGCCGACCCACGCGCTTACCTGTTCACGGTGGCCTCCAATCTCGTGAAAGAGCACGCGATGCTGCAGAAGCGCCGTGCGTTGGATATAGACATTGCGCATCTTCTGCCCGACCTGGAGTCACCCCAAGGCTCGGCGGAAGATGCCACCGAACGCGAGCTTCGGACTCGACGCCTGTCAGAGGTGCTCGATCGCCTGCCGTCTCGATGCAAGGCGGTGCTGCTGATGCAGCATCGGGACGGAATGAGCTACGAAGAAATTGCCAGGCACTTCGGAGTGTCGAGCCACATGGTCAAGAAGTATGTGGTCAGGGCGTTGATGCTCTGCCGCAATGAACTGGCGAACAAGGAATGATCATGCGCACACAGGATGAAAAAATCCGCGAATTGATCGCCGAACAGGCCGCCGAATGGCACGTCGCGCATTCAGAAGGTCCGCTGAGCCCACAACAGGCCCGTGCATTCATGCATTGGTTGCGTATCTCACCGACGCATGTGGCCGAGTACCTGACAATTGCTGCACTGGCGCGGGATGTGTCCGATGCGGCGCGTCATAGCACGTCTTCGGTGCTGGATCTGGCTGAAGAAGAAGGGGAATCCGTTCAATCGCTTCGAAATGAGAGCGTCCTATCAACGGGTGGAATTTCGTCGCCACAGATGCATCGGGCGCTTTTCCCGCGCCGATCTCGTCATATTTCGCAACGGCCGCGTGTGCCGTGGTTAGCGGTGGCTGCCAGCCTGCTGGTTGCATCGCTTGCAGCGTTGGCGGGGGTTCATTGGTTTGGACTGAATCCCGACGTACAAACATTTGCCACCGGACGCGGCGAGGAGCGCAGCCTGCAGCTCTCCGACAACACGCTCGTCCAGCTTGATTCGGATTCAGCCATCACGGTTCGGTTCGACGGAAGCCGACGTCGCGTGGCTGTCGAGCAGGGTCAGGCGTTCTTCAAGGTGTTCAAGGATCCCGAGCGACCCTTCAGCGTGCAGGTAGGCAAGTCCCTCATCAAGGATATAGGGACGGCGTTCGATGTCTATCGACGCGAGGCCGACACCACGATTACGGTGGCGGAGGGCCGGGTCCAGGTCTGGAATGGGCCATCCATCCAAACACCCAAACATTGGTGGTCGTGGCTGCGGCCGGCCAGCGACTCATCCGGTGCACCGGTCGCCGATCTTCGCGCCGGTGAACGGGTGCGGATTGCAAGCACCGGAAAGATCATTTCGCAGGGTGAAGCGGACATGCAAGAGGCACTTGCCTGGACACATGGTCGCATCGCGTTCGACAACGAAGCCGTGGCCCAGGTGGCCGCCGAATTCAATCGCTACAACAACGTGCGGATCAGCATGGAAGATGGTTCAGTTGGTGAGCTTCCCATCAGTGGTACGTTCAACGTCCATGACGTCAATACCTTCGTCGCATTCCTTGGCACATTGCCGCACGTGCGCGTGGAAAGACGCGGTGATCACATCTTCGTCGGCGCTGATCGCGAAAAGAACCGACACTCCCGCGACTAAGACTGACGTTTCGAAAAGTCTTGGAGGAATGGGTACCCGACTTATTGCGTGGTGACTCTTAAGTAATGGGCAACGCGGTTGCCGTGGCCGTGAAAGGTTTCGACCACTTCGAGAGGGGTCACCATGCATCAAAGATCCAGTGTGCTGGCGTGCTGTATCGCAATTGCACTGTGCTCCGGCGTATCCGGAATTGTTGAGGCGTCACCCCAAGCGCCCGCTGCAAGCACCGCGATTCCATCGATGCCGCTCAAGCAGGCGCTGACGGAATTCGCGCAGAGGGAACATCTTCAACTCGTGTACGTCTCGCAGATTGCCGAGGGTGTTCGCACGCACGGCGCGCCGCCCGGCCTCTCCCGCGAAGCCACGCTGCAAAGCCTGCTGCGTGGCACCGGCCTTCAATTTCGTTTTCTCAATGCAGACACGGTGACGATCTATGCGGGCGACGGGCCGACGCCACGAGATACACAGCCGCAGGCCCGGTCGCGATCGGACCAGCAAAAACAGTCGCCCAAGCAGCTGGAAAAAATCACGGTCACCGGTTCGCGTCTGCCTGCCGCGACGACGGAAGGGCCGCAAGAAGTCCAGATCTATTCCAACGCGGACATCGTCCGCAGCGGTCAACAGACAGTTGCCGATTTCTTGAACAATCTTCCACAGGTGTCCACGGTGGTGGATGAGTCCGGCAACTTGACTTATGGCGGCGCGCAAACGGTTCGATTGCGTGGCCTGCCGGTTGGCTCAACACTGGTTCTGCTGGATGGACGCACGGTGGGCGGTTCTTCGCCCAACCAATATCACGGCAATCCGTTCAATCTCAATTTCATTCCCATTTCGGCCGTCGAACGCATCGAGGTGGTGCCGGAAGCCGCCTCCGCGGTTTACGGAAGCGACGCGATCGGCGGCGTAGTGAACGTCATCCTGCGCAAGAACCTTGAAGGTGGCGAGTTCAACATCACGAGCGGCAGGCCGACACAAGGCGGCTTCAGCGACACCACCGCGAGTTTCGCCTGGGGAAAGGATTTCAGTCGCGGCAACTTCACTGTCGTGGGCAGCTATCAGAATCGTAGCGAGTTGGCCGCCGCCGAACGGAATCTCACGGCCAATCAGGACTATCGCCGCTTTGGCGGTCCCGATTCTCGCGTGACCACTTGCGAACCGGGCAACGTGTACTCCATCGATGGGTCGAACCTTCCCGGTCTGGACTCGTCGTTCGCAGGCATTCCGGCCAGTGCGACGGGACAACTGGCGCCTTCCGACTTCCTGGCTACGGAAGGTCAGCTCAACAAGTGCAGCGCCCAAGCCACCGGGACGGTCCTGATCCCGCAAACCCGCCGCGGCAACCTGCTGGTCAACGGTCACTTCGACCTAACCGACGCCACGCAAGCGTTTGCGCAAGTCATGGGGTCACGGGTCGAGCAGTACATGAACTTTTCGGCCGCTGGCATCTCGCGGATTCCGGTGCCGGCCAACAATCCCTTCAATCCCTTCGGCGTGCCGGTGGTGGTCGACTACCGTTTCATCAGCCGAGGCCCTCGCACGAACGGTGTCGGAACGGATTACTTCTCGCGTGTTCTCGGCGGCTTCAGGGGACGTTGGGCTGAGCGATGGGATTGGGAAGTCGCCGCATGGCAGACCTACGATCACACCCATTTGCAGGAAACCGTATTGGATTATGGTGCATTGTTCAGTGCACTGGGCAATCCTGATCCCGCACAGTCGATCAACCTGTTCGCCTCGGCGCATCCCGCCTCCGATGCGGTGATGGGTTCCATTCTTTACGAGTCGCCGATCACGCAAGCCAGCAAGCTGCAGACCGTCAATGCTTTCGTGCGCGGAACCTTGTTCGATCTGCCGGCGGGCCCGCTCGATGTGGTATTTGGCGGTGAATACAACCACGAGGCACAGTCAGGGTTTGCGCCGGGCGAGGGGCAGGCCGCCCCGCAGTCCTTCTCCCGCAGCATCCGATCGCTGTTCGCCGAAGCACGTGTTCCTTTGTGGGGAGCCGAAGGCCAATCGCTGATGAGCGATCGGCTGGCGCTTACCGTTGCAGGCCGCTACGACCGCTACAGCGACTTTGGCAGCAAGTTCACGCCGGAGGCGGGATTAGAGCTGCGCCCGAGCGAGACGCTGCTTCTGCGTGCCAGTTATGGCAAATCCTTCAAGGCTCCGGATCTCACCAACGTCTATTCGTCGGTCACCTATTTGCCTGGCATCGATCTGCCGCCCGACCCGCTGCGAGGCGGCGAGCTTGGCATCGCCACAATCGAATTCGGCGGCAACCCGGACATCCGCCCGCAAACGGGCAATTCGCGTACCGTGGGTGTGGTGTGGTCCAGCAAGGCCATCCCGAACCTGCAAGTCAGCCTAACGAACTTTCGCGTCACGCAAGACGACCGCATCGTCCAGCCCAACATCTTTTTCGGGTTCGACACCATCCCGGCCAATCTCATCATCCGGGCAGCCCCCACTCCGGAAGACATTGCCAAGGGCTATGCCGGCAAGGTGCTGATGGTGGACATGCGCTACGTCAACTTCGGCGCGCTGCTGGTCGAAGGCAATGATCTGGACATCCGTTACCGCTTCGATACCTCGATTGGCACGTTCAGTCCTTCGTTGAGCGCCACCGGCTACTACAAATACCAGTCGGCGACCTTCGGCGCGCTGGAAGACCGGCTCGGATACGCCAGCGAAGATGCTTTCGCGCCCCGGTGGAAGGGTACGCTGGCGTTGGATTGGACGAAGGATGCGTGGTCGGCACGTGTCGCGGGCCGTTATCTCGGCAGCTATCTCGATTACGACGGCGCACGCATGCTGGGTGACTACTGGATGTTCGATGCCTCGGCGCATTACGACTTCGGCAGGTTGTTCGGAACCAACAATTCGCTGCTGTCCAACGCGTTCGCCGCGCTGAGCGTGGTCAATCTGTTCGATCGGCATCCACAGTTTTCGAACTACTACGGCACCGGCTACGACCCACGCGAAGCGGATATTCGCGGCCGCTTCGTATCGTTCACCCTCGGCACACGCTGGTAACTGTTTCCCGTCTTCCATTTCCGGAGAACGATCATGCGTTGTCCATTGTCATCGCGCGCGCTTGTGTTTGGTTTGCTGGTTGGGGTTGTTGCGGGTGCCACCGCAGCGGAACACCGGTGGACCGTTCGGGACTCAATCGAGTTGTCAGTATTCCTCCATCCGGGCAATCAATACTTGCAGTCATCGCAAGTCAAGTTCGCGCCCGATGGCAAGCACTTCATCGCTGCGACCATGCGCGGTGATCTCGCAAGCGGGAAGCGCATCGCGACGATCTGGTTGTTCGACCATAGTCAGGTCGGTAGCTACCTGAAAGATGTCGATGCGACTCGTTTCAACGGCGGCCGGGCGCTACTCACGAGCGGAAGCGCCTCCAATCGCGATCCGATCAACGCCTGGCGTTTCAGTTCGGATTCCCGAAGCGTGCTGTATCTGGCTGCCGACGATGACGGCGTGCGCCACCTGTATCGCGCCAACACCGAAGATGGCAAGCCGGTTGCGCTCAGCCGCTCGGACCAGGACATCAGTCGATTCGATGAGCGCGATGGCGCGATCGTGTACCTCGCACACAAACCGATCCGCGCGAACGACTTGTACCAGACCGCAGGGCCATCGCTCCCGGACATCGTCGAGGCCACCGGGCAGAACAACTTGCCGCTGATGTACCCCAACTGGATGGATGCACAGTTCGAGCGCAGCGACGACGAACTGTGGCGGGTCGACCATGGTCGGGCCGTGCCGGTGCTGGCCCGTAATGGGCAGTCGCCGGTCGTGCTGAAAGACTCCAAGCTGTCGCTGTCACCAGACGGATCCAGGGTGTTGGTGACCACGTTTGTGTACCGCATTCCGATGAGCTGGGAGCGATACAAGCCGCTGATCAGCTATCCGGGATTGCAGATCGTTGCGGACACGCCGGAAACGGTAGGCAGTACCGGCAATTACCGGCCGAAGCAATATTCGATGGTAGATCTCAAGACGGGCTCGGTGTCACTGCTTGCCGATTCGCCGATCGATTTGATGATGGGCTTCCAGGATGCGGTGACGGCGGCCTGGACCGACGATGGCTCCCGTATTGCGTTACCCGGTGCTTATCCTCCACTTGCCAATGCAGCCGGATCCGGCCCGATCTATCCGTGCACGATTGCGATTGTCGTCCTCGCATCGAAACAATTTTCCTGCCTCTCGCCGCAGACACAGATCGATACGGCCAAACATCCCTACGGCAGTCGTGAGCAGATTGTTTCGCTGAAATGGCTCGATGAGGGTCGCATCTTGACGGCGCAATTCGCGGCGCCGAATTCGCCGGACAGAAAGCACAAGGTCATCTACACCCTGGAAGGGGGCGGGAAATGGATCGCAAAAGATGCCGGCTTGGAATCGGATCGCGGCCTGAGGGTCGAGGTCACGCAGGCACTCGATGAGCCGCCGCTGCTTGTGGCAACCGATGGGCAGGGCCGCCGGAAGACGTTATTGGATCCTAACCCCCAGCTCGAGCACATTGCCCGCGGAACGGCTGCGTTGTACCACTGGCGCGACGCAGAGGGAAATCCATGGACCGGCGCTCTGGTCAAGCCGCCCGATTTCAAGGCTGGCCATCGTTATCCGTTAGTGATCCAGACGCATAATCTCGATCGCGCCAGTTTCTTGGTCGATGGTCCCTCGGCGACCAGTTTCGCGGCACGCGCCCTGGCCGCGCGCAACATGCTGGTGCTGCAGGTCGACGAGATCGGCAAAAACGGCGGAACACCGAAAGAATCGGAAACGGGTGCTGCGGGCTACAGGGCCGCCATTAAGCAGTTGGTGAGCGAAGGGCTGGTCGATCCCGACAAGATCGGCATCATCACCTGGAGCCATATGGGGCCTTACGTCTATCAAGGGCTGATCGATCAGCCGAGCCTTTATAAGGCGGCCACCATCGCCGAGGCGGACTCCAACAGCTATCCCGAATACTTGCAGAACATCGACTACATGGGTACCGAACGCGAAAAGATGTTTCGCGCGCAGCTTGGTGGCGAGAAACCGTTCGGCAAGGGCCTGCAGACCTGGATCAGGAATTCGCCCGGATTTCACTTCGATCGCATTTGCACCCCGATCCTGATGGCCTTCAACAGTCCCGTCGCCCTGCAGTACGGCTGGGACGACTACGCGGCGCTGCGCGCGCAGGACAAACCGGTCGACCTGCTCTACATCCGCAACGGTGACCACGTATTGGTCAAGCCGCTGGAACGGCTGGCGGAGCAGGGCAGAAACGTCGATTGGTACGACTACTGGCTCAACGGGCACAAGGATGCCGATCCCGCCAAGGCGGCGCGCTACAAGCTCTGGGATCGCATGAAGACAAATCTGCCGACCTGTCCGAAGGACAACATTCATGCTCCTTAACGCGACTCAATGCGGGACATTGACATGAACATCGCAAAACGAACGAGTCCGCTGGCTTCCGCGCGGATGCTCGCTCTCGTGCTTGGTGTGCTGGTGGTATCGGCAGTTCATGCGAAAACGGCCATCACAATGGATGACATGCTCAATGCCGAGGACATTGGCAGGACCGCATTGTTTTCCCCGGATGGCGAGATGTTCGCATTTGTACGGGACATTCCGATCGCCCGGCAAAGCACCTGGGGCTACGATGATGGCGAACTCGTGCGCTCCCGCGTCTTCGTCATGAAGCGGGGTGATTCAGTCGCCAGGGAGATTGCGAACACTCCGGACGTCCACTACAGCCTCGCGCCGGATCGCGCTTGGTCTCCCGATGGACGCGAACTGCTGTTGATTGCCGCGAGGCGCGACGGATATGGACTTGCCGTTTACGACGTTCCCAGTGGCAAGGTCGTTGCCTTGCCGGGCCATATCGACAATTTCTTTCCCACGTTCGATTGGACTGCAGACGGTCGCATTGTTTATTTCGCGCTACCGAAAGGCGTATATCAGCGCGGCAATAACAACCAGGTGCTGGAGAACGTCACCGCACGGTGGCGAGGCGCGTGGGATGGCGAGATTCCTCAGGTCACAGTGAGTTCGGAAAGTCCGGTATTCGAGACATCCGAACCGCCTGAAGGCGCCTTGATGTTGGCCGACCCCCAGCATGGCACTTCAGCGAAGTTGGCGACCGGCAACTATTACGCGGTGTCAGTGGCGCCTGATCACCGACATGTCGCTGCGGTCCGTGGCGCAGAACGCGAACCGGATTCCCTGAATTTCCATGGACGCCGCGGCGAGTTGCAGGTGTTCAAGTTGGGTGACTCCGCGAAACAAGCATCCCTGGCGCACACGTACAACCAACTGGACGTTTCCACCAACTCCGCTTCGGGCAGCAGCTTGTCGTGGTCTCCATCGGGGGCACGTCTCCTCGTCGTGGGCGCCAGGTCCAATGACAAAGTCGGCGCGAATCTGTATGTCGTTAACGCAAGCACCGGCGACTTGGGCGAGATTGCGTCACCCGGCCTTTCATTCGTGAACCCGAGTGCCAGCGATTGGGGCATGACACTGCCAACCGGCTGGATCGGCGAGCAACCCGTGGCGATTGCAACAAGTAAGGCAGCGTCAGCCATGCCGGCGCAGGCAGATTCCGGAAAACCCGGAGCGCATCTGGAATATGGCGAGACGCAAAACAAGCGCTTCGATCTCTATGTGTTCAGGAACGACTCGCCCCTCAAGCTCACTGGATTTGCCAAGGCGTCCGTCGACGAGTTTCTGGTGCCGTCAGCGCGGGCATACGCCCTGGTGGTCGCCGACGGCGCGCTCTGGAAGGTCACGCCCGGTCAAGATCCGAAACGACTGTCGTTGCCCACTGCGCCGCGGATCGTGGGCTTCGGCGTCGATCGGCGTTATCCGCAGCCACCCAGTCAATCTGCTTATTTCAGCGCGGGCTCGCAAGAACGCATTGGTCTGTACGCGCTGGTTTCCGGCAAGCCCCAGCGGGTCGTGCTGGACTTAGCTTCGGGCAAGCTCACGCCGACCAAGGTGCGGGGCAGGATCGTTGCGACCGCCCCTGATCAACTCGCCACCTTGAGCAGGATCGACAAAGGATGGAGCTCGTCGTTGTTGCTCAATGACGATGGCGAGCGAGCCATATTGACTGTGAACGCCGCGCTGAAAAATCGTGCGGAGGCGCCCATCAAGCCGTTCCACTTCACCTATAAGGGCAAGAAACTCAATGGATGGGTGGTATTGCCGCCGGGTGCCAAATCAGGTTCGCGATTGCCGGCGGTGGTTTCCGTTTACGGCGGTATGGTGTACGGGGCCGAACCGGCGTCCCAAGCCAAGGCGGAAATATCGATTCCCATCTTCAGTGGACAATTGCTGGCGGCGCAAGGTTATGCCGTTGTTTATCCGAGCACGCCCCTTGGACAAGGTTCGAATAGTGACGTGATGGACACGCTGGCCGGCGAGTTGATTGCAGCCATCGACGCCTTGGCGGTCGATGGTGTCGTCGACCCGAAGCGCGTCGGGGTCATGGGACAGAGCTTCGGCGGATTTTCCACGGCTGCGGTACTGGCGAGGCGATCGGACCGGTTTCGCGCAGGCATTGCCATGGCAGGTATCTACGATTGGATGTTCGCCTACGGCATGGTCTCGATCGACCACATGCTGAGCGACAGCGGTGACATCTACAATCCAGAGATCAAGATGATCGAGCACGGCCAGATCCAGCTGCAGAGGCCATTCTGGGAGGCGGCTGATGCGTACCGTCGCAACAGCCCCATCTTCGATATCCAGAACATTCGTTCGCCATTGCTCTTCCTGCATGGCGATCTGGACATGGCCACCACCGGACTTTCCGGGGCGATGCGCATGTACAACGCCATGGTCCGCGCGGGCAAGACAACCGCGCTGGTGCACTATTGGGGACAAGGCCACGTAGCGCAATCGGCTTCCGCGATCCGTGACCAGTGGTCGAGAATCACCACGTGGTTCGATCACTATCTGAAGGCTGGAACACAGGCCAACGTTTCGTCAATCAAATAGGTATCCCTGATCGTCCCGGCAAGCGTTGTCCTTTTTCCGTCGACGGGATCGGTAGCCCGTCACTTGGGTGGCGCGAAGGTGGCGGGAGGCGATTCTTGTCACCCACGGTTTCAACTGCTTTCAGAAAGGTAGGGTTGGCGGGCGCTCGCGTGTTTGTCTAACGATGCACCCCTGTCTCTGTTGGGTCGTCGTCCTTGCCTGCCGGCGTAAAGCTGATTTCCAGCCAAATTTTGCATGGCAAAGGATTGACACCCACTTCAATGCAGGGGCACATTGCAGGTGTCGGGCACAGGTGGGTCACGGCGTGTTGAAACCTTCGGCTGAATGCGGGAGAGCGGAAACGCTGCCGTCCAGCGACGGCAACGTTGATGCCTTCGTGCGCGAGCACCAAGCCGAGCTGCTCAACTTTTTCCGCGGACGCGTCACGCGGCCACAGGACGCCGCCGACCTGGCGCAGGAATCCTGGAGCCGGATGATGCATTACCGGCTCGATGCGGTCGCGTCGTCGCGTGGCCTGCTGTTCACCATTGCGCGCAATGTGCTGAAGAACCACTGGCGCTGGAGTGCGCTGCGCCAGATCGAACAATCCACCGACTTCAGCGAATTGGAGGTGGAGTCCCATGCGCCCGGGCCGGACCGCCACCTGCAGGCGGCACTCGATCTGGAAGCGCTGGAGGCGGCAGTCATCGCGCTGCCACACAAATGCCGCACGGTATTCCTGCTCAGCCGCATCGAAGGGTTGAGCAATGCCGAAGTGGCGGGGCGTTGCGGCATTTCCGTGAAGATGGTCGAGAAACACCTCGCCAAGGCCATCGTCGCGTGCCGCGCACAGGTGGGGGACTTCGACACTTGAGTGTTGGCAGCCATATGGATCGCATGCACACCGCCGTCCACGAAGAAGCCGCAGCCTGGTTCGCCAGGCGGCGCGACGGCGCATGCTCACCAAGTGAGGACGCCGAGTTCGAGGACTGGTACTGCCACAGTGAAGCGCACGCCCGCGCTTATGCGGAAACCGAACATGCGTGGCACCAATGGAAGCAATTGCAAAATTCCGATCGCATGCGTGAGATGGCCGCCGCGGCGATGGCTGCCACGACACCGCGCCGGCGAGGCGTCACGGCTGGTCGGCGTTGGGGGTCCTTGCTTGCGGCGGCGTGCATTTTGGCCGCTGTCATGGTCGGCGGGATCGGATTGCTGCCACGCCTGCTGTCTACGCCGCCGGTGACCTACAGCACCGCGCTAGGCGAGCAGCGCACCGAACAACTGCCTGACGGTACGCGCGTCACCCTCAACACCGAGACCGCGTTGCAGGTGCGTTACGGACATGGACGGCGCGAAGTCGTGTTGCACCACGGCGAGGCTCTGTTCGATGTCGTGCATGACACGGCACGTCCATTTGTCGTTACCGCCGGTGACGGCAGCGTCACCGACCTCGGTACCAGGTTCGCGATACGCGACGACAGCGGCACGGCCATCGTCACCTTGCTGCAGGGGCGTGTGGAGATCGCCGCCCGGGACGAGCGCAGGCAACTGACGCCGGGCGAACAGGCACGCTATGGCGCACGCGTCGCAGGCATCAGTGTGCGCAAGGTGGATCCGACCGCCGTTACTGCGTGGCTGCGTGGTCGCCTGGATTTCAACGGCATGCCGTTGGCCCAGGCGATCGCCGATGCCAATCGCTACTCCGCGGTCAAGTTGCGCCTGGGCAATCCGAAACTGGCCGACATGCCGGTGGGCGGCAGTTTCCGCGCCGGTGACAATGCCGCGATTGCCGCGGCTCTCTCCGCCGTGTTCCCGGTGCGCGTGGCCCGCCACGACGCGCAAGAAATCGTGCTGATGCCGCGTTGAGTTCCCGCGTGTCTTCTCGCGCAGGTAGGGTTGCGCGGCGTTCGATTGTTACCTCCATGCAAGAGGGCGCCAACTTGGTGCCCGCCCATCAGAGGAGGGGGCACATGAGCAAGGTGAGCAGTCGGCGCTGCAAGGGAGCCATCAGGAACATCTTGTGGGCGGCGCTCTGTGCGGCGTTGTATGCGACCGCGCCGGCCGCCTATGCGCAGTCCGCTGCATCCAGCGAATCAATTCGCCAGTACGACATCCCCGCCGGTTCGTTGTCCAGTGCGCTCGGTGCGTGGGGCGCGCAAAGCGACAGGCAAGTAGTCTTCGCGCCCGATCTCGTTGCCAGCAAGCAGACCAGGGGCGCTTCGGGCCAATACGGCGCCGAGCAGGCATTGACGCAGTTGCTTGCCGGGACGGGACTGACGTGGAAACGCGTCAATGGGCAAACCTATGCGCTCGAGAAGGCGCCGCCTCCAAAGCCGACGAAGGTCGATCAAAATCCAACGTCGAAGTCCAGGACATCGTCATCCGCCGCCGCGCAGAAAGTGACGCAGCTGGATACTGTCAGCGTCACCGGCACCCGTATCCGTGGTGGCGTCACGGCATCGCCGACGATCACCGTTACCGCGCAGCAGATCCAGAATGAAGGATTCACGGATCTCGGTGAGGTGATTCGAAGCGTGCCGCAGAACTTCAATGGCGGCCAGAATCCCGGGGTGACCCCCGATGCCGGTGCTGGTGGTTTCTACAATGCGAACATCACCGGGGGCTCCGCGGCGAATTTGCGTGGCATAGGCCAGGATGCCACCTTGACCCTGCTCAATGGTCGGCGAATGTCGTACGGCGGGTACGACCAGGCGGTCGACATCAGTGCGATCCCGGTCGAGGCGGTGAATCGAATCGAGATCGTGACAGACGGCGCGTCCGCCATTTATGGCTCCGATGCGGTCGGTGGCGTGGTCAACGTGATGCTCAAGCGCGATTTCGACGGCGTCGCGGTGGGAACGCGCTTTGGCAAAGCGACGGAGGGCGGCCTGACCACCCGCGAATATAACGTCACCGCAGGCACGACCTGGTCCACGGGCGGTTTGATAGCGACCTGGAAGAAGGAATCCAACGATCCG
>Ga0070691_10000655_pt1 | contig 13406 bp, 8 predicted proteins | sample KBSK1101metaG_FD_64673 | JGI IMG/M metagenome (GOLD analysis project Ga0070691, IMG submission 64673) | Corn, switchgrass and miscanthus rhizosphere microbial communities from Kellogg Biological Station, Michigan, USA - KBS K1-10-1 metaG | ecosystem: Host-associated > Plants > Roots >... | reverse complement strand
TGGTCGCTCCAGAACGTGTCGGGATTGCCGTCCGGCCAGACCTTGGTCCCGCGATTGGCGATGACGACCAGCTTCGCACCGGCCACGCCGAGCTTGTTCAAGCCGGCCGCGATCTCGTCGGGGTTGCCGTTCGGCTTATCGATGTAGAGGTCGACGCCGACGCGCTGCTTTTTGGCCGACGCACCCGCCGGACGGACCGAGAGATCCAGGACCGCGTCCTTGGCGTATTCGGCCGGAGCGAGATGCTGCGGCTTCTGGCCCATGCGCGCGATGATCGCGTCGGCGAACTCTTTCGTGCCGACCTTCTCTTTGCTGGTGCCCTCTTTGTAGATGTCGTAGGTGTGGATGCCGTCCTCGATGGTGCGCAGCCATGCGTTGTGGGCCTTCTCGGCGATGTCGCCTTGACCGATGTGCGAGAGCATCAGCAATGCGCCGTGGAAGAGCCCCGACGGGTTGGCCATGTTCTGGCCGGCCCGGCGCGGAGCCGAACCGTGGATCGCTTCGAACATCGAGCAATGGTCGCCGATGTTCGCGGAGCCCGCGAGGCCGACCGAACCGGTGATCTGGGCCGCGACGTCGGAGAGCACGTCGCCGTAGAGATTCGGCATGACCAGCACGTCGAAGGCCTCGGGCGTGTCGGCCATCTTGGCGGCGCCGATGTCGACGATCCAATGCTCGGCTTCGATATCCGGATACTCTTTCGAGATCTCGTCGAAGACCTTATGGAACAGACCGTCCGTGATCTTCATGATGTTGTCTTTGGTGAAGCACGTGACTTTCTTGCGCTTGTTGGCGCGCGCGTACTCGAACGCATAGCGCACGATCCGCTCGCTGCCGGGGCGCGAGATGAGCTTGAGGCACTGCGTGACCTGCTCGGTCTGGCGATGCTCGATGCCGCCGTAGACGTCTTCCTCGTTCTCGCGGACGATCACCAAGTTCATCTTCGGATGTTTGGTCGCGACGTACGGGAAGAGGGACGCGCAGGGGCGGACGTTGGCATACATGCCGAGCGTCTTGCGGACGGTCACGTTGAGCGACTTGAAGCCCCCGCCTTGGGGCGTCGTGATAGGGGCCTTGAGGAAGACCTTGGTCCGGCGGAGAGACTCCCAGGAGCTGGGCTCGATGCCGTTGCTCAGACCGGCGTTGTAGACCGACTCGCCGATCGCGATGGTCTCGATGTCCAGTGCGGCTCCCGCCGCGATGATGATGCGCAGGGTCGCATCCATGATCTCGGGTCCGATGCCGTCGCCATGCGCGACGGTAATCGGAACCTTCTTCGCCGTAGCGATCTCGGTCAAAGCCTTGCTCCTTGGGGAATGTGGAAGCCCCTAGGATTAGACGCAACGCCTCGCGGGGCCTAGAGGCTCCACTGGTAGGCGTTCCAGGCGGCGTTGAGGCCGTTCGGTGCAAAGCCCTTCAGAGCGGGCGTCGCGACGAAGCGTTCTCCCTGGTAATAGATGAACGCGCCCGGGATATCGGTGAGGAGCAGTTTCTCGATCGTGCTGTAGGCACGTTTGCGGATGGAGCGGTCGAAGGTCGAAAGGGCGACCTTCTGGGCGGCGTCCATCGCGGCCGACCGGTACCAGGTCACGTTGTTGCCGTTCGGCGGGATGTTGCTCGAGAGCCATTGCGACGAGTCGTCGGGATCGCCGCCCGAGATCCACGAGTAGACGGCGATGTCGTAGTGACCGGTATTGAAGATGCCGCCGTTCTGAGCTGCAGCATACAAGACGGAATAGTCGTAGCTCTTGGTCGTCAGGTCGATGCCGACTTGCTTGTATTGGGCCTGCACCTGCTCGGCGATGGTCCGAGCGGTCTGGCTCCCCTGACCGTAGGTGAGCTGGATGGCGAGAGGCGCGCCGTTCTTCGCACGGATCCCGTTCGGCCCGAGACGCCACCCGGCCGCGTCGAGCAACGCTCCGGCCGCCTTCGGATCGTACGGGATCGGCTTGAGCGATGGATCGAACGCCCACGAGAACGGTGTCAGATCGGCCGATGCGAGAGAACCGGAACCGAACGTGTCCGTGGTCGCCATGTTCGGACGATTCATCGCCATCGCGAGAGCGCGCCGAACGCGCAGATCGGCGAAGAGCGGGCGATCCATGTTGAAGAGGACCGCTACGAACGACGGAGCGTGCGCGTTGGTGCGCACGAACTTCGGGTCGTTCGCGAAGCTATGGAAGTTGGTCCCGGTCAGCTCGAAGGCCAGATCGATGTCGTTCGAGCGCAGTTCCGCTTCGGTCGTGTTCGCATCGGGGATCAGCTTGAGGACTATCCGATCGAGCTTCGGCTTTCCGAGGAAGTACTCGGGATTGGCGGTGAGGACGATCTGGTCGCCGCGTAGCCAGCGGCCGAACTTGAACGGCCCGGTCCCGATCGGATTCGCGTTGAACGCGAGCTTATTGAGGTTCGCTTCCTTGCCCAACAGATGTTCCGGCAGGATGAACGTCGGCGAATCGCTCAGCCCGAAGAGCGCTTCGATGGCAGGCGGGAAGACGCGCTTCATATGGAAGACGGCGGTCGCCGCATCCGGCGTCGAGACCGAGGCGACTTGGTCGAAGCCGTGTCGGGCGACGACGTTGTTGCTCGGGTTCATCACCGCTCGCCAGCTGAACGCGACGTCCTTACTGGTGAAGGGCACGCCGTCGTGCCACTTCACGTCGGTCCGCAGGTGATACGTGATGGTGAGGCCGTCTTTGGATATCCCGCCGTTGGCGAGCGTCGGCACGACCGAGGCGAGATCCGGGACCTCGTTCCCGGCATCGTCGAGCGTGACCAGCTGCGAGTAGATCAGGCCGTCGACGAAGACCTCGTTGGTGTTCTGCGCCAGGATGCCGTTGAGGTTCTGCGGCGCGATCGGTAGACCGATCCGCAGAACGCCGGTCGGTGCGGCCACGGAACCTTGTTTCGAGCAGGCGACGCCCCCGAGCGTCAGAGCGACGATCGCGAGCGCGGTGAGCAGACGTTTCATCAGACCTCGATGCAGCGGAACTTGGCGTACATGTAGGGGTAGTCGGCGTAGAACCAGTTGCGGAACGAACGGCGGATCAGCTCGCGCGACGTGACCGGCGAGGCGCCCTTCATGACGTAGTGCTTGCCGTCGAAGAAGTCGCTCGAATACTGCGGATACGATGCCATCGGGACGAAGCCCGGTAGCGGCGCGAACGGCGTCGACGTCCACTCCCAACCGTTGCCGATCAGATCGTGCACGCCCCAGGCGCTCGCGCCAGCCGGATGTGCGTCGACCGGTTCCGGATCGAACCGCTGGAAATCGAAGTTGCCGTGCTGTGCTTCCGGCTCGCCGTCGCCCCACGGGAAGGCGCGCTCGTCGCCCGAGGGCGTGCCGTAAGCGGCCCGATGATACTCGGCCTCGGTCGGAAGGCGCATGCCCTTCCAACGCGCGTAGCCCGCGGCCTGATCGTGGGTGACGTAGACCGGCCACGAGAGCGGCAGCGGGATCTCGTCGAAGACGCCGCGCAACATCCACGTTCCACCTGTGCCCCGCGGGGTATCCCGATCGATCCAGAACGCCGGGAGCGGGCCGCCGTCGGCGAGATACGCGAGCCAATCGCCGTTGGTGACCGGATAGCGTTGGATCGAGAAGGCTTTGACGTGTTCGAGCTTGCGCCCGAACTCGTTGTCCCAGCCGAACGGGATCTCGTCCGGATCGACGCCGAGGGTGGCGAGCCCCGCGTTCACGCGGACCAGGTCGCTGACCGGCGGTGGCGTGTCGACGTGGGTCTGCGCGACGCGGACCTTCTTGGCGGCGTCGAGTTGGTGGATGATGTAGATCAGCGTCTCGTGATGCATCTGCTCGTGTTCGAGGATCGTATAGACCGACTGGCCGCGCACCAGGCGCGGGACGGTCGCATCGACCAGACGAGCGTGCGCGAGCGCGTCGTAGACCCGCGCGTCGCAAGCATCGGAGAACGCTTGCACCTCGGCGCGCGACGGCCAGTCGGCGCGGCCCAAGCGCGCCGCCGCGTCGAGCGACGACGGATCGATGCCGCGCTCGAAGAGCTTCTCGAGCGTTCGGTCGACCGATTCTTGTTGGAGCGCGCGTTCGTTGAGGGTGAGAAAGCTGAACGCCGGTAGATGCCCGGCGTAGAACACGAACGGATGGCGCAGCGGGATCGGGCGGTCTTCGAACGCGCTCGGATCGATCAGTCCGAAGAGCTGCGCAGAGCGCTCGCGATTGCGGCGGTAGCGATCGGCTAGGAGCTCGCGATCCAGAGCCGGCGACGGCGTGACGAGCATATCCATGAAGGCCCCTTACCCCGCAGGGGCCGCGGCTCCTCGGCGTTCCAGCAGGAGCGCCTCGAGTTTTTTTGCGGGCAAGGCGGGGGCGATGACGTGGCCCTGCACGAGGTCGCACTCATGCTGGCGCAGGAACGCCATCTGGGCCTCGGTCTCGACCCCTTCGGCGACCACTTCAAGGCCTAGGCTGTGGGCCATCGCGAGGACCGTGCGGACGATGGTCTCGTCGCTCGGCTGGACGCCGATACCCGAGACGAACGAGCGGTCGATCTTGAGCACGTCGATGTCGAAGCGCCGCAGATAGCCGAGCGACGAGTATCCGGTGCCGAAGTCGTCGACGGCGAAGCGGATGCCCGCGTTCTTGAGGTCGCGGACGATGGTGACGGTCGAGTCGGCGTCCGACATGGCGGCCGACTCCGTGATCTCGAACTCCAGCGCGTGCGGGTCGAGTCCGGCGGCGAGGATGCTATCGATCACGCGCGCGCGCAGGTCGCGCTGATGGAACTGCTTCGGCGAAAGGTTGACCGCCAGCCGGAGCGGACCGAGCGCCCCCTGCCAGAGTTGGACCTGTTTGGCGGCGGTCGCGAGGACCCAATCGCCGAGCGGCACGATCAGGCCGCTGATCTCCGCGCTCGGGATGAAATGGGCCGGCTCGATGAGCCCGCTCTTCGGGTGGTTCCAGCGGACCAGCGCTTCGACGCTGACGATCACGCCCGTACGCAGGTCGATCTGCGGCTGGTAGAAGACCTCGAACTCGCCGACGTCGAGCGCGCGTCGGAGCAAGCGCTCCTGCGAGAGGCGCATGTGGATCGGCGCTTCGAGCGAGGAATTGTAGACGAAGGACGTATTGCGCCCGCGGTCCTTGGCGCGGTACATCGCGATGTCGGCGTTCTTGACGAGCGTCTGATCGTCGCTGCCGTGCTCGGGATAGAGGGCGATGCCGATCGAGGCCGAGACGAACTGCTCGTACTCGTCGAGCGCGAACGGCTCGCTCAGGATCGCGAGCACGCGGTCGGCGACGTCGCGGACGCTCTCGATCTCACCGCAATCCGGCACGATCAGCACGAACTCGTCGCCGCCCATCCGGGCGACGGTCGAGCGTTGCCACATCTCGCGCTTGAGCCGCTCCGCGACCTGCTTGAGGAGAAGGTCCCCACGGGCGTGACCCAGCGTCTCGTTGACGTCCTTGAAGCGATCGAGGTCGAGCACCAACACGCCGACGCGTTCCATCCGCGACTGGGCCACTTCGAGCGCCTCGCGCAGGCGTTCGTGGACCGAGACCCGGTTGGGCAGACCGGTGAGCGAGTCGTAGTAGGCGAGCGCGCGCAGATGCGCGCGCGCGCGCCGCCGGTCGATCGCGCTGCCGAGTAGGGTCGCGATCAGGCCGAGCAGATCCGCATCGGTCTCTTCGAAGAGGGTCGCGCGCTCGCCGGCCGTCGCGAACACGATCGCGCCGAACGCCTCCCCGTTGACGACGATCTTGATGCCGAGTCCGTTGCGGTCCAAGACGATGGCGGACGGGGCCGGGTCGTCCATCGCGCGGCGCGCGAGATCGAAGAGCGACTCGTCCGTGACGGGCGGCCGGTCGGCGACCGCGTACCGGCTCTCCATGACCGTGTCGATACCGCACTCGACGATGGCACCGGCGTCCAGGCCGAACGCGCTGCAGCCGAGCTCGAGGGTCGCGTGGAGACGCGCGTGCGAGTATTCGGAGCTGGCGGCGATGTCGTAGAGATCGCGCAACCGCTGCGCGGCGTTGGCCGCGCGACGTTCGGCGATGCGCCGGTCGGTCACGTCCTGGATGATCGCGTAGGCACCGACGACCTCGTCGCCTTCGCGTTGCGGGATGAGGGTCGCGAACAGTTCGACCGGGCTGCCGTCGATGCGGAAGGAGTGGAGGTCGAACGTCAGCGATTCGCCGGCCAGCGCGCGCTCGAAGCGCGCGAAGACGGCGTCGCGCTCCGAGGAGATGGTGAAGTCGCCGAAATGCGCGCCGACCACGCGATCGCGCGGGAAGTCGCCGATGCGCAGACAGGCGTCGTTCGCGTCGGCGATGGTGCCGTCGCGGTCGAGCGCGACCACGCCGTCGGGGAAGTTTACGAAGAGCGAACGGAGACGGACCTCGCTCTCGATGAGCGCCCTTCCCTGTTCGCGGATCCTGCGGGCCGCGTCGCGTTCGAACGTCACGTCGCGGATGATCGCGAACGCGCCGGTCACCGTGGCCGCGGTATAGAGCGGGACGACCGTCAGCGAGACCGAGAGGGGGCGCTCGCCGCGCGTCCGCGCGAACGTCTCGAAGTAGCACGTCTCGCCGGCGATGACGCGCTCGAAATACTGCTGGTTGCGTTCGCGTTCTTCGGGCGTGGCGAGGTAGCCGAAGTGCCGGCCGATCATGCGTTCGCGCGAGATCGTGCCCAGACGCGCGATGGCGGCGTTGACGTCGGTGATGATACCGTCCCGGTCGAAGACCAGGATGACGTCCGGACTGTATTGGAAGAGCGCGCGGAAGCGCTCTTCGCCTGCCGCGGCCCCTTCCTGTGAGACGGCTCGCGGCTCTTCCATAGGTGCTTAGTGCGCCAAGTACTCGCGCAAGCCGTGAACGCCGCCCTCGCGGCCGAACCCTGACTCGCGGAAACCGCCGAACGGCGAGGTCGGATCGAACTGGTTGAAGGTGTTGCACCAGACGACGCCCGCGCGGAGCTGGCCGGCGACCCACATGTTCTTCGAACCCTTATCGGTCCAGATGCCGGCCGAGAGACCGTAGGGCGTGTTGTTCGCCTTCTCGATCGCCTCTTCGGGCGTGCGGAACGTCAGCACCGAGAGCACCGGGCCGAAGATCTCTTCGCGCGCGATGCGGTGCGAGGTCTGCACGTTGGTGAAGAACGACGCGGGGAAGAAGAAGCCCTTGCCCGGCAGCTCGCATTGCTGCTGCACGAGCGTCGCACCCTGATCGATACCGCTGCCGACCAGCTCCTTGATGCGATCGAGCTGCTCGCGCGAGTTGATCGCGCCGATATCGGTGTTCTTGTCCATCGGGTCGCCGAGGCGCAGCGTCTGGATGCGCTCGGTCAGGCGGACGATCACCTCTTCGTGCGCGCGTTCTTCCACGAGCAGACGCGAACCGGCGCAACAGACGTGCCCCTGGTTGAAGTAGATGCCGTTGACGATGCCTTCGATGGCTTGATCCATCGGGGCGTCGGCGAACACGATGTTGGCGGCCTTGCCGCCCAGCTCGAGGGTCAGGCGTTTGCCCGTACCGGCCAGGCTGCGCGCGATGATCTTGCCGACGTCGGTCGAGCCTGTGAAGGCGATCTTATCGACGTCGGGATGTTCGACCAGCGCAGCACCGGTGCGACCGTCGCCCGTGACGACGTTGACGACGCCCGGCGGAAGATCGCATTCGCGGATGATCTGCGCGAGCGCGAGCGCGGTCAGCGGCGTCGTCTCGGCCGGCTTGAGCACGACCGTGTTGCCGCATGCCAAGGCCGGAGCGAGTTTCCAGGCGGCCATCAAGAGCGGGAAGTTCCACGGCACGATCTGGCCGCAGACGCCCAGCGGATCGGGGGCTTGGCCGGCGCGCATCGCCCATTCGAGCTTGTCGGCCCAGCCGGCGTAGTATTGGAAGTGCGCCGCCGCGGTCGGGATGTCGAAGTCGCGGGCTTCCTTGATCGGCTTGCCGCCGTCGAGGGTCTCGAGCACGGCGAGTTCGCGCGAGCGCTCGGTGATGGCGCGCGCGATGCGATAGACGTACTTGGCCCGGTCGGCCGGCTTCATCTTGCGCCAGTACTTATCGTAGGCCTTACGCGCGGCACGAACGGCAGCGTCGACGTCGGCGGCGGTCGCTTGGGCGACCAGCGCGAGATGCTCTTCGTTGGCGGGGTTGATGGTCGGGAAGTACTCCGCGCTCTCGGGCGCGGCCCAGCCGCCGTCGATGAACAGTCCGTACTGCTCCCGGATCTTCGGGCGGACCGATTCCGGTGCCGCAGCGTACTCGAAAATAGCCATGCTGTTGTCTTAGTCTTTCGGGATGTAGTCGGGGCCGGCGTAGTTGCCGGTGTCGAGTTTTTCAAGCTGCATCAGGAGATCGTCGAGCAAGGTCGACGCGCCGATCCGGAACATGTCGGGGTCGAGCCATTGCGGGCCGAGCGTCTCGTTCACGATCACGAGGTACGTGAGCGCCTGTTTGGTGGTCTTCACGCCGCCGGCGACCTTGAGGCCGCGCCGCTGACCGGTCCGCCGCGCGAAGTCGCGGATCGCTTCGCACATCACCAGGGCGGTCGGGAAGGTGGCGTTGGTCCCAACCTTGCCGGTCGAGGTCTTGATGGTGTCGGCGCCGGCCTCGAGAGCGAGGTCGCTCGCGCGGCGGGTGTTCTCGTAGCTGCCGAGCTCGCCGGTCTCCAGGATCACCTTGAGGTGGGCCCGGTCGCCGCAGACGGCCTTGACGGCGACGATCTCGTCGAACACCTTGCGCTCGTAGCCCGAGAGGAAGGCGCCGCGGTCGATCACCATATCGATCTCGTCGGCGCCGGCCGAGATGGCCTGCTCGGTGTCGGCCAGCTTGATGCTCAGATCGGCCAAGCCCGAGGGAAACGAGGTCGCGACCGAGGCCACCTTGACGGTGCTACCGCGCAGGGCGTCCTTGGCGACGGCGACGAGGTTCGGGTAGACGCAGACGGCAGCCACGCTGGGCACCCCAGGCCAGCCCGGCCGGGGGGTCATGGCCTTCGCGCACAGCGAGCGGACCTTGCCCTCGGAGTCCCGACCTTCGAGGGTGGTCAGGTCCATGCAGCGGATGGCGAGGTCGATGCCGGCCCGCTTCGTGGTCGTCTTGATCGACCGTTTGGCGAGGGAAGCGGCGCGCGCTTCGAGCATGACCGCGTCGACGGCCACGTATGGAATTAGCGGATGGGTCGCGAGCATAAGCGGCTACTGTTCTACAACGTGCCGCGCTTTTCTTGTTCCTTCTCGATGGAGACGAAGAGCGCTTTGAAGTTGCCCTTGCCGAACGAGAGGCTTCCCTTCCGCTGGATGATCTCGAAGAAGACGGTCGGACGGTCCTGGAGCGGCTTGGTGAAGATCTGCAGCATGTAGCCGAGATCGTCGCGGTCGACCAGGATGCGCAGGTCGCGCAGGATCGCGATCTCCTCGTCGATGTGCCCGACGCGCGCTTCGAGTTCGTCGTAGTAGGCGTCCGGCGTATCCAGGAATTCCACGCCGTTCGTCTTGAGCGCGCGGATGGTCGCGACGATGTCCTCCGTCCGGATCGCTATGTGCTGGACGCCGGCACCGCGATAGAAGTCGAGATACTCCTCGATCTGCGATTTCTTCTTGCCGTGGGCCGGTTCGTTGATCGGGAACTTCACGCGATGGCGCGGGTCGGTCATCACTTTCGACTTGAGCGCGGTGTAGTCGGTCGAGATATCCTTATCGTCGAACGAGACCAGCTGCGAGAACCCGAAGACCGAGGCGTAGTACTCGCCCCAACCGTCCATCTCGCCCCAGCCGACGTTGCCGACGCAGTGATCGACGAACTGCAGGCCCGGCTTCTGCGCGAACGCGATCGAACGCGGCGCGGCCACGAAACCCGGAGCGAAGACGCCGTGATAGGCGTTCCGCTGCACGAAGGTGTGAACCGTCTCGCCGTAGGTCGCGATGGTCGCCTTGACGATCGAACCGTGCTCGTCGGAGAAGGTCGCAGGCTCGGCGACGGCCTTCGCACCGCCGGCGATCGCGGCCGCGAACGCGGCCCTGCAATCGTCGACCACTATCGCGATATCCTTGACGCCGTCGCCGTGCTCCATCACGTGACGCGCGACGTCGTCGTCCGCGCGCAGGCTGCTCGTCAGGACGAAGCGCAGGCGATTCTGGCCGAGGAGATAGCTCGCCCGATCCTTCACGCCGGTCTCGGGGCCCGCGTAGGCGAGCTGGTCGAAGCCGAACGCCGACATGTAGTAGTGCGCCGCTTGTTTGGCGTTGCCGACGTAGAACTCGATGTGGTCCCAGTCGATGTGCGAGAGCGGATTGCTCGTGGATGGCGTTGCGCTGGTCATAGCGATGTGCTCTCTTGGCGGATGATTTCGAGCGGCCCTGTCGCAATTGGGCGGCTGATGGATGCGACCGGACATTTCCTCGTCGATCTGACCGCCGGCGTGGTGGCCGCTGCGGTGGGCGGCTACCTCGCGCGCTCGGCGCGCTTGACGCCGGTGATCGGCTACCTGGTCGCGGGCGTCGTCATCGGGCCGTTCACGCCCGGCATAACGGCCGACGTCGGGAGCCTCTCGGGTCTCGGCGAGTTGGGGCTCATCCTGCTGGTCTTCAGTCTCGGTCTCGGATTCGCGCCTTCGGAGTTGCGGCGCGTCGGGGTCGCACCGATCGTCGCCAACGTCGCGGCGATGACGGTCATCGGCATCGTCTCGTACTTCGTCGCGCATCTCTTCGGGGTACGCGATGCGATCACGGCGGCATTGGTCGTGCCGCTCTCGAGCACCGCGATCGGCGTCGCGTTGCTGGACGTGCTCGGCATTCGCACGCGTTTCGCGGGGCAGCTGGCCGTCGCGCTGTTGATCGCGCAGGATCTGTTCGCGGTCGCGCTGCTCGTGCTCGCGAGCACTCCGCCCGACCGGCTGACGCCTGCCGGACTGCTGATGCCGCTGGTGAGCAGTATCGTGTTCGTCACGGTCGCGATCGTCCTCGGTGCGACGGTGCTGCACCGGCTGGTCGCGTCCGCCGTCCGGCGCGCGACCCCGGAACAGTCCATCCCGACGTTTACCGCGATCGCCTTGGTGGCGGGGTGGCTCGGGCACAAGGCCGGCCTCTCGTACGAGTTCGGCGCGTTCGTCGCGGGCGCGGTCATCTCGGAAGCCGCCGGGAGCCGGACCGCCCAGGCGGTCGTCAAGCCGTTCCGCGAATTGTTCCTGATGCTGTTCTTCGTCGCGCTCGGAATGGCGCTCGACGTGCGCGCCGTCCTGGCCGCCTGGCCGGTCATCCTCGCCCTCGGTGCGATCCTCATCGTCGTCCGTTTGGGGATATGGACCGTCACGATGCGCGTGCTGAAGTTCGCATGGCCGGTCGCCGCCGGCTTGGCGATCGCGCTCCTGCCGCTCGGCGAGTTCAATATGGTGTTGGCCAACGCCGCGCAGACCGCAGGACGGATCAACCCGAGCGAGTTCGCCGGCTTGATCGGCGCGACGTTCCTTTCTATCGTGGTCGCCTCGGTGGCCGCCCCGTTCGCGCGCAGGGCGGTCGAGCCGCAGACGGGCGACGAGCGTATCCCGGCGAAGAACCTCGCGTGACCCCAACCGCACGCGCCGCCTTCGCCGGCTTGATCGACTATGCCGGTCTCTTTCCGCCCGCCGCACTTTCGATGGAAGAGGCCTTGGTCGAATATGCGCGCGCCCTCGCGAGCCCGAACGTTTGGATGCTGGACCGGTTCATCGTTCCGGCCTCGCGCATGGCCGAACTTTCGGAAGCGTATACCGGTGAGGCTCCGTTGGCCGTCTCGGTCATCCTGGACGCTCCGAACGACGCGCTCGGCTGGTTCGAAGCGACTCGCTTACGGCTGGTCGCGGCGCAGGCCGCTCTCGGCGCGGACGCGCGGCTGCGACTCGCGGCGCTTGAAGTGCCGCTGCCGGCATTGCGCACGTTGCGGGATACGTACGACGGAGCCATCGGGCAGTATGCCGCACTCGCGTCGGCGATCGGCGTTCGCGACGTGCCCGCCTACGTCGAACCCTTTCGCGACGCTCGCTGGAACGGAGCCCTTCCCGCCACGATGACCGTGTTGGCGCGTCACCGTCTCGGTGCGAAAGTGCGTTGCGGTGGCGCGACCGCGGCGGCGTTCCCGTCGACCGAGGAGTTGGCTACGTTCGTGCGTGCCGCCGTCGCGGCGAACGTTCCGTTCAAGGCGACGGCGGGGCTGCACCATCCGCTTCGGCACGTCGACCCGGAGACCGGGTTCGCGATGCACGGCTTCTTGAACCTCATCGCGGCGTCGCTGGCGGCGCGCGAGGAAGATCCGGGCATGGCGATCGAATCCGCGCTCGGAGAAGAAGACCCGCACGCGTTCCGGTTCGACGACGATTCGTTCGCCTGGCGCGACCGGCACTACGACGTCGCCGCGATCGCGGCGATGCGCGAAGCGGCGTTCGTCGGCTATGGATCGTGCAGTTTCGACGAGCCGGTCGCGGATCTCACCGCGATGGAGCTGGTCGACAAGGTCACGGCATGAGCGACCGTACGACCGATCCGGGCGCGCGCTCGTGGATCCCGGTCGACGACGCGAGCGACTTTCCGATCCAGAACCTGCCGTACGGCGCGTTCGTGCGCGACGGCGTGCGTCATCTGGGTATGGCGATCGGCGATCACGTCCTCGACCTGCGGGCGCTGGCGGAGAGCGGTTTGCTCGACGGCGCGTGCGACCCTGCGCTGCTGACGAGCCACACGCTCAACCCACTGCTCGCGGCCGGGCGCTCGACGTGGCGTGCGGTGCGCGAGCGGATCTTCGACCTGCTTCGGGTCGACGGCGACGGCGGGCTGCATTCGCGTGACGCGAGCGCGTTCTTCGTCTCGCGGACGAGCGCGACGATGGTCGTTCCGATGGAGGTCGGCGACTACGTCGACTTCTACTCATCGATCGAGCACGCGACCAATCTCGGCAAGATCTTCCGGCCCGACGCCGAGGCGTTGATGCCGAACTGGCGCTGGATGCCGATCGGTTACCACGGCCGCAGCGGTACGATCGTCATCGACGGCACGCCGGTCCGCCGTCCGAACGGGCAGCGCAAGGCGCCGGATGCGGCCGCACCCGACGTCGGGCCGACGCGTATGCTCGACATCGAAGTGGAGATCGGCTTCATCACCGGTCCCGCGAACGAACTCGGGAGCGCCATCGCGACCGGCGATGCGCGCGAGCACGTCTTCGGGCTCTGCATCGTCAACGATTGGAGCGCGCGCGACATCCAAGCGTGGGAGTACGTACCGCTCGGACCGTTCCTCGGCAAGTCGTTCGCCACCACGATCTCGCCCTGGATCGTGACGCTCGACGCGCTCGAACCGTTTCGCGTTCCTGGTCCGGCACAAGAGCCCACGCCGCTCGCATATCTCCGGACCGGCGATCCATGGAACTACGACATCGCCCTCGATGTCGATCT
>Ga0070691_10000652_pt1 | contig 13435 bp, 13 predicted proteins | sample KBSK1101metaG_FD_64673 | JGI IMG/M metagenome (GOLD analysis project Ga0070691, IMG submission 64673) | Corn, switchgrass and miscanthus rhizosphere microbial communities from Kellogg Biological Station, Michigan, USA - KBS K1-10-1 metaG | ecosystem: Host-associated > Plants > Roots >... | reverse complement strand
GCGAAGTCGTTCTTCACCACCGGGCAGGTGAACGCGCCGAGCGGACAGGTATCCGCGGAACCTTGCGCCAGTGCCATGGCGGGCGCGACCGCGAGCGTGATCGCGAATGCCAGCGCACGCGGGGTCAGCGGCATCGGTCGGCGCGGCACAGGAGTTCCTCGGGTGGATAACCCGCGTAAGCTAGCAGAACGCACCCGTTCTGTTGAGACGCCGGCACGGTCGTTCAGGCTGCTTTCGCCACGGCCAGGGGGACGCAGCGCAGGTCCAGCCATGCGCGGTCGGCGGCATCGTCCAGCAGTGGTGCGAGCCGTTCGCGCACGCTGGCGTGATAGTCGTCGAGCCATGCGATTTCGGTCGCGTCCAGCAGCGACGGTTCCAGCAGACGCGTGTCGATCGGGCACAGCGTCAACGTTTCGAATGCGAGGAACTCGCCGAATTCGCCGTCGCCGGCCGGAACGGTCGCGGCCAGGTTTTCGATGCGCACGCCATGTCGTCCGGGCTTGTAGATGCCGGGCTCGATCGACGTGATCATGCCGACGTCCAGCGCTTCCAGATGCTGGCCCGGGCGCGGCGGCCGGATCGATTGCGGACCCTCGTGCACGTTGAGGCAATAGCCGACGCCGTGCCCGGTGCCGTGGCCGTAATCGATACCCGCAGCCCAGATCGGTGCGCGTGCCAGTGCGTCGAGCTGCTGGCCCGATGCGCCGCGCGGAAATTTCGCGCGGCTGAGTGCGATCACGCCTTTCAATACCAGCGTCACGTCGCGGCGCTGTTCCGGCGTGGTTTCGCCCAAACACCACATCCGCGTGATGTCAGTGGTGCCGCCGAGGTATTGCGCGCCCGAGTCGATCAGCAGCATGCCCAGCGGCTTCAATTCCGAATGCGATTCCGGCGTGGCGCGATAGTGCGGCAGCGCGGCGTTGGCCTGATAGCCCGCGATCGTCGAAAAGCTTTCGCTGACGAAGCCCGGCTGCTGCGCGCGCAGTTCGCGCAGCTTGTCGTCCACGTCCAGCTCCGAGAGCCGCTTCCCATCGCGCAGCGATTGCTCCAGCCAGCGTGCGCCGCGCACCAGGGCCACACCGTCGCGACGCATCGCTTCGCGCACGTGGTCCATTTCCTTCGCGGTCTTGCGCGCCTTGGCGGACGTAATCGGCCCCGGCGCTTCGATCAGCGTCACGTGATCGGGAATCACGCGGGCGACCGCCGCGGAAACCTGCGCGGGCGAGAGCAGCAGAGCGGCATCGTGCGGCACCGCGCGCAAGGCATCCCCGAGCGATGCGTAAGGGGCGAGGCAGACGCCGTCGTTCGCCAGCGCCGACTGCTGATTCGCGTCCAGTTTCGATGCGTCGACGAACAGCGTCGCGCCATTCGCGTCGATCAACAGGTGCGCCACGAACACCGGGTTGTATTCCACGTCGCTGCCGCGCAGGTTCAGCACCCACGCGATTTCATCCAGCGCCGAAACGATGTGATGGGTCGCACCGACCAGCTTCATCGCTTCGCGCACATTCGCGAGCTTTGCCGCGCGGCTGTGGATGGCATAGTCGAGCGGATGTTCGTAGACCGGCGCGTGCGGCAGCGGCGGGCGGTCGCTCCAGACCGCGCCGGGAAGGTCATCCTCGACCAGCTCCGCGCCGTGTTTCGCCAGCCGCTTGCGCAGGGAACGTTCCGAAGCCAACGACAGCATGTCGGCCGCGCACGCGACCTTGTCGCCGGCGTGCACGCGCTCGCAAAGCCACGCCACGTGTTCGGGCGTGTGCGGCACGTTCAACTTCACCAGTTCCACGCCGCTGCCGGCGAGTTGGCGTTCGGCTTGCGAGAAGTAGCGCGAGTCGGTCCACAGCCCCGCGAATTGCGGCGTCACCACCAGCGTGCCAGCCGAACCAGTGAAACCCGACAGCCACTCGCGCGCTTGCCAACGTGCCGGCAGGTATTCGGACAAGTGCGGATCGGCGGTCGGCACGATGCAGACGGCGATGCCGCGTTGCTGCATCGCGCTGCGCAATGCGGCGATACGTTCGGGGCTGGTGTTCATTGCACGATCTTAGCAGTGGGTACGCTTCGCTTCCCCCTTCTGCGGATCTGTGGGACGGAGTCGGCGCAGCCATTTCCGCCGCGGCGAACCCAGCAAAAACCGAATGGTGGGACCGTTTCGCGGATTCCATCCCGCATCGACTCGCAAGGCAGAGGGCATGCCGCTAGAATGACGCTTTCCACGAACGGTCCGACCATGACCTCCCTGATTTTCGTCACCGGCGGCGTGGTGTCCTCGCTTGGCAAGGGCATCGCGTCGGCGTCGCTGGCGTCCATTCTTGAGGCCCGCGGCCTCAGTGTGACGTTGATGAAGCTCGACCCTTACATCAATGTCGATCCCGGCACCATGAGCCCCTTCCAGCACGGCGAGGTGTACGTCACCGACGACGGCGCCGAAACCGACCTCGACCTCGGGCACTACGAACGATTCGTGCGCACGCGGCTTTCGGGCAAGAACTCCATCACCACCGGCAAGATCTACGAGGCCGTGATCCGCAAGGAGCGTCGCGGTGATTACCTCGGCGCCACGGTGCAGGTGATTCCGCACATCACCAACCAGATCAAGCACGTGATCGATGAAGCCACGCGCGGTTTCGACGTGGCGCTGGTCGAGATCGGCGGCACCGTGGGCGACATCGAATCGCAGCCGTTCCTGGAAGCGGCGCGCCAGTTGCGCATCGAGCGCGGCGCCGACAAGGTGCTGTTCATGCACCTGACGCTGGTGCCGTTCATCAAGGCCGCGGGCGAAATCAAGACCAAGCCCACCCAGCATTCCGTGAAGGAGTTGCGCGCGCTCGGCATCCAGCCCGACATCCTGGTGTGCCGTTGCGAGGAACCGCTGCCGGAATCCGAACGCCGCAAGATCGCGCTGTTCACCAACGTGCCGGAGAGCGCGGTGATCAGCGCCGCCGACGCGAACACCATCTACAAGCTGCCGCTGTGGCTGCACAAGGAAGGCCTCGACGACATCGTGGTCGAGCGCCTGCATCTGGATGCCAAGCCGGCCGACCTTTCGCAGTGGCAACGCACGGTCGACGCAATCGAAAATCCCAAGGATGAAGTGCACATCTATATCGTCGGCAAGTACGTCGAGCACAAGGATGCCTACAAGTCGCTGGGCGAGGCCTTGCGCCACGGAGGCATCCAGAATTCGACCCGCGTCAGGCTTGAGTGGATCGATTCGGAGAACATCGAGACGCGCGGCGCCGACGCGGTGCTGCACGATGCCGACGCGATCCTGGTGCCGGGCGGCTTCGGCAAGCGCGGGTTCGAGGGCAAGATCCAGACCGTGAAATACGCGCGCGAGCGCGGCATCCCGTATTTCGGCATCTGCTACGGCATGCACGCGGCGGTGGTGGAGTTTTCGCGCGACGTGGCAGGGATCGCTGGTGCGGGTTCCACGGAAAATGACCGCGATTGCGCCGATCCCGTGATCGCACTGATTACCGAATGGACGCAAGCGCCGGGCGACGTGCAGCGTCGCGACGAAGCCTCCGACCTCGGCGGCACCATGCGCCTGGGCGCGCAGGAGTGCCGGCTGAAGCCCGGCACGCTGGCGCATGAGTTGTATGGCGCCGACACCATCCGCGAGCGCCACCGCCACCGCTTCGAATTCAACAATCGTTACCGCGAACGGCTGGAGAAGGCCGGCCTCGTGATCGCCGGCGTGTCGGTGGACGACCTGGTCGAAATCGTCGAATTGCCGGCGCAGAAGCATCCGTGGTTCCTGGCCTGTCAATTCCACCCTGAATTCACGTCGACGCCGCGCGACGGCCATCCGCTGTTCAACGGCTTCGTGCGTGCCGCGCGCGAATACAAGGCGATGCGCGATGCGCCGCGGCTTGCGAAGGAAGCGGCGGGATGATGCAGGTCACCGTCTCGATGTTTCATATTGCCGTCATTCCGGCGCAAGCCGGAATCCATTGCGCTTTTCTCTCTCGCAAGATCAAAGTGGATCCCGGCTTCCGCCGGGATGACGACGGGGTGTTGACGTGAACTTGTGTGGCTTTGAAGTCGGCCTCGACAAACCGTTTTTCCTGATCGCCGGTCCCTGCGTGGTCGAGTCCGAACAACTGCAAGTCGACGCCGCGGGACAGTTGAAGGAAATCACCGGCCGGCTCGGCATTCCCTTCATCTTCAAATCCAGTTTCGACAAGGCCAACCGCACCTCGGGCAAGAGCTTTCGCGGTCTCGGGATGGAGGAAGGCCTGCGCATCCTCGGCGAAGTGAAGAAGCAAGTTGGCGTGCCGGTGCTCACCGACGTGCACGAATACACGCCATTCGGCGAAGTGGCCGAAGTCGTCGACGTGCTGCAGACGCCGGCTTTTTTGTGCCGGCAGACCGATTTCATCCAGAAAGTCGCGAGCGTCGGCAAGCCGGTCAACATCAAGAAGGGCCAGTTCCTGTCGCCGTGGGACATGAAAAACGTGGTGGAGAAGGCGCGCGCTGTCGGCAACAACAACATCATGGTGTGCGAGCGCGGCGCGAGCTTCGGCTACAACAATCTCGTGTCGGACATGCGTTCGCTGGCGGTGATGCGCGACACCGGCTGTCCGGTCGTGTTCGATGCGACGCACTCGGTGCAGTTGCCGGGCGGGCAGGGGACCAAGTCCGGCGGCCAGCGCGAATTCGTGCCGGTGCTGGCGCGCGCGGCAGTGGCGGTCGGCGTCGCGGGCGTGTTCATGGAAACGCATCCCGATCCTGACAAGGCGCTGTCCGACGGTCCGAACGCGTGGCCGCTGGGGAAGATGGAAGCGTTGCTGGACACGCTGAAGGAACTGGACGGCGTGGTGAAACGCGCCGGGCTTCTCGAGGTGGCGCGGCAATAAAGGTTGTCGTCATTCCGGACGCCGCGCAGCGGCGATCCGGAATCTGCTCTTGCAGCGAGAACCAAGAGAGCGGATTCCGGGTTCCGTGCTCCGCGCGGCCCCGGAATGACGAAGAATTTCGATCACTGGCCATAGGCAGACATGACCACAACCATCAAGAACCTCCGCGCCCGCGAAGTGCTGGACAGCCGCGGCAATCCCACCCTCGAGGCCGAAGTGACATTGAGCGACGGCGCGTTCGGGCGCGCGATCGTGCCGAGCGGTGCTTCCACCGGCACGCGCGAAGCCGTGGAACTGCGCGACGGCGACAAGACGCGCTATCTCGGCAAGGGCGTGACCAAGGCGGTCGGCAATGTCAATGGTGAAATCGCGAAGACGCTGGCCGGTTTCGATGCGGCCGACCAGAAGGGCCTCGACGAAAAGCTGATCGCGCTGGATGGCACGCCCAACAAATCCCGCCTCGGCGCCAACGCCACGCTCGGCGTCTCGCTCGCGGCGGCGCACGCCGTGGCCGCTTCGCGCAAACAGCCGCTGTGGAAGTACCTTGCGGGCGATCGTGCGCCGGTGCTGCCGGTGCCGATGATGAACGTCATCAACGGCGGCGTGCACGCCGACAACCCGCTGGACATGCAGGAATTCATGGTGATGCCGGCGGGCTTCGACCGGTTCTCCGATGCGCTGCGCGCAGGCGTCGAGATTTTCCATGCGCTGAAGACGCAGCTGAAAAAGCGTGGCATGAACACGGCGGTCGGCGACGAGGGTGGGTTCGCGCCGGCATTGCGTTCGCACGAGGAAGCGATCGAAGTGATTCTCGAAGCCGTCGACGCCGCGGGTTACAAACCCGGCACGCAAATCTGGATCGCGCTCGATCCCGCGTCGTCGGAATTCTTCGAGAACGGCGTGTACAACCTCAAGGGTGAAGACCGCAAGCTCGATGCCGCCGGCATGGTCGAGTTGTACGCCGACTGGTGCGCGAAGTACCCGATCATCAGCATCGAGGACGGCCTCGCCGAAGGCGACCAGGCCGGCTGGAAACTCATCACCGAGAAGCTCGGCAAGAAAATCCAGTTGGTGGGCGACGACCTGTTCGTCACCAATCCGGCGATCTTCCGCGAAGGCATCGCCAACCACATCGCCAACGCGATCCTGATCAAGGTGAACCAGATCGGCACGCTCTCGGAAACGCTCGAAGCCGTGGCGATGGCTGACCAGGCGAACTACGCGGCCGTGATGTCGCACCGTTCGGGCGAAACCGAGGACACCACGATCGCGGACCTCGCGGTCGCGACCACGGCCGCCCAGATCAAGACCGGTTCGTTGTGCCGGTCGGACCGGATCGCCAAGTACAACCAGTTGCTGCGGATCGAGGAACAGCTCGGCGTCGCCGCGAAGTATGCTGGCCGCGACGCTTACCCCAACCTTGCGGAATTGCCGGGCTGACGAATTGCGGCGAAGACAAAACTGCAGAAGCATTTTGACGCGGATCAACACGAATGAACACGGATTTGTTGCAAAGATGTGCCCAGCCCGGACTTGATCCGCGTTTGTCCGCGTAAATCCGTGTCCAAAGCTCTGCTCTCAAAGCCATTCATCCTTGCGGGTATCAGCCACGCATGCTTCGCTGGATTGCCCTGATCCTGATCGCGCTGCTGATCGGCCTGCAGATCAAGCTGTGGGTGGGCGACGGCGGCATGCGCGATCTGCGCGCGATCCGCGAACGCGTGTCCGAACAGCAGTCGGAGAACGCCAAGCTCAAGCAGCGCAACGATGCATTGCGCGCCGATGTCGAGGATCTGAAGCATGGCCGCGACGCGGTCGAGTCGCGCGCCCGCTCGCAGCTAGGGCTGATCAAACCCGGCGAAGTCTTCTATCAGGTGGTCACCGGGCCGGCCCCGGCGGCAAGCGTTGCACCGGTTCCCGCAGCCAGCGCGGCCTCTGCGGCGGATTCCGGGCATTGATGCACGTCGCGCCGCCCTGATCGGCTAAACTTGTGGGCTGCGCAAATCCTTTTCCGGTTTCGGGGTTCGAACGGCGATGCGGGTGTTGGTGAGCAATGACGACGGCGTGGAAGCGCCGGGGATCCGCGTGCTTGCCGAGCATCTGCGCGAGCTGGGAGAGGTGACGGTGGTGGCGCCCGACCGGGATCGTTCCGGTGCCAGCAACTCGTTGACGCTCGACCAGCCGGTGCGCGTCGCGCGGCTCGACGATGGCCGCTACCGCGTGGCCGGCACCCCCACCGACTGTGTGCATCTTGCATTGTCCGGGCTGCTGGACGACGAGCCGGACATCGTGGTGTCGGGCATCAACAATTCCGCCAACCTCGGCGACGACGTGATCTATTCCGGCACCGTGTCGGCCGCGATGGAAGGCCGGTTTCTCGGGCTGCCGGCGATCGCGGTGTCGCTGGCCGGGCCGGGCGAGCACCACGATGGCCAGGGCCATCATTTCGATTCCGCCGCGCGTGCGGTGTCGTTGCTGATGCGCCGCCTGATCGTCGATCCGCTGCCCGCCGACACCATCCTCAATGTCAACGTGCCCGATCGCGCGTGGGAGGGAATCGACGGCTTCGAGGTCACGCGCCTCGGCAGGCGCCATCGCGCGTCGCCCTGCATCGCGCAACGTGATCCGCGGGGACGCGTGGTGTGGTGGATCGGCGCGGCGGGCGATGCCGACGATGCCGGACCCGGCACCGATTTCGATGCAGTGCGCCGTGGCTTCGTGTCGGTGACACCCATCCATGTGGACCTGACGCGTTTCCAGGCGCTGGAGAAAGTGTCGAACTGGATCGGCGGCTTGACCGCGCAATTGCAGGGGGAACAGGCGGCATGAGCAAGCTGTTTGGCGCAGCAGCGGCATCGGTCGGCGGGCGCGGGATGACTTCGCAGCGGGCGCGCGATCGGCTGGTCGCCACGTTGCGCGACGAGGGCATCAAGGATCCGCGCGTGCTGGACGTGATCCGCACCATGCCGCGCCACCTGTTCCTCGATGAGGCATTGTCGGCGCGCGCATACGAAAACAACGCGCTGCCGATCGGTCTCGGCCAGACCATCTCGCAGCCGTGGGTGGTCGCGCGCATGACCGAGTTGCTGATCGAGAACGCCGTGCCGAAACGCGTGCTGGAAATCGGTACCGGCTCCGGTTACCAGGCCGCGGTGCTGGCGCAACTGGTGGAGACCGTCTACACCGTCGAGCGCATCGAGGAACTGCTGCGCAAGGCGCGGCGCCTGTTCCGCAGCATGAAGATCGAGAACATCCGCTCGCGCCACGACGACGGCAACATCGGCTGGCCGTCCGAAGCGCCGTTCGACGCGATCGTGCTGACCGCTGCGGGCGAGTCGGTGCCGCGCGCGCTACGGGACCAACTTGCGGACGGCGGCGTGCTGGTCGCGCCCTTGGGCCCGGCGGGCGCGCAGCGGCTGACGCGTTTCCGCCGCGAGGGCGATGAATGGCACAAGGAAGAATTGGAGCCCGTGAGCTTCGTGCCGCTGCTCGGCGGCTTGGGTTGAATACGTGCCGAGCGCCATTGTTTTTGACCGTCATCCCGGCGCAGGCCGGACTGCGAAGGCGGGATGCCGTAGCGAACATCGGCGAAGCCGATGGCCCGAAGGGCGTGCCGCAGGAGCGGCGCGTCATCCATTTTGCTTTCGGGGCCGAACATGGATTCCCGCTTTCGCGGGAATGACGGTGGTGTGGTCGGGATGTTTCCCTTTGGTCATGGCGCCGTGGGCGCCCACTGGATGATTGCCTGATGCGCCTGTTCCGTCCGCTCTACGAAAAAGCCCTCGAGTGGGCCGGCAAGCCGCGCGCGGACGTGTGGCTGTGCGTGCTGAGTTTCTTCGAGGCCTTCATCTTCCCGATCGCGCCCGAAATCATGCTGGCGCCGATGACGCTGGCACGGCCGAAGCGCTGGTGGTATTTCGCCACGATCAGCCTGGCGGGTTCGATGGTCGGTTCGGTGATCGGCTACGAGCTCGGGCATTACGCGTTCCATTACCTGCAGCCGTTCCTCGCCGACATCGGCTGGTCGCAGCATCTGGATGCGATGGTGGAGAAGTTCGGCGCGGCGGCGAAACAGCATCCGTGGGAAGCGTTCTGGATGCTGGTCGCGGCCGGCTTTCTGCCGATTCCGATGAAGGTCGCGAGTTGGGCCTGCGGCATCGTCGGCATGCCGATGCTGCCGTTCCTCGCCGGCATTCTGATCGGCCGCGGCAAGCGCGTGTTCCTTGTCGCCGGCGTGATCCGCCTCGGCGGCGAGCGCGCCGAGAAGGCGCTGCACAAGCACATCGAAACCGCGGGCTGGGTGATCGTCGCGATCATCGTCGCGCTCGGGTTGTATTTCTATTTGCGGTGAGTGCCGCCCGGTTACGTTGTGCCAAGCGCCAACCTGCAACAGCCGCGGAACCGAAGGGACTGGCGCACGCGAAGAGGGAGGCCGATCCGGTATCCTTGCGCGCATGATGCAGACGACACATTTCCTGAAGCCGCTCCTCGCCGTCGCCGTGTTCTCGCTGTTGCTGGCGGGTTGCGCATCCACCCCGGCGCCGGTGGTCAATCATTCGTTCGGCGGCAGTAGCCCGCAGCCGGCCACGCAGCCGCAGCCCGCGACTTCTCCTTCCGCAACGGGCACCCGAGGTGTCCAGACTTTCGGCCTCGGCGGTCACGCCAATGGCACGATCGGCACCGCCGGTTACACCGTGGCGCCCGGCGACACGCTGTACAGCATCGCGTTCGCGCACGGCGTGGACGCCCGCCAGCTTGCGGCCCTGAACGGCATTCCCGCGCCTTACACCATCCGTCCGGGCCAGGTATTGAAGCTGAAGGCGTCGTCGACGCCATCCGTGCCGTCGGCTGGCCCGGTCGCGGCGGGCACCACGGCCGTCACGACCAACACGATGACGAATGCGCCATTGCCGACACCCGGGCAGCCTGCGTCGACGCAACCTTCGCAACCGGTGTTCGGGCCGGTGACCACGCAGACCATGAGCGCGAATGGCGTGGCGCCCGCCGAATCGGCATCGGCCACCGCGCCGATGACCGCCACGGTCGCTTCCGGCTCCACCGCGCCGCCGCCCGCGCAGGCCGCACCTCCCGCCGCGACGGCACCTACGCCGCCGCCGGGCGCCACGCGCAGTGTCGGCGGCATTACCTGGCAGTGGCCCGCCAGCGGCACGATCCTCGCCGGGTTCCAGGCCGGTAGCGGCGGCGATGGTGCCGGCGTCGACATCGCCGGCAACGTGGGCGATCCGGTGCGCGCGGCCGCGTCGGGCACGGTGGTGTACAGCGGCAACGGACTGATCGGCTACGGCGAGCTGATCATCATCAAGCACAACGACAGCTATCTTTCTGCCTACGGCCACAACAGCAAGCGATTGGTGAAGGAAGGCGACCGCGTGGACGCCGGGCAGGAAATCGCACTGATGGGCGCCAGCGGCGCGCCGCGCGTGGAGCTGCACTTCGAAATCCGCAAGGACGGCAAGCCCGTCGATCCGCTGGGCTACCTGCCATCGCGATGATTGCAGGTGCGTTGCGTCGCCGCTTGTTCGCAGCGGCTGTTGTTGAAAGTCAGGCCATGGATGGCCGTTCTGGTGATTCGGAGAACAGGATCATCCCGGCGTCGACATGGCGGGTGCGGCAGCGATCAGGGACGATCGCACAAAATAAACGCCGCGACGACATTGCGGCCTTCGCTGGCCAGGATGTCCCAGGTGCGCGCCGCGGCGGCGTTGTCCATCACCTCCACGCCTACGCCGCGTTGCAGGAACGCGGCCAGCACTTCCTGCGAAGGAAACTGCTGGCGCGCGCCGGTGCCGAGCAAGACCACGTCTGGTTGCAGCGCGAGGATCGGTTCGGCGTCTTTCGGTGTCATCGCCGCCACGTCGGCAACGCCCCAGTCGTCGATGACCTTGTCGCGCGCCAGGATGATGCTGGCGATGAAAGGCCGATCCACGACGACCACTGCGTGCGCGTCGGCGCGGCGCACAAACAAATAATCACGCGGGCGTTCGAGGTTCAGTTCCACAGCCGATCCCTCCACTCGTCATTCCGGGGCAGCCCGGAGGGCTGAACCCGGAACCCAGTGACTTTGGTGCATCGAAAGTCGCTGATGCGTCGCTTGCCACCTATCACAGCGATGTTGTCCGCAGGCTACTTCGGCAAGGCGATTTGCGGCTTTTCATCGTTTCGCCGGTACAGCACGGCGACATGCCCGATGGTCTGCACGGTTTCGGCGTGGCTGGATTCGAGCAACTTCGCGAGGTCGGCGGCGCGCGCGGCGCGATCGTCGCCGGTAAGCCTGACCTTGATCAGTTCATGATCGGTGAGCGCCTGCTCCAATTCCTTCAGCACGCCTGGGGTGACGCCCTTGCCGCCGAGCAGCAGGACGGGCTTCAGCGGGTGGGCCAGACCGCGCAGGTAACGGATTTGTGACGAAGACAGCGGCATGTGTTCAGCGCGGGCGCGGGTTCGACGAGCCAGTCAGGGTATCATGGGCACGACGCTTGTTTCGCGTGGAAAGGGCGGCAAGTGTTGCCGTCGCTGGAAATGAATCCGTGGCCCGATCCAAAAGCAGCGCGCGCTGGTTGAAGGAACATTTCGGCGACGAATTCGTCAAGCGCGCCCAGGCCGAAGGCTTTCGTTCGCGTGCCGCATTCAAACTGGACGAACTGCTGGACCGCGACCGCCTGCTGAAACCCGGCATGGTGGTGGTGGACTTGGGCGCGGCGCCGGGTGGCTGGTCGCAACTGGTGCGCCAGCGGCTGGGGCAGAAAAATGGAGAGTGGTCGGGCAAGGTTTTTGCGCTGGACATCCTGCCGATGCAGGGCATCGGCGGGGTGGATTTCATCCAGGGTGATTTCCGCGAGGAAGCGGTGTTTGAGGCCCTGATGGCGAAGCTGGAAGGTGCGCCCGTGGACCTTGTCCTGTCGGACATGGCGCCCAATATCAGCGGTGTAGAGGTGGCGGACCAGGCGCGCGCGATGCACCTGGCCGAATTGGCAGCAGATTTCGCGGCCAAGTGCTTGAAACCCGGAGGGTCTCTGCTGGTGAAATTGTTCCAGGGCCGAGGCTTCGACGAGTACCTTCGCGGCTTGCGCGCGGGCTTCGCGCGGGTGACACTGCGCAAGCCCAAGGCTTCGCGCGCGCGTTCGCGCGAAGTTTATGCCTTGGCGACCGGATGGAAAAAGGTGGCATGAATTACCTGAACACACATCTCAATACAGTCGTTCGCAAGAAGGCCGCACAAGCGCGTGCGGGTGCGGGCGCAGGAATCGCAGCATGAAACCCCCGATGAACGATTTGACCAAGAACATCCTGCTGTGGCTGGTGGTCGCGGTGATCGTGGTTCTGGCGTACCAGAGCCTGAGTCCGCGGCTGGCCGGCAGCGAGCAGCAGATGTCCTATTCCGAGTTCGTGCAGCAGGTGAAGAACGACAACGTTTCGTCGATCACCATCAGCGCGAACATGCCGCCCGTGATCACGGGCAAGCTGAAGGACGGCAGTTCCCTGCGCACCGTGTTGCCCGCCGTGGGCGACAATGCATTGCTGCCGCTGCTGGAATCGCACCGGGTCAAGACCACCCAGGAACCGGGTGACAACGGCTTCTCGCTGATGCGGCTGATCATCGACTGGCTGCCGTTCATCCTGGTGTTCGGGCTGCTGTTCTACCTCTTCCGCCAGATGCAGTCGGGCGCGGGCGGACGCGGGGCGATGAGCTTCGGACGTTCGCGCGCCAAGCTGCAAGGCGAGGACCAGATCAAGGTCACCTTCAACGACGTGGCCGGTTGCGAGGAAGCCAAGGAAGAGGTTTCCGAGCTGGTCGACTTCCTGCGCGATCCGTCCAAGTTCACCAAGCTGGGCGGCAAGATCCCGCGCGGCGTGCTGATGGTGGGCTCGCCCGGTACCGGCAAGACGCTGCTGGCCAAGGCCATCGCGGGCGAAGCCAAGGTGCCGTTCTTCTCGATCTCCGGTTCCGATTTCGTCGAGATGTTCGTCGGCGTCGGCGCCGCGCGCGTGCGCGACATGTTCGAGCAGGCCAAGAAGCACGCGCCGTGCATCATCTTCATCGACGAAATCGACGCGGTCGGCCGCCATCGTGGCGCCGGCCTCGGCGGTGGCCATGACGAGCGCGAGCAGACATTGAACCAGTTGCTGGTCGAGATGGACGGCTTCGAGGGCAGCGAGGGCGTCATCGTGATCGCCGCGACCAACCGTCCCGACGTGCTCGATCCGGCGCTGCTGCGTCCGGGTCGTTTCGACCGCCAAGTCGTGGTGCCGCTGCCCGACCTCAAAGGGCGCGAGCAGATCCTGAAGGTGCACATGCGCAAGGTGCCGGTCGGCGCGGACGTCGATCCGCTCACGATCGCGCGCGGTACGCCGGGCTTCTCCGGCGCCGATCTCGCCAATCTCGTGAACGAGGCTGCGCTGTTCGCGGCGCGCGAGAATGCGCGCGACGTGCGGATGGATTTCTTCGAGCGCGCCAAGGACAAGATCATGATGGGCTCCGAACGGCGCTCCATGATCATGAGCGAGGACGAGAAGAAGCTCACCGCGTACCACGAATCCGGCCACGCGATCGT
>Ga0070691_10000649_pt1 | contig 13445 bp, 12 predicted proteins | sample KBSK1101metaG_FD_64673 | JGI IMG/M metagenome (GOLD analysis project Ga0070691, IMG submission 64673) | Corn, switchgrass and miscanthus rhizosphere microbial communities from Kellogg Biological Station, Michigan, USA - KBS K1-10-1 metaG | ecosystem: Host-associated > Plants > Roots >... | reverse complement strand
GGCTTAAGGAGCGCGACTGGAAATCGCGTGGGCGGGGTTAACCCGCCTCGTGGGTTCGAATCCCACCCTCTCCGTTCTACGCGGCTTCCGGGGCCTCTTCGAACGTCCGCGCCGGCACGGGAGCGGCGTCGAGCGGGAGCACGATCGCCTCGGACTCGGGGGCCGGAGCCGCGGGGCGGTGTCCGCGCAGGCGCTCGTGGCTGCAGACGACGTAGCACCACTCCATCAGGCGCATCCGAGAGGCGGGATCCATCTCCTCGATCGTCGCGCCGACGAGGTGGTGGCCCTCGACCTCGCGGCATGAGCGCACCTCGACTTGGGCCGCGACCTCGTAGGACTCGCCGACGGCGTTCTCCAGCTCGAGCAGGACGGCGGGGCGCTCGCCGACCTCGACCGGCGCGTCGAGCACGAGGCCGACGCCGGCGGCGCTGGCGTCGACCAGCCGGCCGCCGATGTGGCCCGCGGCGGCGAAGCAGTGCGCCGAGGCGTCGCCCTCGAAGCGGTAGATCTGCCGGCGTTGCCGGCGACGCCCCACGGCGAGCAGGGTACGGCCGACGCGGCGCAGCTCGATCAGGCCGAGCAGCGGCACGATCACGGCGGCGACCCCCGGCATGTCGGGCAGCGGTCCGACGCCGGCCAGGTCGAGCAGGCGCATCGCCGTTCCCCCGGCGAGGACCACACCGGCGACGACCACCAGGTGCAGCTTGCGCACGGCGTGCATGCCGCCGCTGTCGCCACCCTGCTTCGGCGTCACCTTGAACGCGGTGTGGCCGGGGCGGAAGACGCAGCGCAGCGCCCGCGTGTAGATCTCCATCGTCATCAGCTCGTAGTGGGCGGTCTCGCCGATCTTCATGTAGCCGCGGGTGAGGGCCGAGCCGGCGAGCAGGTTGAGGCTGACCGCGGGCAGCCAGAGCGCCGCCAGGGCGACCACGCTTATCTTCATCGGCAGTGCCCCGGTCCACAGCACGGCGCCGAGCGTGGCGAGCAGCAGCAGCCGCATCGGCGGCGCCAGGTAGGCGGCGAGGCTGGCGAAGTAGGAGAGCCGTTGCAGCGGGTGCAGCTCGCGGGCGCGCAGGGGCGACTCGGGCAGGGTGAAGACGGCGAGGTTGCCGCGCGCCCAGCGGTCGCGCTGCAGCAGGTAGCTGTCGAGGTCGTGCGGGGCGAGGCCCTGGACGAGGACCTCGTCGTGGTAGCGGCTGGTCCAACCGTGGCGCTGCATGCGGATCGTCGTGTGGAAGTCCTCGGCGATCGTCTCGGTGGCGACGCCGCCGATCTCGATCAGCGCCTCGCGCCGCAACAGCGCCGCCGAGCCGCACCAGTAGGCGGCGCCGTGGCGGTCCTTGCCGGGGCAGACGACGCGGTAGAAGAGCGATTGCTCGTGGCGGCCGACGACGTAGTGCTGGACCGAGTCGTGGTTGAAGAAGTCGTGCGGGGTCTGCACGAGGGCGACTTTCTCGTCGTCGAAGTAGCCGACCGTCGCGTCGAGCGCGTCGGGCATCGGCACGTGGTCGGCGTCGAGCATCAGCACCAGCTCGCCCGCGGTGCGGGGCAGGGCAGCGTTGATGTTGCCCGCCTTGGCGTGCGAGTTGTCGGGCCGGGTCATGTACTCGGCGCCGGCGACGCGGGCGAGCTCCGCCATCTCCGGCCGCCGCCCGTCGTCGAGCAGGTAGGTCGTGTGCGGGTAGGTGAGCGCGCGGCAGCCGGCAAGCGTCGCGGCGACGACCTCGAAGGGCTCGTCGTAGGTGCAGACATAGATGTCGACGGCACGCCCCGGCGTGGCGGGCGGGCGCACCGCGGGCGGGCGCGACCACGAGTACCAGGCGAGCGTGCCGAGCGCCCAGAGGCCGTAGACCTCGGTGACGAGCAGCATCGCGAAGAGGGCCGGGTTGGCGCCTTCGCCGCTCCAGCCGAAGCGCCAGATCAGATAGCCGACGCCCCAGACCAGCGCGCACAGCGCGAACAAGCGCAGAGGCGTGGGATGGCGATCGAAGAACCGCCCGATCCGGGTCTGTTCGCCGGCTTGCACGAGGCTCCATCGGCCGCGGCGAGCCGCAGCTTGAGCGACGAGAGCACGCCTGTCACCCTGGGGTGCTCGATGCGGTCGCGGGGTTATTTGCTCGCGGTCGCGGTGGCGTTGGAGTAGCCGGTCGAAGCCGCCGTAATCGTGTGGGTGAAGGCGCCGCTCGCCGGTGCGGTGTAGGTGAATTCGGTGGCCGAAACCGCGGATCCGGTTGCGGGGATCGTCAGTGGCGAGCCGGTGATCGTGCCGCCGGTGGTGACCGTGACGTTCACGGTTTTCGTGGCGCCGACGTTGGAAGCGACGTTGCCGACGCTGTCGGCGATGCCGACAGCGGCTTTGACGGTGCCGGAGTTGCCGAGAGCGGTGATCGTGCAGGTGAAGAGGCAGGGTGAGCCGACCGAGCCGGCGCCGGCGGTGAGTCCGAGGAGGGCGAGTTTGGAGGCAGTGCCGACGGCGACGGTGAGCGCAAGCGGCGCCGGGGTCGTCAGCGCTCCGTCGGTCGCGGAGACATTCGTCGCGCCCGCCCTATTCAGTTTCGCGACGCCGTTTTTCGAGGAGGACACGGCGGCGACGCCGGCGGTGAAGGTGAGCGCCGTCGCGCTGCCGAAGTTGACCACGGTGCCGGCGCTGTTGACGACGGTCGGCAGGGCTCCGCTGGGGCTCGCCGAGGCGCCCGAGAAGGTGATGTTCTTCGAGCCGGCATAGGCGGTCGCGGTGTTCCCGTAGATGTCCTGCGCGGTCGTCGTCAGGTTGAAGTTCGCCGCCGCCACCGGGGTCGCGGTGGACGAGGTGAGCGCGAGTTTCGTCGCCGCCTCGGGGGACACCGTCACCGTCACCGCGGTCGGAGTGGTGACCGCGCCCTCGGTCGCTTTGACGGCGGTGGAGCCGCTTTTGAAGAGCTTCATCGCGCCGCCGATGCCTTCGCCGCCGGCAGCGACGCCGGCGCTGAATGCGATCGCCGTCGCGCCGCCGAAGGCAACTTCGACGCCGCTCGAGTTGGTCACGGTCGGCGCGTTGCCGGCGGGGCTGGCGGAAGCGCCCGAGAAGACGAGGCTGTGGGAGCCGCTGTAGCCGGTGGCCGTGTTGCCGTAGGTGTCCTGGGCGGTGATCGTGAGGTTGTCGTTGGCCCCGGCCGCCGGAGTCGCGCTCGCCGCGGCGAGCGCGTATTTCGAGGCCGCGGCAGGACTGACGGTGAGCGCCAGCGGGGTCGGCGTCGTCACCGAGCCCTCGCTTGCGCTCACGTTGGCCGCACCCGCTTTGTAGATTTTCAGGACACCGTTTTTGGTCGTGTTGATGGTGGCGATGCCGGCCGTGAAGGTGAGCGCGGTGGCGGCGCCGAAGGCGACCGCCGTGCCGGAGCTGTTGGCGACGGTGGGGGCGTTGTTCGCCGGACTCGAGGAGGCGCCGGAGAAGACCAGCGAGTGCGAGCCCGTGTAGGTCGTGACAGTGCTGTCGTTGGCGTCTTTGGCGGTGATCGTGAGATTGACCGAGTCGCCGGCGGCCGGGGTCGCGGTGCTGCCGACGATCGTGAATTTGGTCGTTTCGCCGATCGTCACGCTCGCCGTTTTGGCCGCTCCCCCCGTGCTCCAGCTTTTCCACTTTGCAGTAACCGTGTAGATGTGTTCGCCGACCGCGAGGCCACTGTCTTTGCAGGTGGTCACCGTGGTCGGGGCTGTGGCGATCGGGCAGTTTCCGGCCGGGTTGCCGCCGTCGCGGGTCACGTAGTAGGCGACCGAGCCGGCGCCGGGCGGGGTCACCGCGCCCCAGGTCAGGGTGACGGTGCCGCCCGCGGCAGGGGTCGCGGCGCTGATCGTCGGCGCCGTCAGTTTCGTCACCGCTGCCGAGGCACTGCCGCTGCCTTCGCTCGAGAAGTAGGCGAGGGCGCTGCCGCCGATGGCAACGGTGAGTATCGCCGGCAGGGTTGCCGCAAGGCCGTGTCCGAGCAGGCGTTTCATCCGTGCGCCTCACCGCTGAAGGCAAGCGGGACGTCGACACCCTGGCAGGCATCCTGGTTGACCGAAAGGTTGGGCATGCCGATCGTCGGGGCCGAGACGGTCGCCGTGGGCAGGCTGACCGAGCCGCCTGCGGGCACCCCGACCGGCGCCACCGGCGAGGCACTCGACTGGGTCAGCGAGAAGTTCTCGGCCGAGCAGCCCGGCGGGTCGCCGGCGATCGCGACGGTGAGGCTGGTGACTTCGATCGGAACGGGGTTCGGGTTGGCGATCAGTACCGGCACCGGCTGCGCGGGAAAGCCGGGGTAGAGCTCTTCGAGTTGTCCGCGGAGCTCGATCGAGAACGGCTTCGGATCCATCTGGTCCCTGCCCGGAGCGGGTTCTGTGTGCCGCCAGGAGTAACCCACGGCCGGACCGGGTCGGCCGGCCCGGTTGAAGGCACGAACCGCGAAGGCGTGGCCTCCGAGTGCGAGACCGCTGAGGCGGTAGGGCGAGCTGCACGCCCTCCACCCGCTGTCGTCGAGTCTGCACTGAAAGCGGCGCGGAGGCACCGGCGGTCCCGACGGGCCCGGTGGTCCGGGTGGTGATGGGCGCAGGCTTCGCGGTCGGGGCGGGATGTGGAACCTGAACTGGGGTTCGGTCACGACCGAGACCGCCTCCGGGTATTCGATGAAGCGCGGCCGCAGCAACGGTTCCTCCCCATGGCCCTGCGGTGCCTCGATCCCGTGTTGGGGCGCAACGTCGGCCGGTTTGCTCCCCGCCAGGCCCCGGCCCCGGTGCTCGGGACGCGTGGTCGCGTAGGCGACCGCCCCGAGGCAGGCGGACACGGCGATCAGGGCAAGGAGCGCCCTGATCGCACGTGCTCGGCCTGACGCGATGCGGCCAGGAGACATGGCCCGGTCCTAGGTGGGATCTCTAGTTGCTTTTCAGCGTCAGCGTCAACGTCGCGCCCTGACAGGCGTCCTGGCTGACTCCCGTGTCGTTCATCGTCAGCGAGCCACTCGGCGTCACCGCCTGGTTGTTGCCGGGCGCGTAGGTTTTGTTGACGACGACGTCGGCCATCGTGAAGTCGGGGTTGCCGCCGGTGATCACGACGCTGCAGCTCGCGTGCCCCGCGTCAGCGGTGACTTTTTCCAGCGAGACGGTGCCGACCCGCTGTTTGCCCGACGAAGGGTTGTCGACGGTCAGCGTGACCGGCGAGGACGAGCCCGGGTAGAGGTTCCCGGTCACGGTCCCTTTCAGGGTCACCGCCGAGCTGGTGCCGACGGTGGCGGTCGCGGTGCCCGAGCCGGTGGTCGTGAAGTAGGCGTAGGCGCCGGCGGCGATCGCCAGGATGCAAAGACCCCCGAGCGCGGTCAGCACCCGCCCCCTTGTGAGGTTGTTCATACCTGTCTCCTTGGTAGCGCCGAGCGCGTGCCCGGCTGGTGCCACGACATCGGCGCTCCTCAAGGCCGACTTGAGAAAAGCAAGGCAAGGCGAGATATCGCTCATTGTACGAAGTGGAGCATGTCGATGCCAGGAGTGGTTGAACGGGCAGCGACGATGCACCCTCCGGAACGGGTTGCGGCAGACTGCTAGATTCCGCCAATCCGGTGAGGAGGGGCGGTGCGCCGGATGAAGGCTAGGGGAGCCCCGAAACTCGAGGAGCGGTCTTGTCTACCCTGCCGAAGCACCGTCGTCCCGATCGCAGATGATGGCCGTGCGCCGAGCCATCCCGATAGCTGCCGTCGCGGCGATTGCGCTGGCACTCATGAGCACAGGCTTGTTGGCGCAATCATCCGGAGCCTCGCCAACGCATGCCGTACCAGCCAAGTCCCACCGGACGATCTACTTCTTTTCCAATCCCGGGATATCGGTCGAGGACCATAATCCGCTGGTGATACGTCCGTCAGGTTGGCCGCTTTTTCAGGACGGCCAATGGGTCCTTGAAAAGCTGCACTGGACTGACTGGGGCTCAAGCGTTGCCCACGGCAAGGGCCTCAGTAACTCGAGCAACGGCATTCCAAACGCAGCGGAAGGAAAGCGGATCATCACGTCGGCCAGGGTGACGCTGTCAAAGCCCGTGCGCTTCCACGGTCACGAGGTATACAGCTGCTTCCGTTTGAAGGTGCCGCCCCCGGCGCACTACCCCTTCTCGTGCCTCCAGCGCCTGAAGGGAGGCTACGTCGGATTCGCATCTCCGGGCTCTGGGACACCTATTGGGGCGGGTGAAAGCGCGCCTGGCACCCGGCATCTGACTGACTTCCTCTCGCCAGATCACAAGGTGTGGTGCTTGGTGGGGGTGGGGTACACCTCCTGCGTAGCAGGAGCAGATCCCGCCGCGCCAGGGCCGCAGCATTCAGCGACCATTGAGCGCAACGGACAGGTGCGCTTGTGCTCGGCCGCGGAATCCAGCCTGACGGAAGGGTGTACGCAGAATTGGGATGTGCACTCCCCGGTACTGCACTATGGCGAGCGGAGCGAAGCGGAAGGCATTCGCTGCACCTCCGCACCAAACGGCATCACCTGCGTCAAGGTCTCCGGGCCGGGCAAGGGGAAGGGCTTCAGGGTCAACAAAGACGAAGCTGTTCCACTGGCCCGGTAATCATTTTGAGAGCCCTCGCCAGTGGAACCCGTGTCAGGAGCGTGGCCGGGCCGTCGTGTATGGCTCTCGCTTTGATCCTGGTCGTTGCAATCTTTCTCGCCGTCGCGCCGGGGAAAGCGGCCGCGTCTCAAGGCGCTGACGGAGCGTACACAGGTGGTGGAGTGTCGACCGAGGCCACTGCGCTGGCTTCAGCGGACAATTCACTTGTCGGGAATTGGTCGGTGACCTTCGGCAACACGACGGTCGTAGCGATTTCTTTCGCGGAAGGTGTCTATACCGTTACTGCGACCGAACCGGTCCAAGTCACGGGCAGCTCCTGCTATCTCCCGCCCGGTACGGTTATCGCAACGTTCTCGGGTGCCGGAAACAGCTATTCCGGAAAAGGCGGCCTCTGGTACACGTCCAATTGCTCGTTCTACGAATGGACGAGCCTGGAACTCACCCTCGATGGCAATGCCCTCACGGCGTCGTACGGATCTGGCTGTGCCAGCTCTCAAAGCTGCGCAAAAGCTGTTTTCACGAGATCTGGAGCCGTCATCGCACCAAGCAGTGCGCCCCCGGAGGTCAAAATCACCGGTGCCCCTCCGAAGGAGACCTCCGATCAGACCGCAGTCTTCAGGTTCAGCGGAGTGGCGGGCGGCACCTATCAGTGCTCGATGGATGCCGGCCCCTGGCAGCCGTGCCTCAGCGGTGGGTCCTTCGCTCCCATCGCCCCTGGGGATCACCGTTTCAGCGTTCGCGAGACCCTGGGCGGCCTCGTCGGCCCAGCGGATAGCTACGACTGGACCATCGACCTGCCGAGGGCCTGCGTGTTGCGGGTGGCCCGCGCCCGGGTCTTCGCCTTCGCCGGCCGGGGCAAGGCCCGTCTCGTTGTCCGCTATAAGGCGTACCGCCCCGCCCAGGTCACCGTGTCCTACACGCTCAACGGGACCAAGGGCGCCCTTTCCCTCGGAAGCGCCTCCGCCCACTTTCAAACGGCGGGGATCTTCCGCCTGCCGGAGTCTCTCAGCAACGGCGAGAGGGCCAAGCTGCGGGCAACGAGATCCATGAAGGTCCGCTTCGCAATCCGTGGAGCCCCCAATAGCTGCAATCCGTACTACACCAAGCGGTTGACGATCCCGCAGCGGATCTCTGGTCAGACGGTCTGGTTCCAATCGGACTCTCAGTTTGCTCCCGGATCGGCGACGTGATGAGAAAAGCAGTGATCCTCTCCGCCGCGTTGGTTCTCTTTTCCTGCCATGGCGCTCAAGTAGCTCGAGCTTCCACGATGAGCCCCGCCGCCAAAGCGCTGAATGCCCTGGCTGCAAGCCCTGAGGCTCGCACCGCGGCGTTGGAACTACGGCAGGAAACCGAAAAGCCCGCGGTTCTGGGTTCCTTGAGGAGCTTTCTCGCGCACCACGAAAAGCGGCTGACCGCATTTCAGGCAAGCTTCCTCAGGCTGGGAACGCTGATCTTGGCCCCCAAGTATTCGCAGCTACGTTCGGAGCTCGCATCCGGTCATCTTCCTCCCGGTCATATCGGACAGCTTGCGGAGTTGATCGACTCGATCGGCAGGAACCCGGCCTATACCGTTCTCGTGGATAGAGGCCGCTGGCTCAAGAGGCATTCCGGCCGCGTGCAGCTGCTCGTCAACCGCCTCGCCGCCGCCGCATCGCTGGTACCGGCGCCGACATTCCCGGTCAAGGTCGCTGCAGCCTTCGCGACTCCCGGGGGCCCATCATTCATCTCCCACCTCGATCCCCTCGATCTTGCTCTGCTGCTTCCCTCCGGCCAGTTGATCGGGCTTGGAGGGCACACCAGCGCGAAAAGCGCGGGCCGCATTTCCGTGACCGAGCCGCCGGGCCCGGGCTTGACGTGGCAACAGCATTTGAGGCTCCTCTTTACCTTTCCGGCTACTGAGCTGGCGATCCAAAGGGAGAACCTGCAGAGGTGGTACAGCACCCATAAGGATCAGGTGAAGCCCTTTGTAGAGGACCTCATCGAGCGCTACTTGAGGAGGAAGACTGGGCTCTGGTATCTACCGTTTCTCAAACGGCTCATCGATGAGTACGCGCCGCACTTCCAGCTGTACCAACCCTCCAAGAGTTTCCCGCAGGAGGACATTCCGCCACCCTCTACCGGTTCGCCACCCGCTAACGGTCAGTGCCCGAGCACCAGTCCGATCGCGACGTCAGGGGTCGATCCCTCCTATCCGTCCATAGCCTCGGCACCTCTGGTCTTGGCTTGCACCGTCGAAGAAGAATCCGGAGAAGAAAAAGGTGGAGGTGCGACGATCGAGATTGCCGGGGGAGGATCGGCAGTGGGTTTCGTCGGCCAGTTCTTCTACCACGGATTCACGGCGTCGGGTGGAACGCCGCCGTACACGTGGAGCATTGGGGGCTCGGAACCGGTTGACGGGCTATCGATCAACCATGCTTCAGGCCTACTTGGCGGGGTTATTGAAAAAAAAGGCGAAGTCAAGATCGTGATCGACGTCAGCGATTCTGCGGGTGGAGCCGGTTCGACTGAATTTACGGTGAAAGGGGTCGGGATCTAATGGACTCAGGACGAGGCTCTACTGCGGTAGGCACCGACGACGTCAGCCTCCGCCTCCTCGAGGAGGCGGAGACCCAGGAGCTGTATGAGCTGATCGAGGCGAATCGGGCGTACCTCGAACCCTGGCTGCCGTGGGCGGCGGGCCAGACCTTCGAGGACACGCTCGACTTCATTCGCGGCACCCGGTCACAGGCGAGCGAAAACGAAGGCTTCCAGGCCGCAATAGTTACCGAGAAGGGAATCGTCGGCGTGATCGGCTTTGTCACGGTCGACTGGGCCAACCGCTCAACGCGCATCGGCTATTGGCTTGATGAGCGACAACAGGGCAAGGGGACGATGACCGCTGCGGTGCGGCTGCTCGTCGATCACGCGCTGACGATCTGGCAGCTCAATCGAGTGGAGATCATCGTGGCCACAGAGAATCGCCGCAGTCGGGCGATACCCGAGCGACTTGGCTTTCGCGAGGAGGGCACTTTGCGGCAGCTCCAGCTGGTCAACGGTCGCTATCTCGACTGCGCCGGCTACTCGATGCTGGCGGAAGACTGGAACGTGCCACCAGCCGATCCCGCTCAACTCGGATTTCGTTCCTAGAGCGTTCCTTACGGATTCGGCGTCGATAGGATTTGGCTTGGCAGTGCCCTGGAGGGGTGCCGGAGTGGTTGAACGGGGCAGTCTCGAAAACTGTTGGCGTCGCAAGGCGCTCGTGGGTTCGAATCCCACCCCCTCCGCTTCTCGACGCATGGAAGGTTCTCGACGCGCCGGGGCGAAGTTGACGGCATGAACAGAAAGCTCGATGTCGGCGGTACCGTCAGCCAGGCCTTTTCGACCTATACGTCGCAGGCGGGGGTGCTGCTGCCGGTTGCCTTCTGCCTCTTCTTGGTCGTCGCTGTGATCAACGGCATTCTCGCCGGCAGTCTCGTGCTGTTTCCGTTGGCAATGGCGGTCAGCGTCGTCGCCGGAACGCTCTACCAGGGGATGGTCGTCGGCCTGGTCAGCGACGTCCAGGACGGCAAGCGGGACTCCTCGGTCGACGACCTGGTGCGCGCCACCGGGCCGGTGATCCTGCCGCTGATTGGGGCCGGGATCCTCGCCGGGATCGGGATCGGCATCGGCTTCCTCCTCTTGGTCGTCCCCGGTCTGATCCTGTTGACGATCTGGGCCGTGATCGCGCCGGTGATCGTGGTCGAGCGCAGCGGCGTCATCGACGCCTTCGGTCGCTCGCGCGCGCTCGTCCGCGGCAACGGCTGGCAGGTCTTCGGCGTGATCTTGGTCGTCTTCCTCATCGCCGCCGTCGTGCAGGGAATCCTCGGGGCGATCGGGATGGGAATCGAAGACAGCGTGGCGGTGCGGATCGTCTTCAACGTGATCGCCTCGACGATCACGGCGCCGATTGTGGCCCTCGTCGCCGCGGTCATCTACTTCCGCCTGCGCGAGATCGAGGGGGCCGCAGAGCAGGCGCCACCCGCCCCGCCGGCAGACGCGTCGCCGCCACCCGCGCCACCGCCGCCACCTCCGGTCGATCCCCCGCCGCCCGGACCGACCGCCTAGCTCAGCTCGGCCCTCACCAGGCGCAGGCCGACGTCCAGCTCGGCCTGCGTGCGCAGCGGGCCGTTGCGCTCGTCCCAGCGGCCGCTCTCCAGGTCGGCGCTCAGCCTGGCCAGGCCGTCGTCTATTTCGTCCTGGGCCATGTGGTGCCAGGAGGAGCTGGCGCGGCGCACGTCCGGGTCGAGGTGCATCTCCGGCCGGTCCCAGATCGCCAGCCAGAAGCCGTCGCTGCACTGGCTGGGGATCGGCACCGGCTCGACCGCGGCGCCGGGGAGCATCGCCACCAGCTCGTCGATCGGCAGCATCACCTGCTCGTGGAAGTCGAGTATCCGCGGGAAGTAGTCGCGGGCCATCCACAGCTCCACCGGCGGGGTGGGGGTGAAGGTGAGGACGAGCACACGTCGCCGCGCCACGCGGACCATCTCGGCCAGGCCCGCCCGTGCGTCGCTCCAGTGGTGGACGGTGATCAGCGCCATCGCCGCGTCGAAGCTGTCGTCCTCGAAGGGCAGGGACTCGGCGAAGGCCTCGACCACCGGCGCCGCCTCAGGCGGGCGCTGCTCGATCATCGTCCGCGAGGGCTCGACCGCCGTCACGTCCCGCCAGGTCGGCTCGTAGGAGCCGGTGCCGGCGCCGACGTTGAGCACGCTCGTCGCATCGTCCAACGCCGCTTCGATCTGCGCCGCGATTCGTGGGTCGGGGCGGCGGATGGCGCCGTAGCCAAGTCCCATCCGGTCGTAGGCGAGCTCGGTCACGGCTCGACTATATGGGCGGCCTTACCCGGCTGAGTGCCCGGCTGCGGCCGCCCGCTCGAGCAACAGCTCGCGCTCGCGGGCGTTCTCGGTCATCGCCGCGGCGCGCTCGAACTCCTCTTGGGCCTCTTCGGCGCGGCCGAGCTTGGCGAGCAGGTCGGCGCGGACGCTGTGCAGCAGGTGATAGCCGTCGAGCGAGCCCTCGGCGGCGAGGGCTTCGACCGGCTCCAACCCTGCCTCGGGGCCAAAGGCCATCGAGACCGCCACGGCGCGGTTCAGCTCGACCACCGGGGAGGGGGTGAGCTGGGCGAGGGCGTCGTAGAGCACCGCGATCCGCTCCCACTCGGTCTCCTCGGCGCTGCGCGCCTGCGCGTGGCAGGCGGCGATCGCGGCCTGCACGGTGTAGGGGCCGAAGGCGCCGCGGCCGAGCTTTTCGGCCCGGGCGAGAGCGGCGAGGCCGCGCCGGACCAGCAGCGGGTCCCAGCGCGCCCGGTTCTGGTCGGGCAGCAGCACCGGCTCGCCCGCGGGGCCGACGCGCGCCTTCGACCGCGAGGCCTGGATCTCCATCAGCGCCACCAGCCCGTGAACCTCGGGTTGCCTCGGCGCAAGGCCGGCGAGCACGCGGCCCAGGCGCAGCGCCTCTTCGCAGAGGGCGAGCCGCATCCAGCTCTCGCCCGCGGTCGCGGCGTAGCCCTCGTTGAAGATCAGGTAGATCACCTCCAGCACCGAGGGCAGGCGCTCGTCGAGCTGCTCGCCCTGGGGAACCTCGAAGGGCGCGTGGGCCTCCTTCAGCGTCCGCTTGGCGCGCACGATCCGCTGCGCGACCGTTGCCTCGGGGACGAGGAACGCCCGGGCGATCTCCTCCGTGCCGAGCCCGCCGAGCAGGCGCAGAGTCAGGGCGACCCGCGCCTCGGTCGAGAGCAGCGGGTGGCAGCAGGTGAAGATCAACCCGAGCAGGTCGTCGCCGAGCCCGCCCGCCGCCGCCTCGTGCTCGGCGGCATCCATCGCCATCCGCATGCCGGCCTCGCGGGCCAGCTGGTCGCGCCTGTCCTCGAAGCGCTTGCCGCGCCGGGCCAGGTCGATCGCGCGGTTCTTCGCCGTGGCCATCAGCCAGGCGCCGGGGTTGTCCGGGACGCCCGTCTCGGGCCATCGCTCCAGCGCCGCGACGAGCGCATCCTGCGCGAGGTCCTCGGCGAGGCCGACGTCGCCGCACATGCGGGCGAGACCGGCGGTCAAGCGCGCCGACTCGATCCTCCAGACCGCGTCGATCGCGCGGCCGGCCTCGCCCGCGGCGTCGCTCACGCCTGCTCGGGCGGCGTCTCCGAGAGCTGCGCGGCCTCCTGGACGTCCTCCGGGAAATCCTCCAGCTCGTAGACGCGGCGCACCTCGATGAAGTCGGCCTCTGCCGCGGGGCAGCGCTTGGCCCACTCGACTGCCTCCTCCTTGGAGGACGCCTGGATCAGCCAGTAGCCGCCGACGACCTCCTTGGCCTCGGCGAAGGGCCCGTCGGTGACGGTTGGGGTGCCGCCGCTGAAGCGGACCCGGGCGCCGTCGCCGGGCGGGCGCAGGCCGTCGAGCGAGAGCAGCACGCCGGCCTTGCTCAACTCCTCGTTGTAAGCGGTCATCGCGGCGACGTCATCGGCGCTGGGCTCCCAGCTCTCTGCGTCGGTGTCGATCCCCGGGTACATGAACATCATGAATCGCATCTTCGTCTCCTTACCGAGCCCCACGGGGCTCATCTCGGTGGGTTGCCTCTACCCATACGACGAACGGCGAACGGCGAAATCGACACGAGGCGGAAATCTCTTGCCGGGGCGGTCCGGCGGTCAGCGCTGTGGGCCGGCCTCGCACTCGACCGAGTAGCCCCAGCCGGGTCCGCCGTCGCAGAGGTCGCGATCGCCGCCGCCGTAGAGCTTGTCGGCGCTGGGGCCGCCGTAGAGGCGGTCGTCGCCGCCTTCGCCGTGGCAGCCGTCCTGCCCGGCGCCCATGATGCAAACGTCGCGCCCGGGGCCGCCCCAGCAGCCGTCGCTGCCGGCGCCGTGCTTGCAGTAGTCGTCGCC
>Ga0070691_10000648_pt1 | contig 13455 bp, 9 predicted proteins | sample KBSK1101metaG_FD_64673 | JGI IMG/M metagenome (GOLD analysis project Ga0070691, IMG submission 64673) | Corn, switchgrass and miscanthus rhizosphere microbial communities from Kellogg Biological Station, Michigan, USA - KBS K1-10-1 metaG | ecosystem: Host-associated > Plants > Roots >... | reverse complement strand
CGCAGCCCTTCCTCGATCTCGCCCGCCAGCGTATCCTTGAATGCCTCCGGATGCTCACGCAGCCGGGAACCATATACGTTCGCTGAATTCCATGCGCGCAGCACACGGAAAGCGATCTCAGCAAGAGAGAAGTCCGGTTCCGCCTGCTCGACGATGCAGCCTAGCGATTCAAATGTCTTACGATGCGCATCCACCACCGCCCGCACACGCGGATCGAACGGCACCCCGCCCAAGTCCTTGAACCAGGCCACGCGCACACCTTTGAAGCTGCGATCGAGCGGGCGCGCGAAGCGTTCTCCGGATTCGTTGATCGAAAGCGGCGCGCGGGAATCGGGCCCCGCGATAGTGCTCAACGCGAGTGCCAGATCGGCTACGGACCGTCCCAGGCATCCCGAGGTGCTCAGCGTCGACCACGCGAACGCCGCGTTGGGGTTTGGTACACGGCCGATGGAAGGCCGGAATCCAACTACATTGCAGAATGCCGCGGGATTGCGCAAGGAACCGCCAGTATCAGAGCCGGTGGCAACCGGCGTCATTCCGCAGGCCAGTGCGACTGCGGCGCCACCTGACGATCCGCCGCAGGTCTTGGTCAAATCGTAAGGATTGTGAGTCGCCCCAAAGACCTTGTTGAACGTCTGCGATCCCGAACCAAATTCCGGCGTGTTGGTCTTGCCAATGGTAATTGCTCCCGCCCGGCGGATTCGTTCGACCACGATATCGTCCACCGTGGGAATGTTGTCTTTATAGAGCGGCGATCCAAAGGTCGTGCGGATGCCGCTGGTTTCGAGCAAATCCTTGTGCGCGACCGGCAGGCCATGCAGCGGCCCCAACGGCTCTTTGCGCGCCTGCATCTCATCGGCCTTCGCCGCGGCTGCGGCGGCCATTTCCGGCACCAGGGTCACAATCGCGTTGACCTTAGGGTTCACTCGCTCGATCTGCTTGAGGTGCTCCGCCAGCGCCTCCCGCGCGGAAAGCTTCTTCGCCCGGATCAGCCGAGCCATCTCCACCGTGCTCATAAAACAAACGGTGGAAGCGGACTGCGCGGCCAGAGTGCTCTGAAGGAGAGGCACAGCCGCCATTCCCAACAGGATGTCGCGGCGGCTGGAATTGTCGTCACTCATGGGTGTGAGTTTATCATTGACAATTCCCACATTGAGACTCCGAGCTGTAGAATTGATCAAGATACGGGAGGTGATCCGGATGCGAAGAATGCTTCTATTCGTGATGGCGGCCATGGTTCCGGCCTGGGCCCACCACTCCTTTGCGGCCCAGTTCGATCAGAATAAGGTCGTGATTCTGCAAGGGACCGTCACCAAAATGGAATGGGTGAACCCGCATGCGTTCATCCATATCGCCGTCAAGAATCCTGACGGCACGATGACCAACTGGGCCATCGAAGGCAACACGCCCAACAGCCTGCTGCGAGTGGGCATCACCAAGAACGCGCTGGCCGAGGGCACGGAAATCGCTGTTCGCGGCTATAGGTCCAAGAGCGGCGATAACGTCGCCAGCGGCAGTTCCATCATTTTCAAAACCGGCAAGAAGCTTTCGCTCGGCTCCGAGCACACGGAGACCAAGCGGGACGCTGTCCTTGAATGGATCTCGTCCGATGAGGACCTCTGGAAGCGGCAGATCGAGGCCCTGAAACTCGACCACAGCGACTAAACGAGGAACCATGAAACAATACTTACTTCTGGCGCTGTTCACCGCTGTGATCGCCACCGCGCAGGCGCCCAAACCGAGAGCCTATGTGCCTCCCAAAACTCCATGGGGCGATCCCGACCTGCAAGGTCTATGGCCCGGCAGCGTCAACATCCCTCTGCAGCGGCCCGAGAATATGGGCGACCGCGACACCCTCACCGCGCAGGAACTTAAGGCTCGCGACGCGGCATCGAAACAGCGCGTCGCAACCGGCACCTGGATCGAGTATTACCCCGCTAGCACGCAAGCATCTCTGGTGGTCGATCCCAAGAACGGCCGGCTTCCCCCCATGACGGCCGAAGCGGAGGCCCGCAATAGAGCGGTACGAGGCGGCCTGGGGCCGCCCACTCTTTCGAGTCCTGAGCAGCGCGCCGATTCCGTGGAGGACTTCGACCTATGGGGCCGTTGCATCACGAAAGGGTTGATCGGCTCCATGCTGCCAGGGAATCTCTACAACAAAGGCAATCGCATCATACAAGCCCCGGGCCTATTCGTGATCCAGAACGAAATGGTGCACGAGACGCGCATTGTGCCAACCGACGGGAGCCCCCACCGTGGCCAAAACATCCGCACCTACATGGGCGACGGACGCGGTCACTGGGAGGGCAACACCATGGTCGTCGAGACCACCAACTTTGTCAAAAACATCGCCATGAACGGGATCAATTTCGCGCTGCTGACCGATCAGTTGAAGATCGTGGAGCGGTTCGCGCGCATCGCGCCGGATGAGCTCAGCTACGATGCCACGGTCGAAGATCCCGGGACGTGGGCCCGGCCCTGGACCATGCACGTGACGTTCCCCCTGGATCCTAACTATGAGTTATTCGAGTACGCCTGCCATGAGGCCAACTACGGCATGGCGGATATTCTGAAAGGCGCGCGCAAAGAAGAAGAAAAACAAGCTGAGCAGAGGAGATCAAAACAATGAAGGTTGTCGCAATCGTCGCCGCGGTTCTGGCATCCGCGCCAGCCTGGGCTCACCATTCCTTCGCGGCGGAGTTCGACCGCAACAAGGTCGTCAATCTGGAAGGCACCATCGTCAAGATGGAATGGGTGAATCCGCATGCCTGGATCCACGTGGAGGTCAAGAATCCGGATGGCACCAGCACCACGTGGATGGTGGAAGCCAATACGCCCAACGGGCTGCTGCGCCGCGGATTCACGAAGAAGTCGCTGGAGCAGGGAACTGAGGTTCTGGTCAAGGGCTATCAGGCCAAGAGCGGCGACAATAAAATCAACGGCAGCTCAATGACGTTCAAGGACGGGAAGAAGCTGTTCCTGGGCTCGTCCAGCGGCGACGACGATCCGGCCGAAAAGAAATAGGGACGAGCCAGTCTCGCCCGTCTAGATCCCCATCGCCTGTTTGAACGCGGCGGCGACTTCCGCGGGCCGTCCAGCCTGAAAGACATACTCGCCGGCATAGTGATGGCCGAGTATCGGGTGCGCCAGCAGTTCCGTCCGGCTCAATCCATCGACCAGCAGCCTGCGCTCGGCCACCGGCAGCTCGACGCTTCGATTCAGTGTTGGATTGCGGATGATCGCTTTTGGATCTTCACCTCTCGCGATCGCTTCCAGGTCACTCAAGAAGCGCTGGCGCTGCATGATAATGCCACGATCGCTGGTACCCAGGTGCTCCTTCGTACGGTCGGCGACGACGCCTTGCCCGACCCACGCGACGAAGTCCTGATTCATGATGTGGCTCGAGATCCACCCGCCCTTCCCGGCGTCTCTCACCGGGCCATGCCACGCCGGGATTGCGCCCTGCACGTACGGTTCGCGCTCCTTGGGCACGCGCGTGAAGGCCCAGGTCACGCTCAACGTATTCTCATCGTCGATGGGAACGCGCCACTCGAAGTGGTCGCCGGTGAACAGCGCGTTCGGCCACAAGCACACGCGGCCGGTGGTCCACATGGGGTCCGATTCGCTCATGCCCTCGCGCAGCCGCCGATAGACGAACCCGTAATCGAACTCCTCGAACTCAATTCGGAGATGGCGCGGCGAATACGGGCCAACCTGATCCTTGAGCCGTACGCTCCAGTTCATATGCATCCACTCGAAGTGCAGTGGATCGATGGAGTTCTCCTGGCATTGAAACCAGTTGCAGGGCACTTCGGCGAAGACGATCTCGACAAAGCCGTTCTTCCAGGTAAAGGGCTCCCAGTCGGGCACCAGCGGAGCCGGCTCGGGTCCGAGGTATGCCCAGATCAAGCCGGCCTTGGTCTGCACTGGATAGGACGTGATGCGGATTTTGTCCTTGAAGTTCGCCTGCGGCTGGGAGACGTCCTCATACGGCTGTTCGGTGCAGCGGCCCTCCTGGTCGAAGAGCCAGCCGTGATAGTTGCAGCGAATCCCGCACTGTTCTACGAATCCGTACGCCAGGTCGGCGCGGCGATGCGGGCAATGCCGGTCCACCAGCCCGTAGGTGCCGCTCAGATCCTTGTAAAGCGTCAGGTTCTCGCCCAGCAAGCGAACCGGCTTGATGGACTTGTCGTCGAAATCGCTGACCGCCGCGATGGGCATCCAGTAGCGGCGCAGCAAGCCGCCCATGGGCGTCCCGGCACCGACCTGCGTGAGAAGACGGTTTCTGGATTCGTCGAGCATTCAACAGCCAAGTATAGAACTCTTGCCCGATGTTCGATCGAGTCTTTTAATTGTCACCGGTTTGTTATATACTTAGCGACGACCCTGGCGGCGAAGGAGTATGGGGCTCCTGCGCGGCTGGGCTTTGGGGAAGGGGAAAGGGGTTTTTTATGACTCATCGTGTTTCGATCGGCATGCCCGCGGTACGTGTGTTCGTACTGGCGTTGGCTGGCTTATTGACTGCAAGCGTAGCACTCCGCGCACAGACTGCTGGATCGATCAGCGGCGTAGTGCAAGATCCGCAAGGCGCTGTTATCCCGGCTGCGAAAGTAACTCTCACCAATGAGGCGCAGGGCGCTGGTTCTGCCCGCACGGTCAACACGACCGGCGACGGCACGTTTCTCTTCACGCCGGTGCTGGCGGGCAAGTACACCATCGCCGTGGAAGTGACGGGTTTCAAGAAATATACACAGTCCGGGATCAGCCTGGACGTGAACGACCGTCTCGGCTTGCCTCCTATTGCTCTCCAAGTAGGCACCACCGGTGAATCGGTCACGGTCGAAGCCGCCGCCGTCCAGCTGCAGACGCTAAGCGGGGAACGCGCGGGCGTGGTGAATGCTGCGCAGGTGGTCGATATCGCGATTAACGGCCGTAGCTATACCAGTTTGTTGAAGACCATTCCCGGCGTCGCCGCGGACAGTGGAACCGCGACCGACGTGAGCGTCAACGGTGGACGCACGGCGCAGAACAACTTCACGCTCGACGGTCAGAACGTCACCGATATCGGCGTCAATCAACAGTTCGCTTACCGCGTCAGCATGGATGCGATCCAGGAATTCAAGGTCTCCACGAACGGACAAACCGCCGAATTCGGCCGGAACGACGGCGCGCAGATCCAGGTTGTCACCAAGAGCGGCACCACGGATTTTCACGGCGACGGCTATTGGTTCAAGCGCGGCGAATTCATGAACGCCAACTCGTTTACCAATAACCTCAGCGGAATCCAGCGTCCGATATACCGGTTCATGGACGCCGGGTGGACCCTGGGCGGCCCGATCTACATTCCCGGCGTGCTCAATAAAAACAAAGACAAGCTCTTCGGCTTCATGTCGCAAGAGTGGAACCGCAACATCACCCCCGGCAGCCTGCATCAAATCACGGTTCCCACGGCCGCGGAGCGGACCGGCGATTTCTCGCTGACCCACGATGCCACGGGCGCCATTCAGAAGATCATCGATCCTGCGACTCGTACCGCCTCAAATCCTGGAGGATCGCAGTTCCCGGGAAACGTGATTCCCACCTCGCGGTTCAGCCAATACGGCCCGCCGGTGTTGAACTGGCTGCCGCTCCCCAACACGTTCGGGCAAGCCAGCTACAATTACCAATCGCAAATTGCCAGTTCTTCGCCCTCTTACGACCAGATTTATCGCGTGGACTACAACATGAGCGAGAAATGGCATTTCTTCGTTCGCGGGCTCGACAATAAGCAGACGCAGAATGTGCCCTACGGACGGGCCGACACCAGCAACAATCTCGGCTTGACCCCGTTCTACGCACCGACATATGGATGGTCGATCACAGCGAACGCCGCCACGATCATCAGCCCCACGCTCTTCAATGAGTTCCAGTTCGGCTACACAGTGAACGGAATCCCGGGCGACCCGCCAGTTGCCGGCAGCCCGTATTACCGCTCGGTATCGGGGATCAACATTCCTTTGCTCTATCCCGAAGCCAACATTTCGGGGGTCATCCCGAATTTCAACTTCAGCGGAGTTCCGTTCGGTGCATCTACCGTGAACGGCTCGCAGATGACCAGCTTCCAAGGTACGCCTTACAACAATCGGAATCCGGTCTGGAACTACATCGACAACATCACCAAGGTCAAAGGCAACCACACCATCAAAGCCGGAATCTACTACGAATACGCGATCAAGACAGAGAACGCGTTCAAGCCTTACAACGCCACCATCGACTTTGGGCGCGATTCCAATAACCCAGGCGATACCAACTGGGCTTTCTCCAATGCCCTGCTCGGGAATTATCTAAGCTACACCCAGATCAACAAGGATCCTCTCCCTAGCTACCCCTACAAGAACATCGAATTTTACGGCCAGGACACCTGGAAAGTCACCAACAAGCTGACGTTGAATTACGGTCTTCGCATCGCCTTCATCAAGCCGTTTCACGATACCCTCGGCCTGATGTCGAATTTCGATCCGTCCAAGTATGACTCGGCCCAGAGCGTGGTGATGTATCAACCGTCGGGGACGGGCGCGAACCGGAGAGCGCGAAACCCGATCACCGGTGAACTGCTGCCGGCACCCCTTATCGGGGCCATTGTGCCGGGAGTGGGAAATATCAACAACGGGTTGGTGCAATCCGGCCAAAACGGCACGCCGGAAGGTTTGATGCAGGATCGCGGGGCGCACTGGGGTCCCCGGCTCGGAATCGCCTACCAGCTAGACAGCAAGACCGTGTTTCGCATGGGTGGCGGAGTGTTTTACGAACGTGTAGCGACTTTCGGAATCGGCATTACCAGCAACTACACTACGAATCCTCCGAATCTCCGGACCGCGAATGAGTTCTACGGCAACGTCGCCGACATCGCCAGCTCGCCCGGCACGTTCTTCCCGACCGCAATCACCAAGCTCTCCTCCGACGGTCACGTTCCCACGGTGTACAACTACAACGCCGGTATTCAGAGAGAGCTTCCCTGGAATCTGTTTGCTGAGGTTTCCTACGTCGGCAGTCAGTCGCGTCACCTCTGGCTGGCGCAACCGTTCAATACCGCGCCGTTTGGAAGCGCGTGGCTGCCCTCTACCCAGGACCCGACAGTGACTCCGAAGTTCGATGGCACCACGAACCTGCCGGTGAGCATGTATCGTCCGTATGCCGGCTACACCAACGCGCCTGGAGGAATCGGTGACACAGACTATACGTGGGGGACCAACAACAACTACAATGCGCTGCAAGCAGCGCTGAACAAGCGCGTCGGTCACCTGCAGTTCGGAATTTCATACTCATGGTCGAAGGCGCTGGGCGTTTCGGTGGGTCATCCTACGGACACGCGCACCGCCGGCTACGGTCCGCTGCCTCAGGACCGTACGCAGTCGCTGGTGGTCAACTACATCTACGAGATCCCGGGCATTCACAAGGGATCGTTCCTGGACAACGCGGCCACACGGATGGTGGTCAACGGATGGCAGCTTTCGGGTTTGACCAGCGTCTCCAGCGGTGCGCCCGTTAACGTCACCTATGGGTATTCGGGCGTCGCCGGGACCACCCTGAACCGCATGATCACCGGGAGCGAGGACATCGCACCGCGAGTCGTCCTGACCTGCAATCCCAACGTGTCCGGCAGCATCGATGCGTTCGTAAATACGTCGTGTTTCGCGCCTGCGCCGAAAGGGAGCATCGGGTTGGATTCCGGCTACGATCGGCTGCGCGGTCCGGGGCTGCAGAACTGGGACATGAGCCTCTTCAAGAATGTTGCGATCAAGGAGAGGGTTCGCATTCAGCTCAGATTGGAAGCGTACAACGCCTTCAATCATACCGAGTGGGGGTCGTTCAACAACAGCATCTTGTTTAATCCCACGACGCTCAAGATCGCCAACTTGCCGACGCAGCTCGGCGGGACCGGCGGCCGCCTGGGCTTTGGCGCGCTCAACAGTGTTCGCTTAAACAGCCAGCGTATTCTGCAGGTTGGGGCGAAGCTGTACTTTTGATCCTGAACGAACCGTCTAAAGGGAATCGTTCCAGTGAGGGCGTGAGCTGCGGCGAGCCATGCCCTTCTGCTGGCTGTCGACGCCGCCGGCAGTTTCGCTGCGCGAGGCCCGCTTATAGGAACCGTCGCTCTGTGCCTGGTAGGCGTTGACGTTATCTGCCAGATACACTTCGAGGATCTCGTGGCGCACCCGCCGTGCCAGGCTGGGGCTCTCCACCGGAAATACGATCTCGATCCGATGATTCAGATTGCGCAGCATCAGATCCGCGCTGCCCAGAAAGACCTCCTCCTTCCCTCCATCTGGGCCGCCATTGCGGAAGTAAAAAATACGCGAATGCTCCAGAAATCTGCCGATTACGCTCGATACGCGGATTCGGTCGCTAACGCCCGGGACGCCGGGCCGCAGACAGCATAGTCCGCGAACCAGCAGGTCCACCGTCACGCCGGCCTGCGACGCCCTGTAAAGCAGCTTGATCATCTCCGGGTCCTCAAGCGCGTTCATCTTGAAAATGAGATGACCTTTGCCGCCGTGCCTGGCGATTTCGATCTCCCGCAGGATCAGACCTTCCATCTGGCGGCGCAGACTGACAGGCGCGACCAGCAGCTTGCGGAAGTCCGTTTTCGCCGAGTAACCCGTCAGGTAGTTGAACAGGTCGGTGGCATCCGCGCCGATTTGCTCGTCGCATGTGAACAGGCTGAGATCGGTATACATGCGCGCGGTGAGCGGATTGTAGTTGCCGGTGCCCATGTGGACATAACGGCGCATCATATCCCCCTCACGGCGGACCACCAGAGCAATCTTGCAATGCACCTTGAGACCGACTAATCCATAGATCACATGGACGCCTTCGCGCTCCAGGGCTTTGGCCCATTCGATATTGCTCTCTTCATCGAACCGGGCCTTCAGTTCCAGCAACACCGAAACCTGTTTACCCTCTTCCACGGCTTCAAGCAGAGCCTGCACAATGGGCGAGTTCCGGCCCACGCGATAGAGCGTGATTTTAATCGCCAGGACCTCGGGATCGTGCGCAGCCCGGCGGATGAACTCCACCACCGGCTGGAAGGATTCGAAGGGATGATGCAGCAGGATGTCCGCGGCGCGGATGGACGTGAAAATATCCTCTTTAGCGTTGGGCTGCAGGCTGGGCGGAGTGTAGGGAAGGAACGGTTTGTATTTGAGATCCGGCCGATCCAGAGCATTGAGCTCGCGCAGACGCCGCAGGTCCAATGGCCCCTCAATCAGATAGACGTCCTTGTCCTCCAGCTCGAGTTGGCTGGTCAGGAGGTGAAGAATATTGGCGGAAATTCGCGTATCCACCTGCAATCGAACCACGCTACGGAACCGGCGCCGCCACACCGCTTCCTCGATGGTTTCGAGCAGATCGTCGCTTTCAAGTTCCTGAATGGAGGTCTCGGCATCGCGCGTGACGTGGAAGGGATGAGCCTCCTTGATTTCGAGGCCCGGGAACAGGGCGTGCAGGTTCGCGACGATCAACTGCTCCAGCCATACCACGCGCAGGGACCGGTCGCTCCCCTCCCGCGGGGGCACCGGCACCAGTTGAGGAAGCGTGTCGGGGATCTTGACTCGGGCGAAGCGCTCTTCGCCGCGCGCGTCCTGCACCACGATCGCCAGATTCAGGCTCAGGTTGGAAATATGCGGGAAAGGGCGGCCCGGATCAAAGGCCAGGGGTGCCAGCACCAGAAAGACGGTTCGATGGAAGTACTCGTTCAGACGAGCGCGATCTTCTTCGCCAAGGTCGGCGTAATCGGTCAGTACAATGCCGGCCTTCTCTAGCTCGGGGCGAATGTCTTTGCGCAGACAACGATAGGCTTCGTTCGTGAGGCGTACGACCTCGGCGCGGATCGCTTCGAGCAGTGCGGTTCCAGACATGCCTCCGGCCGTGGCCTCCCCTATTCCTGAAGCGGCCTTCTGCTTGAGGCCGGCCACGCGCACCATGAAGAATTCGTCGATGTTCGAGCCGAAAATGGACAGAAAGTTCAGCCGCTCCAGCAGGGGATTGGAAGACTCTGTGGCTTCGCCGAGCACGCGGTCCTGAAAGGATAGAAGGCTGAGCTCACGGTTGAGGAAAAGCCCGGGATCTTCAAGCGCCGACGCTTGGACCAAGGCCGCTGAAGAGTCTTCACCGGTTTGCATGCGGTTCGAAGATCCGGCGAAGGCGATTCCATTGCCGGACGCTGATTCCTACGCTAGCACTCTGTGGCCGGTGGGAATGTGCCCAGTCGAAATCTGCACACTTTTCGGCCGTGATGTTTTAAGCGCGAGGGGCGTCTAACTAAGTGGAAAGGAGCTCCCAAATGAGCGACCGAAAGAGCGAACCTTTAAAACAGCAAGGCCAGCATAATCAACAGATGCAGGATCCTAAGAGGATGGGCCAGAGTCCGTCCGAACCTCGGAAGAATGAGCACAGCGAAAAGAATCAGCAGAATAGCCAGCGGGAAAAACAACCCGCTCGCTAACTGCTGACTCGACTGCGTTCAGTCGCCTCCCCTTTCGGCCGTGAAAGACGAAGGGGGAGGTCCCATTGCGGATTCTGTACGGTCATCTCGATCGGATCTGGGTTGGGCACCTTCGTGCAGTAAGGAGGGCAGAGGAATCCTCGAGATGCCAAGAGATGCACACACCACAGCCGCGTATCACCACGAAAGAGCCGCCAAGAGCCACCGCGCGGCTGCGGAGCAGAGCAACCAAGGTGCCCATGCGGTTTGCGCAGAGCACGCGTTGACAGCCTGCGGTCACTCCAACAAAGCTGACGAAGCCTCCAAGCTTGCGCTGGAGAAGTCGGTAGAACGCACGAAAATGGCGCCGGCCGGAGTGAATTAGTGCCGGACCCAGCGAGCCTTCAAGGTATCGACCAATTGATTCTCGATGCCGGCGGGACCGGCGATGTCGGCAAGCAGAGCAAAGGCCCCAATTCCTTGCTGCTCGAACATCTTCGATCCGCGCGAACCAGCCTTCTGGGATCGATGCTGGCGGAGTACCGATCCAGCCTGCAGGAGGCCCAGGAAGCGGCCGGGTATATCGCCGATAAGAGCACCAAGATCGATATCAGGAAGCGCCTTCAGCACTTGCTCGCAAGCTGACTGTATTTGGTCATCTGACGACGCACGGTCAGCATTCCAGGGCAGAAGTGTGCACCCACGGTGATCTCTGACGGGCCTTAGAGTGCTCCAAGTTTATCGAACCTCATGTTAGATTTCTGGATGGTCCCGATCGCGATCGTCATCATTTATCTGCTTTCTTCCATCAAGATTTTGCGCGAGTACGAGCGCGGTGTGATTTTCCGACTGGGCCGCGTTCTCCCGCAACCGAAGGGGCCAGGAGTCGTATTGGTCTTCGCACCCATCGACCGGATCATACGAATATCGCTGCGGATCGAGGCCATGGAAGTGCCCTCCCAGGATGTGATCACTCGCGATAACGTAACCGTCAAGGTCAACGCCGTGGTGTACTTTCGGGTTATCGATCCCACCAAGGCAGTGATCGAGGTGGCGAACTTTTTGTATGCGACATCGCAGCTCTCGCAGACCAGCCTGAGAAGCGTTTTGGGCGAGGTGGATCTGGATTCGTTGTTGAGCCAGCGGGAGAAGATCAACTTACGGCTCCAAACCGTGCTCGATCAGCAAACCGGGCCCTGGGGGGTCAAGGTGACTATGGTCGAAGTGAAGCAGGTGGACCTGCCGGAGCAGATGATCCGCGCCATCGCGCGCCAAGCCGAGGCGGAGCGCGAGAAACGCGCCAAGATCATTCACGCACAAGGCGAATTCGAAGCTTCCGAGAAACTTGCGATGGCGGCCGAACAGATTCAGCGGCAGCCCGCCGCAATCCAGCTTCGCTATTTGCAGACGCTGGTCGAGATAGGGGCCGAGAAAAACACCACCGTCGTGTTCCCGCTCCCAATCGACATGATGTCGAGCCTGACACGGGCACTCGAACACCTGGCCGGGCCTAAACCCGCCTGACGACTTTAAGGAGAAAACGATGACAATTCAACCGCTATATGATCGGATCGTGGTCCAACGGACCGAAGAAAAACAACAGATGCACGGCGGGCTGCATATCCCGGACTCGGCGCAGGAAAAGCCCCAGGAGGCGCTGGTGACGGCCGTCGGAAAAGGCAAGCGCCTGGACGACGGGAAGATCGTGCCCCTGGACGTAAAAGTAGGAGACCGCGTACTTATCGGCAAATACTCGGGCAATGAGATCAAGGTGGACAATCAGGACTACCTGATTCTTCGAGAGGATGAAGTGCTCGGTGTTCTGGAAGGCGGCAACAAGCTGGCGAAGGCGTCCTAAGGCGTTAAGGAAAACTACTATGGCAAAACAAATCGTATACAGCGAGAACTCCCGGCAGGCCATCCTGCGCGGCGTCAATCAACTGGCGGACACGGTCAAGATCACCTTGGGTCCCAAGGGCCGCAACGTGGTTCTCGAGAAGAAATTCGGCGGTCCAACCATCACCAAGGACGGGGTGACGGTGGCGAAAGAGATCGAGCTGAAAGATCCGCTTGAGAACATGGGCGCGCAGATGGTGCGCGAGGTTGCGTCGAAGACCTCCGACATAGCCGGGGACGGTACCACTACGGCTACGATTCTGGCGCAGGCCATCTTTCGCGAAGGCGTGAAGAGCGTCGCGGCCGGCGCGAACCCCATGGCCCTGAAGCGCGGCATTGAGGCGGCGGTCGAGACGGTGGTCGAGGAAGTGAAGAGATTCTCGAAGCCCGTCACCGGTGACATGATCGCCCAGATCGGAACGATTTCCGCCAACGGCGACGCGACCATTGGGAACATCATCGCCGAAGCCATGAAGAAGGTTGGCAAGGACGGCGTCATCACGGTAGAAGAGTCCAAGACCATGGTGACCGAGCTCGAAACCGTGGATGGCATGCAGTTCGACCGCGGCTACCTGTCGCCGTACTTCGTTAGCGATCCGGAACGCATGGAATGCGTGCTGGAGGATCCGTACATCCTGATCCACGAGAAGAAGATCGCCAATATGAAAGATCTGATTCCACTGCTTGAGCAGGTGGTCCGCGCCGGAAAGCCGCTGCTGGTCATCGCCGAGGAAGTGGAGGGCGAGGCGCTGGCCACCATGGTGGTCAACAAGCTGCGCGGAACTCTGAATGCGTGCGCGGTGAAGGCTCCCGGTTTCGGCGATCGCCGCAAGGCTATGCTCGAAGACATCGGAGTTCTCACCGGCGGCAAGGCGATCTTTGAAGAGACCGGCATCCGGCTCGAAGGGGTAACGCTTGAAGATCTGGGGCGCGCCAAGCGCGTCACCATCAACAAAGACAATACGACCATCATCGATGGCGGCGGCCAGCAGAAAGACATCGAAGGCCGCATTAAGCAGCTCCGAACGCAGGTGGAGGATACAACTTCGGATTACGACCGTGAGAAACTTCAGGAGCGGCTGGCGAAGCTCGCGGGC
>Ga0070691_10000640_pt1 | contig 13520 bp, 7 predicted proteins | sample KBSK1101metaG_FD_64673 | JGI IMG/M metagenome (GOLD analysis project Ga0070691, IMG submission 64673) | Corn, switchgrass and miscanthus rhizosphere microbial communities from Kellogg Biological Station, Michigan, USA - KBS K1-10-1 metaG | ecosystem: Host-associated > Plants > Roots >... | reverse complement strand
CAGTATCAGCGACAAAGATTCATGGCGCTGCCAGTGTTTGGTGGATCCGCTCCAGCCGAAGGAAGTGAGCCCGTAAAAGAATTTTCTCCATTTCAGTTTTGCCCGGTCCCGCACGGTAGCCAGATCCGGCAACAACCCGCAATACCAGAACAGAACGGAAACGGTAAAATAAGTACCTACCGCAAATACATCCCAGAGCAGGGGCGAATTAAAGTTCGGCCAGAGGGATCCGCGGGTATTCGGATAGGGCAGCACAAAGAAAGCCATCCATACACGACCCATATGCCAGATCGGAAACTGACCGGCACACATTACCGCGAATATGGTCATGGCCTCTGCAGCACGGTTCACACCGGTTCTCCAGCCCTGACGGAACAAAAGTAAGATCGCGGAAATCAGCGTTCCGGCATGACCAATCCCTACCCACCATACGAAGTTGGTGATATCCCATCCCCAACCCACTGTTTTGTGCAGGTTCCACTGGCCGATCCCATAGATTACTTCGCGGGTTACCGAAAAAATTCCGAATATCAAAAGCAAAACGGCAAATATGAACCCGAACCACCAGAGTTTTGATGGCCTGGCTTCAATGGGCCGCACTATGTCTTCGGTGATCTGGTGATAGGATTTATCGCCCTCGATCAGCGGAGGCCTCACCTGTGATTCGTATTTTAATAGTGCCATAGTCGGTTAATACTTTTAAGATCTGATACCGTTTTCGCCGGCATCTTTATAAATTCTCTTTATACTTTCGCTGTTGTTTCCGGATTACGGACCTTGGCGAGGTAACTGATATTCGGTAATACGTGCAACTCTTCGAGTACATGATAAAGGCGGTGATTATTTTCCACCCGCTCCTTCACCACAGCACTTTTACTGTCATTGATATTTCCAAAAACAATGGCGTTGGTCGGGCAGGCCTGCTGGCAGGATGTTCTCACGTCCTGCATATCCAGTAAAGGCCTGTCTTCCTTCTTTGCCTTCAGTTTTCCGTCCTGCAAACGCTGCACGCAGAAAGAACATTTCTCCATGACCCCCCGGCCTCTGACCGTTACATCAGGATTCAGCACCATCCGGGTAAGATCATCTTCCATCATCAGCACCGAATCGTTCAGCCTGCCCACGCCGCGCTGATCCTGGTTATTCGGAAAACTGTCTGATCCTGTATAATCCGCCCAGTTGAACCGGCGCACTTTGAAAGGACAGTTATTGGCGCAATATTTTGTGCCGATGCAGCGGTTGTAAACCATCTGGTTTAAACCTTCACTGCTGTGGTTGGTGGCGGAAACCGGACAAACATTCTCGCAGGGTGCATTATTACAGTGCTGGCAAAGCATGGGCTGGAAAATCGTCTGCACGCTGTGGGGATCGGCATAGTCGCCTGTAAAGTACCGGTCGATGCGCAACCAGTGCATGTCGTGAAAGCGCATCACTTCATTCTTTCCGACCATGCTCACATTGTTTTCCGCATGACAGGCAACGACGCAGGCGCCGCAACCGATGCAGGAATTCAGATCTATCGACATACCCCAGTGAATGCCGGGCTTATCATAATACCCGTACAGGGTCCCTTGTTTCTCAAAATTTTCAATGCCTCCGAAATGTTTCAGCTCTTGCTCTCTTTCCTCCAGCACCTCATTCGGATTCTTAACGAATTCTTCCAGGTCCATTTCCTTGATCACGGAAGTACGGCCTTCGAATGAATTATGCGTTTGGGTGAACGCGATCTGGTATTCTTCGTCGGTCTTTTCAAAACTGGCATCCGTTGCCTGCCAGTCGACCGTCGTCCCGTTGAAACTGGCAAACGGAAAAGCATTTCTTCCTGCACCGGGCACCGCACGGCCGATAAAGCTGGCCGTATTTTTCGGATCGGCGCTCTGATGACCGTATCCGGTGGCAATGGCGATGACGCCGTCGCAAACGCCGGGCACGGCTACAACCGGAATGGTAATTTCATTCCCGTTGGCTTTTATTTTAATCACCGGGCGTTCCGGATGTACTTCAAATTTATCCGCCTGGTGCTGATTGCCCAGGTCAATATCATAATTGTCGATCAGGAATTTCGGCGATACCATCGCGAAATTATCCCAGGTTGACCGGGCAATGGGATCCGGCAATTCCAGGAGCCAGGGATTGTTGGGCTGTGCACCAACGCCCATGCTTACCTGCTGATACAGGACCAGTTCCAGCGCTCCGCCTTTTTTTGCTGAAGCGATTGCGGCTGCGGCATCGGAAACCTTTGCGCCGTTGAAGGCCGCTACTCCGTTCCTTACCTGTCCGCCTTCACCGGATGCAGAGATAGCACCTGCGCCCTTGCCTTCTCCGCTTACAGCAACCGTTGCCGCCGTTTCAATCACCCCGTCCTGCAAAGCTTTTTCATAAGCTTCGAGACCGCCGAGTTTGTTCTCCCAGTATTGTTTGAAGAATTCGTCGTAAGTAGTATTGTTGCCCGACCACTTCATCAGCGAATCCTCATAAGGCCGGGTTAAAAAAAGCGGAGCAATCACCGGCTGCATCATGGAAATATAACCGGGTTTGGTTTCCGCATCACCCCATCTTTCGAGGAAGTGAGGAGAAGGAAGAACAAATTTGCAGAGCTCCGTGGTTTCATCCAGCCTTCCGTTGAAAGAAACGCTGGTCTTTACTTTGGCAAGACCCGCTTTGAATTTTTTCGCATCATAATAATCATACACCGGATTCGCATCATAAATCAGCAGGCTGCTGATTTTTCCGTCGTTCATATCGGCAACCAGGCTGTTGAATTCACTGTCGATACCCTGACGGCTTAACAGGGGCGCCGCCCAGGTTACCGTGGTTCCGTTGGCGCCTATTGCTTCGTTGATGGCGTTCACTATGAGCTGGATATTGACATCATTGCTTCCCGAAACAACCAGCGCATTTCCTTTAGCCGCCGCCAGATCTTTAGCTGCTTTGGCTATACCTTCTTTTAATTTTCCGGAAGAAAGCGCAGGAGCGGTAACATTTCCCCCCAGCGCCGCCAGCAAAGCCAGCGCAACCGCACCGGATTCTGAGGGCTTGTGCACAAACCGTTCGTCGGAATTGGCGCCGGTCATGCTCAGCAAAGATTCAAACTGATAGTGCCGGTTCATCGCCGGTGCCTGCTCATTAATTTTTCTGCCTTTGGCATACTGCCGGGCAAATTCAATAGGTGAAAGCCAGGTTCCGAGAAAATCGGCGCCGAGGCTCACAATTATTTTTGCATTGTCAAAACGATAGGAGGGAAGAACTCTTTTTCCGTAAGCTGCTTCGTTCGCCTGCAGCATGCCGCTGAACGAATCGGCATCGTATTGTACATGACGGCTTCCCGGATATTTGGCGAGGAATTCTGTAATGATCTGCCTGCTGGTTGGAGAAGTGATGGTGCCGGTGAGCAAAACCACCGGGGCGGTTTGCCCTGCCATGGATGCCACAACCAATTTATCGAATGCTTCGAAGCTGGTCACTTCCTGCGGAACGCCGTTTATCATCTGCACCGGGAAACGCAAACGTGCGGTATCATATAAGTCCAGCACCGAGGCCTGAACCTTTGCGGACGTTCCTCCCTTTGTTATACCGGACAATTCATTTCCTTCCAGCTTGATCGGACGGCCGTCGCGCACTTTCGCCACGATGGAAACCGCATCTCCGCCCGCAACATAGGTGGTTGCATAATAGTCTGCAACTCCCGGAATCATATTATCCGGTTTATTCAGATAAGGAACCACTTTTCTTACCGGAACCTCGCAACTGGCGGCCAGGGTGGCGGCTGCCGTACTGAATCCGAGATATTTCAGAAAATCCCTTCTTGGTGTTTTTACATCCAGCAAACCCTTGCTGTCGAAACTTTCCATGGGAAGGTCTTCCTGGAACTCATTTTCTGCTGACGCCTGTGAGAAAGCAGAATTACTGCGTTCTCCAAAACTTTGCCAGTACTTTTTCTCGCTCATTTATTTTCGGGTTTGAAAATTTGATGATCTGAAAATCTGAAAATTTTCTGCGGCAGTCAACGGGCTGTTATAAAAGAAGCCGGTTTTGTTCGCCGAAGATTCAGCGCAGGCCCGGTAACAAAGCTTTTTTAATTTCCAAATCTTCAAATCAGCACATTAATAGTGACACTTCTGACATTCCGTGCCGCCGATATTTTCAACAGTAACACTATCCATCTTACCTGTCTGCAGGTCCTTATGGAATTTTTCGTAAATGCTATAGAATTTATTTCCATTTCCCTTACCGTCCGGGAAATTCACTTTCGTTGTGCGGTGACAGTTGATGCACCAGCCCATACTGAGCGGCGCAAATTGTTTTACCTCATTCATTTCTGTGATCGGCCCGTGACAGGTCTGGCATTGTACTTTACCTGCACGGATATGCTGGGAATGGTTGAAGTAAACATGGTCGGGCAGATTGTGAATTTTCACCCATTCAATCTGTTTACCCGGCTTATCATATTTCCCGGAAGCCGGATCATAGCCGGTATAACTGTATAATTTCTGAATTTCTGCATTGGCATCCACCACGCTGCCGTCGGGCCGGTGCAAAGGTTCACCATGATAATCATTGATGGCGGCATGGCAATTCATACAAACATTGAGGGAGGGCACGCCGGCGTGTTTACTGTCCCAGGCTCCGCCATGGCAATATAAACAGCTGATCTGGTTAATTCCCGGGTGCACTTTATGGGAGAAGAATATGGGTTGCTCGGGTTCATAATTCTGCTGACGGCCAAGACCCACCGCGGCCTGAACAAGAAAATAGCCTCCCAGCACAAAAAGTACCAGCACGACCATCGCTATATAGGCCTTGTTCTTATAAAATGGAATAGGTTCGCTGGAAGGAATGCCCGATTTGTCGTCGGAAAGTTTTTTCAGGTTACTGTTTACCTGCATGAGCACCAGCATGATCACCGCCAGGATCAGCGTGAGAATGCCGTAAAGCAGGCTGTTGTCGCTCTGTGGCGCTGCTGCCGGTGTTCCCGGTGTGCCGCTTGCCGGAGCCGGTTCCTTAAAAGATTCAACATATTGCAGAATGGCGTCTATTTCCGCATCGCTCAAACCCGGAAACGTATTCATCGGGGTTTTGCTGAACTGAAGATAGAGGTCGTTGAAGTATTTGTTGCCGGAAGCCAGTACGGCGGTATTGTTTTTTATCCAGGCATGCAACAGCTTTTTATCGGGAACACGTTCAGTGACCCCCTTGAGGGCGGGTCCCGTGACTACCTTGATGGGATTGTGGCAGGAGGCGCAATTACTCTGGAATAAAGCCTTTCCATCCTGAGCCATCGAAAAATTACCAAAAAGCAGAAACAGTGTGGTGAAGAGGAGGCTATAGGATATTCTGAATGCACTAAGTCTGTAATGATGCATATATACAATTCGTTGTATAAATGTGGAAAATCTTCTCAGTCGGTTGCAAAAGTAAGTCATGAAATTAACAAAATACCAACATGTCCTAAATTTTTTTTCCCTGATCTGGCCTGCGTTTCAGCGGATTATATAAATTGTTCCAAAAAAATTGTCATTCAATTGTCATGCGAAATTGCGTAGAAATTTTAAGCAAAATCGCAGGCGGTTGAAAGGAATTTGTTGACGGTTAACGGTTGACGGTTGACGGCAGATGCGGCGATGCAAACTGCCTGACGAATCGTAATTTCGTTTCTCCATTTTTTATTTTTAATGTCTATTTTACAAAAAAATACAGTTGCCTGATCCATCAATCTCTTCCGTCAACCGTCAACCGTCAACCGTCAACCAAAACCTGAACATCGCCCTTTTCGCATCCGGCGCCGGAACCAATGCCGGAAGAATCATTCACTATTTTCACGGGGAGGGAAACCGGGTTGCCGGCCGCCCGGTGGAGATTGCCCTGATTGTTTGCAATAAACCGGGTGCGGGGGTTTTGGAAATTGCGGCAGAGGAAGGAATTCCCTCCCTGATAATTGAACGGGAAGAATTTTTCCGTGGCAGCCACTACCTGGAGGAGTTGCGGAAGGCCAATATTGAATTTCTGGTGCTGGCAGGGTTTTTATGGAAAATACCCCCGGAGCTGATCCGGGCTTATCCGGGCCGCATCATTAATATACATCCGGCCCTGCTGCCCGCTTTTGGCGGAAAGGGCATGTATGGAAGGGCCGTTCACCAGGCGGTGCTTGATGCAGGGCAACAGGAAAGCGGGATCAGCATCCACGAGGTAGATGAAATTTACGACCACGGAGAAATAATTTTCCAGGCGCGCTGCCCGGTTTCAGCGGCTGACAATCCGGATAGCCTGGCGCAAAAAATTCATGCCCTGGAGCATGCCCATTACCCTGCAATCATCGCCGGGTGGATGGAATCCAAATTAACGTTAAACCCATAATTTATCGGGGGCTTCTTGCTATTTTGCTTCCCATTCACCTAAAATCGGCCTGATTGCTTGTTTTTTACGCATATTTCAGAAAATGGATTTTACTGGCCTCGCTCGCTTTTTTGGCTACGGGGGCCGTCGCACAGGAGGTAACGATCCGCGGAACCGTTTTTAATATGTACCGGACCCACCCGCTCGAAGCAGTAAGCGTGGTCTCCAATACCGGCCGCGGCACTACCACCGATGCCAAAGGGAACTATTCGATCCGGGTAAACCAAAACGATTCTCTGAGTTTTTCCTATCTCGGCCGGGCTACCCAGATGTTTCCGGTAAAGGACATGAACCCGACCACCGGTTTCGACATTGCACTGCACGTGGGCGCCACGGAGCTGAATGAAGTGCGGGTTGCCCCGCGGAATTACCACATGGACTCCCTGCAGAACCGGATCGACTACGAGAAGTCATTTAATTATAAGAAACCGGGTCTGGCGCTGACCGATCCTTCCAGCGGACTCGGCGTTGGCCTCGACCTCGACGCCCTCATCAATATGCTCAAATTCTGGCAGATCCGCCGTTCGGTCGCTTTCCGCGAAAGACTGATCGATGACGAGGAAGAAAGATTCGTTGATCATCGCTTTAACCGCGGGCTGATTAAAAGACTGAGCAAACTCGACGGCGACCAGCTGGATTCCTTTATGACCGCCTACCGCCCTTCTTACCAGTTCAGCAAATCCGCAACCGACTACGAGTTCTTCGATTATATCAAACTCGCCAGCGACGAATTCCGCTACAACCTCGCCCATCCGGACGTTTCGCACAAGGACGATATGTTTAAAAGAGAGGATTCTTTGCGGAATGGGAGGTTGAAGCATTAGAGTGGTTGACGGTTGACGGATGACGGTTGACGGACTTTTAATGCTGCAATCTGACAGAATTTAATCTTTATGATTCGCGTAGAGTCCGTCAACCGTCATCCGTCAACCGTCAACCAAATCTCCCCGACTCCAAAAATCTCCAGTAAATTGCCCCATGGTTCTTCTCCGCCATCTCCGCTTCCTCAAAGCTGTATTTCTGTACAGCATTTCTGCTTTTGGCGGGCCGCAGGGGCATCTGGGGATGATGATGAAAACCTTTGTGGGGGGGAGAAGGGATATTACGGAAGAAGAGCTGATGGATTATAATGCTTTTTGCCAGCTGCTGCCCGGGGCCTCTTCCACGCAGGTGCTTACGCTGATCGGGTATAAACGCGGCGGCATTCCCCTGGCGGTGCTGACCCTGCTCATCTGGATAACCCCGGCCTGTATTATCATGGGGTTTTTCTCCTTCTTCATTGAATTCATGAATCAGAAAGGCAGTCATGCCGACCTGTTCAAATATATCCAGCCCATGACGGTTGGATTTTTGATTTATGCATCCTGGAAGGCATTCAAGGTATCGGTACATAATACTATTACCCATTGTATTTTGCTGGCGGCCACGCTGGCTACTTTCTTCCTGTTCAAAACACCCTGGATCTTTCCGGTGGTGATCGTACTCGGCGGCGTAATTACCAACCTCAGCAGTAAACGTATTCCGCAGGTGCACGTGATCACCCGGAAAATCAAGTGGGCCAATATCTGGCTCTTTGCCATCATTTTTATCCTGGCGGGTATCAGCAGTGAAATGGCCAGGAAAAATAACTGGCCGCACCGGCGCCCCATTAACCTTTTTGAAAATACCTACCGCTTCGGGAGTCTGGTTTTCGGCGGAGGCCAGGTACTGATACCCCTGATGTATGAACAGTTTGTGGCCCGGCCCGAATCCGAAAAACTCATTGAACGCAATCCCAATGTGGTAAAGATCGGGAAGGACGAATTTTATACGGGCGCCGGCATGGTAAGGGCAATACCCGGACCTGTTTTCTCCGTTTCCTCCTATATGGGTGGCATGGCCATGAAGGACATGGGCAAACCCATGCAGATCCTGGGCTGCGTGATCGGCTCCGTCGCGATCTTTCTCCCCAGCGCCCTGCTCGTACTCTTCTTTTTCCCCATCTGGTCGAATATGAAGAAATATGCCACGGTATACCGGGCCCTGGAAGGTATTAACGCGGTGGTGGTGGGCATCATGGTTGCGGGCAGCCTTTATATGACCAAGGACTTCAGCTTTGGTAACAACCTGGTCCTCGGCCTCGAAATCCTTGTCACCATTCTCACATTCCTGCTGCTGATGTACAGCCGCCTGCCCTCCCCGGTGATCGTTTTTATCTGCCTGCTGCTGGGTTGGTTTATATGACAAGACCCCTTCACGGTACCGGGCCAATTTATTTAACTCCGGAATTCGTAAATTAATCCCGTTGCACAAGTTTACTTTTGTTGCCTTATTTTCCGCCTAAATCCGGACTAGTTTATTGAATAAGAGAAAAATACATATCGGTCTCGTTGGTAATCCGAATAGCGGAAAAAGCTCCTTGTTTAATGCCCTCACGGGACTCAACCAGAAAGTGGGCAATTTTCCGGGCGTCACCATCGATAAGAAAACCGGGTCCAGCGACCTGGCGCCGGGTTATGCCGCCAGCATCGTGGACCTGCCGGGAACTTATAGCCTGTACCCAAAGCGGTCCGACGAATGGGTGACCTATAAAGTATTGCTGAACCAGGATGATGATGTAAAAGTGGACATGGTGATCCTGCTCGTGGACGCCAGCAATCTGAAAAGAAACCTGCTCTTCTCTTCCCAGATCATCGATCTGAAAATTCCGGTGGTGATTGCGCTGACGATGATGGACCTGGCTGCAAAAAAAGGGATCGAGATCGATGTGCCCGGACTGGAGAGGGAACTCGGTGTGCCTGTAGTGCCCGTCAATCCCCGGAAGAATAAGGGCCTCGCCCAGCTGAAAAAAATCATTTCCCAGCGCGCACAGCAACTCTCCCACGCACCAGCGCGGGATTTTATTCCGAACCGTTCCCTGGCGCAGGATGCCGTTTCCCAGCTCAAAACGGTCTTTCCGGATATCAGCGACTATACCGCTCTGCATTACCTCATTAATCACGAAGGATTGCAATTTCACTCCGCCCAGCACGACCGCATCGAGGGGATTGAAGAAAAAAATCAGTTCAACCATACCCGTGTGCAGGCCGAAGAGATCATGCAGCGCTATGCCCGCATCAAACAGGTAATGCAGCTTACCACCACGGAGCCCGATCCTTTGCAAAAAGCACTCCTGACCGAAAAGCTGGACAATATCCTGCTGCACCGCGTTTGGGGATATGCCATCTTACTCGTGGTGCTCTTTCTGCTCTTTCAGAGCGTATTCTGGCTTGCCCAGTTCCCGATGGACGGGCTCGACTGGACCTTCACCAAAATGAGCACCTGGGTTTCCGCCCAGCTCCCCGATGGCTGGTTCCGCGACCTGATGGTGAACGGGTTACTCGCGGGGCTCAGCGGCATCCTCGTGTTCATTCCGCAGATCATGATCCTCTTCGGGCTCATCACGGTGCTGGAAGACACGGGCTATATGGCCCGCATCAGCTTTCTAACGGACAAGCTCATGCGTAAAGTGGGGCTCAACGGCAAAAGCGTGATGCCCATGATCAGCGGATTTGCCTGTGCGGTACCTGCCATCATGAGCGCGCGGAATATCGAAAATAAAAAGGAAAGGCTGCTAACCATACTGGTAACCCCGCTGATGAGCTGCAGCGCGCGATTGCCCGTATATACCATGCTGATTGCGCTGGTGGTGCCCAACCAGCGGGTACTCGGCCTGCTGAACATACAGGGACTGGTGATGATGGGGTTATACCTGATGGGTATGGTGGCCGCACTCGTCGTTTCCTATGTGGCCAAGCGCTTTATCCATTCCAAAGAAAAAAGCTTTTTCATCCTGGAACTACCCGTTTACCGTGCGCCGCGCTGGAAGAATGTAGGCGTCACGATGATCCAGAAAGCAAAAATATTTGTGCGCGACGCCGGGAAAGTGATCATCGTGATCAGCATGATTCTCTGGGGACTCAGCACATACGGTCCCCCGGCACGCATGCGAGCCGCAGCAGCGAAATACAGCGCTCCCGCACAGTCGAAGGAAAAAGGCGCCGCCCTGCTGGAAAATTCATACGCCGGCATACTGGGCAGGACCATTGAGCCCGCCATCAAACCCCTGGGCTATGACTGGAAAATCGGCATCGCCCTGATCACATCCTTCGCTGCACGGGAAGTCTTCATCGGCACCATGGCCACTTTGTACAGCGTTGAAGGAGGAAAAAATGCCAACCCGCAAACCCTTCGGCAGCGCATGGCCAATGCCCGCACCGACGAAGGCGCACAGGTCTACACCCTCGCCACCGGCGTCTCCCTCATGATCTTCTACGCCTTTGCCATGCAGTGCATGAGCACCCTCGCCGTGGTCAAAAAGGAAACCCGCGGCTGGAAATGGCCGATCATTCAATTTATTTATATGACGGGGTTGGCGTATGTGACGAGTTTGCTGGCGTATCAGCTGCTGAAATAGAAGTGGATAGTTTAGAGTAGATAGTGGATAGACTTTTTATACAGATTCTCGCCTTGGGATCTATCCACTATCGACTATAAACTATCCACTATAAAAGCCGTCTGATAAAAATTATTCACCCCCCCAATACAACGGAGTTTCACATAAAACGATTCCGTAAAAATCTTGTAGGCAAAAAACTCGTGGTTGGCAACATTGAATTCGTCGAAGAGGAGGATATCGCCTGCGTTAAGGTAAGGATAGAGCTGGGAGAGCACAAAGAGAGTGGAGGAAAACAGGTCGGCGTCGAGGTGGATGAGTTTGGGTTTGGATTTTACTAACATTCCGTTGTTTTCGAGGAAGGGGTTAAGGCTTTCCTGGAAAATGCCTTTCTCAAAACCGGCACGGGGATCCCGGAGATTCTCCAGGGGGGATGCGGCGTTCACCTCTTCGAGGGTAAAGGCCATGGCGCCTTTTTTGAAGCCGCCCCAGTTCTCGGGGAGGCCTTCGAAGGTATCGAACCCGCGGAAAACCGAGTCCGGGTGGGTGTTTTTCTGCAGCCACCAGAAAAAGGAGCTGCCGGAAGCCACACCGAATTCCAGGTAAAGGATCTCTTTTTTGTCGAGCCCATAGGCGCCGGCTACCGCCTCATAGAGTTGATATCGCTTCGGATAATCCCGCTTCCAGGAATAGAAGTCGTTGATTAACAGTGTTGTTTTATTGGTTTTGGCGATCCACTTGCGGAGGAGATTAAAATTCCGGGTGAAAAGGAACAAGTGGTTAAACCCGGAAAAGATGCGCAGGATCCCGCTCCACAACAAGAAGTCCTTTAAAAATTTGATGATCCTGAGTTTCATTGGGGCGGGAAAGTAAGGAGAAAGTAAAAAGTAAAAAATAAAAAGTAAAAATCAGGGGTTCCGGGTGTGTTCCCACCGTATCGATCCGTTCAGCCATTTATGAATCAATTCGTCATAATAAACTGAAAACCAATTTCTTACTTTTTATTTTTTACTTTTTACTTTTAAATTTTTACTTTTTACTTCCATCCCCTATCTTCGACCTGCCAAAAAAAATAAGGTCACCCGTAGAAACGGCTGACCTCTAACGATTGCTTGCCATATGAAAAAAGGTAGTATTCTCTTTTAGCGCGTGAGTACTGCAGTTTTTGTTTCTCTTGACCTCTAACGAACCTGCTCTAACGATTGCCTGCTGTATTTTTTCTCACTTGCTGACACAAAATTAAGGTGGTCAGGGATTCATTTAAAACCATCTTATTCTGGTTTTAATCATGCCAAAAGCATTAATTTGTTTGCGAAATCCTTTACTGGACTGCGTTTCAGCAAAATTTATTAATGATGGCCAACCGTTCTTCGGACGTTTTATTTCAACTCATTAAATCACTCGAAAAGTCGGAAAAGCGGCATTTCAAACTCTATATCAAGCGAAGTTCCGGCAATGACGACCTGAAGATCGTCCAGCTTTTTGACGCCATCGACAAAATGCAGGACTACGACGAAAAGATCCTGCTGAGAAAACTCTCTTTCTCCAAACCCCAGCTCTCCAATCTGAAAACACATCTCTACAAACAATTGCTGGCAAGCCTGCGCCTGCTCAAAACAACGGAGAATACAGATCTGCAGCTGAGCGAGCACATGGATAATGCGCGGTTGCTGTATAATAAAGGACTGAAACACCAGAGCCTGAAAATTCTGGAACGCGCCAAGGAAATTGCGAAAGCCAATAACAAGCTTAATTTTCTCGCGCAGCTGCTCTCGCTCGAGAAAAAAATTGAGACCCTGCACATTACCCGCACTTCCCTGGAAAAGACAATCCAGCTCACCAAAGAATCAACAGAGATCAGCGAGCATATTGACCGGGTAACGAAGCTTTCCAACCTCGCGCTGCTGCTCTACCGCTGGTACGTGGAGAATGGACATGCGCGAAATGATGCGGATGTAAAAAGGCTCAAAGAGTTTTTTAAACAGAACTCCCTTCCGGATACGTCGAACCTGCACGACTTCTACGAAAAACTTTATCTCTATCAGAGTTACAGCTGGCTGGCGTTCATCCGCATGGACTTCCTGATGTATTACCGCTACGGACAAAAATGGATCGACCTTTTTGAAGCCGAGCCTCTGATGATTTCCGTGGAAACAGGTCACTATGTAAAAGGCATGCACAACCTGCTGAATGCACTTTTCGATTTGCGGCATTACAGCAAGTTCAGCGCTATCCTGAAGAAATTCGAGGACTACGCAGAGACCCCGCAGGGAAAGCACCACGATAATTTCCGCGTCCATACTTTCGTCTATATCCACCTCGCGAAGATTAACTGGCACCTGATGACCGGCACTTTCAAAGACGGACTCAGGCTCGTGCCAAATCTGAATGATAAGCTGAAAGAATATTCGGATTATATCGATCCGCACCGGATCATGGTGTTCACGTATAAGATCGCCACCCTCTATTTCGGCAGCGGCGATTACAGCACCGCCATCGATTACCTGCAGCAGATCATCAACGATCATGTGGATCTGCGCTATGATCTGCAATGCTACGCGCGGCTCGTGCACCTGCTCGCCCACTATGAACTCGGCAATTACGAGCTGATGGAATCCCTCAGCAAATCCGTTTACCGTTTCATGTCCAAAATGAAAAATCTTACCGTGGTGGAAGAAGAGATGTTTAAATTTCTCCGCAAAAGTTTCCAGAT
>Ga0070691_10000639_pt1 | contig 13522 bp, 7 predicted proteins | sample KBSK1101metaG_FD_64673 | JGI IMG/M metagenome (GOLD analysis project Ga0070691, IMG submission 64673) | Corn, switchgrass and miscanthus rhizosphere microbial communities from Kellogg Biological Station, Michigan, USA - KBS K1-10-1 metaG | ecosystem: Host-associated > Plants > Roots >... | reverse complement strand
AAGAACAAGGTGCACATCAACCCGACCGGCAAGTTCGTGATCGGCGGCCCGGTGGGCGACTGCGGCCTGACCGGGCGCAAGATCATCGTCGACACCTACGGCGGCATGGCCCGCCACGGCGGCGGCGCGTTCTCGGGCAAGGATCCGTCCAAGGTCGATCGCTCGGCAACCTATGCCGCGCGCTACGTCGCCAAGAACATCGTCGCCGCCGGCATCGCCGACAAGTGCGAGGTGCAGATTTCCTACGCGATCGGCGTGGCCGAACCGACTTCGATTTCGGTGACGACATTCGGCACCGGCAAGATCAGCGACGACAAGATCGAGAAGCTGGTGCGCAAGCATTTCGACCTGCGCCCGTACGGCATCATCAAGATGCTGGACCTGATCCATCCGATCTACCAGTCCACGGCGGCCTACGGCCACTTCGGCCGCAAGCCGTTCCAGGTCACCTACAAATGGGAAGAGCGCGACGGCGGCAAGCTGGTGAAGAAGTCTGAAACCGCCACCGCCTTCTCGTGGGAGAAGACCGACCGCGCCGACGAACTGCGCAAAGCCGCGGGACTGAAAGGCAAGAAATGACGTACCAACACGCGGCGATGCCAACGCATCGTCGCGCTCCGCCGAGGGGCGTTGCAACTGCGCACGCGCAGTGAGGCTCGGCCAAATCCATCGCAACAACGCCCAATCAAACGGAGAACGACGATGAACGCAGTAGCCAAAGAAGTCACCTCGCACGATTACAAGGTGCGCGACATTTCGCTGGCCGAACTCGGCCGCAAGCGCATCACCATGGCCGAGCAGGAAATGCCGGGCCTTATGCAGATCCGCGCCCGCTACGCACCCGAGAAACCGCTGAAAGGGGTGCGTGTGACCGGCTCGCTGCACATGACCAAGGAAACCGCCGTACTGATCGAGACGCTGACGGCGCTCGGTGCGTCGGTGCGTTGGGCGTCGTGCAACATCTTCTCGACCCAGGACGACTGCGCCGCCGCGATCGCGGCGAGCGGCGTGCCGGTGTTCGCGTGGAAAGGCGAGACGCTGGAGGAATACTGGCAGTGCACGCTGGACGCGCTGACGCACCCGGGCATGGCCGGTCCGGAACTGATCGTCGACGACGGCGGCGATGCAACGCTGCTGATCCACAAGGGCGTCGAGATGGAAGACGGCTCGAAGTGGGTGGACGAGAAAGGCGCCAACCACGAAGAACAGGTCATCAAGGACCTCCTGAAGAAGACCCGCACCGAACGCCCGGGCTTCTGGAAGAAGGTCGCGTCCGAATGGCGCGGCGTATCGGAAGAAACCACGACCGGCGTGCATCGCCTGTACCAGCTCGCCGAAGCCGGCAAGCTCCTGGTCCCCGCGATCAACGTCAACGATTCGGTCACGAAATCCAAGTTCGACAACCTGTACGGCTGCCGCGAGTCGCTGGCCGATGGCATCAAGCGCGCCACTGACCTGATGGTGGCGGGCAAGGTCGCAGTGGTGTGCGGCTACGGCGACGTCGGCAAGGGCTGCGCGCATTCGCTGAAAGGGTTCGGCGCGCGGGTGATCGTCACCGAGATCGACCCGATTTGTGCGTTGCAGGCCGCGATGGAAGGCTTCCAGGTCGCGACCGTGGAAGACACGCTCGGCCAGGCCGACATCTACGTCACCACCACCGGCAACCGCGACGTGATCACGCTGGAACACATGCAGCGCATGAAGAACCACGCGCTGGTGTGCAACATCGGCCACTTCGACAACGAGATCCAGGTCGATCGCCTGCAGAAAGTGGCCAAGCAGACCAACATCAAGCCGCAGGTCGATCTCTACACCTTCCCCGAAGGCAACTCGATCTACCTGCTGGCCGAAGGCCGCCTCGTGAACCTCGGCTGCGCGCACGGCCATCCTTCGTTCGTGATGTCCAATTCGTTCTCGAACCAGACCCTCGCCCAGATCGACCTGTGGGCGCACAAGGACGAATACGAAAAAACCGTCTACCGCCTGCCGAAGAAGCTCGACGAGGAAGTCGCGCGCCTGCACCTGGAGCAAATCGGCGTGAAGCTCACGAAGCTATCGAAGGGCCAAGCCGACTATCTCGGCGTGCCGGTGGAAGGTCCATACAAGGCCGATCACTACCGCTACTGATCTGCTTGCTCTCCCGGTGTTGCAACGAAAGGGCGCGGTGCAAACCGCGTCCTTCGTATTTGCCGATCAATGCCGCTCGCCGAACTGCGCCAGCTCAGGCACGTAGGGCGCGTAGTGACGCCAGCGCCCCACCGACGTCTTGTAAACGGGTTGGCGCGCCTGCCACACGCTCGCCGACTGCACGGGCACGCTTTCATGGGAATGACCCGGCTTGTCGACGGGCGCCCCGATGAAATCGCCAAGGCGCGCCAATGTCGCATCGGTGTCGGTCACAAGGGCTTCGTAATCGAGCTCGTGGATTGGGATACGCAGCGCCTTCTTCCAGTGATGCATCAGCGCGTCATGCCCTTCCATGTAAGCCGCCATGTCTTCAAAATCGTAGGCGAATGCCACGTCGGGATGCGCGAAATCCTGGCTCCATAGCGATAGCGCAGTGTCGCGCGGATCGCGCCGCAGATGAATCACGCGCGCCTGCGGGAACATCGCCGCCGCGATGTCGAGATACCGGAAATTCAGCGGGTCCTGGTCGATATACCACCTGGCCGGCGCATCATCCTGCACGGCGAGCATTCGGTAGAGATTCGCCGCTTCCGCCATGGCGGTCGTGCTGCCGAGATGGCCGCCCGAAGCCAACCGGCTCGCGATGAAGCGCAGCGCACGAAACTCGCCGCGATCGCGCGCGCCGCTCGCCCGCGCCAGCAGGGTCGCCGTCAAGGTCGTCCCGCTGCGCGGCAGCCCCAAGACGAATACCGGGATGAAATCATGGTCCGGCATCCCATTGATGGATGCGATGGCGCCGTGCCGACGTTCGGCAACGAACGCTCGCCAAGCCGCTGCATTCCACGATGATACGGTTTGCACCATCGCATTCGCCCGCCGCAGCGTTGCCGCTGCCGAGGCGTAATCGGCCAGATCATTTTGTACTTTCGCCAAGGCGAAGCCCGCCGAGGCGCGCGACCGCGGCGAATATCGTGTGTCGGCAAAGTGCCTGGCGAATCGCGCGATGTCGGCATCGCCCGCACCGGCATAGCGCCGGGTGTTGGCCAGCGCCCCCAACACGTGATGCCTGTCCAGGTCGACGCCTGCGTCCAGCGCGGCGACGTACCGGGCACGTGCAGTTTCGAAATCACCCGATTCGCGCGCTATGTGTCCGGCCAGCACCAGCAATTCGGGCGGTACGGTGGCGTGACCAAGCGCTCCTTCGCAAATTTGCGCCGCAGTGGCATGGCGGTCGCACTGCTGGACGAAACCCACCGCACGCAAGCACAACAATGGCTCGAATTCATTGGCCTCGCACACATCGAGCACGGCTTTCGCGGCAGCCGACAATCGGCCCTGGCTGCGCAAGACCTCCGCCAACAGCATCGCCGCGCCCTCACAGGTGGGTTCGCGCGCGGTAAGTTCGCGCAACAGCGCCTCGGCGTCACCTACGCGGCTATCTTCGAACAGCGCACGCGCTTCGGCGAGCCGGACACCAACGGCTTTGGGCGGAAACTTGTCCTGCATGCTGACACCGGGGGCGAGCGTGTCCTTTATCATAGCCAGCCACTTCATGCGACTCGACGCCATGCGACATTTCCACCCACGCAGTGCTCCCACGAAGGCAGCACGCCCATGACCGCACCTCGACTGCAGGGCCTGGATAACGAGGCCGCCCAGCATGTAATGGCGACCGCGCGGGCGCTGGGAATGGGGCGCGCCGACCAGGCGGAGGCACAGCTCCGTCCCGTTCTCGGTCGTCATTCAGGCCATCCCGAGGTGCTGCGACTGCACGCTGGCATCTTGAGTCTGCGCGGCGATCACTCCAACGCCACCACCACAATCCGCCGCGCGGTCGAATTGCGTCCCGGCGACCCGCTCTACCAAAACACGCTCGGATCGATCCTTGGCGCGACCGGTGATTTCGACGGTGCCATCGCTGCACTGCGACGGGCGTGCGAATTGCAACCGGATCTCGCGATCGCGTGGTACAACCTCGGCGTCATGCTGACTCGTTCCGTACGCAACGACGAAGCAACGGAAGCGCTGAAACGTGCGGTCGCATTGGCGCCCGATAACATGGACGCCCGTGCCTTGCTCGGGGATTTGCTGCGCATGCAAGGCGATGCCACCGCATCTGCGCTCGAATACCGCAAAGTCCTGTCGGAGCGTCCGTTCTCGGGCATGGCTTGGTGGGGCCTGGCTGACCTGCGGACCGATGCATTCGAGTCGGGAGACATCGACCGCATGCAAGCCGCCCTTCGCAGTGACCGCACGGACGATGACGACCGCATCGCTACGAGCTTCGCCTTGGCCAAGGCGCTGGATGAGGAAAAGCGCTACGCCGAATCGCTGGAGGTTTTGAGTCGTGCAAATGCCATCGCGCGATTGCGGGGGCGCTGGAACGCGCAGGCATTCTCAGCCATGGTGGATACGATCAACCACGCCTTCACTCCGCCGCCCTCGCGCGCTACAAATGCCAACCTCGGCCGCGAGGTCCTGTTTGTCGTCGGCATGCCGCGTTCGGGTACGACGCTGGTCGAACAGATTCTCGCCTCGCATTCGCATGTTGCGGGCGCAGGCGAGCTCCCGGACCTGTCGCTTGTAATCGCCGAGGAGTCCCGTCGCCTCGGCCAGTCGTTCCCGCATTGGGTCGCCACCACGCTTCCTGCGGACTGGCAACGTTTGGGCGAACGCTACCTCGCACGCACGGCACGTTGGCGCACGCGGCGGCCGATGTTCATCGACAAATTGCCCGGAAATTGGGTGCACATCGGTGCCATCCGCGCGATGCTGCCTGGTGCCCACGTCATCGTTTGTCGACGCGATCCTTTGGAGACGTGCTTCTCGTGCTACCGCCAGTTGCTGCCCCAAGGCAACGAATGGAGTCGTACCCCTGAGGACCTCGCTTCGTTCTGGGGTGATTTCGATCGCAGCGTGAATCGATGGAGCAGTGGCCAGCCCGCGAGTGTTTATCAGCACAGTTACGAGGCGCTGGTGGCCGAGCCGGAACCGGCGGTGCGAAATTTGCTTGAGTTCTGCGGATTACCGTTCGAGGAAGCCTGCCTGCATTTTCACGAAACCGCCCGCGAGGTACGCTCGCCCAGCGCAACCCAGGTACGCGAGCCCTTGCGCGTGGATACCGCACACGCGCAACGCTACGGCGCACTCCTGGATCCCTTGCGTACCAGCCTGGGCATGCAGCCGTTCGGGGCTTGATCTTGACGGCGACGCGCAGCGAGCAAAACTGGTTGGACTTGGTGCGCGCGCAACTTTTGCGCGGGGAAGTTGCATCGGCACAAAACACATTGATCCGGGCACTCGCCGAATTTCCCGAGTCGGTGGACTTGCGCCGAACCCAAGCCGGCATTTTTCAGCAGACCAACCAAGTCAATGCTGCCGAACAAGTCCTCTGCACATTGTTGACACAAAACCCCGGCGATTCGGCGTCGGCTTTCGCTCTGGCGCAACTGTTGAAGGAACAAGGACGTACGGCGGCCGCCGCAAAAGCCTTGCGAACATGTCTTGCGACCGAACCGAACGCGCGCAATCCGGAACTTGCAATTACCGCCATCGAACTACTCGACGACATCGGCCGCAAGGCCGATGCGAGCGTCATTGCGGAAGCCGCAGTTGCGGCAAACCCATGTGACGCACGGCTGCATGCCTACGCGGGCATGCTTGCCATGCAGGTGGGCGCATTTACATCCGCCAGGAGACATTATCTTTTGGCTCTGGAATATGACCCGCGTGCGTGGGAATGGCACGTCCCGATGGGCCTGTCCTCCGCGCAACGTTACACGGACAAAAACCACCCCGATTTCGCGCTATTTCGACAGGGGTTGCAGCAGAACCCACTTTCCGACCTCGCACGCGCCGAACTGCACTTCGCGTCGGCAAAAGCCCATGACGACATCCATGACTACGCGGAAGCCGCACGACAGTACCGGGCGGGCAACAGAATCGCGCATGGGTTGACCAAATGGTCACGGAAAGCTTGGCGACGTGCGCTGGACGCACGCCTTTCATCGCCAGATCGATGCGTTCGAGCGGCCGAACCGATTGCGAACTTTACGCCTCTTTTTATCGTCGGCATGCCTCGCTCCGGCACCACTCTTTTGGCGGAGTTGCTGGCTTCCTTTCCACAAGTCTGCAATCGCGGTGAGCTTCCGTGGCTGGCATACCTGGCGACGCGGGCCGACACGAGCGACCTACGCGACGCTGCATCATTGCGAAAAGCGGCGACGCTTTATGCAAGACACTCACGCCAGGACGATGCTCCAACCGCACGCTGGTTTCTGGACAAGCAGCCATTGAACTTCCGCTATGTCGATTTGGCAGTTACCTTGTTCCCTGACGCGAAGATCATCTTCTGCCGACGCAATCCCCGTGACAACGCCTTGTCGCTCTGGACGCAGTGCTTTCGGGAAGATGTACAAGGATATAGCTACGATTTCCACGACATCGCGCTGGTGATGGGCGATTGCGAAAGGTTGATGGCGCTGTGGAAGCAACGATTCGGCCCGTCTATCAGGGACGTTCAGTACGAGGAATTGGTTTCAGACGCGGACCGTGTCACTTCCGCTATCGCAGAGTGGATCGGTCTGCCGTCACGAACCGCGGACGCATCAACGACCGGATCGAACGCGAGCATCAGTACCGCCAGTCTCTGGCAAGCCCGCCAACCGGTTTATTCCGGATCAGTCCATCGATGGAAGCACTTCGTTCACGAGGTGCCTGAATTGCTGCGGTTCAAGGCTCCCTGAGCCAGCCTGTTTCCGCCGCCCGGCATGAAGCACCGGATGCAGGGATCAGCTTGCAATCATGTTGCCAGATTGCGCAAGAGGAGCCATGCCAATCGCGAGCCGCAGTGGGTCCAACGTTGCCCCATAGGCTGCTGCCGTACCCGCGTGCCTGCGCATGGGCTGCCGCACCTGTGCCGCGCTCAAGGTATGGACGTTGCGCTGCGATTCGTGAAACGTGAGGCAGGCCGGATCGAACGAAAGTCCACAGAAATCCAGCAACGAGCGGATCTCATCGACAGGTTGTTCGGTGAGGATCTCATAACCCTGCTCCTGGATACGCTCTGGATCACGCCTGCTCCAATCGTTGGCGGCGCGGTCGAATGTTTTCCAGAAGATGCCAAGCTGCTCGATGTCGTAGGTGAACTCCCAGCCGCTCGTGAAAAACTGCTTGAAACACGACCAGCAATTTTCCAGCGGGTCACGGCGACAAATCACGATCCGGGCGCCAGGCAGCATCGCCCGGATCGCACCAATCGCCTGCCAGTTGTTGGGCATCTTGTCCGTGAAACGCGCGTGTTGTTCATCACGAAAACGCGCGGTCAATTCCAGATAACGCAGACCGAGGCGTTGCCAGTCTTGTGGGCTTGCATCGGACACCCAGTCCGGATAACGGCGTTTCAGGCGCGAAGACTCTTCGGTGAGGACCTGCGCCAGCTCACCAAGTTCTCCCATGCCTTGCACGTCCGGGTGCGAGGCCAGGATCTGTTCGACCAACGTGGTCCCCGACCGCGGCATTCCGACGATGAAGACCAATTGTTCCCCCAAGCGGGGATCTTCCGCAACTGCAAAAGGTCCGGCGAACACTGCCTCGGCATGCAACGATCGATACTGGAATTGTTCGATGTTCCAGGGGCCGATTTCGCGTTTGCGTCTGTTATTGCCATCGACAAACAATGCAAACGCCTCCTGATAGAGGCCGCGGTCCTCGCAAGCCCTGCCCAACGCGAATTTGATCGCGGTGCGTTCACTCTCGTCTATAGATCGGCCGCTCAACAAGGTGCGCATCTGGTCCACCTCATCATCGGCGAGGGGTACCGTCTTGATATCCACGAGATTGAGCCACGCGGCACCGAATGCAGGTTCGATGGCGATCGCCTTCCGCATCGCGGCGGCGCCCTCCTCGGCGCGCCCGCACGATACCAGTGCATCTCCGAGCTTCAGCAGCGCCGGCGGGTAATCGGGCGCGAGTCGCGTGGCGCGCTCCAGCGCTTCCAATGCCAAGTCCGGTTGCTGATGGCGCGCGAGATGCTCGCCGAGGTCAGCCCACGCCATCGGCGACTCGGGAAGCATTTGTGCGGCCCGTTCGCGCAACTGCCAAGCGTTCGCGATATCGCCAGCCTGCTCACACACCTGGGCGAATTGCCAGTACCCCATGGCGTCATCCGGTGCTGCACGCAAAGCTGCCTGAAAGTTTGCATACGCGGCCCGCAAATTACCCAGGCGCGCGAGCAACAGGCCATATAGACGCAACACGTCGGGCTGGGTGGGGGCGACTTGCAGCGCATGCGCCAACGATGACTGAGCCATGCGCAAGTCGCCCACGGCGAGCGCATCTCCGGCGTGCCCGATCGTCGCACGCAATCGCGGGGGAAGCTGGGCAAGCCGGGCGTTGATTTTCGCCAAATCAGGCTTCGGCGCCCTGAACATCCGGTCGCTGATGCTCACCGTCAGTGCTCCGTCCCACTACCACTTTCGTTTTTTGACGCGTAACCCCAGTATTCAAGCATCGGCTCCAGGATTGGCAACACCGGCGCGATATATTCGTGATAACGCTGCCAGCGTCCCATTCCCTTGCGGTTGATCGGTTCGATCACTTGGGTATAGCTGGGGGTCTTGATGTAGCCTTTTTCTCGAGCGCGCGCATCGAACCTCAGCATCGGTTCCGCGTCGTCCAGCCCCAGGAATGAACCGATGCGGCGCGTCTGCCCAGGCGTGTCTGCGATCAGGTCCTCGTAGTGCGATACAAACACGTCGGGCTTCAATACGTCCACGTGATAGAGCCAATGTTCCATTGCAGCGACGTAAGCACGCGCCAGGTACTCCAAGGACTGTCCGGCGACAGCCAGTACCGCAGACCGGAAGTTCTGCATGTAGCAACTCAATATCACGTCACACGGATGCCGGACAGCCAGAATGAACTTTGCTTCTGGAAACAGCCGGTGGATCATCGGCAGCCATAGCATGTTCAATGGGTTCTTGTCCACCAGACGTGCGTCCCATCGACGCGGAACTTTTCCACACGCAAGAACCAGATAACCCTTTCGCAACTCGTCGCAATCGCGCTGGTCGAGCTTGCCGAGATCGCGAGGCATTTCCAACCCAGTGCTCGCCTTGAGATTGGCCGCCAGCATGTTGAAAAAAGGACGCTCGTCCATCGACTGTAACCGCGGATGGGCATCCAGCATCTGCTCTAACAACGTGGTTCCGGAACGAGCAAAGCCCATCACGAATACGGGGGATTGCGACGCATCGGGTGCCCGAAGCACAGGCCAATCGCGATAACCGGCTTCAGTGATCCGCGCCCCGACATCAGGCAGGACCTCGGCACCGGGATCGAAGAAGTGCGGTACGGTAATCCTGAGTTCATCGACCTGCTTAGCATGGGCAGTTGCGAGGGCGCGCATCGCTCCGGCGGTATCGCCGGTTTTGTCACATGCATTCGCCAGCGCGAACCAGTGGGCGTAGTCGTTTCCATGGCGCGGACCATTGCTTTGGAGGAGCGCCTGCGCAGTTCCATGATCCTGCTTTCGCGTGGCGAGTTGAGCCCACTGATGGCCAATTTCGTTGGCCGCTTGCGTTTTCGCCTCCGGCATGGCGGCGACCCTTGCCAGCAACGCTTCTGCCTCTGCGATCCGATTGACGCGCTCGTACAGGCCAGCCATGCGCAGTAGCACTCGCCATTCGCCCGGCGCGCGAAGCGAGAGATCTTCGAGCAATTCCAGCGCGAACTCCGCTTCGCCGGTCTGCACCAGCAGTTCCGCCAATTCGGCCTGCAGCGAGTCCTCGAGTGGTATCCACTCTCTCCACGGCCGCAGCAGATTCTCGGCGCGCCAATCACGGCACGCCAAGCACGCCTGCGCGGCATGAATACGAATGGCTGGCGAATCGGGAGACTTGCCGAAAGCCGCTAGCAGGGTATTTCGGGCCTCTCGCGGTTTACCCGATTCGAGCTGCAGGAGTCCGTGCAGCTCCAGCCACTCTTGGTCTTCGGGCGCGAGTCGCAGGGCAGTCTCCGAGGCTTTCTCGGCTGCCGCAAAGTCGCCTGCCTGGCGAAGCGCATTCGCATAATTGCGCCAATGAGCCACGTCCTCGGGGTATAGGCGGCACAGGCGTGCGTAAACCTCGAGTGCACCTGACTGGTCACCCTGCCGCCAAAGACTTATCGCAAGCAATACCTGTACATCAGGTGCGTCGGCTTCGCGCAGCAAGTAGCCACGACAGAGACGTTCGGCCTCCTGCGCATTGTTGGATTGCAGAGCCGCGATGATCGCGTCTGCTATGGAATCAGTCATGGGGAGTCGCGAAAAAGAAAGGGCCGCACGGAGGATACCCGTGCGGCCCGGAATGTTGAAGCTGAAGCAGTCCGGTCAGAACTTCACGGTAATGCGGCCCCAGTAGTAGCGGCCGATCACGTCAAAGTCGTTCGGATCGGTGTTCGCGTTCTGCGAGTTGTTGGCGTACAGGAACGGCGGCTGCTTGTCGAACACGTTGTCCACGCCGATGTCGATCCGCGTGTTGATCGGTTGGATGTTGTAGCCGACCGTGAGGTTGTTGTAGACGTAGTTGCCGTACTTCAGCACGTACGCGCCCGCCGGACCGCTCGGGTTGAACCCGAGGGCACCCGTTGCGCCTTGACGTGCATCCAGCGAACCTACCTGGAAGTGGCTGATGTACTGCACCTTCCATTGCGCATCCCAGGGCCCCAACTGCCACGCCAACGTCCCTTGGGCACGATTGCGGGGGAAGAAGCAGATCGCGCCCGGCGCGCCGCCCGGGCAGGACGCCTGCAGCGAGGAACCAGTCGACCCCATCACGCCGACATAATTCAGCGCCGAGTTGCCCTCTTGCCCCGGTGCGCTCTGCACCTTCGCCTGCTTCATGTAGGTTCCGGTCAAGCCAACGTTGAATTGACCGAACGAGAACTGCGGCAACCTGTAATTGATCGCCCAATCCACGCCCTTGACATCGAAACGGCCCAGGTTGGCAGTGGGCAGCAGGATCTGGGTGATTTGCCCCGCAGAAGTCGGGTTGGCGCTGCGCGAAATCATCGGACAGAACTGGGCTTGGCCATTGAAACACAGGTTCACGACGCTCTGCGCACCGACCGTAGTGATGACGTTGTCCAGGTAGATGCGCCAGACGTCCACGCTCGCCGACAGGCCGGGCACGAAGTGCGGCGAGTACACCGCGCCGAAGTCAAACGATTTGCCGTTCTCCGGACCCAACGGGAACCCGGCATACGCTGAACCGGACGTCAGCGCCTTGAGCTGTTGACCGGCGGCGACGAGCTGGTTCACGAATGTGCCATCCGTCGGCACATTCGCGCAGGCGGGATTCGCCACGGTAATGTGGTCGCATGGATCGGCACTCAACAGCGGTGCGCTGCTGATGGGTGGGCCGAATACGTCGCCAATCCCCGGCGCACGGAAAACGGTGGAGACCGTACCGCGCAGCAACAAGTCTTCGATAGGCCGGTATTCCACGCCGATCTTCCAGTTATTGGTGCTGCCGAAGGTGCTGTACTTGGAGTAGCGGTCGCCCAGGGTGACATTCAACGCATGGATGAACGGAATGTCCTTGAGGACCGGGATGAACACCTCGGCATAGGCCTCTTTCACGTTGTAGCCGCCCTGCAGCTTTGCGGAACAGGCACTGCCCAGAATACAGGTGCCGGTGACCGGATTCAGCAGCAGGTCGTTGCTGACGATGTTGTTGGTGTACTCCTTGCGGTAGGACACGCCACCCGCCAACTGCACTGTGCCTGCCGGCAGATCGAACAAACCGCCGCTGACGTCCGCGTGCATCGTGCGCTCGATATTCCATACATCAATCAGCGCAGGAGCCGCGGCAGCCTGGATCACGGCCTGGGTGTTGGAGTTGTAGAGATTGAACGGATTGGCCGGCGTGCAATCGCCCAGTGAAATGGGAGCGGTCGGCGTTCCGCATTGAACAACCCCATCGGCGTTCAGGAACGAAGGTCCGAATGCCTGGTTCAGAACGTTCTGGTTGGGCAAACCATAGTTCGTAATGATTTGCGAGATGTGACCATAGTTGTACCCCACATCCCACTGCCAGTTCTGTTCGCCGATGTTGAAGTTGCCCTTGAATCCGGAGATCAACTGATCGACGTTGAATTGGTTAGCGAAATGGCGATCGCCCGCCGGGAACATGCGACCCGTGTAGGTATTGCCGCTGGGGCCGGAGAAATCGACGCCGAACGGGTTCCAGTAGTTCTGCGCGGAAATCTTGAGGCCGGTGTCGAATCCGGGGCCGGAACCGACGACGGCCGGGGCAAGGTTCGATGCGGAGCTCGCCTTCTGGTGGTAGTAGGTGCCGTAGAAATCAATGTTGTCGGACAAGTGATACGTACCCTTGAAGAACGCATTGGTGCGTTCCTGCGGGGTCATGATCAGGTTGACCGAGGCATAGTTGTACTTGTCTTGGCCGTTGTCGAAGCAGTGATAATCAGCCAAGGTCGGATTGGTAGTGGGCGTCGCCGCACTCTGATTCAGCGACAGATTGCAGCTCGAACCAGGATAATGAATCTTGTTGCGCGCAGCGTATGAAGATCCGCCCTTTACCGCGATCACGCCCGACCCAGGCAGCGCCACACTGCTGCCATCGGTTGTGGTCGCAGCCAAGCTGACGGCATTCTTCGAGAAGTCGCGCTGGGCCTGATACAGCGGATCGAACTTGTTGTAGTCGACGCCGGCCAGGATGCTGCCCTTGTCGGACGTCTGGCCGAAAGTGAAGCTGGCGCCTTGGCGCGCGGCATCACCTTTATCGGAAATACCGTAATTGGCCTGGAACTGTGCACCCTGATAATTGGACTTCAGGATGATATTGATGACGCCGCCGATTGCATCGGAACCGTACACGGCCGACGCGCCATCGGTCAGCACTTCAATGCGCTCGACAGCCGAGGCGGGAATCGAGTTCAGGTCGTTCTGGATGACGCGCTGACCATCGATCAGCACCAACGTGCGGCTGGAACCCAGGCCGCGCAAACCCACCAAGGTCTGGCCCGAACCACCGCCGTTGTTGACGTTAGGGGTTTCGATACCACCGGTGATGACCGGCAGTTGCTGCACCACATCGCCCAGCGTCAGCTTGCCGGTCTGCTGGATCTGCTGCGCGGTGACGGCGACCACCGGGTTGGACGTTTCCAAATCCACGCGGCGAATGTGCGAACCCGTGACCACGATGGTCTGCAAGGTTTGCGGTTGGTTCTGGTCGTTCTGCGTGGTGGCGTTCTGCGCGAAGGCAGTACCGGCAACCCCCACGGCAGCGACGGCACCCAGCGAAAGAGCCGTTTGCACGGCCTTGGACAGCTCACTGCGGTCGAGTCTCATTGCACTCTCCAAACGTTGTAGATGTGTGAAACAGTTTCG
>Ga0070691_10000633_pt1 | contig 13556 bp, 22 predicted proteins | sample KBSK1101metaG_FD_64673 | JGI IMG/M metagenome (GOLD analysis project Ga0070691, IMG submission 64673) | Corn, switchgrass and miscanthus rhizosphere microbial communities from Kellogg Biological Station, Michigan, USA - KBS K1-10-1 metaG | ecosystem: Host-associated > Plants > Roots >... | reverse complement strand
ACTCGACGAGCTGCAAAGCCGCTTCGACGAAGAAGGGCTAGAAGAAGATGAGACGGATCGATTGAACGCTCTCGTCGCACTGCGCGATGAAATCGGCAGCGAATGGCGCCACGGTGTGACGCTCATCCCCGAGGACGAATTCGAGGACTACGCGCGCGAATTCGCCGAAGACTGCTTCGTCGGCGGTGGCGACAAGAACCCGCTACTCAATTACGTCGATTGGTCCAAGTGGGCTGACGATGTGAAAATGGACTATTCGTCCGTCGACTTCGATGGCAACGAGTATTGGTACAGGAGTTAGACGTGAGCACGTCCACGTTCGATTGTGCCTGCTGCGGCCCTGCCGACGCGCCCGCGTCCGTCCTCGCCACCCTGTGCGACGTTTGCGCGGCCGGCGCATGCGCTCAGTGCAACGGCCTGCGTAGCGGCGCAGAGACGTCCGGTAGCGGCTACGTCGAATCGCCCACGTCCGTGTGTGCCGTATGCGACGGTATAGGCGTAGTCGCCGCGCGTCCTCCGATTGCGTGGGGAGTGTGCGACGAGGCTGTCTGCTACGGATGCTCGGGCGCAGGTTACACGTCCGATCCGTCCCACGGACTCACGTCCATGTCACCGTCCTGGTGCCACTATCTCAGCCTAACCCTGGAGGAATGCAGCAATGTCTGACGCTAACCTTTCCACTTCGCCCACGTCCACGCCTACGTTCGCGCCCACGTACACGGTGCCGCTCTATCAGGCAATCGCGCAGAAGCTACAGGCGGCAGCCAATTGCGAATGCAATCGCGAGCGTAGCTGGCCGCCTGACGTTGAGCATTGGCACAACATGGCCGCCGCACATCGCGACGCCGCAATCGCTCTCGTGCGTGAGCACATGCCGCACGGCAGCGGCATCGACAGCGGCGTAACGCTCGACTTGGACGCATCGACGGAAGTGCGCCTAGTCTTCACGATCCCATACCATCACATGGACGGCAACGGCAGTTACTGCGGCTGGGTCGATTCGGCGCTTCGCTTGCAGGTAGATCCGTACGCTCGTGCGACGCGGGGACTCGCCACAGCACACGCCTCGCTTCAGCCCACGCTATCCACGTCCAACGCGTGACTAGTGAACCATCTACCTGCTGACATTAATTGTCACCACACACTGACACTTTTCGTCACATGGTGACAGTAATTGTCACTATCTCCTCATTTGGGGATACTGTCTCTAGACTGTATGGCTAAGTCCACAATCGACTCATCCTTCGCTGTCGTGGGTAGCACCGTCGTGTGGTGTGGTGCCCACTATCGCCTCGTAGCTGGCCCTGTAAGTACAAAGGATGCCAATGGTTCGACGCTGCGCTGTTGGCTCGGGGTAGCGGTGGGACGAAGCGGACACGAGCTTAGTGAGCGTAAGGGAGGCGGTAAGTTAGTCGCGATACCGTGTGCCGAATTGGCAGACGTGGGCACCATAGAATCTAAGAAGTGCATAGAACGTATGAACTCAGGAGAAGGCGTAAATGAAGCGTACAACGAAGGCAGACAAGAGGCGTTCCATGTCGCGTCAAGTATCTCGACAGGCAGCGCAGCGTGCAGCGGAGGGATGCCAGGCGGCAGCGCTGATCGCGGCGCAACAGGGGAGCGCGGCGTTCGCAGCCAAGCTGCTGCTGCGGGCCGAGGAGCACCGCAGCAGGGTGGCAGCGGTGGCAGCGGCAGGGCGCAGGGTGCGACGTGCGCGACGGTAGCCTACCGTCTTAGGCGCTCGCTTGGCTGCTCGCCCGCCTTCGCCCTAACCCTTATCGCCCTTCTCGCCCTGCTAAGCGCCATGTTCGACTAGGACGTGAGCACCTTCCACGCAGGTGCTTGACACACACCTAGCACGTTTGGTAATCTCCCTTTATGGACACACTTCCCTGTTGGACAATGCACCGAGGACAGCATCGCGTCACGCTGATAGGTGCAGGCGACGACATCCACGCTCTTGTCGAGATATGGGTCTGCGAGACAGAGCGCAATGGAAAGTATCGGCGCGGTCACTGGCGCGCCATCCGTCGTCACAACCGAGACTGGACGGAGAACTCGACATGGCTGCGGTTGGTGAGTGAAGCGCGAGAACTTCTCGCCAAGCGACAGCTGCCACGCCATGTAGCTGAGCGGCCTTCGTCCTGGTAGCCTACGCCCACGTACTACACCTGTAACGTAACTCCCCCAGGGTGCGCGACGTGTTGCATACGCCCACCCACCCGGCAGGGGCGGGGCCCGGCTCCTCGCAATTTTTCTGCAATTTTGCTACGTCCCCGCTAACTGCTTATCACGTAGCTACGTTCCTGCTAGCTGCGCATTGCGTAGCTCAATCAGCACGTCGCCGTGACACGCTTGCGGTGCACACCAGCAACCCAGCACCCTGCCGTCTAATTCGGCTAGCGACGCGAGCAGTGCTGGTTGCTTGAGCAGCCATGCGCGGTATTCCGCAATCACCTGGGCGCGCGTACCGTCGCGGCCAATGATGAACGGATTGCCCCACTTCGACGGACGGCCGATATATACGTCGTACGGCGCGCGCTTGCAGTGGACAACGCGCAACGCGCGCACAGCGGCCGTTGTCGCAGCTCTACCTTTTCTTCGTATACTCATGCTGCAAGTCTGGAGCGCCGGCAATCGCATCCGCGAAGGCAGGAATGTGCCGGCGCGGGCGTGTCATCTGTCGTAGTAGTCATCATCGGCTTACGCTCACATTCGCATCAGGGTTAGCTTCACACGCCGCCAAGTACGCTTCCAACCACGGCACGAACTGATCGTACGTCCCCCATCCATTCGCTGCGTCGTACTTGCGAAATAGCTCGGGGTTGCCGCGCATCGTCGCGATACCCAGAGTCAGCGGCATGACGAGTTGGGCTGCCTTCGTCACGCCGATCTCTTTAGGACGCCATACGTATTCGTAGATGCCGGCAACGCCTGCCATTGAATTAAGGTTGTGCGTAATATTTGCCCAGTACAGTTGCTCGGCGTATTCACGCTCGTGTTCGTTGCCGCACTCTTCGCACACGCATGTGCGGGTTTGCGTTGGCCCTGTCAAGTAGACGTCTAAGCTCACGACTTACTTCAGCGCCTCACTCAGCGCCGATCCGCCAGGCGCGAGCAGATACGTGATCCCGTCACCCAGAACGAACACGGCGAATATGAGCACAAAGGTGCCTGCCAGTCCGCCGAAGATGGCGAACATCTCGGGATCGTCCAGCTTCTTCCAGTTCTTGACGAGTAACCGTGCCGCGTAGGCGAGGCCGACGATCAGGCCAACGCCGAACACAACCTGGATCGCGCCTCTTACGTAGTAGTAGTGCACGAGTTCGGCCCACGCCTTCGCTCCGATCTCGTCCGCTCGCGTTAGCGTCTGTTCAATTAGCTTCTCGGTATTGCTCATGTCGTCCTCCCTGTTACACTCCCGTCGCTTGCACAATCTTTCTGATCTTCTGCATGATCGCGCTGCCGTCGATGTCGAACTGATCGTCCGCCGTATAGTGTCGGTGCCCATCGCACACCGAGCACATGACTTGATTGCCTTCGACGATCTCTTCGCCGACAGGACACCCAATCATGGCTGCGCACACTGCGTGCTCGAAGCAGAGCAGCGGATGCACGATACGGATGGTGCCGATCTCGAAGCTGAGTGCGGCGTAGCGCTGGACGTTCATGGACGTATCCTATCTTCGTCCCACGTACTTGTCAAGCAGGTACGTCCTATTCGCCCCGTGGTAACCAGTCCGCCAACGACGCAAACTCCGTCGCGCCCTTCACGGCATGCAGCGCTCCGTCCGCACGGTGCAACCTGTCCGCGTCGCCATGCAGCGCACGCTCGCCACCATGCTCGTGCACCGTCACCACAGGTATCCGCGCCGCGCCCCCTTCGCCTAGCGCCTTCGCCATCCGCGCCAGATCGTCGTCGAGAGCTAACTTAGCCTCGTACGTCGGCGACACCATCGCCTCGTCCGCTCCCAACCTCATGCGCATGATCCAGCGCCCGACGTCTGTCTGTCGCAGCTCCAAGTGCATCCTCAGTACCTCCCGACGGGTTGACGTGCACCCGTGAGTATGGCAGTATCGGCCGTGCGAGTCAATAAGCAACCAAGGAGGGCAGGCGATATGGCGAGTACGAGGACGAACGCGAAGGCTACGAAGATGGCAGCGCGGCGGGAAGAGGCGGAGAGGCAGCTACGCAGAGTTCGAGCAGTGCTCAGAGTGCTTGAGATCGCGCCCGCCAAGGCGAGAACGAAGGTGCTCGTTAAGCTGGCGAGCGTGCTGGATGGCGCGTGCGACGCCCTGCGCGTGTACGACGCGTCCTTCGCCGCTAAGCACGTAGACGGCCGTGGCGGCTTAACGGCGCTAACTCAGCAGCTGCGCGCCGCGTTGAAGGGGTGACGTATGCCGCTACGACGCATCGACGACGACACCAATACGTGGCCTAAGCGTCCCTGCACGTCGCCTGAGCACAATCCGCCTGGCCTTATCTCGCTCCCACCCGGCTTATACGAGCACGAATGTCCGCAGTGTGGCGCGAAGCAGCGCTTTCGTGTGCCCGAGCCTCCGATGCTGCGTGAGCGTCCTAAGTGCCCGCCAAACGTAGTTCGGGTTGCCGGCCTGTTTGGCTGGAGGAATGAAGGTAAAGAGATCAAGGTGCGCACGTGAGCGAAGCACGATTCCCTTCGCCGCGTCCGCCGCAACACGGTAGCGCGGCCAACATATCGCTACGCGCTGACTTGATCGCCGCGAACGTCTTCCAGCGTATCGCAGCCGCCATCGCACAAGGAGACGCAGACGACGGCGGCTGTCCTACTTTCGACTCTAAAGCCTACTCGTATGCGGCCGAATGCTCGTTTGCTGCTGCCGTAGCGTTTGTCGCCGAATCACGTCGCCGCGATCCGCAAACCGGCGAGCTGACGCATCCCGTTGATGGATTACCCAAGGAGGAAGCCGACACTGCCGCAGATAGTTCATTCGTCGGCTTGTTCGATCACCTACACGGTAAGCGCGATGGTTCTCGTTAAGTCGCAATCGCAACCCGAACCTACCGACTCCTCGTACCTGCTCGTAGACGACGTGGGCGAGCGCTTGTGTGCAACCTGGCCCACGATTCCCAAACCCGTACGCCAACACGACTCGTTAGTAGAATTAGCCTCCGCATGCGCACGCGCCGCCGTGTGCACGTTCGACGAAGCCGTAGAGCGCCTACCTACGCTGCTCGATCTTGGCATCTTGCGTCGCAACGGTACGATTGCAAAGAAGGTGAAGGCGGAATTGGACAGACGTGGTGCGCGACGTATAAACGCGGAAGTGGATGACGAAGCAGACAACGGCAGATGAGGCAGGAATCTATGTTAACGCTAGAGCAACTAGCAGCTGAGGCGGTGCAAAGGCACCCATCAGACAGAAACGCGGCGACGCAATTCTTAGCTAAGCGAATTGCCAAGACTGAAAGCTTGAAACAAGAGGCCCTGTATCGGCTTTCGCGCACACTGGTCAACGAAATGTCGAGAGCTTTGCATTTCGCGCATATGCGAAGGAAGATGCCCGAGCTTGCGCAGAAAGTCCGCGATAATTTAGGAGGTCTGCTTCAGTCCTGGTCGCTACCTTCTGGCATCGTCCTAGCCGATGCAACTCGGTCAGACTTAGCTATACAGATCGGTCAATTGCAAGGAATGAAGAGAGGCATAGAGGTACGCATTCGCTTCCTAGAGAGCATATACAGCCGTCTCAAAGACGATAAACAGAAGGTTAGCGATGTGCTAACCAGCGAGGAAGCAGAAAAGCTATTCGCAGAGGCGGAGAGTGAGGTGGTCAATGGCTAGCTACAAGCTGGCAAGAGGAGCTGTCGATCTTAGAGAGAAGCTGTTCGATACGCTAGACGATCTATTTGCTGGACGAATCTCCCCGTCTAAGGCAAGTGCAATTTGCAGAGTTGCGAAAGAGATCAATGCCAGCGTTACTAGCGAGCTGATTGAAGTACGGATAATGAAGGAAGCGCAAGCGCTTGAGGTGGGCCTCTCTTTGTCTTCCGGGCAGTCTGCTCTTCCAGAGGAGACTTTAGGACATGACGCTTAAGCACGACTCGTTCGAAGAAAGCCAGATTTGCGATATAGTGAATTGGTTACTTGAAGATAGGAGCTTCGATCACGTTACGCCGAAAGCTATGAGATCGGCTGTCGTGGGTACGCGTTGGGTGGACGGTCCTGGCCACGACGACATCAACGGTGGGCGCGATGATTGCGAGTTTGTTGGTGGCCCTTGCCCCTCCCATGACGAGATGTTCAGCAAGATTACATTTCGTGATCCGTCCAGCTACGTAGCCTCGCTGCTAGGAACAACCTGTCTCGGCTGTCGCCAAGTTCACTGGACGACAGTAAGTGAAGATAGCTATAACGGGAGAACATGGTATGGGTGTCGACGGAACGCTTGGATCGGCGATCTATATTGGTTGTCGTCTCGACTCGACAAAAGGAAGATCACCAGTAACGGTTGTGTCATCTATGAGTATCCGCCGTTCGTTCGTTACTACGCTACCAACGTATGCCTATCCTGCCGGAAGGCTCTACAGCGGCGTAGAGTTGAATCTAGGGAGCGCGCCCTGCTGACCTTTATGGAGATTGCAGCCAAGAATAAGAAGTCGTTTTTTAGAACTCGGAAGCCGTTGCCCGGAGAGATAAGAGCAATGGAGAGAAGGGAGTTATCTGTGCGATTGGCTGCTGCCTCATGATACGAGCAGGCAGCCACTCTCGCAGCTGTTCCATGCGCTGCACGACCAGCACGACTAGACCTAGGTTAGACGTACGATGAAGCCAACCAAGCAGATCCTTGCCGACTCGGACATTCCTCTTCTCACCCCGCGCAAGATCACTGCGCTCAAGCGCTCGAACAACCGCAAGCGTCCATCGAAGCGCAAGCTGAAGCGTATCCTTACGAAAGCGCGGGCCACTAAACGTGCCAAGAAGGCAGCGCTCGCACAGGCCGCCGCGAAACCTCCTAAGCCGCTCGGTTGCCAACATCCGCGTGCACGCGGACGAGGTACGTGCGCCTGCGACGCCGTGGGCGAACGCCTGCGCGACGGGACGTTCATCCCGCAGCTATTTACGATCCCGCCCACGTACGAGCCAGAATCCCGCTTCGCCGGCCAACCACAAATCCCTCGCCCCCAAGCCCGCCTCTGCTTACAACACCGCTTCCTTGTCGAAGCGCATGTCGAAGCTCTCGTCACAGGCGAAGAGGAGAAGCCTGCCGACTACCCGCATCGTCGCCAATGCGCCATCTGCCTGCACGACAATCAATCAAAAGTCGAGCGCACGATCAACGCATGGCTCACGTTTACCTTAAAAACGACGCACGCCGCAGCAGAGTTAGGCGTATCCGTCCCGACGTTCAACCACCACTGCTACTACTACCGTCTGGACGAGAAGCGTGCTGAGAAGGATCAGACGCGCAAGTTCTTGCTAGGCGTCATGGACGCCAGCATAGGCGCGAAGGCGAGCGCTAAGGACGGTATCGCGGCGGCGGCACAGTTGTCGCGCGAGCGCGGGGACGTGCAGAACGTCGATATGCGGCTGGCGGTGAAGGATTTGACGAATTTGAGCGACGCCGAGTTGGCCGAGCTGGCGCGCAAGGCGGCAGCGCAGTTGGAAGCTGAGGCGGCGTCGAAGGCGAGCAGTCTAGTATGAGTTCGTACCTCGCTGCCTGGATCGCTGTACAGGTACTCCACGCCTTCCTGCTGGCTTTCGTGCTGATAGCCTTAACTTGGACGCGAATGCCGTCCTTGTTGCGCAAACCAGGACTAGTGCTTGGCGCGTCTCTGCTGCCAATGCAGATACTGTGCGGCTTCAATTGCCCTTTAACGCTTCTGTCGGACTGGCTGCTGATACAAGACGGAACTCCTTCTGATACTAGATTCTTCAAGCACTCGTTTGTAGTAGACGCATTAGCTGGCGTCGGCGTGGCTGTTCCTGTTTCACTTATCATAGTCGCTACGGCAGTTGTCTCAGTCGTTAGTTGGCTGGCATTGCGAGCGAGGCGCGTATGCAACCGCTAACCCTTCCCACCGCGCCTACGTCATCGTCCGACACGCGCACGCACCTCGCCTCCATCCTTGCCGAACAGAAGCGTCGACAATGGAAGAACGATCCTGTGCTGTGGGCGAAAGAACGCCTCGGGCGCGAGCTATGGTCGGCGCAAAAGCGCGTAATCGAAGCCGTGCGCGACAATCGCCACGTTGCCGTACGCTCCTCGTATGCTACGGGGAAAAGTTTTTTAGCGGCTACCTTGGCGGCTTGGTGGATCGACGTGCATCCACCAGGCGAGGCGTTCGTCGTAACCACGGCTTCGACTGAGGCCCAAGTAAAAGCGATCTTATGGCACGAGATCGCGCTCGCTCATGCAGCCGGCAAACTACCTGGTCGTCTCAATCAAACCGAGTGGTGGATCGACGTTGGCGGCGTCAATCAGATGGTTGGCTTCGGCCGCAAGCCTGCCGATACCAACGCTGTCGCCTTCCACGGCATCCATCGCAAGTACGTTCTTGTCATCATCGACGAGGCGAGCGGCGTAGCTGGTGCAATTTGGGATGCCGCGGAAGGCTTGGCCGCTAATGAGTTCTCGCGCATCCTCGCCATCGGCAACCCCGAAGATCCGCTCAGCGAGTTCGCCAGCGTAAGCAAGCCCGGCAGTGGCTGGGTGTCGTTCAAGATCAGCGCCTTCGACACGCCCGCGTTCACCGGCGAACCAGTAAGCCAACGAATGCTCGATCTGCTCGTATCGCGCGTATACGCCGAAGAGCGCCTGAAGCGCTGGGGTGCCGACAACCCTAAATACATCTCCAAGGTGCTTGGCGAATTCCCCGAAGTCAGCGAGAACTGCCTCATCCTTCCTGGCTGGGTGCTCGCCGCGCAGGAACGCACGCTCACGCCGATGCGTCCTAGCGAACTCGGCGTGGACGTGGGCGCAGGTGGCGACAAAACTGTCATAGCGCATCGCCGCGGCGGCGTCGTACGCATCGTCAAGCGCGAACGCCAACCCGACACGATGAAGGCGTGCGGCAACGTCATCGACGCGATGCGCAAGTACGGCGCCGAGGTGGCGAAAGTTGACGAGATCGGCGTCGGCAAGGGACTGGTGGATCGCGCCAAGGAGCAGAAATACAACATTATCGGCGTCAACGTCGGCAAGGCGCCTGATCGTAAGCTCAAGCGGAAGGGTAAGCGCGAAGTAGACGAGCATGACGATGCCGAGCAGTTTCTTAATCGTCGCGCGCAAGGCTACTGGCACCTACGCGAGCTGTTCCTTATGGGCGAGATCGATATTGATGCGGGCGACGAGGAGTTGGCCGCACAGCTCGTGGACATCCAGTACGAGCGCCTGTCCAACGGTACGATCAAAATTGAAAGCAAAGAAGAAATGAAGCGCCGCAAGAAGGCCAAGGGCGCCGATGGCGAGTCGCCTGACGAGGCCGATGCGGTGATGCTGGCGTTCATGGACGCACAGTCGCTCAAGACGGTGAGCGCCGTGTGGGGATCGGGTAAGCGGCGTCGCAGGTAGGCGCCGGTCTCCCAATTCCAGCGCTGCGCACGCAGGTGCTTGACAGCCTCCATCCACCCGTGCTAGCCTCTGCCCGTTGACGAGGAGAACCGCAATGCGCCACACCACCTCGACCGCGCCAGATACCCGAATCGCTAGCGTCAAGCCGGCATTCGGTAGCTATCTCTGCGGGTCGGTGGACGAGCGCCACCTGACGTCCCGACCCGGACAACATAGGTGGCAGCCAACGCAGGCGCCCGGCTTCTCGCCACGAAATAGCCGGCGCTAGGGCCAAACCGATCCTCGTACTCCGAGGTAGCTCAGTGGCCAGAGCGCTCGCCTGTTAAGCGATGAGGTTCGTGGGTTCGACTCCCACTCTCGGAGCCAGGTTCTTTCCAATTTGCCGAGGTAGCTTAACGGGCAGAGCGCCGGCCTGAAAACCCGGAGTAGGACGTTCGAGTCGTCCCCTTGGCACCATGCTTCGTACTCTTTGACAACTGAATCCAGCACTAACCGTGACGAGAGGCGTGTGCGACCTTAGTCTAATTGGTCGCGCCCTCTCGTCACGGAGCATCGACATGGAGAGTTAGACCGCTAGAGAGGCGGGGCGGTCTGTAGAACCGTCGTTTCGGCCCGCTGGGTGCGACTCCCAGGCTCTCCACCACGAGAGTACGCAGGTGCACATAGCCGGCGTATTCCCACCACAGGAGCATCGTCTAACGGTCTAGGACGCTGGCCTCCAAACCCAGCTATGAGGGTTCGAATCCTTCTGCTCCTGCCATTGCGGGTCTTGCCGGGTACATGGCCTGGTCTCATAAGCCAAGGCAACGCCGAGTTCGACTCTCGGACCCGCAACCATCTTGGGGGGTAGCTCAGTAGTAGAGCCCTCGTCTGATAAGCGAGTGCGCGGGGGTGCAACTCCCTCCCTCCCAACCAATTTCTCGTTTTGGGGATTAGCTCAGCGGCAAGAGCACCGCGCCTACACCGCGGCATCCGCGAGTTCGAGTCTCGCATCCCCAACCACACGCCTCTAGCTCACCGAGTCAGAGCACCCGTCTTATAAGCGGGCGGTACTGCGTGCAAGTCGCAGGAGGCGTACCAATCATTATGCGTCGGTAGCCCAACGGTAGGAGGCGCTTGGCTTAGAACCAAGACAGTGACGGGTTCGAATCCCTCCCGACGTACCATCTTTACGCCCGTGGCCCAATGGTAGAGGCGTCCCGCTTAAACCGGGAAAGTTGAGAGTTCGAATCTCTCGGGGCGTACCAAGTCACGACGCAGCAGGATGGCCGAGTAGCAAGGCGCCCGCTTGGAAAGCGGAGGCCGTCCTAACTGGACGCGGGGGTGCGATCCCCTCTCCTGCTGCCATGGAAGGTGAACCGGCCTGGAGCCGGCGCGGGTTGCTAACCCGACGGGTCGCGCAAGCGGCTGGGGATCAGGGCCTCCGCCTTCCGCCATCTTTGGCTCCCTAGTCCAATCGGCAGAGGCGCCGCCCTCAAAACGCGGATGTTCCCGGTTCGAATCCGGGGGGAGCTACCAACCACGGGAACGTAGGCCAATCGGTAGAGTCAACAGGTTGAGAGCCTGTACAGTGTGCGTTCGACTCGCACCGTTCCCACCAATTCGCGCTTAACTGGCGCCGCTGCGCCGTAGCGAGTAGCTTTGGAAGGTGCCGCCGAAAGGACGGCAAGCGGGCTTGAACCCCGTGGCGTCGAGCAATCGACGGGCGTTCGATCCGTCCACCTTCCGCCATCTTGGAGCGCGCTTATCTCGCAGCTCCCTCGTCTTGGAAGGGCTAGCCGACAGCTGGCGACGGCACCGCACTCGAAACGCGGCGAGGCGTAAGCCCTTGCGGGATCGTCCCCCGCCCCTTCCGCCAATCTACGGAGCGGCTGTTGCAGGTAACGCTGCGACAGTCAAGCGGCAAAGCAGCGCGGCTCCATACTGCTGTTGCACGGGTTGCGCTGACCGTGACGACGTGGAGGGGGCGGGGAGTTGCGGCTCCTCGCTCCCGTCCTGCCTGCCTGAATGAATTGGCGATGTGACTGAATAGCGAGGTCGCCGCCTGCAAAGCGGTTGTATGTGGGTGCAACTCCCACCATCGTCTCCAGCTTTTCTCTGCGTAGCTCAGTTAGTAGAGCGCTCCGCTTGGGACGGAGAGGCCGCTGGGGCGGAACCAGCCGCGGAGACCAATTTAGGGGCCTTAGCTCAATTAGGAGAGCACCGCACTTGCAATGCGGAGGCAGTCGGAGCAAAGCCGACAGGCTCCACCAATCGTGCAGCAGGTCGATAGGCTCGGCGAGGCGTAATGAAGGCGCGCTCGCAGTTGCCGAACATGGCCACGTTCCTCATTACGTGGCTACCGCTACCTGCTGCCATTCAATTCATGCGACTGTAGCTCACGCCGGTAGAGCGCCGCGTCGCCATCGCGGAGGCAGCGGGATCATCGCCCGCCAGTCGCTCCAGTTTTTTGCGGGCATGGTATAGCGGCCGTGCCTCGGCCTTCCAAGCCGATGACGCGAGTTCGAATCTCGCTGCCCGCTCCAACTCTTCGGGGGTGTCGCGTAGAGGCCAATCGCGCCCGGCTGTCTACCGGGTTATCGTGGGTTCGAATCCCATCACTCCCGCCAATCTTGTCGTCGTGGCTGAGAGGACTAGGCACGCGCCTCCTAAGCGCGATTACGCAAGTTCAAATCTTGCCGGCGACACCAATACGCATGCCGAGGTAGCTCAGCTGGTAGAGCACTGCGACGACATTGGCACCAACCATACGACGGGATAGCCTAATGGATAGGGCACCGCTCTCCGAAAGCGGCTATGAAGGTTCGAGTCCTTCTCTCGTCACCACTACACGTCCGCGTCGCCTAACAGACATGGCACCTGACTACGAATCAGGACTAATGCGGGTGCAACTCCTGCCGTGGACACCAATAATTCATGGGAAGTAGCTCAATCGGTAGAGCAGCGCGCTCTGAACGCGCAGGCTGTTGGTTCGACTCCAACCTTCCCATCCATATTGCGCCACCATAGCTCAGACAGCAGAGCGAGGCACTCGTAACGCCTAGGCCGCGTGTGCAACTCACGCTGGTGGCCCCAATCTTGTGCCCTCTTAGCTCACGCAGCAGAGCGCGCGTCTTGTAAACGCGAGGCAGCCCGTGCAACTCGGGCAGGGGGCTCCAGTTTTCGATCCGATACAGGGGATCGACCAAGTTCGGCCGGTGTAGCTCAAAGGTAGAGCGCCTGACTGTGGATCAGGATATACAGGTTCAAGTCCTGTCGCTGGTTCCAACTCTTGCCGGTGTAGCTCAGTTAGTAGAGTGCGCGCGTGGTAAGCGCGAGGTCGTGGGCGCACATCCCACCGCCGGCCCCAACTCACGTGTCGGTCGTCCAACCAGGATCCTCGCCTTTTAAGCGAAGCGATGTGGGTAGACACTCCCACCCGACACACCACTGGGGAGTCGCCTAACGGTAAGGCGGCAGGCTTTGACCCTGCGTCAATGAGGGTTCGACTCCTTCCTCCCCAACCAATCTGCGCAGGCGAATGCAAAGCGGTGGAGCAGCACGGTTCTCAGCCGTGTCCTAGCGAGTTCAACTCTCGCCGCCTGTACCAATCTCTGGACCGATAGCCTAGCGGAGAGGCGCGGCGCTTCTAACGCCGACAACGCGGGTTCGAATCCTGCTCGGTCCCCCATCTTCGGCGCCGAATGCAAAGCGTGGAGCGGCGAGCCTTTCAAGCTCGTTCTAGTCAGTTCGACTCTGACCGGCGCTACCAACTTCGGGTTGCTCGTACAGCGGCCTAGTACACCTGGCTCTTAACCAGGCTACCGGGGTTCGAATCCCTGGCAACCCACCAACTTTCGACAGTGAGTGCTGGATTCAGTTTCGCCTGCTTAACGCCACAACCAGTAGCACTTAGGCGACTGCTAGCCTACCGCCTGTTGTGCTCACGGCAGGCCGTGAGTTGACTTACGCCTGCCTTACGGTCTAGCGTTCGCGCCGACCAGGGCTATGTACGCCCGCGTCGG
>Ga0070691_10000630_pt1 | contig 13569 bp, 9 predicted proteins | sample KBSK1101metaG_FD_64673 | JGI IMG/M metagenome (GOLD analysis project Ga0070691, IMG submission 64673) | Corn, switchgrass and miscanthus rhizosphere microbial communities from Kellogg Biological Station, Michigan, USA - KBS K1-10-1 metaG | ecosystem: Host-associated > Plants > Roots >... | reverse complement strand
ATTGCAAGCGCGAGGCGACCGCGCACGCGACAAGAGGCTGCTTCTCCAAGCGCTCACGGAGGAAAGTCTAATTCAAGGTCCGCGAGAGGATACCCCGTGGTCGCCGCAGTTGGCTGCTGCCATCCAGGCGTATCTCGCGCGTTCTCCCTCGTTGCTTTTCATGGCCCAATTAGACGATCTCGCAAGCGAAATGCATCAAGTCAATCTGCCGGGCACCACCACAGGTTATCTGAATTGGCAGCGACGGCTAGGGCGATCCTTGCAGGAAATAATGTCGGACCCTGCCATTGCACGAATGATGGCGACCATTGCCGGTGAGCGCGGTGGCGATAATGGTTTGATCGTCTAGGCCATCGAATGTGATGGCACGTGCGCTGGCGGCCGACATCAAAACCGGTAATTCGATGTGATATTGCCCCGCCCGACCTGATGGACACGCTCGACGAGGATGGCGGTGCTAAGCCTGGCAGAAAAATACTGTTCGCAAACTGTACGAGTCAGCTGACCCGTGCGGCAGCCGGGCCTGCGTAGTTTCCGAGTCTCCTGCCATTAATTCCACTCGATACAATTGACCCAGCCGACACCGGAGAGTTGTCAAGGCTGAATTCGCATGGACGCATGGAGGTTTGTCTTTGACGATGACTCGAGGTCTGCGTATCGCCGCGCATGTCGGAGCTTCTGGCTGATCGGCTAACATTCGAGAGTATGACAATGTTGTGGGACGCATCGGCAGTCAATGGCTACTCGATTGAGGGCAGCGATGGCCGCCTCGGGACTGTCAGCGATTTATTCTTTGAAGACGTCGGCTGGGTCGTTCGATGGCTTGTGGTCGACACCGGCAATTGGCTCCCCGGCCGCAAGGTCCTTCTGCCACGTTCGGCACTAGGGCATCCTGATCGGGTGCTGCGTCACTTTCCCATTAAGCTGACCATGCAACAAATCAAAGACAGCCCAAATGTCGACACGGATCTGCCTGTTTCGCGACAGATCGAAGCGCAAGTCCATGACTATTTCGGTTGGGATCCATATTGGAGCGGCGGTTCGCGGGCGACGGGTACAGCGACGGCGACGCCATTCGTCGCGCCTCCCTACGGGCCGCATTCCACCACACATGACTTAGCTGACGTCGATGCTCAAACCAATGACGGCGACCCGCATCTACGCAGCATGGCAGCTATCACCGGGTGCCATATCCATGCGAGCGACGGTGAGATCGGTCATGTTGACGATTTCCTCGTGGACGATGCTGGCTGGAACATCCGTTACATCAAGGTCGATACGAGGAATTGGTGGCCCGGTCAGCAAGTGTTGATCTCGCCGCTGTCGGTAACAAAAATCGATTGGGTGGGCAAACTTGTGTACATCAATATCAACCGTCAACGGATAAAGGATGCTCCGCCCTACGATCCGTCCATCACTGTCGATGGAGCCTACGAAGAACAGTTCCTAACATACTACGGCATTAGATGGGTGGCACGATAACGCCACCCACCGTCAAAGCGCCGGCGGCCGGACAGTCGAAAGTGACGTGTCACCCTGCGTATGCTCAAACCGGGATCGGAGGTTCAAGATGGTGAAACGGTTCAAAGTCGGCGATCACGTGAGCTGGAACTCAGAAGCTGGCCAAGTCAGTGGCAAGATCATCAAAGTTCATACGAAGGACGTCGATTACAAGGGATATACGCATCACGCGAGCGAGGGTGATCCGCAGTATGAAATCAAGAGCAGCAAGACCGAGCACATCGCAATGCATAAAGGTCAGGCACTGACGAAATCAAGCGCTTGAACTCTGGAGTCATCCGATGACCAAGCGAATACCGCCCGATCATGTCAAGCTCAAACGCGCCTACGAACCGGCCTCTGCCGATGATGGGACCCGAGTATTGATCGACCGCCTGTGGCCGCGCGGTGTCAAGACAGCAGACGCTGCGATCGATCAATGGATCAAGGATGTTGCGCCGAGCACGTCCCTGCGAAAATGGTTCGGTCACGACCCGGAGCGTTGGGCGGAGTTTCGCCGCCGGTACGCCGCGGAGGTCCACCAGCATCCCGAACAGCTTACTACGTTACGAACGCTGGCAAGACAGGGCCCGATCACTCTCGTGTTCTCGGCTCGCGACGAACTCCATAACGACGCAGTTGCGCTGCGCGATGTTCTTTTGGGGCGATAACGTGAAGCGGAAGGCCGAGGCGCCTCACCGGTAAGCGTCTCGAGGAGACCGAAGCTTATGACGGACTCGGTTAAGATCAAAATGCCACCCCACGATCCGATCGCGTCAACTCTGAGTGCGGCAGACGACCGGATCGTCATGTCCGCTTGGCTGCCGCCGCAGGAAGGAATCGTTCCCCGCATCCGTATCGGACAGCGTTGGATCAACATCTTGTGGGCGCTACCGATCGGAGCCGCGGCGCTCGTCCTGCTCATTGCTCTCGCGCAGAGCTTGCGCGACCTTCAAAGCGTGCAGGCCTTCATCACGGAATACCCCGGTATCGCGCAGAATGCGCCGTCAGTGGATTCCGGCTTTCCGTGGTGGCTGCAACTACAACATTTCCTGAACATGCTCTTCATGATGTTTATCATTCGCGCCGGAATCCAGATCCTGGCGGATCACCCGCGTCTTTATTGGACCCGCGACTGCACGCCCGGTACGGAGTGGTTTCGCTTTCAGCATCCGGTACCGAAAGGACGGATTTGGACCTCGAAGGACGATTCGGTGACGGTGCCTGGTTGGTTGGGCATCCCCGGCGTTCGTCATTCCATCGGGCTTGCCCGTTGGTGGCATTTCTCGGTCGTGATGCTGTGGACACTCAACGGCATCGCTTTTTACGTGTTGATATTCGCTACCGGTCAGTGGCTTCGTTTGGTCCCCGTAACCTGGGGTGTGTTCCCGGCCGCACTCTCGACCGCACTTCAATATGCGTCGCTGAACTTTCCGGTTGACGAGGGCTGGACCCGCTACAATGGCCTGCAACAACTTAGCTATTTCATTACAGTGTTTATTGCAGCACCGGTTTCGATTTTGACCGGTCTCATGCAGAGCCCGGCGATCTCGAATCGGCTGGGCTTTCTGGGGACCGTGCTGAACCGGCAGGCCGCGCGCTCTCTCCACTTCATCTCGTTTTGCTGGTTCGTGCTGTTCATCTTGGCACACGGGGTCATGGTGTTCATTACCGGTCTCAGGCAGAACACGAACCATATGTTTGCCGGAGTGGAGAGCCACGCATGGGCTGGTTTTCCGCTTTTCGTCCTGGCCATGGTGCTTGTAGGTCTGGCTTGGTGGATCGCTTCGCCTTTCACAATTCGGCACGCACGTGTGGTGCAGCGGCTCGGGCGATTCATGGTCGGCTGGATCAAGGGTCTTTCCGAGTGGTGGGAGCCGAATGCTCAGCTCACGGAACAGGACATCTCTCCGTTTTTTTGGCTCAATGGCAGAATGCCAAACTCGGCCGAGTTCGAGGCGTTGGTGGCGGATGAGTTTGCACATTACCGCCTCCGCGTCAGCGGGCTGGTAGAGACGCCCCGCGATTTTTCCTTCGCCGATCTCAAGGCTCTGCCAAAGCAGGAGCAAATCACCACCCACTTCTGCATCCAGGGATGGTCCGGTGTCGCCAAGTGGGGCGGTGTACCGATGCGCGATATCCTCGATATCGTGAAGCCCACGCTGGATGCGCGTTACGCAGTGTTTTACTCCTTTTCCGAAGGCTCCGCGGGCGGCGGTTATTACGACGTCCACGAGCTTCACAATATGCGCCACAGAATGACCATTCTTGCTTACGAAATGAACGGGGAGCCGGTCAGTGTCCTTCATGGCGCGCCGTTGCGGCTCCGCTGTGAGAACGAACTAGGCTTCAAAATGGTCAAGTGGATCGCGGCGATCGAGCTCGTCCGAGACTTTGCCGATCTCGGCGCGGGCCAAGGCGGCTATAACGAGGATCACGAGTTCTATGGATATCGTACGCCGATTTAAGCCACACGGTATTACGCTGCGTCCAGCGTCAATCAGGCAGTGCGCCCGAAGTACTCGCCTCAGCGTATGGTCGAAGCGAAGATAAAGACGGAGAGTTCAGATGAGCGTCGCGCCTCCTACGATGCCTTTCGATCCTACATTGGATAATGAATGCATTAACACTCTGCGTTTTCTTTCCGTTGACGCCGTGCAAAAAGCGGACAGCGGCCACCCTGGACTGCCAATGGGTGCGGCGGCGATGGCCTATGTGCTGTGGACCCGGTTCCTCAAATATAATCCGGCCAATCCCGGATGGTTTGACCGCGACCGTTTCGTGCTGTCGCCCGGGCATGGTTCGATGCTGCTGTACAGCTTGCTTCACCTCACTGGCTACGATCTTCCGATTGAACAGATCAAGCATTTTCGCGAATGGGGCAGCATGACGCCGGGCCATCCAGAGCGTGGTGTTACGCCGGGCGTCGAGACGACCACCGGACCACTTGGTCAAGGCTTTGGCAATGGCGTGGGTCTCGCGATGGCCGAGGCCCACCTAGCTTCATGCTACAACCGCCCTGGCGCGGAGATCGTCAATCATTTCACTTATGGGATCGTCAGCGATGGCGATCTGATGGAAGGCGTAGCCTCGGAGACCGCGTCGCTTGCCGGCCACCTGAGGCTCGGTAAACTGATCTATCTCTATGACGATAACCGTGTGACGCTATCGGCTGGGACCGACATCACATTCACCGAGGATCGCGCGCGCCGCTTTGAGGCTTATGGTTGGCACGTCCAATCGGTCGCGGACGGCAACGATCTCGCGGCGATTGACGCGGCGTTGCGCACGGCTCGCGCGGAGACACAGCGTCCATCACTCATTCTGGCGCGGACCCATATAGGGTATGGCGCGCCTGGTAAGCAGGACAGTTTTGAATCACACGGGTCGCCCTTGGGCGTCGATGAGGTGCGGCTAGCGAAGCGGAATCTGGGCTGGCCGACCGAGCCGCCGTTCTACATTCCGCAGAAGGCAGGCGAACACTTTCGCAGGGCAATTGAGCGGGGAAAGTCGGCGGAGACCGAGTGGAACAGCAGAATTTCAGCGTACGACCGCGCGTTTCCCGATCTGGCAAAAGCGTTTCTGCGGGCCATGAACGGCGAATTGCCGGAGGGATGGGATAGGAATATTCCAGCCTTCCCCGCGGATGAAAAAGGAATGGCCACTCGTGTTGCCGCAGGGAAGACCATGAACGCCGTTGCGCCTCGATTGCCGGCTCTGATTGGCGGTTCGGCGGATTTGAATCCCTCGACCCATACGGCACTTTTAGGGCAGGGTGATTTCGAGGCCCCTGGAGTGACGGTATCCGACAAGCAAGGCGCGGTGGAGGGCGTCTGGAGTTACGCCGGTCGCAATTTTTATTTCGGCGTACGCGAACACGGCATGGGGGCAATTCTGAATGGCCTGGCGGCGCACGGCGGTACCGTGCCATTTGGCGCTACATTTCTGATTTTCTCCGACTATATGCGACCGCCAATGCGCCTCGCGGCGATGATGAAGCTGCACGTTATCTACGTTTTCACCCACGACAGCATCGCCTTAGGGCAGGACGGGTCCACCCATCAGCCGGTGGAACAGCTCGCCGGCCTGCGCGCGGTTCCAGGCCTTACGGTCATCCGTCCGGCGGATGCCAACGAGACGGCGTTCGCTTGGCGCGTTGCGCTGGAAGCCGGCGATCGTCCCGTCGCATTGGTTCTGACCCGTCAGAATCTGCCAACGCTCGATCGCAGCCAATGTGCTGCTGCGGACGGCTTGCGCCATGGTGCGTACCTCTTGGCCGACGTGCCGAACGGCAGACCGGACATTATTCTGATTGCAACTGGTTCGGAGGTTGGGTTGGTCATGACCGCGCGACAAATGTTGCAAAAGCGAAACGTCATGGCGCGCGTTGTCTCCATGCCGAGTTGGGATTTGTTCGATGTGCAGCCACAGAGTTATCGTGACCATGTATTATTGCCCGCGGTCCACCTGCGGCTGGCCGTTGAGGCAGGCGCGTCGCAGGGCTGGCATCGCTATGTCGGCGATCGCGGTGATGTGTTGAGCGTGGACCGTTATGGCGCGTCGGCGCCGGGTGAGGTCGTGATGCGTGAATATGGTTTTACCGCTGATAACGTATGTAAAAGAGCCATGGCGCTTTTGGCGTAGGGCAGTGGCTGTCGAGCAACGATCTGACCGTACGAGTCGAAATGAAAACACGCTGTAGTTTGGATGATCGCCAGCCTTGGCGGTCGAACTGTGATCTCAAGGACTATCATCGACTTCCGCGCAAGCGTTCGGCGGCCGCTCGACTTGAAGGCTCGACGCTGCCCTTCCACTCCGCCTTTAGTCGCTGATTGTAGCGTTTGTCACGATAGCGTTCGCTTTGCGAAGTCCGGAGCTCGGAACTTACGCAGGAACGTGGGCGATCGGTGGCGTTCTTGCTTGGATTGGCCGGCCAAGAGAACACGGCCGTGGCAGAGCTCCGTAGTTTCCGAGTCTACCGACACAAATCGGTCGTCGTCTATCATGAAGGTAGGACTCGGCACAGCTGTGATGTCGGGCACTCGCGCTGCGGCGCTTCGAACTGTCCCTGCAAACGAGGAACGCTCTCGACGCGACGAAACGACATCCCGGGCCAAGGAGAATACGCCGTGAACAAGCTGAAGCAGCTCGAGGCGTGCGGCCAATCGCCGTGGCTTGACTATCTCAAACGCAGCCTGATCGAGAAAGGCGAATTGCGCACGCTCATCGAGCGCGACGGATTGAAGGGCGTCACCTCTAATCCTTCGATTTTCGAGAAGGCGATCGGCGAGACCGACGAATATGCAGCAGCCCTGAGCAAGTTCCAAGCGCAGGCAGACCACAGCATCTCGGCAATCTATGAGCATCTGGCAATCGCCGATATCCGTGCTGCGGCCGATGTGCTGCGTCCGGTCTACGAGAAAACCCACAATCGAGACGGCTACATCAGCCTGGAGTGTTCGCCTTATTTGGCTGATGACACCGAGGCCACGGTCAGTGAAGCGCAACGGCTGTGGGCGGCCGTGGACCGGCCCAACCTGATGGTGAAGGTGCCGGCTACTCCGGCCGGTATCCCAGCGATCCGCCAGCTAGTTAGCCGCGGCCTGAACATCAACATCACCCTGCTCTTCGGTGTGAGCGTCTACGAGCAAGTGGTCGAAGCATACCTTGCCGGGCTAGAAGCTCTGAATCGGTCCGGAGGCGATCTGTCGAACATCGGCAGTGTTGCCAGCATCTTTGTCAGCCGCATCGATGTCGCTACCGACAAGCGCCTGGGCAAGCTCAGTGACAAAAAGTTGGCGGAGCGGTTGCGCGGGAAGGCCGGCATTGCTAACGCGAAGATTGCATACGCTCGCTATAAGGCACTGTTCTCCGGTCCGCGCTGGCAGCATCTGACCGAAGCCGGCGCAAAGACGCAGCGCCTGCTCTGGGCGTCTACCAGCACCAAAAATCCTGCCTACAAGGACACGATGTATGTCGAGGCGCTGATCGGTCGCGACACGATCGACACCATCCCACCCGCGACCATGGACGCGTTTCGGGACCACGGGGCGGTCATACCCGACGTCATAGAAAAGGATCTGTCAGGCGCCCGCGCTCTGCTCGCCGAGCTGGAGGAGAACGGCGTCTCACTGAAGGAGGTCACGGACGAACTGGTCAAGGAGGGAGTGCAACAGTTCGCGGACGCATTCGACAAGCTGTTCGGCACCATCGCGAAGCGCCGCCGAACGCTGCGCGAGGGCGAGCGCTCCTGCTTGGAGATCACAGCAGGCTCGCCGGAGATGAAGAGTGCCTTCGAGGCCGAGATGGAAATCTGGCGCAAGGAGGGGCGCATTCGGCGGCTCTGGGCGGGAGACAAGTCGCTATGGGCGGGCAGTGACGATGGCAAGTGGGTCGGTTGGCTGCACATTGTCGAGCAAGAATTGGCTGATTTGGATCGGCTGCGCACCTTCAGCGAGCAGGTGAAGAAGGTCGGATTCACCGACGTCGTTCTCCTAGGAATGGGCGGCTCGAGCCTGGGGCCGGAGGTGCTGGGCGAAACTTTTGGGCGGCAGGCACATTGGCCCCGCTTCCACGTGCTGGATAGCACAGACCCAGCGCAGATCAGGACGGTCGAACTGGCGGTCGATCTCGGCAAAACACTCTTCATTGTGTCTTCCAAATCGGGCAGCACGCTAGAGCCCAACATCTTCATGGATTATTTCTTTGACCGCGTCGTCGCGGTGCGAGGCAAGGATAGGGCTGGTGAGCACTTTGTTGCCGTGACTGATCCCGGCTCCCCGTTGGATCGGCGAGCCAACGAACTCCGCTTTACAAGCATCTTTTATGGAGCACCTTCGATCGGCGGACGTTACTCCGTGCTGTCGAAGTTCGGTCTGGTGCCGGCCGCGGCCATCGGCCTTGACGTCAGACGTCTGCTTGAGACGACGCGGGAGATGCAACGATCCTGCGGCGCCGATGTGCCGCCGTCGGAAAACCCGGGTGCGAAACTCGGCGTCGCCATCGGCGTCGCGGCAACCCGGTTCGGACGCGACAAGGTGACGATTATCGCCTCGCCAGACATCGCCGACTTCGGCGCCTGGCTGGAGCAGCTTCTGGCGGAGAGCACAGGCAAGGAGGGCCGCGGGCTGATCCCGCTGGCAGGCGAGCCGCTCACCACGCCGGTGGGTTACGGCAGCGACAGGTTTTTCGCATATCTGGAGCTGGACGGGCGAGCCGATCCCTCGCAGCGCCAGGCGGTGGAAGCGCTGGAGCGGGCTGGCCACCCAGTCGCGAAAATCAGCCTGAAGGATGTCTGGCACATCGGCCAGGAGTTCTTCCGCTGGGAGATCGCGACCGCCGTCGCAGGGTCGATCATCGGCATCGACCCGTTCAACCAGCCGGATGTCGAGGCGAGCAAGGATAAGACGCGCGCGCTGACCACTGTCTATGATAAGTCGCATCGTCTGCCCGAAGAGACGCCGATGTTTCGTGAGGATGGCGTGGCTCTTTACGCTGATCCACGCAACGCAGGCGAACTCGGCCGGCACAACACGTTAGCCGGTTATTTGAACAGCCATTTTGGCCGCGTGCGGGCTGGCGCAAAGTCGGGCGATTACGTGGCGCTGCTAGCCTACATCGAGCGTAATGCCGCGCACACGCGCACGCTGACCGAGATACGCAGACGCATCCGCGATAAAACGCGAGCCGCTACGTGCCTCGGTTTCGGACCGCGCTTCCAGCACTCCACTGGTCAAGCCTACAAAGGCGGCCCGAATTCCGGCGTGTTCCTCCAGGTCACCTGCGATGACCCGTCGGATATCGACGTGCCCGGCCACTCCTACAGCTTTGGGATTGTCAAGGCCGCTCAGGCGAGCGGTGACCTTGAGGTACTCGTGGAACGCGATCGTCGCGCGTTGCGCGTCCACCTCAAGCATGTCGATGTGGGCCTTAAGGAGCTGTCGCGCGCAATCGATGCAGCGCTCGAATAGCGCCTTTTCATAAGGAGTAGCGCAAAATGCAAATCGGCATCATTGGATTGGGCCGTATGGGCGGCAATATCTCTCGCCGCCTGATGAAGGCGGGGCATCATTGTGTGGTGTTCGACACCAACACCAAGCCGCGCGAGGCGCTGGCGAAGGAGGGCGCCACAGCCGTCGCCTCGCTCGCGGAGATGATCAAGGCGCTCGGGGACAAGCCGCGCGCGATTTGGGTTATGCTGCCCGCCGGCGAGATTACCGAAGAGACGGTCGAAGATCTCGGCGGTCTGCTGGAGTCGGACGACATCATAATCGATGGCGGCAATTCCTTCTACAAGGACGACATTCGCCGCGCCAAGGAACTGGCCCGGAATCACGTTCGCTACGTCGACTGCGGCACGTCCGGCGGCGTCTGGGGTATCGAGCGCGGCTACTGCCTGATGATCGGCGGCCCGAAGGAGGCCGTGGAACATCTCGACCCCATCTTCGCGGCGCTTGCGCCCGGCTTGGGCGATATCGTGCGTACGCCTGGCCGCGAGAAGGCCGGCTCCCACGCCGAGCGTGGCTACATTCATGCTGGGCCATCCGGCGCCGGTCACTTCGTCAAGATGGTGCATAACGGTATCGAATATGGATTGATGCAGGCCTACGCGGAAGGCTTCGACATCCTGCGTAACAAGGATTCGAATGATCTTCCGGAGGACGAGCGCTTCAGTCTAAACATTCCGGATGTTGCCGAAGTTTGGCGGCGCGGCAGCGTCATCTCATCCTGGTTGCTCGATCTCGGCGCTGCCGCGCTGGTAAAGGATCCGCAATTGAATGAATTCTCCGGTTACGTCCAGGACTCCGGCGAAGGCCGCTGGACCGTCGAGGCCGCGATCGAGGAGGCGGTGCCGGCGGACGTGCTGTCCACGGCTCTTTACGCCAGATTCCGTTCGCGGCAGGAGCATAACTTCGCAGAAAAGATGCTGTCGGCGATGCGTTTCGGCTTCGGCGGCCACATCGAGGGCCGCGAGTCCATCGATCCCGAATCGACTCCGGCAGAACAGCAGGCCAGTCCGGCGACACAGAACGCCGCGGGCTAGCGCCATGCGGGACCATAAGCCGATAGGGACTTTGTCGAACGCGCAGACAGTGGGGTCGCCGCAGCGGCGACAGGTCCCTCCGGCCGATCCCTGCGCCATGGTGGTCTTCGGCGCAAGTGGCGACATGGCGAAGCGCCTGCTGATACCGGCTCTCTACAACCTCTCGCGTACTAAGGTTCTGCCTGAGAAATTTGCGTTGATCGGCGTGGACCTGAGCCCCGGGACCGCGGAAAGCTGGCGCGACCATCTCTACAAAATGTTGAAAACCTTCGTTGGGAATACAACCGCGGAATTCACCATTGACCGGATCGATGAGGCGGTGTGGAACCGGCTCGCGGAGAAAATGTTCTACATCCAGGGCGATCTGACTAAACCCGAGCTCTATGAGAAGATCCGAGGCGCATTGAGCGATGCGGAAAGGGTCCATGGCACAGAGGCCAATGCCATCTTCTACCTCGCAGTCGCCGATCGATTCTTTGGCATTGCCGCCGAACAGCTCGGCAAGTCGAAGCTCACAGATCAGAACGAGGACGAAAATGGGAAGCCGCGATTCTGGCGCCGAGTGGTGATCGAGAAGCCGTTCGGGCACAGTCTCGACTCTGCGTGCCAACTGAACGCTCGCATCCTGCGCACGCTGCGCGAGGACCAGATCTTTCGGATCGATCACTTCCTGGGGAAGGACACGGTCCAAAACATCATGGCGTTTCGCTTCGCCAATGGTCTGTTCGAGCCTATCTGGAATCGCGATCGGATTGATCATGTGCAGATCACCGTGGCGGAGACAGTGGGTGTGGAGGAGCGCGGCAAGTTTTACGAGCAAACCGGTGCGCTCCGCGACATGGTGCCCAACCATGTCTTCACGCTCCTCTCCATGGTGGCCATGGAGCCGCCGACGGGCTTCGACGCGGCTTCGATCCGTACCAAGAAGGCCGAGGTATTCGCCGCGATGCCGCCCGTCAAACCAGCACAAGCGGTGCGAGGCCAGTATGGCGCTGGAGCTGTTCTGGGCAAGCCGGTGAAGGCCTATCGGAATGAGGCCGACGTTGCCGCCGCTTCCAACATCGAAACCTATGTCGCAATGCAACTCGAGATCGACAACTGGCGTTGGGCTGGCGTGCCCTTTTACTTCCGTACTGGAAAGCACATGTCGCATCGTCTGACGGAGATCGCGATCCGCTTCAAACAGGCGCCCTACACGGCGTTCCAGGACACCGCCGTCGATACCTTGCGACCTAACTGGCTGGTCCTGCGCATCGCTCCGGACGAAGACATTTCCCTGCAATTCGAGGTCAAGCGGCGTGGGCCGGTGGTCGACCTTGCAGCCGTTAAGATGGACTTCCACTATGATGATTGGTTCCCGAAGGAGCCAAATGTCGGATACGAGACGCTGATTTACGACGTCATGATCGGCGACCAGACGCTGTTCATGCGCGCCGACATGGTGGAGCAATCCTGGCGCATCGTACAGCCTGTGCTCGACGCTTGGGCGGCAGAGAAAGCCGGTTTTCCGAATTACGAGTCCGGCAGCGACGGCCCCAGGGCAGCCGATGAATTGTTAGCGTGCGACGCAGAACGAGCCTGGCGACCGGTGATCCCTGTCACGGAGCGAAGCAATGATGGCCCAGCATGACATTCGGCTGTTTTTGGCCGACGTGGACGGTGCGTTAGTCACCAAGGACAAGGTGCTGACAGAGGCGGCGAAAGCGGCTGTGCGGGAGCTTTATCAGGCGGGCATTGCCTTCGCCATTACAAGCGGCCGACCACCACGAGGCATGAACATGCTGATCGAGCCGCTCGCCCTGCGGACCGCCATAGCCGGTTTTAACGGCGGGGTGCTGGTCAATCCCGATCTCTCCGTGATCGAAAGCCACACGCTCGATCCCACCACAGCTAAGCAGACCGTCCAGCTCATTCTGGATTATGGGCTGGATGTTTGGGTCTACACGGAGACTGAGTGGTTGATCCGCGACAAGGATGCGCCCCATGTCGCGCGCGAGACTTGGACGGTGAAGTTCGATGCCAACGTCGTGTCGTCATTCACCGATGCGCACTTAACGCATGCGGTGAAGATCGTCGGCATCTCGGACCATCTCGACCTAGTGGCCGCGTGTGAAAAGGCGGCGCAAAAGACGCTGGGCGAGAGAGCGAGTGCGGCACGGTCACAGCCTTACTATCTCGACGTGACCCATCCACAAGCAAATAAGGGGATGGTCGTCACGACCCTCTCGAGGCTTTTGAACATCTCGGTTGCGCAGATCGCTACCATGGGGGACATGCCGAACGACGTCCTCATGTTCCGCAAAAGTGGCTTCTCAATCGCTATGGGCAATGCAAGCGACGACGTGAAGGCGCAGGCGAGCGCGGTGACCGACACCAATGAAAACGAGGGTTTCGCTAAAGCGGTGCGGAAATTCGTTCTGCGGTCGGCCGCGGCGTAACCATGGTGGACCAGACTGCACAGCGGCCGCTGGCATCATCAGGACGGAGCGCATGATGCGACATCGTAGTCAGCTTCGACGCATGGGGTCTCCCACGCTCGCACACGCTATCACAGAGCCAGTGGTCGCCGTTGTTATGGGCGTCTCTGGATCTGGCAAAACCACGGTCTCGGCGTTGCTGGCCGCGGCGCTCGGGTGCCAGTTCCAGGAAGGCGACGACCTGCACCCCGCCGAGAACGTGGAAAAGATGATAAGTGGCATACCGCTCACAGATGCCGATAGGCTGCCGTGGCTGCAAAAAATCGCAGAGGAAGTTGATGCTTGGCGCGCACGACACGAATCCGGTGTTCTGACCTGCTCAGCGCTGAAGCGATCCTATAGAGACATCATCACTGATGGCCGCTCGGACGTGACGCTGGTCTACCTCAGAGGATCATACGACCTCATCCATCGTCGCATGGCTGCGCGTCACGGACATTTCATGCCGGTGGCTCTGCTCGATAGCCAATTTGCCACACTGCAGGAACCCACGCCTGACGAGCATCCAATCATCGTCGATGTTGTTAGCCGACCAGCCGAAATCGTTTC
>Ga0070691_10000624_pt1 | contig 13624 bp, 12 predicted proteins | sample KBSK1101metaG_FD_64673 | JGI IMG/M metagenome (GOLD analysis project Ga0070691, IMG submission 64673) | Corn, switchgrass and miscanthus rhizosphere microbial communities from Kellogg Biological Station, Michigan, USA - KBS K1-10-1 metaG | ecosystem: Host-associated > Plants > Roots >... | reverse complement strand
CGCGGTGTCGGGGATGACGATGCCGCCGGCGGACTTGGTTTCCGCCTCGAGGCGCTTGACGATGACGCGGTCGTGCAATGGACGAAGCTTCATGGTGACTCCAGCTGCGTTGGGGTTGGAAAAAGGGTGGCGTTGTTAGCACTCAACAACGGCGAGTGCTAATTGTAGGTCCGGAACTTGCCGTTTCAAGTCTCCGCAGGGCGGGAGAGGCGCAGCGGATCCCGCCATGTCCGGAGCCATCGGCGGGATACGCCGCTATGCGGCTCCTCCCGCCCTACCGATTTGCGCTCCGACCCGCCACAATTTCCGAGCGTCACGCCTGAGCCACCGCCATGCCCCTGCTCTGCCTTTCCACTTGCCCTGACGCGGAGACCGCGGCCCGAATCGCCCGAACGCTGGTCGAAGAGCGGTTGGCGGCTTGCGTGAACCGGCTGCCGGGCGTGGCGTCCACCTACCGCTGGCAAGGTGAAATCCATGAAGACGCCGAGGTGTTGCTGGTGATCAAGACCACCCGCGAACGCTTCGACGCCTTGCGCGATCGGCTGGCGGAACTGCACTCTTACGAGGTGCCGGAACTGATCGCGTTCGAAATTGCCGACGGATTGCCGGCCTACCTCGAATGGCTTGCGCGGGAAACCGCGACCCGGTGAGTGGCGGCGTGGGCGGGGGCCTGCGACAATGAAACCCGGCGCGGGCCGGTCTATGTGGCTCCGCCCCTGTTTTCTGGTCATCCCGATGCTTTCCCGACGAATTCTTGTACGCCTGATGGCTCTCGCGGCGGCGTTGTTCGTGGCCGCGGGCGCGCATGCCCAAACCACCAGTCCCGGCGAGGGCCTGCTGCCGGTGACGCAGGCGTTCGCGCTGAAGCCCGTCATCGCAAAGCCGGGCACGATCGCACTGCATTTCGACATCGCGCCGCACTACTACCTCTACCGCGGGCGCATCCACGCGAAAATCCTGACGCCCGGCGTCACCGCCGGTGCGCTGCAAACACCCGCGGGCATCGAGGAGCACGACCCCTACCTCGGCGACGTGGAGATTTACCACGATGCGGTCGATGCCTCGCTGCCCTACACCGCGGCGGGCGCCGTACCGGCGACGCTGAAGGTGGAAGTGGAGTACCAGGGCTGCCACGAGATCGATCCCAAGATCTGCTATCCGCCGAACACCGAGACGTTCACCCTGCCCACGTCCGGCGGCGGCCCGGTCGGTGCAGCCGGAGGCGGGAACGCCGTCGACGGCGGCGCGCCGCGCAATCCAATCACGTCGTCATTGACGGCCACGTCCGGTACGCAAGCGTCGGCCAGCGATCTGGCAGCCGCACAAAGCGCGAGTCCGATCGGCACCGGCCTGGCGTTCGCCCTGCTGCTGGCCTTCGTCGGCGGATTGATCCTGAACCTGATGCCGTGCGTGTTGCCGGTGCTGGCGATCAAGGCGGTCGGTGTGCTGGAAAGCGGCGAATCGCGGCAACACGCCCGGGCGCATGCGCTGGCTTACGCGGCGGGCGTGATCGCGACCTTTCTTGCGATCGGGCTCGCGATCCTCGGGCTGCGCGGCGCGGGTCACGCGGTCGGCTGGGGCACGCAGTTGCAGCAGCCGGTGATCGTGGCGGTGCTGGCCTGCATATTGTTTGGAGTGGGGTTGTCGATGTCGGGCGTGGTGCAGTTCGGCGCAGGGCTCGGGAACGTCGGCACCAGCCTCACCCGTCGTGGCGGCGCGGCCGGACACTTCTTCACGGGCGTGCTTGCGGTGATCGTGGCAAGTCCGTGCACCGCGCCGTTCATGGGCGTGGCGCTGGCCTACGCCTTCGTCGCGCCCGCCGCGCACGAACTGCTGGTGATGCTGGTGCTGGGCATCGGCCTCGCGTTGCCGTTGACGCTGATCGGTCTCGTCCCTGCGCTGGCACGCTGGCTGCCGAAACCGGGCCGCTGGATGGAAACGCTGAAACAGATCCTCGCGTTTCCGATGTATCTGTCGGCTGTGTGGCTGGTGTGGGTGCTGGCGCACCAACGCGGCGCGGATGCCGTGGCGCTGGTGCTGGTCGCGATGGTGCTGCTGGCGGCGGCGCTGTGGTGGCATGCGCGAGGCCGACCGGAACGAAGGCTCGGCCACGCCTTCACGCTGGTGCTGGCGATCGCGGCGGCGGCATCGCTGTACAGCGTCACGCGAATCGCGCCGGTTTCGCAGAGCGCCGCGTCGGACAGCGACGCGGTCGCCTTCAGCCCGGCCAGGCTGCAATCGCTGCGCGATGCCGGCACGCCGGTTTTCGTGGACATCGGCGCCGACTGGTGCGTCACCTGCAAGGCCAATGAATACGCGGTGCTGAATACCCAGGGTTTCAAGAGCCTGCTCGCGCAAACCGGCGCGGTGTACATGAAGGGTGACTGGACCGACGTCGATCCCGAAATCGGGGCGTACTTGAAATCCTTCCATTCGCCCGGGGTGCCGCTGTACGTGGTGTACCCGCGCGGCGGCGGTGAGGGCCGCGCGCTGCCGACGGTGCTGACTTCATCGCTGGTCCGCGACGCGCTGGTCCATGCCGATACGGAGCGGGCCGCGCGATGATGGATCGCCGCACGATCCTGATCCTGGTGCTGGCCTGCGCTGCCGCGGCGGGCGGCTGGTGGCTGCAGAACGGCTGGGCAAACCGGATGCCCGATCAACCGCCGGCGCCCGCGGGCGTGAAGACGTTCGCGGTGGGCGATGCGGTGAGCGGCTACGCGTTGCCGGACGTGGCGGGCCAGACCACCACGCTGGCCAAGTGGCACGGCAAGGTGGTGGTGCTGAATTTCTGGGCAAGCTGGTGCGTGCCATGCCTCAAGGAAATGCCGATGCTGGCGAAGTTCCAGCGCGAGCATGCGGCGGACGGTGCGCAAGTGGTCGGCGTCGCGATGGAACAGGCGCCTTCGGCCAAAGCCTTCATGAAGCGCACTTCGGTCGACTATCCCATCCTGATCGGCATCGACGCCGATCCGGTACCGACCACCGTCTTCGGCGACACGGCGGGCTTGCTGCCCTACACCGTGCTGATCGGCCGCGACGGGCGCATCCGGGAAACCAAGCTGGGTCCGGTCGACGAAGCGTTGCTCGACGATTGGTTGAAGCAAGCCAACGCAGCCGAACCCTGAAACGCGCCAACAACTTCGCCCAACTCCGGCGATCCGCTGGACAAAAGGTGAACGACAGTTCAGACTTCGCGGCTTCCGGTCCGGCCACAGGTTACGCTCAGAGCGTGGCGAAGATTCTGGTTCTCCATGGTCCCAACCTCAACCTGCTCGGCGACCGCGAGCCGGAGGTGTATGGCCGCACCACGCTGGCCGACATCGACGCTGCGCTGAGCCGACAGGCCGAGGCCGCCGGTCACACGCTGACCAGCTACCAATCGAATGCCGAGCACCAATTGATCGAGCGGGTGCAGGCGGCCAAACGCGACACCACGGCTTTCATCCTGATCAACCCGGCCGCATTCACCCACACTTCGGTGGCGCTGCGCGACGCGCTGGCCGCCGTCGCACTTCCCTTCATCGAGGTGCACCTGTCGAACCCGCACGCGCGTGAGCCGTTCCGCCGCCAGTCGTATTTCTCCGATCTCGCGGCTGGCGTGATCGCTGGCTTCGGCGCTGACAGTTACCGCTATGCGCTGGATGCCGCGGTCAAGCGGCTCGCAGCGGCGTCGCAAGCTTCCCCCCATCCCGACCTTCCCCCGCCGCCAAGGGAAGGAGCCTAAAAGAGGCCGTCATGGATCTCAGAAAAGTCAAAAAACTGATCGAACTACTGGAAGAATCAAACCTCTCCGAACTGGAAATCAAGGAGGGTGAAGAGGTCGTCCGTCTGTCGCGCTTCCCCACCGCCGGCGCGGTCGCGCCGCAGATGATCGCGGCACCGGCGCCCGTGATGGCCGCACCCGTGGCGGCGCCGGCAACGGCCGCCGCGTCCGCGGCCGGTGCCACGCCCGCAAACACCGAATCCGGCCTACCGGCCGGCACCGTCGTGCGCTCGCCGATGGTCGGCACTTTCTACGCCGCGTCCTCGCCGGGTGCCGAGCCGTTCGTGAAGGTCGGACAGCAGGTCAAGATCGGCGATCCGCTGGGCGTGATCGAAGCCATGAAGATGTTCAACCAGATCGAGGCCGAAGTGGCCGGCACCGTCCTCGCGATCGCGGCCGAAAATGGCCAGGCGGTGGAATTCGATGAACCTCTGTTCGTGATTGGCTGATGCCCGTGCTAGACAAAGTCCTCATTGCCAATCGCGGCGAAATCGCGCTGCGCGTGCTGCGCGCCTGCCAGACCATGGGCATCAAGACGGTGGCGGTGCATTCGACCGCCGACCGGAACCTGAAACACGTTGGCATGGCCGACGAAGCCATCTGCATTGGCCCGGCGCCGTCCGCGCAAAGCTATTTGAACATCCCGGCGATCATCGCCGCGGCCGAAGTCACCGACGCTTCCGCGATCCACCCGGGCTACGGCTTCCTTTCCGAGAACGCCGACTTCGCCGAACAGGTGGAGCGATCCGGATTCGTGTTCGTCGGCCCGCGCGCCGAAACCATCCGCCTGATGGGCGACAAGGTCGAAGCGATCAAGGCCATGAAGGCGGCGGGTGTGCCGTGCGTCCCGGGCTCGGACGGACCGTTGAACGATGACGTCGAGCGCAGCCTGAAGATCGCGCGTGACATCGGCTACCCGGTGCTGATCAAGGCTGCGGGCGGCGGCGGCGGACGCGGCATGCGCGACGTGCATACCGAGGCGCATCTCGGCAACGCGATTGCCACCACGCGCGCGGAAGCCCGCGCGGCGTTCGGCAACGACATGGTGTACATGGAGAAATTCCTCGAGAACCCGCGTCACGTGGAAATCCAGGTGCTGGCCGACGGGCAAGGCCACGCGGTGCATCTGTGCGAACGCGATTGCTCGATGCAGCGCCGCCATCAGAAAGTAGTCGAGGAAGCACCCGCGCCCGGCATCACGCCGGAACTGCGCGCGGAAATCGGCAAGGTCTGCGTGGAGGCCTGCATCCGCATCGGCTACCGCGGCGCAGGAACGTTCGAGTTCCTGTTCCAGGACGGGCGCTTCTATTTCATCGAGATGAACACCCGCATCCAGGTGGAACATCCGGTGACCGAATTGATCACCGGCGTGGACCTGGTGCGCGAACAACTGCTGATCGCGGCGGGCCAACCGCTGTCGATCAAGCAGGAAGACATCGTGCCGCACGGCCATGCGATTGAATGCCGCATCAACGCCGAAGACCCGGACACCTTCATGCCCAGCCCAGGCATGGTGAAGCGCTTCGAAGCGCCGGGCGGCCCCGGCGTGCGCATCGACACCCATCTTTACGACGGCTACAAGATTCCGCCGAACTACGACTCGATGATCGGCAAGCTGATCGTGCACGGGTTCGACCGCAAGACCGCGATCGCGCGCATGCGCACCGCGCTCAGCGAAACCGTGATCGAGGGCGTCAAGACCAACCTGCCGCTGCAGCAGCGCATCATGGCCGACTCGGGTTTCAAGCACGGCGGACGCAACATCCATTACCTCGAAAAGCGCATCCGCGAGCAGAAGGAAAAGGGGATCGGGCTGGGGAGCTGAGATTCGGGACTCGGGACTCGGGACTCGGGAACAGCCTAACCTTTTGTCGTCATTCCGGGGCCGGCCGCGTTTTTTGCGGCCGGAACCCGGAATCCATTTGTCTGTATGAAGAACCAACAAAATGGATTCCAGGTTCCGTTTCCGATGAAACCGGAAACGGCCCCGGAATGACGATGTACTTTTGATTGCATCAGGCTCTGCCCATGCCTTGGCTCGAACTGCAACTCACGATCAGCGCCGAACAACAGCCCCGCGCCGAAGCCGCGCTGGAAGATCTCGGCGCATTGTCGGTGACGCTGATGGACGCCAACGCGGACACGCCCGACGAGGCCGCGATCTTCGAGCCCGGCGTGGGCGAAACACCGTTGTGGCATTCGCTGACCTTGCTGGCGTTGTTCGAATCCGACCGCGACCGGCGCGGCATCGTGCACGTGCTGCAGGATGCGTTGCCGGAACTCGCGCCCGGCGCCCTCGCGTTCCGCGAAGTGGCCGACCAGGATTGGGAACGCGCGTGGATGGACCGCTATCGACCGATGCAATTCGGGCGACGGTTATGGATCTATCCGTGGAACATTGAGCCGCCCGGCGAGATGGCCCCGTTGGCTTCTCCCTTCCCCTCACCCCTTGCCCGCAAGCGGGAGAGGGGGAGTGGTCGTCGCGCTACGCGCGACGCGGTATTGAATGAAGCGGGGGGAGAAGGCGTCGCGCTGCACACGACGGATTTGCCTGTCGTGGTCCGCCTCGACCCGGGCCTCGCCTTCGGCACCGGCACGCATCCGACCACGGCGCTGTGCCTCGAATGGCTGGACGGCATCGGGCTCGCGGGGAAAACCGTCATCGACTATGGCTGCGGCTCGGGCGTGCTCGCGATCGCGGCCCTGAAACTCGGCGCCGCGCGGGCGATCGGCGTGGACAACGATCCACAGGCGCTCATCGCCACGCACGACAACGCCACGCGCAATGACGTGGCGGATCGCCTGCACGTGTGTTTGCCGGACGAACTGCCATCGGACGCGCGCGCCGACGTGTTCGTGGCCAACATCCTTGCCGGGCCGCTCGCCGAACTGGCACCGCGCTTCGCGACGCTGTGCAAGCCCGCCGCACCCTTCGCGTTATCGGGCATTCTTGGCGGGCAGGAAACCGATCTGCTGGACCATTACCGCGCGTGCGGATTCGGCGAGCTGCACGTGACGCATCGCGAGGACTGGGTCCGCATCGAAGGCGTGCGCGAATAGCCCGTCGCCGCGGCCGCCGTGGCCTACAATCCCCGCATGTACACCCAGTGCCCGGAATGCCTCACGGTTTACGCGATCGACGAGGATGCGCTGCAGACTTCGCTCGGCATCGTGCGCTGCGGTCGCTGCGACAAGCGCTTCGATGCGCTGCGCACGCTTTCGGACACCCTGCCGATCGAGCCGCTGGCGCCGCTGCCCGAACAGGAACCGAGCGTACGCGCGCCGACGCTGACCGAAGCCGTGCCGCCCGCCGCGTTCGAATCGGCGGCCAGGAAAGCGCGGCAGAAGAAAGTCGACCCGTCGCCGGAAGCGCAACCCGCGTCCGTATCGCCGGGGTCGGCTCCCGACGCACCCTCGGGGGGTGCCGACGACTGGTTCTCCGACCTCGAATCGGAGCTGACCGCGACGCCTGATACACCCGACGAAGAGGCGTCGCCGCCCCCGGATACGGATATCGAAAACTGGACCATCGACTTTCCGTCCGAACACGATTTGCCCGATGCGCGTGCGGAAAGCGCCGGCCACGCGGTGCCCGATGGAACCCCGGACGCGTTCGCGGATCGATCCGACGCGGCGGAATTCGAGGCGGAGCCATTCGACACATCGGACGCACTCGCGATCCCGGAAGCACCGGCATTCGAAGAACCGGAAATTGCGCAGCCGGTCGAATCGCCCGACGAGGCGGAACCGGTTCCCGTCGACGAATCTGCCGCCGACGCTTCCGCCGAAATTTCGATCGACGATGGCGATGCCGAAGCGGAATCCGCGCCCGCGCCGGTCTATGTGCGTCCGCGCCGCCGTATCTCGCGCGCCAGCGTGGCATGGGCGCTGGGTTGCGTCCTGCTTGCATTGCTGTTGGCCGCGCAACTGGCGTGGGCCAACCGGATCGAGCTGTTCCGCAGCCCGTCGACGCAAGCCTGGATGGCGCGCATCTGCGGCGTCGTTCCCTGCAACCTGCCGCTGATCAAGGACACGGCCAAGCTGGAATTGCTCTCGCGCGACGTGCGCCCCGATCCCAATACCGCGAACGCATTGACCATCACGGCCACGGTGCGCAACAACGCCGCATACAACCAGCCGTGGCCGGTGGTGGTGGTGGAACTCAACGATCTCGACAACAAGCCGGTCGCGATGCGGCGCTTCCGGCCATCCGAGTACATGACCGACCCGGCGCGGCGCGCCGCCGGTATCGCGCCGGGCGCGACCGCCGCGGTCGCGTTCGAAGTGGCCGACCCCGGCAGGCGCGCGGTCGCGTTCCAGTTCGGTTTCGAATGACCGCGCGACCTGCGCCACCTTGGCATCCGCTGCTAGACTCTCCGGTTCGCGCGCACACCTAGTTTGCGCGCACAAGGTCGAAACGCAGACGCTTCATGGGCAACCTTCAGCCGAACGCACCTCAGACGTCCGTCGACGTCCCGGCCCCAACGCGCGGGACCACGCCCACGCTGGGCGACTGCATGGCGCTGAATGCCCGCCGCTACCTCGCCGACCTCAACGGCACGCCGTGCCGCGAGGGTTTGTACGCGCGGATGTTGCGCGAAATCGAACCGCCGTTGCTGCGTGAAGTGCTGGCCTGGAGCGGCGGCAACCAGAGCCGCGCCGCCGAAATCCTGGGCATCCATCGCGCCACGCTGCGAAAGAAATTGCGCGACCTCGGCCTCGACTGACCACACAGGAACACCCATGACCGGATCGGGCATCGTCACCACGCGCCGTGCGCTGCTGAGCGTTTCGGACAAGACCGGATTGGCCGACGTCGGCCGCGCGCTGCACGCGCTGGGCGTAGAACTGGTCTCGACCGGCGGCAGCGCGGCGGCCCTGCGCGAAGCCGGCGTGCCGGTCCGCGACGTCAGCAACCTGACCGGGTTTCCCGAGATCATGGACGGCCGCGTCAAGACGCTGCACCCCGCAGTGCATGGCGGACTGCTGGGCCGGCGCGGCACCGACGACGCCGTGATGCGCGAGCACGCGATCCTGCCGATCGATCTGCTGGTGGTGAACCTGTATCCGTTCGCGCGCACCGTCGCGCATGCCGGCACCACGTACGAAGAAGCCATTGAGCAGATCGACATCGGCGGCCCCGCGATGTTGCGCGCCGGCGCCAAGAATCATGAGCGCGTGGCGGTGGTGTGCGATCCCGCCGACTATCCGGAACTCATCGAGACGCTGCGCCGCGACGGCGGCACTTCGTTCGAGCAGCGCCGCCGTTTCGCGGCCAAGGTGTTCGCGCACACCGCGCGTTACGACGGCATGATCGCCGACTGGCTTTCCGCGCGCACCGACGGGGAGCCGCGTGAAGCCTATCCGCCCACGCTGCACCTGGCGCTGCGGCGCGCGCAGGAAATGCGCTACGGTGAAAATCCGCACCAGGCCGCCGCGCTCTACCTCGACGGCCGCGCCACCGCCGGCACCGTCGCCGGCGCCACGGTGCTGGCCGGCAAGGAAATGTCGTACAACAACATCGTCGACGCCGACACCGCGCTGGAATGCGTCAAGGCGTTCGACAAGACGCCCGCGTGCGTGATCGTCAAGCACGCCAATCCCTGCGGCGTCGCGCTGGCCGCCAATCCGGTGGAGGCTTACGAACGTGCCTTCGCCTGTGACGCCACCTCGGCGTTCGGCGGCATCATCGCGTTCAACCGGCCAATCGATGGCACGCTGGCGCAGGCGATCCTTTCGAGGCAGTTCGTCGAAGTGCTGGTTGCGCCGTCCTTCGATGAGGAAGCACTGGCGGCGCTGCGCAGGAAACCCAACGTGCGTGCGCTCGCGACCGGCGAGTGGCCGGCCGAACCCGACATTGCGGCGCGCCAGTTGCGCAGCATTGCAGGCGGCGTGCTGGTGCAGGACGCCGACGTCGACACGCTGATGCTCTCCGATTTGAAAGTGGTCTCCCGGCGCGTGCCGGATGCCGAGCAATTGCGCGACCTGTTGTTCGCGTGGCACGTCGCGATGTTCGTGAAGTCGAACGCGATCGTGTATGCGAAGGACGGCGCCACGGTGGGCATCGGCGCCGGCCAGATGAGCCGCGTGGTCAGCGTGAAGATCGCCGCGATGAAGGCAGCCGACGCGAAGCTTTCCACCGACGGCAGCGTGATGGCGTCCGACGCGTTTTTCCCGTTCCGCGACAACATCGATCTCGCGGCCGGCGCCGGCGTGCGCGCGATCATCCAGCCGGGCGGCTCGATGCGCGACCAGGAAGTCATCGACGCCGCGGACCAGCACGACATGGCGATGGTGTTCACGGGGACCCGGCATTTCAGACACTGAAGCGGCGCTTCAGTATCTGAAATGCTCTTTTGCCATCCCTGGCGGATGGGTCCCGGCCAATCCATGGCCGGCATAACGGCGCGACACAGCGGTGCATTCGGCACGCGGTAATGGGCGCCGCGCCTTGTACTCCCACGCTCGCGGCGGGGCACCGGTTCACATCGCCGCTGCTAGTCTGCCTCGATCGTGAAATACGAACTGTATTACTGGCCGACGATCCAGGGACGCGGCGAATTCGTGCGGCTCGCGCTGGAAGATGCCGGTGCCGATTATGTCGATGTCGCCCGATTGCCCGAACGCTCGGGCGGCGGCGCGAAGGCGTTGCGGCAGTGGATGGACGCACCGGCAGCCGGCCATCCGCCATTCGCGCCACCGTTCCTGAAGGCGGGCCGGCGCGTAATCGCGCAGACCGCGAACATCCTGCTATTCCTCGGTCCGCGCCTGCTGCTTGCGCCGCGCGACGAATCCGGCCGCCTGTGGACGCATCAACTGCAACTGACCATCGCGGATCTGGTGGCCGAAATCCACGACTGCCACCACCCGATCGCGAGCGGGCTCTACTACGAAGACCAGCGCGACGAGGCTGTGCGTCGCGCAAAGCATCTGCGGCGCGAACGGCTGCCGAAATTCCTCGGCTACTTCGAACGCGTGCTGGCGGACAACACACGGGGCCGACAACGCTGTCTCGCGGGCAGCGCAACCAGCTACGCCGATCTCTCACTGTTCCAGATCATCGAGGGACTGCGCTTTGCGTTCCCGCGCACGATGCGACGGCTGGAAAAAACCTTGCCGCTTTGCGTCGCCCTGCGCGAACACATTGCCGCCCGCCCGGCGCTTGCCACCTATCTCGACTCGCCGCGCCGCATCCCGTTCAACAACGACGGCATCTTCCGGCACTATCCGGAACTGGACCTGTGAACGCTGCGCGATGCGCTGCGTTCACAGGTCGAAGGCCGACCGTGCCGGCACCGGGGATGGCACGTGACTGACTTGGTTCACCCGCCGCTGGTCGATGCCCCGGCAGGCGCGCCCTTGGCCGGCTTTTTGGGACCGCCCCACTTGTAGATGTCGTAATAGACCGGCGACACGGGACCCGTTTTCGGATCGTGCATCAGGTTGCCGTTCGGGTTGTCGTTGACTTTGTAGGTCTGGGTAACGCCATTCTTCGGCGTGACGCGCACCATGTACACGCTGCCATTGCGACGATACTCCTCCACGGTGTCGCCGTTCGCGTCGGTGCGCACCGAAACATTGGTGCTGTCGCCGCTACCGTCCTTCGGCCGTGCGGCAGGCGCGACCGACGGCGGAATGCCGGTGCTGGGAAGCGGAACCGATTGCGGTTGCGCGCCGGGGTCGTTGATGCCGGGCGGTGGCAGGGCGGAACCCGGTGGCGGCGCCGTCGACGAGGCCGCGAGCACCTGCTGCGCCTGGGCGGCGGGCACGCCAAGCAGCAACGCACACGCGGAAAACCATACGAGCGCTTTCACGATCCGTCTCCCGAAGTGACAGTCTCGGTGAGCATACACGGAGCACGTGAGCGCAGCGTGCATGCGACAATCCGCGGATGGCCAAGCTCACGCTCATCGATGGTTCCAGCTATCTGTATCGTGCGTTCCATGCATTGCCGCCGCTCAGCAACACCGCGGGCGAACCGACCGGCGCGTTGTTCGGCGTGGTCAACATGCTGCGCGCGACGTTGAACGAAAAGCCCGATTACGCGGCATTCGTGGTGGACGCGCCGGGACGGACTTTCCGTGACGACCTGTATCCCGAATACAAGGCCAATCGCGCACCGATGCCGGACGACCTGCGTGCACAGGTCGAACCGATGATGAAGATCGTCGAAGCATTGGGATTTCCGATCCTGCGCGTCGCGGGCGTGGAAGCCGATGACGTGATCGGCACGCTGGCAGCGCGCGCGGCGACGGACGGCATCGAAGTGGAAGTTTCCACCGGTGACAAGGATTTCGCGCAACTGGTACGGCCGGGCGTGACGCTGGTCAACACCATGAGCCGCACCCGCTTGGATCGCGATGGCGTGGTCGCGAAGTTCGGCGTGCCGCCCGAGCGGATCGTCGATTACCTCGCGCTGATGGGCGATTCCATCGACAACATTCCGGGTGTGGTGAAGTGCGGCCCCAAGACGGCCGCGAAGTGGCTGAACGAATACGGCACGCTGGACGGCGTGATCGCCAGCGCCGACAAGGTCGGCGGCAAGATCGGCGAAAACCTGCGGGCGGCAGTGGCCCAGTTGCCGCTGTCGCGGCAGCTCGCGACCATCAAGACCGACGTCGTGCTGGATCACCGTCCCGCCGACCTGCTGCTGCGCGAGCGCGATGTCGAAGCGTTGCGCGAGCTGTATGCACGGTACGAGTTCCGGCAGGCGTTGAAGGAACTGGATGAAGCGGAATGGGGGACGGGGGACGAGGGACGAGCGACAGCCCGTGCAGGCGCCGCCACCGCGCGGTCCGGCGGAGTCGAAGCCACACTGATTCCACCTCAAGGGGCCTCGCAATCACCAAGCCCCCAGCCCCCAGCCCCCAGCGTTGCGCGTTACGAACTCGTCACCACGCAAGAGCAACTCGGCACATGGCTCGCCAAGCTGCGCAGCGCGGAACTCATCGCCTTCGATACCGAAACGACTTCGCTCGATCCGATGCGGGCGCATCTGGTCGGGCTCTCGTTCTCGATCGAAGCCGGCGAAGCGTGCTACATCCCCGTGGGCCACGACTACCCCGGCGCACCGCCGCAGCTTGGGCTCGACGAGACGCTGGCGGCATTGAAGCCGATCCTGGAAGACGCCGCGCGACCCAAGGTCGGCCAGCACGCGAAGTACGACTGCAACGTGCTGTCGAACTACGGGATCACGGTGCGCGGCATCGCCTTCGACACGATGCTGGAATCGTACGTGCTGAACGCGACCGCCAACCGCCACGACATGGACACGCTGGCCAAGCGCTGGCTGGACCACGACACCATCCACTACGAAGACGTTGCCGGCAAGGGTGTGAAGCAGATCCCGTTTTCGCAGGTCGATCTCGACACCGCCCGCGACTACGCGGCCGAGGATGCCGACGTCACGCTGCGCCTGCACCGCGCGCTGTGGCCACAACTCGAGGCGCAACCCGCGCAGCGGAAGTTGTTCAGCGACATCGAGATGCCGCTGGTGCCGGTGCTGGCGCGGATGGAGCAGCGCGGCGTCCTGATCGACGTGGCCGCGCTGCGCCTGCAGAGCCAGGAACTCGGCAAGCGCATGCTCGCCCTGCAGACGGGCATGCAGAAGATCGCCGGACGCGAGTTCAACGTTGATTCGCCCAAACAGTTGCAGGCGCTGTTGTTCGACGAACTCGGCCTGCCGGCGAAACTCAAGACACCGACCGGGCAACCTTCGACCAACGAGGAAGCGCTGGAGGCGATCGCCGCAGACCACGAACTGCCGCGGATGATCCTCGACTACCGGCAACTGGCGAAGCTGCGTTCGACCTACACCGACAAGCTGCCGGAAATGGTCAACCCGCGCACCGGCCGCGT
>Ga0070691_10000622_pt1 | contig 13640 bp, 10 predicted proteins | sample KBSK1101metaG_FD_64673 | JGI IMG/M metagenome (GOLD analysis project Ga0070691, IMG submission 64673) | Corn, switchgrass and miscanthus rhizosphere microbial communities from Kellogg Biological Station, Michigan, USA - KBS K1-10-1 metaG | ecosystem: Host-associated > Plants > Roots >... | reverse complement strand
CTACGCCGAAAAGCATATCCTGAAAGCGCTCCCCCAGATGGTGAAGAAAGCTAGCGGCAGCGAACTCAAGAAGGCGCTTGAGACGCACCGCACTGAGACCGAAGGTCAGGTCGAGCGCCTGGAGCAGGTGTTCAAGCTCATGGACACGGCGGCGCGCGGCAAGAAATGTGAGGCCATCGAAGGCATTCTCGCCGAGGCCAAAGAGCACATGGACGAGATCAAGGACGATGAAGTTTTGGATGCCGGCATGATCGGCTCGGCGCAGGCGGTCGAGCACTACGAGATCACACGGTACGGCACCCTGATTGCCTGGGCGAAGCAACTCGGCCACGACGACGTGGTGAGTCTGCTCGAAAAAAATCTTGAACAGGAAAAGCACGCTGACGAGCTCCTTACGCAAATTGCTGAGAATTCCGCGAACCAAAAAGCGGCCGCAGCGTAAGGACGTTTTGCCGGCTCCCCTTCCTCTCACCCGGCCGAAGCTTTACTCCTGGCGCCAGTGAGGGTGGCTAGGCGCGATTACTAGCGGGAGGCCTTCGCCGCGGCGTCTTATGACAGCCCTGGGCAGCGGCTGATGATCGGGGTTGGACGAGCTCGCGCGCTCACGCGCTGGAGGCCGGTGGTGCAATCAGGGAGAAACCGCGCATGATGACATAGTTGTCCTCCAAGTCACGCCGGTGGAGATCGATCGCATGGTGGTCAGAATTGCGCGGGAATTCGGGCAAGATAGTCATCCATTAGCCGATAGAGCGCCTGATCAGAAACGTGCCCCCATCATCGCTTTCCCATCATGAACCGGCCAGAAAGGTCCGACTGAGCCGCAAGGATCAATTCAGAAATGCCCGCGTCGCAGGATGGCATGGGTCCAAGGCGGTGATGAAACTGATCAAAAGGACAAGGGGCGGCGGCTGAACTACGCAGCCCTACGCCTGCGGCGGCCTTTTCGGGCGCGCGGTTCGCTTGTCTTTTTGCTCCTGCCGCTGGAGCTCAGCGCTGCCGCGCGGCGGCCGCCGCCCTTAATACTCTGGCGCAAGGCTTCCATAAGGTCGATCACGTTCGAGGGGTCTTCGCGCGCTTCCGGCGCCTCGATCGGCTTGCCGGCCGCCTTGCGCGTGACCAGTTTGCGTAGCGCCAGTTCGTACTCGTTCTTGAATTTGGCGGGATCGAAGTGGCCCGCCTTGGTGTCGAGGATGTGCGTGGCGAGGCTAACCATCTCCTTCGGCACGCGGTGGCTGCCTATGCCTTTGAAGAATTCCTTCTCGTCGCGCACCTCGTAATCAAAGCGCAGCGTGGTGCCGCGCATGCCCTTGCCCCAGGACTCGATGGCAAGAATGTGCTGGCGGTTGGCGAACACGATCCCGGGGAGGGCGACGCGGCCCTTGTCCTTCATGGCGTCGCGGATGACGCCGAACGCTTCTTCGCCGCTTTTGCCGTCGAGCACGATGTAATAGGGCCGCTCGTAGTAGCGCTTGTCGATCTCCTCCTCGGGCACGAACTTGTCAATCTCGATCGTGTGCGTGTTCTCAAACTCGGTGGCTTCCAGCTCTTCAGGCTCGATCTCGACATATTTGCTTTTAGTAAGCTCGTAGCCCCTGCCCTTGTTGTCCTTGTCCACCACGCGCCCAGTTTCCTCGTCCACTATCTGCTGTGCGGTGGCCGGTCTTGCTGTTGATCTGATGAAAGCGGGTTTTCTCGGATTTGCTTGAGGCTGGATAGAGCGCAACCGGGCAAGTGACGAGAGAAAGCGTGAGATAGCCTTTCCAGTACGCGCGCACTGCCATTGCAAGATCTCCTCGATCAACATTCGCCAACGGTAGATCGCTGATTTTGTTCCCGTTTATCGCGGTTGACCGGAACGCGGAGCGGCGGTGGCCGTTGGTTGTGCGAAGCGAGGATCGATGGCAAGCGGCAAACTTTCCCTTTACCGGCAGAAGCGCGATTTCGAGAAGACGGCCGAGCCGAGCGGGCTGGCAAAAGTCGGGCCGGCCGAGTACCCGCGTTTTGTCATCCAGAAGCATGCCGCGACGCGACTGCATTATGATTTGCGGCTCGAGGTCGACGGCGTGTTCAAGTCCTGGGCGGTAACCAAGGGGCCCTCTCTCGATCCGAAGGAGCGCCGCCTCGCCGTGGAAACCGAGGATCATCCACTTGATTACGGCGACTTCGAAGGCACCATTCCCGAGGGCGAGTACGGCGGCGGCACCGTGATGCTCTGGGACCGCGGCTTCTGGGCGGCCGACGGCGATCCCGCTGAAGCCCTGCGCAAGGGCGAGCTGCGCTTGACCCTTATCGGGGAGAAACTGCAAGGTAGCTGGGTGCTCGTGCGTCTGCGCCATGACCGGGAGCGCGGCAAGCGCACCAACTGGCTGCTGATAAAGCGCCACGACGGCTATGAGCGCGAAGGCGACGGCGAAGATATCCTTGCGCAGGACCACTCGGTTGCGTCCGGCCGCAGCATGGAAGAGATTGCCGCCAGCAAAGGCCGCAGCCCGAAGCCGTTCTTGCTTAGCAAGAAGAACAGCTTCAAGGCGAACGCAATCTGGCGCTCGAACCGGGCCGCAATGCCGCACCAATCGGCTGCTAGAATTTTGCACGGTGCGGGACCTGCACCCGCACACAAGGCGCGGAGCCGCGCAAGGAAGTCGGGCACACCGATGCCTACCTTCATTCCACCGCAACTGTGCAAACGGGTGGGGACACCCCCCGGAGGGGAGGACTGGATCCACGAGATCAAGCTCGATGGCTACCGCATGCAGCTGCGCGTTGCAGATGGCAAAGCCGTCATGCGCACCCGAAAGGAGCTCGACTGGACCGCCAAGTTCTCCGCCATCGCTGCAGCTGCCCGTGACCTTCCCGACTGCCTCATCGATGGCGAGGTGGTGGCGCTTGACCACAACGGCGCGCCGGATTTCGCGGGGCTGCAGGCAGCGCTCTCGGACGGTCGCGCCCGCGATCTCACCTACTTCGTTTTCGACCTGCTGTTCGAGGAGGGTGTAGACCTCCGACGCTTGCCCCTAACAGAACGGAAAGGCCGGCTCAGGAAACTGCTGAGCGGCAAGGGAGCGCATTCAGGCCATATTAAATATGTCCAACACCTTTCAGAGCCTGGCGATGCCGTGCTCAAGTCCGCCTGCAATCTCCACCTCGAAGGCATCATTTCTAAGCGTGCCAGCGCGCCTTACGAATCTGGGCGCACCGTTACCTGGCACAAATCCAAGTGCCGCGGCGGCCAGGAGGTCGTGATCGGCGGCTGGAGCGGCAGTGTCAGCAAGCTGCGATCGCTGCTGGTTGGCGTGTATCGCGGCGGTCATCTCGTGCACACGGGAAAGGTCGGCACCGGTTTCAATGGCCGCAATTCCGGCGGGCTGCTCAAAAAGCTCAACGCCCTCAAGACCGATCGCAATCCGTTCGGCGGCAAGATTCCGCCGCGCAAGGGCAAGGATTGGACTTGGGTCGAGCCGAAGCTCGTCGCCGAGATCGAATTCGCAGGCTGGACCGGCGATGGCAATGTGCGCCAGGCTGCCTTTAAAGGCCTGCGCGAGGACAAACCGGCGGGCGAGGTGCGCGCGGAAACGCCCGCGCCTGTTGAGGAAGCAGAGTTACCCACTCCTTCGCCGAAGCCGCACAGCAACCGCATCAAGGGCGGGAGCGACGTTGTCATGGGCGTTGTTATTTCAAAGCCCGACAAACCGCTGTGGCCTTCGCCCGAGAGTTACACCAAACTCGATCTTGCGCGCTATCTGCAGAAGGTCGGACCGTGGATGATGGAGCATTTGAAAGGCCGCCCCTGCTCGATCATCCGCGCGCCGGAAGGCGTCAACGGCGAACGGTTTTTTCAGCGTCATGAAATGAAGGGCATGTCGAACCTCCTCTCGGTTGCGCTGGTCGAGGGGGACCGCAAGCCCTACATCCAGATCGACCGCGTTGAAGGCCTCATCGCAGCGGCCCAGATTGCCGCGATTGAGTATCACCCCTGGAACAACCAGCCCGGTCATCCGGCCGTTCCGGGGCGGCTGGTGTTCGACCTTGATCCTGCCGCCGACGTTACCTTCGACTCGGTGATCGCGGCGGCGAAGGAGATGAAGGAGCGCCTGGAGGCGCTCGGTCTTGTCACCTACTGTAAGACGACGGGCGGCAAGGGCCTGCATGTCGTCACGCCCCTGACCGTTAAGCGTCAGGACGCGCTTGGCTGGGAAGAGGCCAAGGCCTTCGCCCAGGCAGTTTGTTCCGCCATGGCGAGCGACAGCCCGGAGCGCTATCTGCTCAACATGTCAAAGAAGCTGCGCACGGGGAAGATCTTTCTCGACTACCTGCGCAATGACAGGATGTCGACGGCGGTGGCGCCACTGTCGCCGCGCATGCGGCCGGGAGCCCCGGTGTCGATGCCGCTCCACTGGAGCCAAGTGCGGGCGGGCCTTGACGCGCAGCGATTTACGATGGCGAGCGCGCCAGCCCAGCTCGCAAAGAGCAAGCCCTGGCAGGATTACTGCGATAGCGAATTCCCGCTCAAGGCCGCGATAGGCAAGTTTGTCGGTCGCAGATGACGATCAGGCCGGCCGCAACTTTGCATTTCGCTGCTGCGCGTAGACGTGCGTGATCTCGCCGCCGAACAGCACGCTCTGCGCTCGGACGGTTGCACGCGCTCGGAAATGCTCAGGATCTCGTAGCGGGCGAGGGCGTCCTCGGTGTGCCCTTGAGGGGCCTGGCAGATATCCAGCTCGCCGCCTTTGGGACACAAGTGTTGATCGACGGCGAACCGTTGCTAGTGGCAAACGGTTTCGCTCAATCCTTTGCATTGATTGTGCACGAGTCGGAGACCAATGCCGTAAAATACGGATCCCTGTCGGCACCTCAGGGGACGGTTTCTTTGGCCTGGTCGGTGATTCCCACCACAGAGGGCCAGCATCTCAAACTCACCTGGACCGAGCGGGGCGGTCCACCTCCGCCCGCGAAAATCACGCCGGGCTTTGGGTCCTTACTGTTGTCGATGTACGGGCATGCCGTAACGCAATTGGCCGAAAATGGACTTCAATACGCTTTAACGGTTCCGCAAAGCGAAATCATAAGACGCCAAGATACCCGTACCCTAAAAACGTGACCACGCGACGACAATGCGGCTCCGGGAGGGATGTGGCGCCGGCAGCCAATCTGGTGCCGAAATGAAACTTCGCCGCGTTCAAAGGGCTGTCTGCTCATGAGGGCTTCACTCAGCTCTACATGTAACCGCGCGTAGTTTGCCCGCATGAAATTTCCACACCACAGCAGCCGTTCCGCAGTGCAACAAGTCGGAAGTGGCTCCCGCTGGTTTCTGTTGGGATCTTGGCCGATTTTGCGTCGCGAAACGCAAAAGAGCGGCGGCTCCCCCCTTTGCGAAAAGTAGGAGGAACCAAGCTTCAGCGGAGGCGTTGGGTTTGAGCGAGAACCTCGACAGTAGGGAGTCCTGGGGATTAAATTGTTGCCATCGTTGAGAGACGGCCTCCAACACGAGGAGGGGAACGCAGTGGGGGGTGCAGCGTTGGGCGAAGCTCCTCCGGAACGCCTGATGGCCAGGTTGGCCGACTTCGTCGGAGTCGCCTACCGAACGTTGCTGTCCTCAAACAACCCCGCTGACAGCGAACGTCGCTTTCGCGAAATCCTCGATGCGCTTCCGGCTGCGGTTTATACGACCGACGCCGATGGACGCGTCACAATGTTCAACCAGGCAGCGGCAACGTTCGCGGGTCGCGCGCCTCAATTGGGCACGGACACATGGTGTGTGACTTGGAAGCTCTATCAGCCCGACGGCACGCCCATGCCGCACGACCAAAGTCCGATGGCAACGGCCTTGAAGGAACAGCGTCCCATCCGCGGTCTGGAAGGAATTGCCGAACGACCCGACGGCTCCCGCGTGCACTTCATTCCTTATCCAACGCCGCTCTACGACAGCTCCGGCGCGATGGTTGGCGCAGTCAATATGATGGTCGACATATCTGAGCGAAAACGGGCTGAGGAGATCATCGCCAGGCACAGAGATGAGCAGGCAGCGTTGTATGAGTTCACAGATAGGCTCTTCCGTGCCTCCTCGCTGACAGACGTCTACGATGCAGCTTTGGACGCAATCCGCCGCGCCCTGGGTTGTGAACGTGCCTCCGTCCTCCTCTTTGATGAGACGGGGGTGATGCGGTTCGTTGCGTGGTCGGGATTGTCTGAGAATTATCGACGGGTTGTTGACGGTCATTCGCCATGGACCCGCGACGCAGTCGACCCCGAACCAATTTGTATCGGTGATATCGGGGCCTCTGATATCCTTGATCCCCTCCGGACGACTATCAAAGCAGAAGGCATCGCTGCTACGGCTTTTATCCCGCTCGTCTTCGAGGGTAAATTAGTCGGTAAGTTCATGGCCTACTACGATGCTCCCCACATCTTTAGCCAGGCCGATATCGATCTCGCGGTCACCATTGCGCGCCAACTCGGGTTTAGCGTCCAACGACTTCGCTCAGATGATGCGCGACGGCAAGCGGAGCACGCCAATCGTTTGCTTGCTTCCATTGTCGAGAGTTCAGATGACGCGGTCGTGAGCAAGGATCTCAACGGTATCGTGACAAGTTGGAACCTGGCAGCGCAACGCATCTTTGGCTATACGGCAGAGGAAATGATCGGCAGACCCATCGCCACACTCATCCCCAAAGATCGTACGAATGAGGAAGTTCTCATTCTGGAGCGTGTTCGGCGGGGCGAGCGCGTCGATCACTATGAGACCGTGCGTCAACGCAAAGATGGAAGCCTCATCGACGTCTCTCTCACAATATCACCCGTGAAGGACGCGAGTGGGAAGTTGGCCGGCGCATCCAAAATTGTGCGTGACATCACCGAGCGCAAAGAAGCCCAAGCTCGGCACGACATGTTGACCCACGAAATCCAGCATCGCACCAAGAACCTGTTCGCTGTGGTCCAAGCGGTCGTTTCCAGAAGCTTCGCCGGGAAGAAGACCGTCGACGAGGCGCGATCCGCCGTTCTCAGCCGGCTCGGTTCCTTGGCTCAAACACATCTCTTGCTGATGGATCAGCAATGGGAAGGGGCCGAGCTAGCCGATATCGTGAACTCCGAAATGAAACCCTACGCGGAGCGAGTCCTTGCCCATGGGCCTAGCCTGGTCCTGAGCGCGAAGGCGGCGCAGAACTTCGCGCTGGCCATACATGAGCTTGCGACCAACGCGGCAAAGTATGGATCTCTTTCAACTCCAGCAGGTCGAGTCTACATAAGCTGGTCCATTACGAGGACGAACGGAATAGGCCAATTCAGCTTCCGTTGGGAGGAGCGCGGCGGCCCGGTCGTTTCGGCGCCTGGCCAGAAGGGTTTCGGAAGCACCGTTCTCGAACAGGTCATGGCCGAGTATTTCGATGCGCCCCCGCGGATCGACTTCGCAAGCGGCGGCGTAAGCTATGAGCTCAGCGGCTCGCTCGATTCTGTCAGCGAACAGGCTGCCGCTTCTTAGACCTAGGCTTTTCGTGCGGGTAGCGAGGTGGAGATCAGGGTCAAGTCCGGCAAGTCGATCTCACGCTTATTCCCGGACGTTCTGATCAATCTGACAACGCTAGCCGAGAAGAATTTCGTTCTCAACGGCGAGCTGGTCATTCCCATCGATGGCGCGTTGTCATTGCCCGCCTGGGCCAGTGCTTCAGCTGGAAGCCATCGGTGAGTACCCCAGTCGCGCGCGCTCACTCCATCGCAATATCCTCGTCACCAGAGCTTAAGCCCGGAGCAGTGCCTCGTTGCGTCCTTTCCCCGGTCCAGGAACCCTGCCGTGCGCTTCCGGTTTAGCTGACAATCAGTTTCAAACGTGAAAGGAAGCAACCATGGCCACCAGCACGGTTCATCCCAACCATCAGCTGATCTCCAGCGAAGACGTCGAGGGCACCAATGTCTACGACATGAACGGCACCAAGATCGGCGACATCGATCACCTGATGATCGACAAGATCTCGGGCCGCGTGAGCTATGCCGTCATGAGCTTCGGGGGCTTCATCGGCCTCGGCCACAGCCACTATCCCATCCCCTGGACCGCCCTCAAGTACGACACCAAACTCAATGGCTACGTGACCGGCATCACGGAGAAGCAACTGAAGGATGCGCCCGCATTTAGCGACGATTCCTGGTCCGACCGGAATTGGGAGACCCAGACCTACAAGCACTACAATGTGACCCCCTACTGGGCGTGAGCGCAGCATAGACGAGAGAGCTGGATTACCGGCTCTCTCGTCGTTGATCACCCTTCGCAACCTTGAATGCTTCAGGCGCCAACAGTTAAAACCAGGTCATCCCAGGCCGCCGACCGGAACCTTGGAGCGCAAGAGGTGGCGCAGCTCCTGCGTGAAATCGGCCGTCGCGCTCTTCTGGAAGGCGGAAATCCATACAAGGCCAAGGCGTATCTCCGGGCAGCGGACAGTCTGCGCGCGTTGATGATGCCCCTCGCCGAGGCTGTTGAACGCGATAAGCTCAAAGACATTCCCGGTATCGGCGATGCCATTGCTCAACGCATCACCGACCTGCACCGGCACGGGACCGATCCCTGGCTTGAGAGACTCAGAAAAAACGTCCCGGGGAGCCTGCCGGATCTGCTCGCCATTCCTAGGTTGACGCCGACAAACATTATCAAGCTCCACAAGTTACTCGGCGTCACTTCGATCGAAGAGCTGGAACGAGCCTGCCGCGACGGCACGGTGCAATGCACGAAAGGGCTCGGCTTTGCCCTGCAAAAGAAGATCCTACAAGGGATTGAACTGGCAAGAGGCGGTGAAGACCGCTTGCGCATGAACAGGGCGCAAGAGGTAATTGAGCAGGTGATCGTCGAGCTGCGGGCCTCCAGACCAGAACTGAGTGACCTCACCATTGCCGGAGATCTTCGACGCGGTTGTGATGTCATTTCCGACCTCACCCTGGTCGCGACGTCCGCCGCAACGTCGACGATCGTTCAGGAGAGCACACGTGCGGTTTCGCTCTATATCACCCCTGCGAGCCGGCGCGGCGTGGCACTGCTTTATGCGACTGGGAACGCGGCGCACGTTGCAAGGCTAGAGGCCGTCGCGCGCTCCAAGGGTCTTCACTTGGCTCCAAGCGGTTTTCGCAAAGGCGCAAAAGACCTGCGCATGGACACCGAAGGGGTAATTTACAAAGCGCTGGGGCTGGCGGAGGTGCCGCCCGAGCTGCGCGAAGGCACCGACGAGATCGCATTGGCGAGACGCGGTAAGCTGCCCAGGCTCGTCCATCAGGAGGACCTTAAAGGTCTCCTCCACATCCACACCACTTTCCCCGATGGCATGCATACGCTTGAGGAAATGGCTGAGGCCGCCCGCTCGCGCGGCTACTGCTACCTGGGTATCTCCGACCACTCGCAGTCCGCGCATTATGCAGGCGGCCTGAGCGTTAGCGCCATCATCGAGCAGCATGGTCAGATCAACAACCTCAATCGCCGCTATCACGGTCGTTTTTGTGTTCTGAAAGGCATCGAGTCCGACATCCGTGCGGACGGCTCTCTCGACTATCCGGACGATGTTCTCAAACGCTTCGATTTCATCGTTGCCAGCGTGCATAGCCTTTTCAAGCTGGACCGGAACGCACAAACGCAGCGCATGCTGACGGCCATTGCCAACCCTTACACCACCATACTTGGCCATCCCACAGGCCGCCTCTTGTTGCGCCGACCCGGCTATGAGATCGATATGGAGGCAATCCTCAGCGCCTGCGCAAAATATGGCGTCGCCGCGGAGGTTAACTGCAATCCGAATCGGCTGGAACTCGATTGGCGCTGGCATCGCCGCGCGCTGGAGCTGGGTTGCTGGCTCAGCATCAATCCTGATGCCCATTCCACTCGCGAGCTTGACCTTCCGAAATGGGGCACCGCTATTGCCCGGAAAGGAGGAGTGTCGCCCAGCCGCGTTCTGAACTGCCTGTCCCTGCCGCAGTTACGAAAGCGCTTCCGAATGCGCCCGCACCAAAACGCGCGAGTGCTTGAGTGATGAGCGCCCCAAGACATAACCACATTTGGATCGGCACCTCCGGGTGGACGTATGATGGCTGGCGCGGGGCGTTCTATCCACGGGACGTGGCAAAAAAGGACTGGCTCGCCTGGTATGGCTCGCAGTTCCCCTGCACGGAGGTCAATTTCTCCTTTTACCGAACGCCGTCCCTCGAAGCCGTCAGGGCGTGGCGCGAGCAAACGCCGCCCGATTTTGTGTTCGCGTGGAAGGCCTCCAAGTTTATCACGCACTGGAAGCGGTTGAACGACAGCTGCCTGAGCTCAATCAAGCTGATGGAGACGCGGCTCAAGATCCTAAAGGACAAGGCCGGCCCGGTGCTGTTCCAGCTGCCGCCTCAGTTCGCGGCGGATCAGAACAGACTGGCAAGATTCCTGCGGATGCTGCCCCGGCGATACCTGTATGCCTTCGAGTTCCGACATCAGAGCTGGTACGAGCGGGATATCATGAACTTGTTGCGGGAGCATGATGTGTCGCTCTGCCTCTCGGACCACCATGACGCACCCGCTCCATGGATCGTCACTGCAGACCATGTCTATGTGCGCGGCCACGGACCAGGCGGCCGGTACAAGGACAATTATTCGGAGTCCTCCTTGCGCGATTGGGCCGATCGCATCCGCAAATGGCGGCGGCAAGGGAAGAGCGTGTTCGCCTACTTCGACAATGACCAAAAAAGCGCCGCACCTGCCGATGCGCGAAGGCTGATGCGCATTCTAGGCTTGAAAACCGGCGCTGGGACCGATGGCGCGTCTGCCAGCAACCGCCCTCGGCAAAAATTCAGGGCTTCATCACGACCTTGATGCAGCCATCCTGCTTGTCGCGGAATTTCTTGTAGAGGTTGGGGCCGTCCTGAAGCGACGCGCGATCAGTGATGACGAAGGATGGGTCGATGCGTCCGTCTTCGACCAGCTGCAAGAGCTTGGGCAAATAGTGCTGCACCGGCGTCTGGGCCATGCGGAAGGTCAGGCCACGATTGATAGCCGACCCCATCGGGATTTTGTCAAGGAAGCCGCCGTAGACGCCGACGATCGAGACCGTCCCGAAATTACGACAGCAATGAATGGCTTGCCGCACGACATGCGGTCGATCCGTACCCATGAAGGTCGCGACCTTGACCCGGTCGATTACTGAGTCGAAGCTCGCCGTCGTGTGCGGTTCCGTTCCGACGGCATCGATGCAGGCATCCGCGCCGCGCCCCTTGGTCAGATCCTGGATGCGCTCGTAAATGTCCTCCTGCATGAAATCGAGAGTCTCGGCCCCGGCGACCTTTGCCATCGCCAGCCGTTCGCGCACCGTATCAATGGCGATCACGCGGCCCGCACCCAGCAGAAACGCGCTCCTGATGGCGAACTGGCCGACCGGCCCGCAGCCTCAGATGGCGATGGTGTCGCCGCTCTGGATGTTGCAGAAATCGGCGGCCATATAGCCGGTGGGAAAAATGTCCGACAGAAACAAGACCTGCTCGTCGCTCAGACCTTGCGGCACTTTGATCGGGCCGACATCGGCAAACGGCACTCGCAGGTATTCCGCTTGTCCGCCTGCATACCCGCCAAGCAAATGAGAATAGCCGAATAGGCCCGCCGGCGAGTGGCCCCACAGTTTCGCAGCCTTCTCGGCATCGGGGTTGGACCGTTCGCATCCCGAGTAGTAGCCGCGCTTGCAGAAGTAGCACTTCCCGCAGGAGATCGTGAGCGGCACCACCACGCGGTCGCCGACCTTGAGCTTAGTGTTATCCCGCCCGACCTCAACGACCTCTCCCATGCTCTCGTGATCGATGACATCGCCTTTCTCCATCTCGGGGATCACACCATTGTAGATGTGCAGATCCGAGCCGCAGATGGCGCAGGCCGTAACCTTGATGATGGCATCACGCGGATGCAGGATCTTGGGATCGCGCACCGTCTCGTAGCGCATGTCGCTTTTGCCATGCCAGCACAGGGCTTTCATTGGCGTGGCTCAGTGCTTCGAGGCTGAGCCAGGCTCGGCCTTCTTGCGGTGCTGCTCAGCGAGAACTGAGGCTGGCGTGACGTTGGCGATGGCGGATTGCAACTTATTGTGCCAACCAGTCACCACGTCACCTTCTCCGTTCATCATGGCCTTGAAGCCGGTCCGGGCGACATCGCCAGCATCGTCCTTGTTGCCCTGGCCGAGCTTGGTATCGAGCATGTCGGCACGGGCAAAAAACTCAGTCTCCGTCGCACCCGGCATGAGGCAGGTGACCGTGATCCCGCTGTCCTTGAGCTCCGCGGCAAGGCGAATGAGAAAGAGTCTAGGAACGCCTTGCTGGCGTTGTAGACGGCTTGGTAGGTGCCGGGCACGAAGCCCGCGATAGAGCCTGTGATCAGGATGCGGCCGCGCCTGCGCTTGCGCATGTCCTGTCCGACCCTCTGAATGAGGTAGACGGTGCCGGTCATGTTGGTGTTGATGACTCGAAGAACGTCATTGAAGTCCTGATCGAGAAACCCTTTGCCCAAACCGCGTCCGGCGTTGGCCAAGAGCGCCTCGACAGGACGTCCTCCAATCAGTGCATAGAGCTTGTCGACGCCTTCTACCTCGGCAAGGTCGGCCTGCAAGGCATCGACCTTGGCTCCGAGCGCTTCGAAATCCTTGCCGGCCGTTTGTATCTCGGGCTCGTCCGCGACAACCACCAAATCGAAGCCCTCCTTGGCACAGCACTTGGCCAGTTCGTAGCCGATGCCGGTTGAGGCCCCCGTTATCACGGCGAGGGGTTTTGAAGGTTGCGCCATAGCCGCATGCTCCGTTGAAGGTGTTGTCTGCCAGAATACAGGGCAAGGATCGCCGTTCCTTCGAACATGCGTACGAATAGGCAGGGTTAGCATTCGTCGTGGGGTGGTCGCCGCGACAGCCACGGGCAAACGTCGTCGGGGGAACTTGCCGCAGACCTAAACCGTTTCCGATCAGCTCTGGGCGAAGCCTAAGTCGGGCGCCAAAGCACGGGTTGGCAGCACAGTGGACCGATGGAGCTCAAGCATGGCCAGCAAGGCATCTTTCACAGCAGACGAATGGAATGAGGTGCTCGGGGGCGTGTTGATGGCAGGGTTTGCGGTTACGGCCGCCGATCCGAGCGGCTTGTGGGGCCTGCTAAAAGAAACCTTCGCCAGCGGCCGGGCGCTGATGGAAGCCAAGAGCAGCCCAAACGCCAGCGAGCTGAGCAAGGCGGTTGTCAGTGACATGGAGGGCTCCGAGGGCCGGTCCGCAGTGCAGGAATTCGTCAAGGGTCGCCTGCGCGGCGCCAAGCGCGACGAGATCAAGCAGCGTGCCATCGATTCGCTGCGATCAGCGGCCGCCATCGTCGACCAGAAAGCGCCGTCGGAGGCCGCCGCGTACAAAGCATGGCTGCTTCTGATCGCCAAGAACGTGGCGGAAGCCTCCAAAGAGGGCGGATTCCTGGGCTTTGGCGGAGTTGCCGTCAGTGCGGCGGAAAAAGCCACCCTTGCAGAAATCGCCGCGGCTCTTGGTACGCGAGTCTGACGATGCAAAGAAGCCTCAGTGCCTACCTCAGGCGGTCGCGGCCCTCCACGCGCGTCAGCAGTCTTCTTGGCGTCGCAGCTGTCGCCTTGGCGGGTGCCGCAGTTATCGCACAGCGCCATGCGCGCCAGGCCG
>Ga0070691_10000621_pt1 | contig 13648 bp, 12 predicted proteins | sample KBSK1101metaG_FD_64673 | JGI IMG/M metagenome (GOLD analysis project Ga0070691, IMG submission 64673) | Corn, switchgrass and miscanthus rhizosphere microbial communities from Kellogg Biological Station, Michigan, USA - KBS K1-10-1 metaG | ecosystem: Host-associated > Plants > Roots >... | reverse complement strand
CTTCGCATCGGCGCCGACGGGCGACTGTATGCGGCGCAACCGGCGGCGAGGCGGCTCGTGTCCTACGGGTCGGGCGGCGACGAAAAGATCGTCGCCAGAAATCTCGACGCCAACGACCTCGCGCTGATGAAGAGCGGCGCGATCTATTTCGTCGACACGGCGCACAAGAGCGTCGGCTACATCAGCCCCGCCGGCCAGCAGCGGATCGTCTACGAGCGCGGCGAGATCATGAGCCCGTCGGCGCTGACGCTGACGCCGGATCAGGCGATGCTGCTCGTGGGCGACGCGATGGATCGCTACCAGTGGTCGTTTCAGATAGCCGCCGACGGATCGCTCGTCAACGGCGAGCCGTTCCAGCGGCTCGAGATGCCGGAAGAGGGGCTGTTCAGCGGCGTCGCCGGCCTCGCCACCGACACGCTCGGCTACCTGTGGGCGACGAGCGCGATGGGCATTCAAGTGTGCGAGCAGCCGGGGCGCTGCACCAACATCCTGAACAAGCCGGAGTTCGGCGGCGCGCCGGTCGGCAGCATCGCCTTCGGCGGCCCGGGCCGTTCGTGGCTGTACGTCACCCAGGGCGGGCGTCTGTTCCGGCGCGAAACCAGGCGCACCGGCGCCGCGGCGTGGGAGCTGGTCAAGCCGCCGCAGCCGGGATTGTGAGCAGCGTGACCAGGCGGATGCTCGCGGCAGCACTTGTCGGCGCGTGGCTCGCGGCCGGCGTTGGCGCACAGGAGCCGACGATCACCGTCGCTGACGGCATTTACACCGAGGCGCAGGCCAGTCGCGGCGCGGCCGCCTATGAAGCGGCGTGCGCCGGGTGTCACCGCGCCGATCTGAGCGGCAACAGCGGTCCGGCGCTGAAGGAGCAGCGATTCGCGCGCGTCTATGCCGGCAAGGATCTGAGAACGCTGTACTCGAAGATCGCGGACACCATGCCGCGGAATACGCCGGGCAGCCTCACCGCGGACGTCTATCTCGATATCGTCGCCCACGTGCTGAAGGAAAACGGATTCAAGCCGGGGGCGCGCGAGTTGACCGCCGACGCGCTCGACGCGATCCGCGTCGTGCCCGGACAGGCGAAAGCGGCGCCGCCGGTCGGCGACTTCTCGTACGTCGAGGTCGTCGGCTGCCTCACGGCCGGCCCCGATGGCACGTGGATGCTCACTCATACGAGCGAGCCGATCGCCGCGGTTCCGTCTGCTCCGGTTTCATCCGCGAAGATGGGCACGCGGCTTGGCACGCAGACTCTTCAATTGGTCGACGCGCTCGCCTACTCGCCCGACCGTCACAAAGGCCAGACGATGTATGTCCGCGGGTTGTTGATCAAGGCGGGCGGCGAGCCGAGGATGACGATCAGCGCCTTCGAGCCCATCGCGCCGACCTGCCAGTGACCGGTCAGCGCGACGCTGCCAGCGACCCGAGTGCCGTTCGCTCGTTGGGTGCCAGCGCGTCAAGAAACGGCTTCTGCTTCAACCCGAATCCGGCGTTGGTGTGGAACAGCCACGCCGCCGCGCCTCCCTGCCGCGCCTGCGCATACGCGGTGCGATACGCGCCAGGGTCGAGGGCGACGCGATCGTCGGACCGTCGCTCTTCGTTGAGATAGATCGGCAGCGTGCGATTGATCGCGTCGAGCACGGCGCGTACGGCGGCGATCCGCGCGCTGGTCGCGGACGCCCAGTCGTCGGTCCGCGGGAAATGCGGCGCGAGGATGTCGACGTTGACCGCATCCGGTCCGGTGCCCGCTTCTTCGCGGATGTTGCGCGCCTCGCTCGCGCCAACCTGGCTGGCCCCGTTCACCAGGTGACCGCCGGTGCTCGAGATCGTCACCAGGCGCTCCGGATCGATCGCCTTCACCGCATCGCGCAGCGTCCGCGCCGTCGCATGCGAGATCGGGCCGCCCGGATGATCGTGCTCGTTGTAGAGATCGAAGATCACGTCGCGATGACCGCGCAGCGCCGACGTGATCGCCTGCACCGCGCGCAGGCGCGCGGCCTCGTCCGGGAAGATCGCGGAGCCCTGACCGGGAAGCTGGCCCGGCTTGAGCAGTGCCAGTTCCAGGATCAGCCGACGGCTGCGAAGGCGATCGACGAGCGTCAGCAGGCGCGCGCGTCCTTCCGCGGTCAGCGCGCCGTCGGCCTGATAGATCGGCTCCAGCCAGTGCGCCCAGACGCGGACGATGCGCACGCCCCATGCAGCGAGCTGGTCGAGATCGCGATCGCGCGGCGGCGTCGATCCGAGCGCATCGAACAGGCTGACGCCGAGCAGGAACGTCTCCCGGCCGTCCACATGAAACGCCGTCCCTGCCACCGCGATCGATGGACCCGTCTGCGCGGCGCGCGAGCAGACGACCAGCGCGGACAAAGCGATCGCGACACCGATCACGCGCGCGGTCACGGAAAGCCTGTTACCGCTTGAACAGATCGATGACGTTGCCCAGCTGACCGCCGCCGGCCAGGGCAGCAAGCGTTTTGCCGGCGTTGTCGACGTCGCGGCGCAGCTGCTCGAGGGTGTCGAGGATGCGCTGGCGAAGCGCCTGATCGGTGTCCTGGGCCGCCCGCATCTCCTGCAGCAGCGTGGCAATCTGCCCGAGGGCGCGCACCACCTCGCTCTCGGCGACGTCGGCCTGCGTTGGCGGAGCCGCCGGCAGTGGCGCCGGAGCCGGCGCCGCAGCGGTTGTGCCGTCGGGATCGAACGGCTCGGCGGTCGTGGGAGTGTTGGGATCGCGGACCGCGTCGGTCCACCCCCAGACCGGCCGGTTCTCGTTCGCCGGCGGTCCCGCGTTCGCGAGGCAGTCGACCCAGCCGTCGGGAAACGAGATCGCATCGTGCGAGTAGCGCTCGCCGGCGTGCGGCCCGCTCTCGATCGTGTAGCCGTTCTGCGCCGGCCCCTTGCGAAGCAGCCGGGCGCCCTGGCCGCGAAGCGCCCAGGCGAGCCGCGACACGATCTCGAACGGCGCGCGGTTGTCGGCCGGGTTCGGCGGGATGATGCCGCGCGCGAGCAGGTCGCGCTTGATTTGCTCGAGCAGCGGCACCTGACTTGGAATCGGCACGGCAGCCTCCGGAGGATGGCGACGAACTGCGATCGACTGTACCACGCTCTCGAGCTGACCAGCGGCGTGCCGCCGTTTGCGTCGCGTTATACTCGGCGAGGATGCCGACCTCGGCGATTGATCCACCCGCCGCCACCGTTCGACGCGCGACGCTCCGGCCCGACATTCCCCTGCTGCTGATCCTCGCGTTCGGCGCCTTCCTCCGGCTGCAGTACATCGACATGCCGATGGCCGAGGCGCACCGCTGGCGCGAGGTGTTCAACGCCGACATCGCGCGCAACTTCGCCGAGCGGTCGATGAACATCCTCTACCCGCAGGTCAACTGGGGCGGCGCGGCCGATCCGTACGTCGGTTCCGAGTTTCCGCTGATGCATTGGCTGGTCGCGGTCGGCTACCGCGTCTTCGGCGAAGATGCGATCGTCGGTCGGCTGGTGAGCGTCGCCTTTTCGCTGGCGACGATCTGGGCGGTGTTCGCGCTCGGAGCCCGGCTGTTTGGCGTAGCCGCCGGCCGCGGCGCGGCCTTCCTGATGGCGATCTCGCCGAGCGCGGTGTTCTTCGGCCGGTTCTTCATCTCCGACACGCCGATGCTCTTCTTCTCGGTGGCGGCGCTGCTGGCGTGGGTCGTGTACTTCGAGACGCGCCGGACGACGGCCGCCGTCGCCGGCAGCCTCGCGACGGCGCTGGCGTGCCTGGTCAAGCTGCCGGCGGTGATCATGCTCGCGCCGATCGCCTGGGCGGCATGGGAAGCGAGCCGCTGGGCGGCGCTGCGCGATCGCCGGCTCCTTGCCGGCATCGCCGGCGCGCTCGCCGCCACGGCGCTCTGGTACTGGCACGCCGACGTGCTGTTCCACCGAACCGGGCTGGGGGTGGCGATCTGGCATCAGGCGGGCTCGTATCCGGCGTCGATTGCCGTCGCCGCCGGTCCGTGGGCCGGCGTCTACAACGTCGCCAACTTCGCGATGCTGCGGCAGCCTGATTTCTACACGCAGATGATCGACCGCATCTGGGCGCTGCATCTCACGCCCGGCGGCTTCATCCTCGCGCTGGTCGGCCTGGTGGCGATGTGGCGGCGGCCGCGGCGCCAGATCATCGATGTGTGGATGGCGGTCGTCGTCTTCTACATGCTGATGACCGCGGAAGGCAACCGCAACCACGAGTACTACCAGCTGCCGCTCGTCCCGCCGGCGACGCTGTTCTTCGGCCTTGCCGCGGCCCCGGCCTTCGATGGCGGGTGGCTGCGCGCGAACGGCGGCCGGCTCGCCGGTCCGATGGCGAGCGCCGCGGCGCTCCTCTTCACGGCGTGGCTGTCGTTCAACCACAGCGGCGTGGTCAGGACGCTGTATCGCCCCGACAACCTCGATCTCGCGCCGATTCAGGCGGGGGCCGCGCTGCAGCAGATCGTCAGCCCCGACTCGCTCGTCGTCACCGTCGAATACGAGCTGCACGGCAACAACTCGCCGATTCTCCTCTACTGGATGCGACGGCGCGGCTGGACGTTCGACCTCGCCTCGATCTCGCCGCACGTCATCGATCTCCTGCACAAACGGTTCGGCGCCACCTATTTCGTCACCTCGATCTGGCCGCGCCTGGCGGAGACGCACCCCGACGTCGCCGAGTACCTGCGCGCGCGCCGCCAGGTGACGGTCCCGAACGCCCCGGCCAACCTCATGCTGTTCGATCTCACGTCGGACTCGGACGGCGCGCAGGCGAGGCGGTGACGCAGTCGAGCGCGGTCGCCGGCGGCACACGCGAGGCGGCGTTGCCAGCGCCGGGCCGCGCGGCTGCGGTGTCCAGGACCGAAGTCTGGCTCGCGGCCGGCACTGCCATCGCCATCATCGTGGTGCGATCGATCGTGCCGATGGCCTACGAGCGATTCGACTTCAACTCGGATCAGGCGATTGTCGGCCTGATGGCCAAGCATCTCAGCGAGCTGCGGACCTTCCCGCTGTTCTATTACGGCCAGAACTACATGCTGGGCGTCGAGTCGTGGATTGCGGCCCCGTTCGTCCTCGCCGGCGGCACGACGATCGCGATGATGCGGCTGCCGCTGGTCATCATCGGCGCGGCCGCAGCGCTCATCTGCCAGTTCACGTTCGTGCGACAGGGCATGCGGCCCGGCTACGCGCTGGCGGCAACGCTGCCGATCGTGGCGACGACGCCGATCGTGTCGGCGACGCTGCTGGAGTTGGGCGCCAGCGTGGAGCCGTTTCTCTACGTGATGCTGCTGTGGTGGCTGCGCCGCCGCCCGTATCTCTTCGGCGCGCTGTTGTGCATCGCCATCCTGCACCGGGAATTTGCGATGTTTGCCGCCACCTCGATCGCGATCGTGCAGTGGCGCGATCGCACGTGGTCGTGGCCGGCAGCCGCCAGGGCGGCGGCGGCATTTACGGCGGTGTGGGTGGTGGTGGATCTGCTCAAGCGGACGGTGAACATGTACGGCCCGGCCGGCGGCGTCCACGAGAGCGCGTCGCTGACGCTTCAGGCGAAGCAGATCGCGATGTGGCTGTCGATCGAGGTGCGGCCCTACCTCGCCCGTCTCGCCAGCGTCGTCACCAACGGGCTGCCGGATCTGGTCGGCGGCCGCAGCCACCTGATTCGCACATACGGTCCAATCAGCACGATCGCCGCAGGATCCACGGTCGCCGGCTGGGCGCTCGCTGCCGCGCTGGTATGTGCTCTCGTGCGACTCGCGCCGCGCGCCATCAGCGGCGAAGGGCTCGCTCGTGACGACCGCACATCCTTCCCGCTCTACCTGGCGCTCATCGGCATGCAGACGCTGCTGGTCTATGGCTTGAACAGCGGCATCGTCGCCCAGGCGCCGACGATCATCCGGTTCGTGCTGCTCGCGCTGCTGATTCCGATCGCCCTCTTCGGCGTCTACTTTCACCACGAGCCGAACGCGCGGTATCGGCAGACCGTTGCGGCGCTGATATCGGTGTGGGCGCTGCTGACCGTCGCCGACAACGCGCGGCTGCTGCGCGAGTATCTGGTGTCGCCGCCGGAGAACAACTACCGCGCGATCACCGACTACCTGGTCGAGCACCGCATCAAGTACGCGCGGGCGATCTACTGGGACTGCTACGTGATCTCGTTTCTGTCGGGCGAGCGCGTGATCGTCGCGTCCACCGACAAGGTGCGCGTCGGCGCCTACCAGGCGCGTGTGGAGGCGAACGCCGCCAACGCCGTGCGGCTGCGGCGTCAGCCGTGCAGCTCCGGCCGCGCGGTCTCGAGCTGGTGCCTCGAAGATCCGCTGGGACGTTAGGAGGCGGCTAAATCAGGTTTCGCAGGAAGGACCAGACGTAGGCGAACCAGAGCTTCCAGACCACCACTTTCGAAGTCCCCCATCGCCGCTCGTACTCGTGGCTGGCGATCTCGCCGACGCGGTAGCCCTGCTTCAGAGCCTTCATCAGCATTTCCTGCTCGATCGTCGTCAGGTTCGAGGTCAGCCCGAGCTGCAGCCCGACGTCGCGGCGGATGGCGCGGAAGCCGTTCTGGCTGTCGGTCAGCCGCACGTTCCAGCGGTAGTTGATCGCCAGCATGATGATCTGCGAGCCGACGTAGCGGATGAACTGCTCGAGCGTTCCGTGCAGCTCATCGCTGCCGCCTTTGCCGCGCGACCCGATCACCAGGTCCGATTGACCGCCGCGAATCGGCGCGACCAGCTTCGGGATGTCCGCCGGATCGTGCGAGCCGTCGGCGTCGATGAAGACGACGATGTCGCCGCCGGATTCGCTCAGGGCGAGGCGCAACGCGTCGCCCTTGCCGAGGCCGCGATCGCGGATCACACGGGCGCCGTGCGCCTCGGCAATGTCGCGGGTGCGGTCGCGCGAATGGCCGTCGACGACCAGCACCTCATCGGCGTACGGCTTGACCGCATCGACGATCTCGCCAATCAGCCCTTCTTCGTCCTTCGTGGGGATGACAACGGTGACGCGCGAATCGGGCACAGGGTGGGGCGGCAGTATAGCGACGGCTTCGGCGGAGGGTCAACAGACGCGGCGGATCACGACGCGGCCGCGCCTGAGGTGCGCCGGCGCCGGCGCCGCTTCGCCTGCAGCACGATCACCGTCCGCTCTTCGATCGCGGTCGCCTTCGACAGGCGCGCGTCGCGCAGGATACCGGCGATCGCCTCTAGCGTCTGCCGTTCGCGCGCGCCGACGTCGCCGCGGTCGATCGCGTCGCGGATGTCGAGCTCGAGCTTCGGGATCGCGTTCCTGGTCTCGAGCGAGATCAGCGCGCGGCCGCTGCCGATCGGGATCAGCTGGACGCCGGATATCTTCGCCAGGGCCCGCACCGGCGAGACGATGATCACGGCGCGAGGCCCGTAGGGCACGACTTCGGCGCTCCGCGGCGGCGGCGTCCGCCGCGGCTGCGGCGCCCGCTCGACCAGCTGCACGATGGCGCGGCCGAGATCGGCATCAATCGCCGTCAGCCGCTCGATCACGTCCTCCGGCAGCGTCAACGCGATCGCGCGCGATTGCCGCCCGTACTTCGGCGGCCGGCCCCGTCGCTGCCTCACCGTGTTCATCAATCGCCGCGCGCCGCTCTCGACCGCCTAGCGGTTGGCATAGGCAGGGCGCGGCTGCGCCGACACCCAGACATGACGCAGGATCATGCCGGGCACGCTCTGCGCGTCGGGCCCGCTCGAGCTCTCGGGCGACCCGAGGAACACGACATGCGGGTTCGGGTCGTAGACGCCGAGATACGGCGAGCCGCGCTGGTAGACCCGGGTGCCGTCGACGCCGCCTTCGTCGATCGTCAACAGGTAATTGCCGCCGCCCCAGGTCGCACGCCAGAAGTAGCTGAGCGAGGAATCGAACTTGACGAAGCGGCGCGCGGCGCCGATCGTCTCGATCTGGCCGCCGCTGGTGATGATCCGCCAGGCGATCGATCCCGGCTCGGTGTTGCCGCGCTTTTCAATCGTGAAGCGGCGGGAGTTCGTCGTCATGTTGTCGTAGCCGGAGCTCATCGACATGATCTTCGTCTTCAACCCCTTCGACTGGTGCTCGATGCCGGTAATCAGGATCGAGAACTCGCCGGCGGTCAGCGTCTGCGGCAGCTGGTAGCTGACCCAGCTGGTGTTGTCGTTGATGCGCAGGCCGACGTTGGGGATGAAGGTGACGTTGCCGTGGATCTGGCCGACCGTCCTCCCGTTGACGAGCGGATCGTAGAGCGCGTCGGCGCGGAGGAAGCCATCGTTGATCGGCGCGAGAAACGCGGCGCGCGCCGACCAGGGGCCGAAGGCGTCCCGGAACTCCGCGCGGGCGCGCCACTGGTAGGCGGCGCCGTCAATCAGCAGCGCCGGCGGGAGCGTTCGACTCGTCGTGCCCGACCCGCCGGCGACGACCGTGTTGTCGATCACCGTGCCCGCGGCGTTGACGACCTCGAAGCGGTACGACAACGGCGCGCTGGTCGCGAACGGCGTGGTGGAATTGCCGACCGTGAGCGTCACCTGCTGGAACGGCGGCACCTGCACGCCGTTGATCGGCGACTGCAGCGTCGGCGCGCTGGCCTTGAGCGTCGTGCCATCGGCCGCCGCGTCGCTCGTGCCGGGCGTCGCGGACGTTGGCGACACCGGCGCCGCCTGATGACGGCCACAGGCGATCGCCATCGACACGATCGCCGTGATCAGGAACGCCAGGATCATCGCTCGTCGCATGCCGGTGGTCTCCACAAGGATTGAGCCGCAGGTTGTGAAAAAGGGAGCGGCTATCATATGCGAGGCCGCGTTGATTTTCCGCGCGGAAAAATCGCGGCGCCGGCATTTATCGCAACTTTATTCGGGCGCTCGGCCGAGCCTCAGCCGGCAACCGCGGCGGCCTCGCTGTTCACGCTGGCCCGGCTCTGCTACAATCGCGAAAGTACTTTTTCGTCGCAGGCTTACAGGGATCCCGACTCGAAGTTCCATGCTGACCCGCCAAGCCGGTCTGGCCGGCTCGATTCTCGGCGCCAATCTGCGCTCCCCGGCGTTGCCCTACAAGGTGACGTTCGTGGCGACCTATCACTGCAACTTCCGCTGCGAGATGTGCAACATCTGGCAGAAGAAGAGCGTGAACGAGATGACGCCGGACGAGGTCGGGCTGTTCTTCGACCGCTGGTCGCAGTTCCGCTGGGTGCACCTCACGGGCGGCGAGCTCTTCATGCGCCGCGATCTCGACGATCTGGTGGCGGCGATACAGAAGAACTGCCGCTCGCTCTTCCTGCTGAACTTCCCCACCACCGGCTGGTTCGGCGACAAGACCGTGTCGCTGGTCGAGCGCACGCTCAAGCGCGGCGTCGGCCGCCTGATGGTCACCATCAGCATCGACGGCCCGAAGGCGCTCCACGAGGAGATGCGCGGCCTGCCGGGCAGCTTCGACAAGGGGCTCGAGACGTTCCGCCGACTGCGGGGGATCCGCAAGCCGAACTTCCAGACCGTCATCGGCATGACGCTGATGGCGAAGAACGCGTCGCGCGTCGACGAAACCCTCGCCGCCATCCGCGAGGTGATTCCCGACTTCAAGCGGTCGGAGCTCCACCTCAACGTCGGCCACGAGTCGGGCCACTATTTCGACAACGTCGGCTACCCCGTCGAGAAGCACCACACGCAGATCCTGCGCGCGATCGAGGAGCACCGGAAGGCGAACGGCTCCGCATTGCACCCGGTGAAGTTCCTCGAGGATCGGTATCAGGCGCTGGTCAGCCGGTATTACGAGACCGGCAAGTCGCCGCTGCCGTGCACGGCGCTGTCTTCTTCCTGCTTCGTCGACGCCTACTGGAACCTCTACCCCTGCTCGATCTGGAGCGAGAAGATCGGCAACCTGCGCGACAACGGCTTCGATCTCGGCGCGTTGTGGAACGACGCGCGACGCCTCGAGCTGCGCGAGGCGATCGTCGACGAGCGCTGCTCGCACTGCTGGACGCCGTGCGAGGCGTATCCGACGATCCTCGGCAACCTGGCGCGCGCGGCGATCACGCGCGGGCCCGCGGAGCTGCAGCCGGTTCCCGCCGAGACCCCCTGACCGAGACGCCCCCTTAACGATGGAAGCGGTTTCACGGCCTGCTGCGGCACCGGGGGCAACCAGCCGGTGGCGCCGCCAGGCCGTGCCGATCGCGCTGACCGCCATCCTCGCGTTCGCCGCCGCCCTCCGCTTCTACGGTCTCGGGTGGGGCGCGCCCTACTTCCACTTCCACATCGACGAGCATTTCGTCTTCGTCGGCGCCGAGCGGCTGCGCGTCAGCATGCGCGCCGCGGCGATGTCGGGCAAGTTCTTCATGTACGGCGCCCTGCCGATGCATCTGCTGAATGGCATCGTCTGGCTGTACGAGGCGGTCAAGGGTCCGCTGACGCTGGCGCAGTTCGACGATCAGGTCACCTACATGGTGATGGGGCGCGCGATCTCGGCGGCGCTGGGCACGGCGACGGTGCTGGTCGTCTATTTCATCGGCAAGCGCGTCTCCAACCCCGTCGGCGGCTTGCTGGCGGCGGCGCTGCTGGCAACGACCGTCGTCCACATCGCCGAGTCGCACAGCTTCCGCGTCGACCTGTCGATGATCTTCTTCGCCTCGCTGGCGTGGCTGTATTCGTTCCGCATCGCTGATTCCGCGCGCCTGCGCGAGTACCTGCTGGCCGGCGTGTGCGCCGGCGCGGCGATCGGCTCGAAGTACTCGGCCGCCTTCATCGTCGGCGTGATTGGCGTGGCACACCTCGTCGCGCCGGGACGTCCCCGCACGTGGACCGATCGCCGCGGCTGGCTGCAGTGGACGGCGCGCGGCATCAGTCCGCTCGTCGCCTGCTTCGCGACGTTCGCCGCCATCAACCCGATGGCGTTCCTGTACTTCCGCAGATTCAGGCAGGACATCCTCGAGCAGATCGTCAACCCGCTGACCGGCGGCTCCACGCCGCTCTGGGCCGCGCAGTTCACCGACGTGCAGCCGCAGCTCTACTGGTTCACGACCAACTTCTGGTGGGGTTTCGGGCCGGCCATGGAGATCTGGGGCCTGGCCGGGATCGCCTGGCTGATCTGGCGTCGCACGCCGGCGGCGATGATCGCCGCCGCGTTTCCGCTGCTGTACTTCGTGACGGCAGGCGGCACAACGGCGCCGATGGCGCGTTATGCGCTGCCGCTCGCGCCGGCGTTCGCCGTCGCGGCCGGCGGGTTCAGCGCCTTCCTGCTCGAGCGCCCGCGCTGGCGGCGGCCGGCTCTGGCGATTGCCGCGGTCGTTGCCGGCACCACGGCGCTCTATGCGCTGGCCTACATGAACATCTACCACTCGCGCGATGCGCGCCTTGCCGCGGCGGACTTTCTCGTCGCCAACGTGCCGCAGGGCTCGCGTGTTCTGGTGGAGCCGTCACACGGCATCCCGCCGCTCGGTTCGTACCTGCGCAACCCGAACTTCAGCGGCGACCACGTCATGTGGGGCGCGAACACCCACCGCGAGGACTACTACTCGTTCTACACACTCGACCCCTACGTCTACCTGTACAGCGGCCGCCCGACACCGGACGAGAAGCAGCAATACATCCGCTCGCGGCTCGAACTCGTCGACTTCATCGTCATGGACGATTTCTTCGTCCAGTTGTACCGGCACCTGCCACGAGAGCAGCACGGCGTCGTCAAGCAGTATTACGACGACCTCTTCGCCGGCCGCCTCGGTTTCGACTTGATCAAGACCTTCAAGGTCTATCCGTCGCTGTTCGGCCTCACCATCAACGACGATGGCGCTGAACTGTCGTCACGGATGAACGATCACCCCCGCGTTTATATCTTCATGCGGCGCCGGCCGCGCTGACCGCACCCGCTCGCCGCTCACCGACCGGCTGCGCGGCAGGTTCGCCGTCGCGCACGCCGCCCGTTTATGCAAAGGGAAGGATCAATTTACAGCAATAAAAGGTGCGCGTTGCCATTTGTCCTTGAAGATATTGTCGTTCATCCCCTGCACGTCCTGAACGACGAGAATCATGGCAAAGGTGACCATCGTCAGGCCGCCGTTGCTCGTTCCGATTGTGGTCCGACTCCGGACCGCTGACGCCGCCGATCGGGCCGGCGTACCTCGCGGCGAGCCTGCGCCATGCCGGCCATACCGCGCGGATCGTGCCGCTGATCGCCACGGGGTCGTGAAGAAGTATTACGACGACCTGTTCGCCGGGCGGCTCGGATTCGACCTCATCAAAACCTTCAAGGTCTATCCCTCCCTTCTCGGCGTGACGATTGATGACGACCGGGCCGAGCTCTCGTCCCGCATGAACGACCACCCGCGCGTCTACATTTTCAAGCGGCATCACGCCTGATCGCCTCGCGGGCAAGAACGGCTGAGGTCGCCCTGCACAGGGGCGAAAATTTCTTCGCGCTACCTCTGGCGGCGACGCTCCAAACGGTCGAAACACTGTAGCGAGATTCTTTCACATGAAAAAACTGTCCCTGGTTCTGTGTGCTGTCGTTTTTGTGTCTGCATGTACGAAAAATAAGACCGCGCCTGCTGCGCCGTCGACGCCCGCCGCGCCGACGCTGACCGCGCCCGCGCTCGATGCGCCGGCCGACGATCTGCAGCTGAGCACGTTGCGCCCTGAGTTGACGGTCGTGAATGGCACTTCGAGCCTGCCGGCCGGCACGCGCACTTACGAATTTCAGATCGCCGACAACGAATCGTTTTCGCCGGTGGCCGCTTCCGGGACCGGAGTCGCGGAGAACGCCGGCGGCAAGACCACCTTCACGCCGACCGAGGATCTGCAGCCGACGACGCGCATGTATTGGCGCGTGCGGTTCACGCAGGGTTCGACCACCTCGGACTGGTCGAAGGTCGGACGCTTCAAGACCCGCCTGGTCGGCTACAGCAAGCCGGGCGAGCTCTACGATCCGCTCGTGCGCGGCGAGACCGTCGGCACGGCCGTCGGCAGCTACACCTTCGGCGAGAAGGGCATCCGGCTGAACGACGTCTACTCGTATGTCCTCTACCAGTTGCCGCAGACGCTGACCAACGGCGAGATCTCCATGGAAGTCGAGGGCCTGCGGCCGAACGGCCCGGGCGGCAAGCCGAAGATCTTCCAGATGCTCGATTCGGCGACCGCGATCCCGTCGTCGAGCAAGCACATGATCAACGCGCAGTACCGCGGCACGCCCGGCAATCCGGACAACAGCGTCGCGTTCAAGGCGGTGCTTGGCAGCCTGAGCAGCGCCGTGGTCGAACCTGACATCGCCAAGCGCGGGCAGTCGGTGCTGATGCTGGATCCCTCGCGCACCTACTTCTGGCAGGGCAAGTGGACGGAGCACTCGTTCCGCCTGGTCGTGCGCGACGGCAGCAGCGACGGCTCGGTGCTCTACGACTACACGATGACGACGACGGGCGGCGGCAACGGCTTCGCGCCGAACCCGCACTACGTGTTCCTCGGATCGAACTACGAGAAGTTCACGCCGCTGACTGGCAGCTTCCCGGGCATGACGGTGCGCAACGTGTGGATCAGCAGCAACCCGCGGCCGGCGTCGCTCGGGAGCGCGCTGCGCGATAAGTAACCGAGTGTATCTTTCGGCGAGTAAGCTCGGCAGTTAACGAGATAAACGCTTCACAACGCAGTAGTTGTTATGTATCATTGGCGCCACATCCCAGCTCTTTTTCCTGGTTTTT
>Ga0070691_10000611_pt1 | contig 13712 bp, 11 predicted proteins | sample KBSK1101metaG_FD_64673 | JGI IMG/M metagenome (GOLD analysis project Ga0070691, IMG submission 64673) | Corn, switchgrass and miscanthus rhizosphere microbial communities from Kellogg Biological Station, Michigan, USA - KBS K1-10-1 metaG | ecosystem: Host-associated > Plants > Roots >... | reverse complement strand
GAGGAAGAACATGCCGCCGAGCCAGAGCATCGCGGCGAGTACATGGATCGTAACACTGACGTAGTAGAGCGGCGACACGGCGCCCTCAGGGCACCCAGGTGGTGAACGCGGTCGCCGGTTCGCGGCTCTTGGCCGGCGGAGTATCCTGCGGCGTGCCGACGTTCACGATCGCCACGATGCGCTGCGCATCCGGCAACCCGACCGCCGCGCGCGCGGCAGGATCATTCATGATCGCGCCGGTCTTGATGTGCGTGCCGAGGCCAAGCGACACGGCGGTCAGCGACAAGTTCTGCACCGCCATCATCGCCGCCGCGTAATCCTCCTCGCGCTGCTCGGCGTTCTCCGTGTGCACGACCGCGACGGCGATCATCGCCGGGAGCGCGCGATGCTCGGCGGCGACGGTCTCGCGCAGGGCCGCGCCGGCGGCGGCGTCTTCCACCTTCTTCGCCTTGCGCGCGCCGAGCGCGAGGCCGTACGCGTGACGCGCGACAGGCCCGAGCACGTAGAACCTCCACGGCTGCGTGAGGCGATGGTTCGGCGCGAGCGCCGCCGCCGTGAGAAGGGTTTCGATCTGTTCCCTGGTCACGGCGCGATCGGTGAAGCGCTTGACCGAGCGGCGTTGTGCGATGGCGTCTGCAGTCTGCATGACGATCAACATAACGCTCACGAGCTGCGACCAGAAACCTCGTGCCGCGAACCACCCAAACATCCCGGCAAACCAGCCACCATCACCGCTTGCCGAGTCCCGACCGGTGGCCCAGCTTCACGGCATGTCCGTCGCATCGCCCCCGGCGCCGCCCCGGCTCTCGACCACGCTCGACGTCGAGACGCCCGAGCTGGTCCTCCTCTCCTATACGATCGCGGGCATCGGGTCGCGCGCGTACGCCGCGATGATCGACTATCTCCTCTGCGTGGTGGCGCAGATCGTCGTGCTCATCGCGATCACGTTCTTCTTCGCGAAGTCGGGCGGCGCGCCGGCACAGGCGATGTCGACGTCGCTGGCGCTCGCCGTCATGGTGCTGATCCAGTTCGTCATCTTGTGGGGCTACTACGTGGTGTTCGAGGCCCTCGACGACGGCCGCACGATCGGAAAACGCCTGCAGCGCCTGCGCGTGGTGCGCGACGGCGGCTACTCCATCACGTTCGGCGCATCCGCGGTGCGGAACCTGATGCGCATCATCGACATGCAGCCGGGACTTTTCTACGGCGTCGGGATGATCAGCGCGTTCGTCTCGAAGTCGGGCAAGCGGCTGGGCGACATGGCCGCGGGCACGATCGTCGTGAAGGAGGATCTTGTCCGCACGCCGGCGGCTGAGCCGGCCCCGGCGCCCGGCGCCGCCGCGGACCCCGCGCCGCTCCATGCCGTGCTCTCCGCCGATGAGTTCGAGCTGCTCGAGCGATTCTCGCAGCGCCAGCGCGACCTGGACTCCGGGCGCCGCGCTGATCTCGCCGCGCAGCTCGCCGAGCGCTTCGCGTTCGCCCTGGCGGAGTATTCCGGCTCCACGCCGGCAGGGCGACTCGCCAAGCTCTACACCGCGGAACGCGGCGCACGCGCCGCCGGCGCGGCGTCGAGCAAGGACACGGGCGCCGCACGCGAACGCCACGCCATCGTCGCGCGCGAAGGGTCCCGCTGGGCCGGGTTTGCGTCCACGCTGGCGGGCGTGCAGCGCTCGGGGTTGAAGGGACTCGACGAGAACCAGGTTCGCGAGTTCGTCGCGGAGTACCGCGACCTCTCGGCGGATCTCGCGCGGCTCAGGACTGCGGCTCGCGGCAACGAAGTGGACGAGGTGTTCTACCTCAACCGGCTCGTCGCGAGCGCGCACAACCTGCTGTACCGCCGCCGGCCGATTTCCCTGCGAGACGTCGCGCGCTTCATGTTCGGCGACGTGCCGCGGGAGATTCGCGCGTCCGCGCTGCCGATCCTCCTCGCCGCCGCGATGATGTTCGGGCCGGCGGCGATCGCGGGCGATGCCGTCCTGCGCGATCCCACCGTGGCGGCGACGCTCCTTCCGCCCGGCATGCTCGACCGCGCCGACAACGGCGTGCGGCGCGCGAAGTCCGGCGACGGGTACATCGAGGACCCGCAGCTGTTTCGGCCGGTGATGGCAACCTCGATCATCGCCAACAATGTGCAGGTCGCGATCGCGGCGTTCGCATCGGGCGTGACCGCCGGCGTGCTCACGGCTTACCTGCTCGTGTCGAACGGCGTCAGCTTCGGCGCCGTGTTCGGACTCTACGGCTCGAAGGGAATCGCGACGCTCCTGCTCGCGTTCGTCGCGCCGCACGGCGTCCTCGAGCTGACCGCCATCTGCATCGCGGGCGGGGCAGGCTTCCTGCTCGCGGCGGCGCTGCTCATCCCGGGAGACCGCACCCGGCGCCGCGCGCTCGTGGAAAACGGACGGCGCGCGATCAAGCTTGTCGCGGGCGCGGCGCTGCTGCTGCTGATTGCCGGTACGCTCGAAGGAATGGTGTCCCCGATTCCGTGGTGGCCGCTCGAGTGGAAACTCTCGGTGTCCGCGCTCACCGCGATCCTGCTCTACGCCTACATCCGCGGCGCAGGCGCGAAACCCGCTACAGCGCGCCCCGCGACTTGAGCTCGAGATAGCGGTTCACGACGCTCGCCGTCATCATGTGCGGCGACACGTCGACCACCGAGACGCCGGCGCGGCGCATGCCCCTCAGCGCGGCTTCCCTGGCGACGATGAGCTCCTCGGCCGCCGCGCTCTCATACAGCCGGTCGGGCCCGCCCGCCGCGCGCGGGAGCGCGGCGGCGAAAATCGCGTCGTTGCGCAGCGCCACGACGACGGCAAGGTGCCGGGCCGCGCTCCGCGATACGTGCGCGATGAGCGCCTGCGACGCGCGCGGGTCGATCACGTCCGTGATGAACACGATCAGCGCGCGCTTGCGCTGATGCGCCGCGAGGAAGCGGAACGCGGCCGCATAGTCCGGCTCGCGCGTCGTCGCGGTCAGCGGAATGAACGCGTCGCGAATCGCCTGGAGCGCGGCGCGTCCGGGGCGCGGCTGCACCCACGCCCGTACGACATCGTCGAACACGAGCGCGCCGACCCGGTCGCCCGCGCTCGCGGCGACGTCGGTGAGGATCAGCGCCGACGACAGCGCATGCTCGAAGCGCGGGCGATCCAGCGCGATCTGCGTCATGCTCCGGCCGGCATCCACGAGCGTGATGACGGTCTGCGAGCGCTCGACGGTGTACTCGCGCGTGATGAGCTGCGCCCGGCGCGCCGTGGCCTTCCAGTCTATGCGCCGCGGGTCGTCACCGCGTGCGTACTCGCGGAGGTTCGCGAAGCTGAGTCCCTCGCCGCGCCGCCGCAGTGCGCGCACTCCCGCCGTCTCGAGCCGGTGCTGCATCGCGAGCAGGCGAAACTTGCGTACGCCCGAGAGCGACGGCACCACGAGCAGCGCGTCGCCCGGCTCGAACAGGAATCGCGCCGCGACGAGTCCCAGCCGTGTGTGCGCGCGCACGCCGACAGGCCCCAGTTCCGCGCGTCCCCGCGAAACGCCGGTCGCGCCCATGGTGCACTCGCGCACGGTGAGCGGCGGCAGCGCCGTCGTGACAGTGCCGGCGCCGCCCGAGACGAGCGGTGAAAACCGGTCGCGAAGCTCCACCGTGCACGCGCGCGGCCAGCGCGACGCAACGCGGTACGTGCCCGGGACGGTATCGCCGAGCCCGACCGTCTCCGGCAGCTCGCGCGCGAGCGTGAGCGACTCGCGCGACGGGAGCAGCGCGGCGTCCAGGGCGGTGAGCGCCGCGACGAGCGCGAGCGCACCTTCCGCGATTGCCGTGCCGGCCCGTCCGGGGATCAGCCAGAGGAGCGATGCCGCGGCGAGCGAGAGCGCGAGCCGGCGCCGCGGCGCGAAGCGAATTCGCGGCCGCCTCGCCGCGGCGACCAAGTGCGCGCCGCCGCCCTGACTCACCGCGGCGCCTCGATGCGCAGCAGCATCGCGGCGAGCACGTCATCCACGGAGCGCCCCTCGACCTCGAGCTCCGGCGCGAGCGTCACGCGATGGCGCAGCGCCGAAGCCACGCGGTCCTTGACGTCGTCGGGCGTCGCGTACGCGCGCCCCTCGAGCACGGCCGCGGCGCGCGCCGCCCGCATGAGCGACACGGTCGCGCGCGGCGACGCTCCGAGCGACACGGCCGCTTCGTCGCGCGTGGCGCGCGTGATGGCCGCGATGTACTCGCGAACCTCGGGCGCCACGCGCACGCCGTCCACGAGCGAGCGCACGCCCGCCGCGCCGGCCGCATCGAGCACCGCCGGCACCGTCGCATCGGCGGCGCGTTCGGGATCGAATCCGGCTTCGTGATGCGCGAGCATCTCCAGCTCGGCCTCCTTCGACGGATACGCGACGACGGTCTTGAGCAGGAAGCGGTCGAGCTGCGCTTCGGGGAGGGGGTACGTGCCCTCGTGCTCGACCGGATTCTGCGTCGCGAACACGGTGAAGAGCGGGTCGAGCGGCCGCGACACGCCGTCCACCGTCACCTGCCGTTCCGCCATCGCCTCGAGCAGTGCGGACTGCGTCTTGGCCGGAGCGCGGTTGATCTCGTCGCCGAGCAGGACCTGCGTGAAGACGGGCCCCGGCTGGAACTCGAAGCCGCGTGACGCGTCGCGCTGCATGGATACGCCGGTCACGTCCGAGGGCATGAGATCCGGCGTGAACTGGATGCGCGTGAAGCGCAGGCCGAGCGCGCTGGAGAGCGCACGCACGAGCAGCGTCTTGGCCGTGCCGGGCACGCCCTCGATGAGCAGGTGACCGCGCGCGACGAACGCGACGAGCGCGTCGTCGATCGCCGCGTCCTGGCCGACGACGCGCGTGCCGACCGCAGTGCGCACCTTGCGGAGCAGTTCCGCGCCCTGTTCGATGGAAATCGTCATGTCATATCCGTGTGAGGGAAAGCTCCAGGTGTTCCAGCGCCGCGCCGACTGACGCAAACTCGCGCCGCGCGACTCCGTCGTGCAGTGCCCGCCTGATGAGCGCGACGTCGCCCGCGATGCGCGGGGCGTCGCGCGCGGCGCGATCGAGGAAGGCGTCGTCGGACACGTCGCTGTCGGCGCGCGCGGGGCCGCCCGCGACGCGGCGCCGCACCCCGCGCACCAGCCGCGCCGTCGCCGAGCGCGTGGCGCCCACCTGCGCGTAGGCGCGCCCAAGTGCGTCGACGTGCTCGAGGGGCGAGCGGCGCTCGATCCGCTCCGGATCGCGCGGCGGAATCAGCCGCGGCGCGGCGGCGAGCAGCAGGACGATCCCGGCGGCGAGCAGCCCCGCAAGCGTGCGCCCCGACGGCGTGCCGGCGAGATATGCGGCGATTGCGGACATCGTCCCGCTCTGCTGGCCGTATCCCTGATGGAATTCATCGAACACGAGCCGCCCGCGCCTGCCGTTCTCACCGAGATACGCGAGCATCTGCATCGCGGCGACGTCGAGGCCGTAGGGGCAATTGCGGATGGCGTCGTTCCTCAGGAGATCCGGATCCGCACCGACGACAATCCGTCCGCGGCCGTAGGAAAATCCGTACGCCGCGTGGTACGACCTTCCGGCGCCCCGGCCCGCCGGTGCGTCGAGCGCAACGAACGGGACTGCCGACCCGGGCACCGGCCCGCGGAACTCCATCGTGTACAGCGCGACCTGATCGCCCGGCCAGATGGTCGTCATCAAGCGGCTGTTGATCAGTCCCCGCTTCTCGGGCGGACACCCTTCCGATTCCGCCGTCTGGTGCCTCTCGCGGGTAAGCCCGTTGCCGGCGCGCACGTGGAGGGAATCGGCGAGCCCCGCCACGCCGTCGCCGAGCATCACCAACAGCGCACCACCGGCGCGGACGTGATCGAGAAGCGCGTGCACCTCGGGCCCGCGCAGCGGAACCACCGGATCGAGCACGGCGGTGACTGTGCCGGGCTCAGCGGGAAGGTCCGCCGTTTTCCGCTGCTCGACGCGCCAGCCGAATCGCCGGGCGGTCTCGTAGAACATGCGGGCGCCGAGCGGCTGCGTGGAGTACGTGGACAGGCGCGGGTCCCCCGACCGCCCAACGGTTCGCTGCGCCACGTTCACGGCCATGATGATCACGAGCAGGCCGACGGCCGGCAGCGCGACCCTCGGGCGCAGGTACCATCGCTGCCCGCCGGCGGGCGCGTTCGGCGCGGTCATGACGCGGCCCCGCGCGAGAGCATGGGTGTCGCGTCGCGCAGGAGCTCGGCGTAGTCGCCCGCGGTGCATGAGCCGCTGCCGAAAATCACGGCGTCGTAGCGCCTGCGGAACTGCTGGAACGCGGTGCGCGCGGGAGACCCTTTGCGCGCGAGCTCGCGCGCGTAGTCGCCGGCGGTCTTCGACGAATGCAGGCGCACTTCTCCTCGGCGCGCAAACCCGGCGAGCAGCGCGGCGAGCAGTGCGTGCGCGGCATCCGTGAACGCTCCGGCCGCGGCGAGGCGCTCGGCCTCGCTCCACGCGTCGGCCGCTCGCGTGCCGGCTGCACCCGTGGCGGCGGGCGCGTCACTGTTGCGCGCCGCGATCGCGGAGATGATGAAATGGATGATGATCCCTGCGACAATCAGCGCCACGACGACTTCCGTCACGTGGCGGCCCGCCGCGGAGCCGCGGAAAAACGCGGCGATCTTCTGCAGGAGCCGGGCGACGGCGTTCCAGAAGTCACTCCAAGCGCTGTCGCCGACGGACCGGTCGTACGCCGCCTCGCGCGCGATCGCGGCGATGGTGTCGTGGACGGCGGTCGCCGCCGGGCCCTGCTGCAGCGCCACGGGCGTCAGGACGCTGCGCCGGCGATCCCCGGCTGTCCGGTCGGCCCGCTGCCGAGCGACGCCGCCATCCGCTCGATGTCGAATCCCTCCGAGCGTATGCGGCAATCGTAGTAGAGCAGCATCGTGGCAAGCCCGAAGATGGGATAGGCGACGATCTGGTAGGCCGAGCCGAGCACAATGCCGAGCGCCTGGCTCTTGACGGTCGTCGTGACGACGAGGATGCAGCCCGAGAGGAGGATATAAATGATCCAGACGAGCAGGAGCGTATTGAGGACGTGGCGCTTGCGCCCGCTCGAGAGCGCGCTGGAGCGTGCAAATGCTTCTACGGCGCTCGCGTCCTCGAGCACGATCGCCGCATTGACGGCGAAGAACCGCGCGAGCACGTAGAACCCGCCGATGAAGAACGCAAAGAATCCGAGGAAATACAGGATGCCCTTGAGGAACTCGGCCCACATGATCGTGCCGACTTTCGGGATGACGCTGCGCAGGGTCGCCTCGACGTCGGCCGGCTCGCCGAGGTAGACGGCTGCGCCGTACTTCATGACGGCGGCGCTGCCCATCGTGAAGGTGAACGCCGCCACGCACAGGGACGCGAGTGCGAGCAGCACCGTGTCGAGGCCGAACTTGGCCCCCGGCTGGACGAGGATCTGCGTGATGACCTGCGGCGTGATGGCGAAGGCCGTGAAGAGGATGTACCTGCCCGCGTCGCGCCGGTACAGCTCGATGGAGGCGTCGACGATTTCCGAGACGGAACGCGCGCGCAGGCGAACTTCGGGCATGGGAGTGGGCGGAGAGTGGGCGGACGCGGATAAAATCTACCTCACCCCGGTGTAAGACGCGCGCCCACACGATCCGTCCGGCGGCTTCGCGGCGGGGTACAATGCGGGATGCGCCTTTCCCTGCGCTTTATCGTCCCGCTGGTGCTCGCGCTGGCCGCGATCGCGTACGCCGTGGTCCCGCTCGTCGACCGGCTGACCCTGCGCTGGTTCGAGCGCGACCTGGACAGCCGTTCGGGGCTCATCGCGAACACGGTGGAGGTGCCGCTCCGCGACCTCGTGCGCGAGGGCAGCCACGCGCAGCTCGTGCAGTTCTTCAACGGCATCACGCGCGACGAGCGCCTGTACGCCATCGGCTATTGCGAGTCGAAGTCGAGCAAGCCCATCGCGACGGTGACGATGCCGCGCGAGATAGAGTGCGCCGGCCTCGACACGTTCGCGGTGCACCACGAACTCCAGGTGGACCGCACGCGCGGGCAGCTCTACGTGTCAGTCGTGCCCGTGACCGGCCTCGCGGGGCCCTCCGGCGACCTCGTGCTCGTGCACGACATGAGCTTCATGGCCCAGCGGAGCGAGGAGACGCGCAAGTACCTCTTCTATTTCTTCGTCGCCCTCGGGATAACCGTATCGCTCATCACGGTCGTCATCGCGCAGATCAGCTGGCGGGGCTGGGTCGCCGGTTTTCACGCGCTCCTTCAGGGCGAGGGGCTCTGGCGGCCGTCCGACATGACGGAACGTCCCGAGCTGCGCCCGATCGCGCGCGACCTGCGGACGCTGATCAGGGAGATCGAGTCGGAGAACCGCGCGCGCGACCACGACCGCGTCAACTGGAATCCCGAGGAACTGCGGAACGTCCTGCACGCCGAGCTCCGCGGTCAGGAGGTGATCGTCGTGTCGAACCGCGAGCCGTACATCCACGAGCGCACCGACGAAGGCATCATCGTGCGCCGGCCGGCGAGCGGGCTCGTGACGGCGATGGAGCCCATCATGCGCGCGTGCTCCGGCACGTGGATCGCACACGGCGGCGGATCGGCGGATCGCGACGTCGTGGACAAGCACGACCGCGTCGGCGTGCCGCGCGAACACCCCGCGTACCAGCTGCGCCGCGTGTGGCTCACGGAGGAGGAGGAAGCGGGCTACTACTTCGGCTTCGCAAACGAGGGGCTCTGGCCGCTCTGCCACATCGCGCACGTCCGCCCGATCTTCCGCACGTCGGACTGGGAGCAGTACGTGCGTGCGAACCGCAAGTTCGCCCAGGCGGTCGTCGACGAGTCGAAGTCGTCCGATCCCATCGTGCTCGTGCAGGATTATCACTTCGCGCTCCTGCCGCGCATGATCCGCGACGCGCTTCCCGCCGCGACGATCATCGCGTTCTGGCATATCCCATGGCCGAATCCCGAGGCGTTCGGGATCTGCCCCTGGCGCGAGGAACTCCTCGACGGACTGCTCGGCAGCAGCATCCTCGGATTCCACACGCAGTTCCACTGCAACAACTTCGTGGACACGGTGGACCGCGTGCTCGAGGCGCGCAGCGACCGTGAGATGTTCACGGTGAGCTACCGCGGACAGATGACCGAGGTGAAGCGGTACCCGATCTCCGTGGAATATCCGCCGCCGGCGCAGCTGGTTTCGCGTTCGGTGGACGAATGCCGGGCCGCCGTGCGCAGCCGCCACCATCTCCCGCCCGGCCAGCTGATCGGCATCGGCGTGGACCGCCTGGACTACACGAAGGGCATCGAGGAGCGGATGCGCGCCGTGGAACGGCTGTTCGAGATGCATCCGGAGTGGGTCGGCCGGTTCACGTTCATCCAGATCGCGGCGCCGACGCGCACGCGCATCGATGAATACCAGCGGTACGAGATGCAGGTGCGCGCGCTCGCGGCGCGCATCAACCAGCGCTTCGAGGGGCACGGCGGCCCCGCGCTCATCCTCGTCGTCGCGCACCACGAGCCGCAGCAGGTGTACGAGTACTATCGCGCCGCCGAGTTCTGCTTCGTGAGCAGCCTGCACGACGGCATGAACCTCGTCGCGAAGGAGTTCGTGTCGAGCCGCGACGACGAACGCGGCGTGCTCATCCTCAGCCAGTTCACCGGCGCGGCACGCGAGCTTCCCGAGGCCATCGTGGTGAACCCGTACGACACCGACCAGTGCGCCGAAGCGGTGCACATCGCGCTCACCATGCCCCAGGCCGAGCAACGCGAGCGCGTGCGGCTGATGCGCGGCCTCCTGCAGGACTTCAATGTCTACCGGTGGGCGGGGCGGATGCTGCTCGACGCCGCACGGATGCGGCGCCGCGACCGCCTCGTCGAGAAAACCGCGGTGGTCGGGGCCCTGCCGCGCTTTGCGTCGGGCGTGGCGCGCGCGTCGGCGCTGTGACGGCCCCGGCAAGCGGGATGGCGTACTTTCTCGACATCGACGGCACGCTGATCGACTTTGGCGATTCTCCGGCGCGCACACAGCTCGCCGCCAGGCACCGCAGGCTGCTCCAGCGCCTTCGCCGCCGGACGGGCGGCGCGGTCGCCATCGTGAGCGGCCGCTCGATCGCGGACATCGACCGGATCTTCCGGACGTCCGCTTGGCCGGCGGCCGGCCAGCACGGCGCGGAGCGGCGCGACGCGCGCGGACGCCACTCGCGGCTCTCGAAATTCAATCCGGGGCTGGCACGAGTCCGCGCGCATCTCGCCGCCGCCGTCTCGCGCCACCCCGGCCTGCTGCTCGAGGACAAGGGGTATTCGATTGCGCTGCATTATCGCCGTGCGCCGCGCCTCGCCGCGTACGCACACCGGCTCGTCCGCGCGCAGCTCCCGCTGCTCGGCGCGTCCTACTGCGTGCAGCGCGGCAAGCGCCTCGTCGAGCTGAACCCGGCCGGCAGGGATAAAGGCGCGGCCGTGCTCGCGTTCATGCGCGAAACACCGTTCCTTGGCCGCACGCCGGTGTTCGTCGGCGACGACCTCACGGACGAGTACGGCTTCGAGACCGTGAACGCGCTCGGCGGCGTGTCGGTGAAGGTCGGCCGCGGCGCGACGGCCGCGGTCATGCGCGTGCGCGACGTGCGCTCGGTGTGGGATTGGCTCGCGCGCGGCGGCGCGCTTCCCAGCGGGACCGCCACCCGGAGCGCCCGGAGATGACCGCGTCGCTCGAGCTCGCCATCGTCGGCAACGGCGCCGTCGGGTGCCTCATCAACGACAAGGGCGACGTGGTCTGGGGGTGCTTCCCGCGCTTCGACGGCGACCCGCTCTTCTGCTCGCTGCTGCGCGATCCGTCGCCGGATGCTGACTTCGGCTACCTCGCCGTGGATCTGCTCGACTGCGTGAAGTCCGAGCAGGAATACGTGCGCAACACGCCCGTGCTCCTCACGCGCCACTTCGACCGGTCGGGCGGCTGCATCGAGGTCACGGACTTCTCGCCGCGCTTCCGCCAGCACGGCCGGATGTTCTGCCCGATGATGCTCGTGCGCCGCGTGCGCCGCGTTTCCGGAAATCCGCGCGTGCGGATCCGCATGCGCCCCGCCACCGACTACGGCGCGGCACGCGCCGCCACCACGAGCGGATCGAACCATATCCGCTACATCGCGAGCGGTGTCGTGCTCCGCGTGACGACCGACGCATCCATCACCGCGACGCTCGAGGAGAGCGCGTTCTACCTCGAAGACGACATGACGCTGCTCCTCGGGCCCGACGAGACGGTGCAGGGAAGCGTCGGCGAGCTCGGCCGGCATTTTTTCGAGGAGACCGTCGGATACTGGACCGGGTGGGTCCGCCACCTCGGCATCCCATTCGAATGGCAGGACGCCGTGATTCGCGCCGCGATCACGCTCGAGCTGAACGTGTACGATGATACCGGCGCCGTGATTGCGGCATTGACGACGTCCATTCCCGAGGCGCCGGGCAGCGGGCGCAACTGGGATTACCGGTACTGCTGGCTGCGCGACGCGTACTTCGTGGTCACCGCGCTGAACCGGCTCGGGTCCACGCGCACGATGGAGCGCTACCTCGAATACATCCTCAACGTCATTGCCGGTGCGACGGGCGGGCGGATCCAGCCGGTCTACGGCATCGGGGGCAAGACCGATCTCGAGGAGGTGATCGTCGAGTCATTGCCGGGTTATCGCGGGATGGGACCGGTGCGCGTCGGGAACCAGGCGTACCAGCAGGTGCAGCACGACGTGTACGGCGCTGCTATCCTCGCCGCGACGCACGTGTTCTACGATCATCGCCTGACCCGTCGCGGCGACGAGACCCTCTTCAAGCGTCTCGAGACGCTCGGCGACCGCGCGGCGGAGCTGTTCGACCAGCCCGACGCCGGAATTTGGGAACTCCGGACTCGCCTTGGCGTGCATACGTTCTCGAGCGTCATGTGCTGGGCGGGCTGCGACCGGCTGGCGCGCATCGCGCAGCACCTCGGTCTCGCCCCGCGCGCCGCCTACTGGCGCGAGAAAGCCAGCCACATGCACGCCGTGATCTGCGCGCGAAGCTGGAATGCCGCCCTTGGCAGCTTCGTCGGCTGCATGGACGGCGACACGCTCGACGCGAGCCTGCTGCGCCTGCACGAGCTCGGGTTCCTCCGCGCCGACGATCCGCGGTTTCGCGGCACCGTGCGCGCGATCGAAAAGCACCTGCGGCGCGGCGACTTCATCTACCGGTACGTCGAGGCCGATGATTTCGGCGTTCCCGAGAACGCCTTCCTCGTGTGCACGCTCTGGTACTGCAACGCCCTCGCCGCGATTGGCGAGGCGGACAAGGCGCGCGGGCTGTTCGAGAAGGTCCTGGCCGGGCGCAACCGCCACGGCCTGCTGTCCGAGGACATCGATCCCCGCTCGCAGGAGCTGTGGGGAAATTTCGTCCAGACGTACAGCATGGTGGGGCTGATCGACTGCGCCATGCGGCTCTCCGTGCCATGGGAGCAGGCATTCCAGTCCGATCCCACAGCGCCTTGACCCCGCCGGGCGTAATCCTGAATATGCACAGGCGCCCCGCGACCACTCCGTAGGGCGCTGTTCCACCCGGACATCGGAGGCCAGCGTGCGCGGTCGGGTTTTCTCCACTTCTCTCATTGTTCTCGCCACCCTCGCGCCGATGGCGGCGCGCGCGCAAGCGCCCGCCACCACGCTCAGCGACGACGAGATTTCGCGGCTGGCGAAGGTCTCCGTCGCGATCGACGTCGCGCACGATTCCACGGACCTCCAGCTGGCCATGGTCGGCAACAAAAAGCCCGAGGTGCAGGAGGCGCTGAAGGCGAAGCTGCGCACGCAGGTCGCCGAGATCATCACGAAGAGCGGGATGACCGAGGCGCAGTACAAGCACGAGACGTTCCTCGTCAGCACCGACACCGGGCTGCGGAAGTCGTTCGACGGCCAGATCGTCAAGCTCACGGGCGCCCCGCTGCCCGGCGCGTACACGCCACCGGCCGCGGGACGCGGCGGGCGCGGGGGCACCGGCCCCACGACCCCGCCGATCAAGGTTCCGGCCGGCGCCGTTGGCATGCATATCGGGCACGTCGTGAACTCGTTCGGCGATACGCCGGAGAAGATGGGACTGCTTCCGGTCGCGTTCGCAGAGGCACGCACGGCGCAGCAGCACGCCTCACTGGGGATGAAGGCGGCGAATCTCGACGGCATGAAGCTGCACGCCGGCCACGTGCTGAACGCGATGGATCCGACGATCGTCGCGGCGGGCCCGGGCCTCGGCTACGGGATGAAGAAGGCGGCGCTCGGCGTCGCGACGCACATCGAACTCGCGGCCAAGGCCGAGGGCGCGTCGAAGAACGTGATCCTGCATGCCGGGCACATCGCGATGGCCTCGCGCAACGCGGCGGCAAGGGCCGACACGATCATCGCGCTCGCGAAGGAAGTGCAGATGGCGACGACGACGGACGCGGCGACCAAGCTGCTCAGCGAGATCGTCTCGCTGTGCGATCACGCGATCTCGGGGGTGGATGCCAAGAACGAGGGCCGGGTGAGCTGGGAGACGGGCGGCCTGCAGCAGGCCCAGGAGCACGTTGATCTCATGCTGGCAGCAGAGAAAATGCCTTACTGATAGCAGCGAGGCGGAGGTTGAGTCGGAGGGATGAGTTGGAGCAAAATTAGAGCGAGTTTGCGGGATGAGAGTGAGATAAAGTGAGAGAGGGAGTCGAGTGCGAGCACGCTCGCCACCGACTCCCTCTCCCACTTTAT
>Ga0070691_10000608_pt1 | contig 13734 bp, 12 predicted proteins | sample KBSK1101metaG_FD_64673 | JGI IMG/M metagenome (GOLD analysis project Ga0070691, IMG submission 64673) | Corn, switchgrass and miscanthus rhizosphere microbial communities from Kellogg Biological Station, Michigan, USA - KBS K1-10-1 metaG | ecosystem: Host-associated > Plants > Roots >... | reverse complement strand
GGGCAGGAGTTTGGTTTCAGTGGGCGCGTCCTGAGCGTGCTCGGCTGCGCTCTCTGCGGCGTAGGTCAGGCTCTGCTCCTGCAAATTCTCGATATTGATATCGAGCAAACTACCGATGCTCACGCCGTAATCGAGAATCTTACCCGGCCACTCGATATGCGTGTGAACCTTGAGCATCTTCTCATCGCCCGCGACCACCGTTGAGACGCCGCCCATGTCGATGATCGTCTGGCGAATAGTCTCCATATCCAGCTTTTCGCCGCGCAAAAGAAAGACGACTTCGTAGCCAAACTCTTCCTCGATCGTCACCACGCCCTTTTTCACGTCTGGCGCGACCTGTCCAGTTGTGGGGAACTGCATCGGCCCGTCGCCAGCCTTGCCGCGCACATAACGCAAAATACCTTCCAGCACCGTACAGAAACCCTGCCCGCCCGAATCAACCACGCCCGCCTGCTTGAGCGTGGGCAAGAGTTCGGGGGTGTGCGCGACCGAACGACGAGCCACCATGACCATCTCATGCAGCAGGGCTACCAGATCGTCGCCGCGTTCCGCGCTGACTTGCGCGGCTTCGGCGGTTTCACGCACGACGGTCAAAATTGTTCCTTCAACCGGCTTGATGACAGCGCGATAGGCCAGGCGTTGCGCCTCCTGCATCGCTCCCGCCAGGTCAGGCGCGGTAAAAGTCGCCTTCTTGTCCAGGCCGAGCGCCAGGCCGCGCAAGATCTGCGAGAGGATCACGCCGGAGTTGCCACGCGCACCTAAGAGCGCGCCATGAGCCAGTTTGGCCGCGATCACACCCGCCGACGTATCAGCGTTATTCTCGATGCCCTTGACCGCTGCCTGCATGGTCTTCGACATATTCGAGCCGGTATCACCGTCGGGAACCGGGAAAACGTTCAGCGCGTTGATGCGCTCGCGGTTTTCTTCCAGACAGACAGCTCCGGCCAGCAACGCTTTTTTGAGATCCTGCCCATCGAAGACGCTGATGCGTCGAGGAAGAGAACGAGTTGTTCGTAATGGGGGGCGTGATGTTTGATCCTGCATAATGGCTCCCGCGCATGTTCTCGACCGTCATTGGATCGAGACATGCCTGTGTTTTCCGTTTTTATTGTTTGTTGCTTCTCTGTTCAGTCACATCGCCCAGTCCCTGGACGTTGACATTGACCTGAGCAACCGGCGTTCCCAGCATCTTCTCGACCGAAAATTTCACACTGCTCATAATATTATGGGCAATCTCGGTGATGCGTAAGCCGTACTCAAGAGCAACATAGACATCAATGATGATCTGCTCATCGACCACGCGCACCCGTACGCCCTGGTTACACTGTTCTGGGGAGAGCAGCACGGCGCGGCCATTATGCAAACGTGGGGCGGTGATGCCTACCACGCCATAACATTCGCAAATCGCGCGCACCGCGATGCTATGAATCGCGTTTGGCAGGACCTCGATGCGGCCCAACGGACGTACGCCCTCTTGAGGTTGGATGGCTGGTATTTTTGCCATATGTCGTCGTCGTCTCTTTCGCTCTTGCCAAAATTGGCCAGGGCATGATATACTCGCATGGTGTGCTCGCTCAGGTTTCCCTATGAACGTAGGAGTTGCCAGGCGAAGACTTTTCTTCTGAGATGATAACTATCCAAAGATAGATAACAGATTGGAAAGAACATATCATAGGTTCCCTGGATAGTCAAGGAAAAGGGGACTACAGATCAGGTTGAACGGAGGAACAAGCATATGTCAGGTCGTTGTGAAGTGTGCGAGCGCAAGCCGATGTATGGAAACAATGTGAGCTTCTCACAGCGCCGCACCCGCCGCCGCTTTGTGCTGAATGTGCAGCGCCGTCGCGTGGAAATCAATGGGGCCATGAAAACAGTGAATATTTGCACTCGCTGTCTGCGCACGTTGAGCAAATTGCCGAAAGAGCGCTAAATGGTTTTGTTCGCAAACGAGAGTTGAGCCAGAAAATCCTGGAAAGACCGGATTTTCTGGCTCTATTCTTTTTTCCCCAGATACGGGAAGATGCACGCAAAAACGGCTGGATCGCTCGGCGGATATCTTCTCCCCATCACCAATGCTGCTTTTGTGCGATGTTCCCACATCTCCCCAAGCGGGAAGAAGCGCGCACGAGCGCCTTGACAGATAGGCGAAAGGCCCCGATAAATCGGACAGGACACGATAAATCGGTCCTCTATGGTAAAACAGGTTTATGACGATTTTCGAAGCGGGTACGCAACTGGCCACAGGCGGCAGCGATATCATCGCCACGCTCAGCGCGCACGCTGTTGCTGACGTTGTGTCCGTCGAGAATATCGCGGAAAGCGCGAATGGCCTCGCCGCTCGGTGGTCGATAGGCCGCACTGGTAGCGTTGACCGGGATGCAGTTGACATGCGCGAACTGTTTGAGCGGCGCGAGTAGTGCACCCAGGAGATGCGCGTACTCGGACGTGTCGTTGACTCCGGCCAGCAGCACATACTCGAATGTAACCTGGCGGCGCGTGGCGGCGATATAGTCCTGGCACGCGGCCAGCAGCTCTTTGAGCGGATATTTGCGGTTGACCGGCATGGTTGTGCTGCGCAATTCGTCGGTCGGTGCGTGCAGCGAGATAGCGAGATTGACCTGCAACTGTTCCTGACTCAGTTTGCGAATGGCCGGAACCAGCCCAACGGTCGAGACGGTCATGTGGCGCGCACCCAGGCGGAAGCCATCGGGACTGTTGAGGATACGTAACGCCTGCAAGACGTTTGCATAATTATGCAGTGGCTCGCCCATGCCCATAAGCACGATGTTGGTGATATGGTCGATGGGCTTGCTGCCGGGCAGGCCACGCGCAGCCCAGGGTTCTGCGCGCAATTCACGGGCAAAGTGCAGCACCTGCGCGACAATCTCGCCCGCCTGTAAATGGCGATCGAAGCCCATCTGGCCGGTCGCGCAAAACGTACACCCATAGGCGCACCCCGCCTGCGACGAGACGCATACGGTCGCGCGCTCGCTACTCTCTCCCAGCGGTGGATAGAGCATCAGCACCGACTCGATCAGCTTGCCATCAGCCAGTTCCAAGAGAATCTTGCGCGTACGCTCATCCTTTGAACTCTGTTCGCTCCTCACCACCAGCGGCCCGATGCACGCCTCCTCGCTCAAACGCGCTCGCAAACTCTTCGGCAAATTGCTCATCTGGTCAAAATCGTTTACCAGATATTCGTAGAGCCAGCTATAAATCTGTTTCGCGCGAAATGCTGGCTCGCCGCGCTCCTGCAACCACGCTCGAAGCTGTGGCAGCGTCAAACCAAGTAGATCGGTTTTGCCGTTTGTAGTTGGTGTATGTAATTGTGTTGTTGGTAATGGCATGGACATGAGCGCATTATAACATGCGTGGGAAGCGTTGAAAAACGGGATCGCTAGCCGCCGTGAATGCTAATCTCTTTCGCCCGCGCATACTTCCAGACTTCCCCTGGATCGGTAATCCCTTTCGCCCTCGCCTCCTGCGTCCACGCGCTCATCTCGTACTTGTTCTGATAGAGCCGATTGCCACAAAAGATATTGCGGCGAGCGAACGGGGTTGGAGTAATGCGCATCAGTTCTTCATGGGACATACGAATCCAGACATCACTCCACCAGGGATTGGGTAAGAAGTGGCGTGGCTCACGAACCCATTCTGGACAGGGAACGTTATAGCGGTCACAGAGAAACTCGACGGATGCGGCGCAATATGCTCCCCAACGGCGTGTAAAATCCGTCTCATGAACCGGTTGCACGATAGGTTCTTTCACAAGATCAGGCCGAATATCTTTGGCGTAACCGTACCACGCGTTTCTGAAATTGCCCAGTGCAATATCAGGATCGATTTCGCCTTCGCAAATTTGCTTGTAGGCCCGTACCATCGTTTGAATGGTACCATATGTTGTTGGCATCGAAGCGCTCCTTTCCAGACTTCTGCACCTTATGGTTGTTCTTCAAAAAGCTCTTTGAACGATTTTGCAATTCCGTCAGCGTTAACTTTCTGAGTAAGCGGCGGAATATAGCGATCAAGTAATGCTTGAGCCTGCTCACGAGTTCTGATTTTCGTTTGTTTCAACAGAACCCGGCTATCCACGATATCTTTGCCACGACCGGCGATGATTTTCAGTGCCAGCACATACTCTTTCGCTGGTACATGAATATGCAGCGGCCCAAACTTCTTCCACACCCTGCCTTTTGGTAGCGTCACCTGACCATACATAAGCAGATGCGTCATGTAATTCAACCAATCAATCTCCAGATCGTTGTTGACCGCCACAGCCTGTACGCTCTCGTGCCAGAGGCTGATCGCCTGCTCAAGCGTCTGGTCGTTTCCATCTAACCAGAAGAAATCCACGTCGTCGGTGCTACGCGATGAATGCGCGAGCAGCAACATAAACGCGCCGCCAATCATCAGGATATGTAGCGGCTGTTCAATGCCGCGCGTCTGCAACTCCCCGCCCAGTTGCGCCAGATATTTTTCGATGTCTGCGGCTTGCATGCCAACCTCCCTGTACTACGTTTTCCTCTTTCCTAATCATAACACAAAAATGGGAGAAATACATCATCGATAATCCTTTGATTATTGATACGCTATAAAAACTCCAACATTATATCTTGATCTGGTAATTCTACCAATCTTCAGCTTTTTATGGAGAAACAATCGCGAAAAATCACAAAAGTGAACGTTATTATAGTGACGAAAGATGGCGTCACCCCGGCGCCCATCACGATCGACACGTAGGGAGCAATAATAGTGCAAGAACGCTCATTTGTCATTATCGGCAACGGGATCGCGGGCGCGACGGCGGCGGAAATGTTGCGGGCGGAGAATAGTGCGGACGCGATCACCATTGTCAGCGACGATCCCAACCCGGTTTTCTACAGGCCAGCCTTGAAAGATTACCTGGCTGGCAAAGTGCCCACTGAAAAGCTCTGGGTCCACCCGATTCATTTCTATGCCGCACGCCAGATCCGCTTTGTGACAGGCAGGGTGGTGCGCATTGATCCACAGGGACATACCATCCAGCTTCAGAACGGCCAGCACCTTCCTTATACTCGTCTTTTGCTGGCACATGGCGCGCGGGCAACTCCCCTGCGCTGTCCCGGCGCGACGCTGCAAGGTGTGACCACGTTGCGCACCATCGACGATTATCAGCGCGTCCTCGCAAACCTCAACCACGTGCGCCGCGCCGTCGTGGTAGGCAGCGGCACGCTCTCGCTGGAGTCAATCGAGACACTCCGCCATCGCAGCTATGCCGTCACGCACCTCTTGCGCAAGCGCACTCTCTGGTCAGAAGTGCTTGATCCCGTGGCGTCTGACCTGGTACTTCAGCAGGAGCAACGCGATGGCGTCGATGTGCGGATGGAGCAAGAAATCGCCGAAGTTGTCGGGCGCGATGGCGCTGTGACAGGCGTCGTGACGACTACCGGCGAGCATATTCCGTGCGAACTGGTCCTGGTGGGCATTGGGATTGATCCCGAAACCGAGCTGGTCAAAGCGGCTGGTGTCGCTTGCGGACGTGGCGTTAAAATCGACGCGGCCATGCGCACCAACGTAGCCGATATTTATGCAGCGGGCGATGTGGTGGAGACGAAAGATGAGATCACAGGCAGATCGAGAGTGATCGGGCAGTGGTATCCGGCGATTCAGCAGGCGCGAGCAGCCGCGTATAGTATGCTCGATGTGATGGATCGGCAGTATACCTTCCACTTTGGCAATTTTTATAACGCCTGTATGCTCTATGGCCTGGAATTCGCCTCGGTTGGCCTCTCCGTACGTCCCAAAGAAGGAACCGATTACGAAGAACTGCGCGCTGACCCACAGCCGCTGCACTATCAAAAAGTGATCCTCAAGCGCGGCGTACCCGTTGGGATGATCGCGCTAGGTGATCGGCGGAAAGTGCTGGCCTTTAAGCGCGCGGTCGATCATCAGGTCAATCTCAGCCAGGTAGCCTCGCGTCTCTTCGCACCCAACTTTGATCTCAGCGATTGGCTCACCAAACAGGGCGTGCCACCGGCCATGCTTAGCGTGAGCCGCGAAGAGGCGCGCACAATTCAACATATGACCGCGACCATTGAGGCGCAAGTCGCCCAAATTGCCACGCTGGCGGCAGGCATGCAGGAGGCAACACTTGTCCCCATCGCACCGCCTGAACTGAGCAAAACGTTCGGCCCGGTCTATCTCAGCCAGATGCAAGTGACCACGATTGGCCGTCAGGAAGGAGCGCGATTACGTCTGCAACACCCTCTGGTTTCGCGCCGTCACGCCGAAATCAGCTACATCAATCGTCAGTACGTGTTGCGCGATCTGGGCAGCAGCAACGGCACCATTTTGAATGGGCAGCGCTTGAAACCCGCGAGCCTGACCGTTCTCAAGCAGGATGATCGGCTCGAATTTGGCGACGCGACCTTTGCCTTCCGCACGCAAACAGTCGACATGGACTCTTCATTTTTATTCCAAAAAAGACCCGCTGCACTCGCCAATCTGGTTGCTCCTCCGTCATCTAACCCTGGCTTCGGCAAGGGATCAGCACAAGTCTGTCATCAATGTGGCACGGCCCTGGCGGAAGGGGCGCGTTTCTGCCCGGTTTGCGGGACCGCGCATAAATAGAGGGAAATGTTATGCAGAAATCTGCCGTCACTGCCTTTGGCTTGCTCCATCGCAGCGATATCCAGCCGCTCAGCGAAGAGGGCGTGCGCTTCGAGATCGATATGTGCATCGGATGCGATCGCTGTATGCGCGCCTGCCCCTTGCCGCTCTCATCTCAAGTGCATATTGCCGATCTCAATCTGGCCACCGTCACGGATGAAGTCGCGCCGCACGTGGCCAAATTTACGCAAGAGTGCGTCATGTGTGGCTCGTGCGTCCCCGTTTGCCCGGTAAATAATCACCGCGATCTGCTCATGCTTTCGCTGAAGCAACGCCTGGGCATTGCCTGGGATGGCAAGGTCGATTTTCAACAGGTGTTGCGCTATCTGCCGCCTGGTTGGAGTGTTCAGCAGGTAGTACAGCGTTTGCGCGAGCAGCCGATGTTTGGGAATCCACAACAGGTCAGTGATAACGACCTGGAAAACTTACTGGCTCGTTCAAAGATGCTCCCCGTCACGCCAGGCACCACGCTGCTTCAGGAAGGAACATACGGGCGAGAAATCTATTTCATCCTCGATGGACGTTTTGAAGTTTCCGCGCTCGGCCCGCACGGGGAATCGTTGCCCGTCGCCATTCTCAGGCGCGGCGAATTTATGGGCGAGCGCGGCCTGCTGACTGGCCAGCCAAGAAGCGCGAGCGTCAGCGCGTTGACGGACGCGATGGTGCTGGAAGTGCCAGAGCAGGTGATGCAGCGCATGATGGAGATTTTGCCGCCACTGCATCAATTCTTTGAGCAGATGAATAACGCGCGCGCCGTCGAAACCCTTCTCGGTCGCACTGAGCTTTTCCAGGGCATCAGCTCACCTGATATGCGCTGGCTAGCCGAGAAAATCGCGGTGAAAACCTATGATCGCGCCGAAGTGGTCTTGCAGGAAAACGACCAGGCGAAGCCCGCGCGCGAGGCGGTCCATATCGTGATGGAAGGCTTCGTCAAAGTCACACGTCAGAGGGGCAAGAGCGAGCAAATTATCGCATATCGGCAGTTCGGCGACTATTTTGTGGGCGGCCTCGATATGCTGGGGGATCGCAAAGCGGTAAAGGTCACGGCCATTAACCGCGTGCGTATAGCCGAGATCGACCAGTACACCATTAACACCGTCATGGCGCGCTACCCGGCCATCAAACAACGTTTTTGGGAACGCCTGCAAGAATATCGCGTTTCCTCGGAAGCCGCGCAAACCTTTATCACGACCCACGATATGCTGCGCACGTATCAACAGCAAACGCTGGCTGAAGCTGAGGCCAGAGCAGGCTTGCGCGCGCTGGTTGGAGACGGCGTGGTGGAAGGCACCGAAGTGCTGGTCATTGACCTGGATAAGTGCATTCACTGTGATAAGTGCGAAGATGCCTGCGAACGGCGTCACGGTCACTCGCGCATGAATCGTAAGGGCATGGTCATTGGGAATATCAGTATCGCTACGGCCTGCCGTCAATGCCAGGACCCGGTGTGTATGTTGTGTAGTCGCGCGGGAATTGCGCGTTTGCCCAGCGGCGAAGTCTATATCACGGAGAGCTGTATCGGCTGTGGCATCTGCGCCGAACGTTGCCCGTATGACAATATCTCCATCATCGAGCTGGCGGAAGAGGCACAACAGCGCTCGTCCTGGGAACAATTCAAAACCTTTTTGACACGCGGAACCGGCTCAGAGCGCGGACGGCGTATCTTGCCGATGGCTAACCAGGCGTTGGCCGCCGGGCCGCTTGAACTGACCGAAAAGCACGATCCGATTCATGAGATCCGCAAAAAGCTGGCGATCAAATGCGATCTTTGCGCGGGCTATAACAATCAAGCATGTGTACAGGCTTGCCCAACCGGCGCAGCTTTCCGCGTGCGTCCAACCGAATTTTTTGGCTCGACAGACGAGATTCTACAACAGATGCCTCAGTAGGAGAAGAAGAAATGGCAGTTTCAACCAAACCAGCCACGCAAAAAACAGGTCATGCCCGCATCTGGCACACCCCGACATCCAAAGCGGCTCTGGCCTGGCTGATCTTTGCGGCAGGCTATACGCTCATTTTCTATATCTTGTACGCCATCTTGCTCCACTCCACATCTCGCGTCTTTTTCGGCCCGTTCTACGATGTGATTTTCCGCTGCGGCGTCATGGCCTACATCATGATTTTAGGGGTTGCTGCCTATTCGTTGCGCACCCGCTTCTTTCATGGATTGCCCTGGAAAGCACAAAACTGGGTGTGGGCGCATGTCTGGGTGGGCATTGCCGCGATGCTGCTGGCGCTGCTCCACGCGGATTTTCGCTATGTCCTGCATTTTGACTGTTCCGGTCTGGACTGTGTCACCCACGCCAATTTCGGCATGCCCTCACTGTATGGCCTGATCTTCCTGAGCCTGGGCGGGATTGTTGGAAAACTCCTCGACCGCTGGCAAACCAGAGTCATTGCCGAAGACGCGGCCAGCAACGGAGTTGGTATCTCAAAAGCCATCGTGACGCGCCAGAAGGATCTGGAGTTGCGGATAGAGCGCTTTTGCGCGGGAAAATCGGCGGCATTCAAAGAGTATTGCGCGTCTCTGCTCCCACGCATAGGAACCATTTCCATCACCATGCCGGTCCTGCCTCCTCAGGAGCAGCACGATTTTCAGCTTGTGTCTGAGCTGCTTACTGAGCACGCCCGCCTGGCCGCTTCACTGGCGAAACAAACGCACGCCTATATGGTGTGTAAAATCTGGCGGCGCATCCATATGATCCTGGTCCCGCTCATCTTACTGGTAATCACCTATCACGCGGTAGCGGAGCTTATTGGCATTATGCAGCACCTCTAAAGAGCATCTGGACTGGCGATCTGTGGCCGCCAGAAGAGAAAAGAGAGAACATGGCTGAGCGGGCGCGTCCCGCTCAGCCATATTCTCTCTTTTCTCTGGGGTGGAGCTGGGAAAATATCGATGAAGAAGGAAATAGCCCTGGGATGGTGTCCCTCAACCTCGACGCTGCCAAAAAAATCTGATATAGTGAAGCAGTTATTGTTCCTCCTGATTTTGCAATGGAGCAAAGAAATCATGACAGCACAAGACACCGCAGCGGCCTCGCTGAAGCGTACTCCACTTTATGAGCAGCATCGCCAGCTTGGCGCGCGCCTGGTGGAGTTTGGTGGTTGGGAGATGCCCGTACAGTATAGCGGTATTTTAGAAGAACATCGCGCCGTACGCACGCACGCGGGCCTCTTCGATGTCAGCCATATGGGCGAGTTTCGCGTGCAAGGCACCGATGCACTGGCCTTTTTGCAGCATCTCGTCCCGAACGATGTCTCGCGCCTGGCTCTTAACCAGGCTCTTTATACGCAGCTCTGCCGCCCGGATGCGGGCGTGGTGGACGATCTACTGATTTACCACCTTGCAGAGAATAATTATATGCTCGTGGTCAACGCGGGCAATATCGACAAGGACTTTGCCTGGATCAAGCAGCAGAGCCAGGGCTACAAGCTCGATCTGACCGATCAATCGGCTGAAACCAGCCTGATCGCGCTCCAGGGGCCTGACGCGCTGGCAATTTTGCAGCCGCTGACCTCGGTCGATCTCCCAAGCATCGCGTATTATCATTGCGCGCCGGGCGTGGTCTGCCGCGCCAAATGCCTGATTTCACGCACCGGCTATACTGGTGAAGATGGTTTTGAGCTGTACTGCCCGGCTGACGCGATAGCTGATCTCTGGCAAGATTTGCTGGCCGCTGGCAAAGAGCATGGCCTGTTGCCCGCTGGTCTCGGCGCACGCGACACTTTGCGCCTGGAGGCCGCGTACTGTCTCTACGGTCACGAACTTGACGACGCGACCAATCCGCTCGAAGCCGGGCTGGGCTGGACCGTCAAACTGGCAAAGGGCGATTTTATCGGCCACGACGCGCTGGTTAAGATCAAAGCGGAGGGTCTGAAACGCAAGCTGGTCGGCATTGAGATGATCGAACGCGGCGTCTGTCGCGGTGGCTACGCGATCTACGACGGTGAACAGCAGATCGGCGTCCTGACCAGTGGCGCGCCAAGCCCCACGCTCAACAAAAACATCGGCATGGGCTACGTCGAGCGCGCGCAGGCCGTGGTAGGCAAGACCGTCCAGATCGACATTCGCGGGCGCAAAACCGCTGCACAAATTGTGGCTTTACCTTTCTATAAGCGTTCTAATTAAGGGAACTCAAAGTGTTGAGCGCGAAAGAGCAACGCTTCATTCACAAAAACTCTCTGTGGATGTAGCAGCGCCCCTCGCGCGCGCTGCAACCAGTTGATCCCTACAAAAATCTTCGGAATGCATCTGAGCATGATCCGAAAGGAGTGATAAAGCATGGCTGGCCTTACTCATCCTGCTGACCTGAAATACACAAAAAGCGACGAATGGGTGCGCGTGGAAGGTGACGAGGCAACAATCGGGATTACCGACTACGCCCAGGACCAACTCGGCGATATCGTCTATATTGAGCTGCCCTGGGACGCGCAAACGATTGGCCACGAGGAGAAATTCGGCGATATCGAATCGGTGAAGGCAACCTCAGAACTGATTTCGCCCTTGAGCGGCGAGGTCGTGAAGGCCAACGAGGCCTTGAAGGAGAACCCGGAACTCATCAACGACACCCCTTATACCGATGGCTGGATGGTTGTGGTGAAAATCACCAATCCTGCGGAACTGAATGCTCTGTTGAGCGCTGACGAATACGAGGCGTATCTCCAGGGCCGCTAACAATTTATTTTTGTCCCCAGGCGGATTGGTGGATGAACTGGCCGCGTTCGTCGCGCGAATGTGGCCAGTTCATCCACCAATCCATGTCCAAAATCGAACTTGTTTCTCTCGTTTTCTCACGGAGCTTTTTTTCATGACCTATATACCCAATACGCCGGAAGATCAGCGCCTCATGCTTGAGACACTGGGCCTTTCCGCAATGGAGTCGCTGCTGACTCCGGTACCCGAAGCTGTGCGCTTGCGTCGCCCGCTCGACCTGCCAGCGGCGCTCGCTGAACCGGATCTCAAACGTCTGATGGGCAAAATGGCGGCTCGCAACCAGACCCTGGATACGACGATCTCGTTCCTGGGCGCGGGCAGCTACGATCACGCGGTCCCCAGCGTGGTGCCGCATCTGCAACGCCGCTCAGAATTCGTCACTTCCTATACGCCCTATCAGCCAGAAGTTAGCCAGGGCATGTTGCAGGCGATCTATGAGTTTCAGACGATGGTCAGCCAGATTACCGGGCTGGACATCGCCAATGCCTCGCTCTACGATGGCGCGACCGCGTTGATCGAGGCTGTTCTGCTCGCGCTCGGACCCGGTGGACGCGGCGAAGTTGTTATATCGCAGGGCGTCGATCCACAATATCGGCGCGTCCTGCACACCTACGCTCACGCGCGCGGTTTCACAGTGATCGAAGTGCCAACCACGAACGGCGTGACCGATCTTGAGCAACTGAACGAAGCGGTCAAGGCCACAACAGCGGCAGTAGTGATCCAGCAGCCGAACTTCTTTGGTTGCGTCGAGGATGTACACGCCATCGAGCCAATTGCGCACAAAGGCAAAGCGGTTTTCGTCTCCACGATCACCGAACCGGCCTCACTCGGTCTGCTAGCCTCGCCCGGCGAATATGGCGCGGACCTCGCGGTTGGAGAGCTTATGAGCTTCGGCAACACCATGAGCTACGGTGGTCCAGCTCTCGGCTTCATGGCGGCGCGCAACAAATACATGCGTTTGCTCCCCGGTCGCCTGGTTGGCCAGACCATCGAAGAGGGCGAAGCGAAACGCACCGGCTACGTGCTGACCCTTCAGACGCGCGAACAGCATATTCGCCGCGAGCGTGCGACCTCTAACATCTGCACCAATCAATCTTTGCTGGCAGTCGGTGCGACGATCTACATGGCCGCGCTCGGCAAACAGGGCTTGCGCGAGTTGGGCGAACTCTGTCTGCAAAAGGCCCACTACGCCCAGCGTCAGATTACCGCCATCCCCGGCTTCAAAGCGGCATTCAGCGGCCCATTCTACGATGAATTTGTCATCGAGTCGCCGGCGCGTATCGGCAAGTTGCAGCAGAAATTCGAGCAGGCTGGCATCATCGGCGGCTACCCACTGGCACAGGAATATCCCGACATGCCCAACGCCATGCTTTTCTGTGTGACAGAGACGCGCACCAAAGAAGATATTGATTCGCTGGTCGAAGTGCTGAAGGAGGCCCAGGCATGAGCGAGAAACAGGCATCTGAAAATCCAGGCGTCAGCGAGAAGCTGATTTTTGAGAAAGGCGCGCCCGGACGCCGCGCCGCTACCATGACCGCGATGGATGTGCCCACCGAGTCGCTAGAGTGCATGATCCCGGCGGAACTCTTGCGCAAAGAGGCCGCGCCGTTGCCCGAAGTGAGCGAGATGGAGATTGTGCGCCACTACACACATCTTTCGCAGCGCAACTTCGGCGTGGATACCGGCTTCTATCCGCTCGGTTCCTGCACGATGAAGTATAACCCCAAGATCAACGAGGACATGGCTGTGCTGCCTGGTTTCGCGCACATCCATCCCTTGCAGCCCGAAAACACCGTCCAGGGCGCGATCCAGCTCTACTACGAACTGGAGCAGTACCTGGCTGAAATCTCCGGCATGGCCCGCGTAACCCTCCAGCCCTCCGCTGGCGCACACGGCGAACTGACCGGCCTGATGTTGATTAAGGCACATCACGAGAGCAAGGGGCAAGGCCATCGCAACCTTGTGCTGATCCCCGACAACGCGCACGGCACCAATCCCGCCAGCGCCACGCTCGCGAACTATAAAGCGGTCGAGGTCAAGAGCGATCCCACGACCGGCGGCATCGATCACGACCACCTGAAGAGCCTGCTCGACGCGCACGGCTCAGAAGTTGCGGCGATCATGATGACCAATCCGAACACGCTCGGCCTGTACGAGCAGGCCATGCCCAAGCTCACCGAGCTCGTGCACGCGCGCGGCGGCTACGTCTACGGCGACGGCGCCAACATGAACGCCGTGCTCGGTCGCGCGCGCCCGGGCGACGCAGGCGTCGACGTGATCCAGCTCAATCTCCACAAGACGTTCACGACGCCCCACGGCGGCGGCGGCCCGGGCTCGGGTCCGGTGGCGTTCAAGCGGGTGCTCTCGCC
>Ga0070691_10000595_pt1 | contig 13871 bp, 13 predicted proteins | sample KBSK1101metaG_FD_64673 | JGI IMG/M metagenome (GOLD analysis project Ga0070691, IMG submission 64673) | Corn, switchgrass and miscanthus rhizosphere microbial communities from Kellogg Biological Station, Michigan, USA - KBS K1-10-1 metaG | ecosystem: Host-associated > Plants > Roots >... | reverse complement strand
TGCGGAGCATGGGATTCGAACGAATGCGGGATTCATGCGATGGCGCCTCGGGGCCGGCAGAAGGCCGGCCTCGAGGCTGACCCTACTCCGACCGGCGAGGCTTGGCAACCCGTCCGGAGGGACCCGAAAGTTCCCTGAAATATATACGCGCAACAATGGTTTACGTTGTGCGCCAACGAACCTCTTGCGCGCCGGCAGCGAGCGTCCCGACAGCACCGGCCAACTGCGCTCCGAACCGCGGCCGCGAACTGTTTTTCCGCTTGCCGCGACGAAAATCGGCGGCCCTAACGCTACTTCTGCGTGCGAATCTCCACTTCCATGCCTTGTGACGCGGACGCCACCTTCCAAACCGTGACCTGCCCGGCCCCCGCGGCGGCGAGCGCCTGTTGCACCGCCATCGCGCGGCGACCCGCAAGCACCCGCTGGCTGCTGGACGCGCGCGGCACGACGATGATCTTCTGGCCGGCGTGCGTGCGCCCGAAATCGGCCACGCGCCGTTGCCCGGAGGCGGTCAGGTCGTCGGAACCGGATTGGAAGGACGCCGAAGACAACTGCAAACTGCCGCCGGCGTGACCACTCCCGCTCGCCGAGGCTCCGTTGTCGCTGCCGCCCTGCAGCGCCTTGGTCGCGGCCTCGGCCAGCCGGGCTTCCTTGCGCGCCAGTGTGGCCGCGCGCGCCTGCGCCGCGGCCAGCCGCCTCGCCTGTTCGGCTTCGGCCTGCGCCTGCTGGGCCTGCTGCGTCGCCTGCGCACCCTGCTGCTGCAACATCTGTGCCTGCTGCACGGCCGCTTCGTATTGCAGCCGCTGGCGCGCCAGTTCCGCGCGCGCGGCGGCGGCATCGGCCTGGCTGGCTTGCAACATGATCTGGTCGTGTTCCTGCCGAAGCTGATCGAGCTTGGCGCGATCGGCTTCGGTCTTCGCCGAGGCTTGCGCCAGCGCGACGCGCTGCTCGGCCATGAACAACGCGTGGTCGTGCCCGCTGCGACCGGCGTTCTGCAGATCGTTGATCGCGTTGCGCGCGAGGACCTGCTGGGCCAGCGCGTACTGCCCGAGCTCGGGATCGGCGCTCAGCTGTTCGAGCTGCGCCGACAGCCGCGCCACGTCGGGGTCTTTTGTTGCCGCGTGGACGGGCGAAACGGCGGCGACGCCGAATGCCAGCGCGCCGATCAGCGCGACGGTGGTGATCGCATGCCTCATGGGTACACCCCCGGCTCAGGTTGACCATCGGTGCTGGCGGGCGCAGGGGTACCGGCGGGTGCAGGTTCGCCGACGCTCGATCCCGGCGCGGGCTGCCCGAGCTGGATCGCGGGCAGGTCCACCGTCCCGTTGCCGCTGGACGATGCCGCGGCGGGCGGCGCCGTGACGGCCTGCTGGGCGGCGGCGGCCGCGGCTTGGCGGCGTTCCAAGTCAGCCTGCAGGCCGGCATTCACCTGGGTCTGCTGGTCGATCTGGCGATCGAGTTTCGCGGCCTCGGCGCGCGCCCGCGCGGTGGCGGCGGCGGCTTCGGCTTCGGCGGCTTTGTCGGCGGCCTTGCCGTTGTCGCCGTTGCTGCTGAACTGCTGCGCCGCGGCCAGCCGGCGCTCGGCCTCGCCCAGCGCGTCCGGCGCGGTGGTGGCCGCGCCGGCGCTGCGCGCCGCGCGGATCTCCATCTGCGCGTGATCCATCATCTGGATCGGTGGAGGCGCGGTGGCGCATCCGGCCAGCAGGGACGCCAGGATGGCCAATCCGGTCAAGCGGGGGCCATGGATTTTTCGCCGCGTGCGTGTCATAAACAACACTCCGGGATGCATCGACGCATTGTCGGCGTACCATTTCGGCTTTGCAACGCCGTCCGGGCGGTGCGGTTGGGGTTTTGTGACCGGGGATCAAAGATGGACATCGGATACTTCCTCAAGCTGATGATGGATCGTGGTGCGTCGGACATGTTCCTCAGCACCGGCACGCCCGTTCACATCAAGATCGAGGGACGGCTGGCGGCGCTCGGCACTTCGCCGCTGCCGTCGGGGATGGTGAAGAAGATCGCGTACTCGCTGATGGACGAGGGCTCGGTACCCAAGTTCGAGCGCGAACTCGAATACAACATGGCCCTCGCCGTGAAGGACGTCGGCCGGTTCCGCGTGAACGTCTTCAAGCAGCGTGGCGAAGTCGCGCTGGTGATCCGCGCGATCAAGAGCGACATTCCGTCGATCGAGGAACTGTTGCTGCCGCAGATCTACAAGAAGCTGATCATGGAACCGCGCGGCCTGATTCTGGTCGTGGGCGCGACGGGTTCCGGCAAATCCACCACCTTGGCATCGATGATCGACTTTCGAAACACCAACTCCGCCGGCCACATCCTCACCATTGAGGACCCGATCGAGTTCCTGCACAAACACAAGAAGTCCATCGTCAACCAGCGCGAGGTGGGGCTCGACACCCACAGCTATCACGAGGCGCTGAAAAACGCGATGCGCGAAGCGCCGGACGTGATCCTGATCGGCGAGATCCGCGACACCGACACCATGGACGCCGCGATCGGCTTCTCCGAAACCGGCCACATCTGCCTGGCGACCCTGCACTCCAACAACGCCGACCAGACCATCGAGCGCATCCTCAATTTCTTCCCCGAGGCCGCGCACCGCAACATTTTGATGAACCTCGCGCTGAACCTGAAGGCGATCATTTCGCAGCGCCTGGTGGTCGGCAAGGACGGCCGCCGCCGCCCCGCGGTCGAGGTGCTGATCAACACCCCGCACATCCGCGACCTGCTGCGCCGCGGCGAAGTGCATGAGATCAAGCTGGCAATGGAACGCAGCCTGGAAGAAGGCATGCAGACCTTCGACCAGTCGCTGTTCAAGCTGTACAAGGAAGGCACGATCGATCTCGAAGAGGCGCTGTCGAAAGCCGACTCTCGCGACGGCCTCGCGCTCAAGATCCGCCTCGCCGAAGGCGCCACTGGCACCGACCTGCCGCAGGATGATCCTTACGGATTGGGCGTATCGATGTAACGGCCGGGCGGCGTGGCCCGGGCCGGCTGACCCGGAATCCGCTGCGTCTACAGGGCAAGCTCGCCGTGGATGACCTCCACGACGTCGCCACCCACCCAAACCTGATCCTCATCCATCCGCAGATGGACGTGGCCGGCGCGCTGCAGTGCGGTGCCTTGGGCCGCGACGTAGGAAGCCGGCGCGAGCCCTTCGTGCATCAGCCACTGCGCCAGACCCGCATTGAGGCTTCCGGTCACGGGATCTTCGTAGCCGCCGCTGCCGACAAATGCGCGGACCTCGAACGCGGCGTCGTGCCCGGCATCGTGGGGACCCACAACCCCCAATTTGAGCGGCTTCAGCGCAGCCCAGTCGGGCTTGAGTGAAAGCACCTGCCGCGCCGAGCGAAGCATCACCGCGCACCAGTTGGGGCCGTTGTCGACCCATTGGTGATGGACGATGTCCGCCAACGGCACGCCGAGTGCGCTCGCGATTTTCGCCAGCACGTCGGATTCCAGCGGCCCCGTGCGACGCAACGGCGGCGCGGCGAACTCGAGCCGCGGGAAGTCGATGCGGATGCGCACGATGCCCACGCCGCACTGCTGCGATACGACACCGGAGATGCGCGGCTTTCCACCCGCAGTCAGCCAAGCATGGCAGGAACCGAGCGTCGGATGGCCGGCGAACGGGAGTTCGCCGACGGGTGTGAAGATGCGGACCCGGTAATCCGCGCCCGGATCGGTCGGAGGCAGCAGGAACGTGGTTTCCGAAAGATTGGTCCAGCGGGCGAACGCGGCCATCCGCGCGTCATCCAGGCCTTCGGCGGCATGCACCACCGCGAGCGGATTGCCGCCCAGCGGATCGGCCGAGAAGACATTCACTTGTGCAAATTGGAACTTGCTCATGGTCCACAACTCGCGGGTTGGGCCGACGCCGGCTTCATCGGCAGAAGCCCAACATTACGCACGCCAAAGCGCTCAAACATCGCGCGCAAGATCGGCAGCGACTTCTTTCGCAGCCGCGAGCGTCTGCGCGACGTCTTCGCGGGTGTGCGCGGTCGACACGAACAGGTTTTCGTAGGCACCGGGATGGAACAGCACGCCGCGCGCCAACATGCCGCGCCACCAGCGATCGAACAGCTTCTGGTCGGCATGGCGTTCGGCGTCGCGGTAGTTGTGGATCGGCTCGCGCGCGAACCACACCTGCATCAGCGGCCCCACGCCCACGACGGAAGCGGGCAAACCCGCCGCGCGCAACACCGCGTGCAGCCCCAGCCGCAGCTCGTCGGAAAGCGCATCGAGTTTCGCGAACAAGCCGGGCGTCGCCAATTCATCCAGTGCCGCGTTGGCCGCCGCGATCGCGATGCCATTGGCGGCGTAGGTGCCCGCCATGGAGACGGTGCCGTTGGCGACCAGCGCCATGATGTCGGCGCGACCGCCGCAAGCCGCGACGGGAAAACCGCCCCCCAGACCTTTCGCGAACACCGACAAATCCGGGGTCACGCCGAAGCGCGCCTGCGCGCCGCCGAGCCCCAGCCGGAAACCGGTGATCACTTCATCGAACAACAGCACGATGCCGTGACGCGCAGTGAGGTCGCGCATGGCTTCGAGGTAGCCGGGCTTCGGCAGGATGCAACCCGTGTTGCACATCACCGGTTCGGTGACGACGGCCGCGATCGAATCGCCTTCGCGCTGGATCGCGTCGGCCAGGGCGTCCGCGTCATTCCATGGCAGGATGATCAGGTTCTCTTCCACGCCGCGCGGCAAACCCGGACCCTGCGGCACCGGCACCGGACGATGATCGGGGCCGGCCCTGGCGATGTCCGGATGCTTGCTCCAGTACACCTGGTCCGAAAAACCGTGGTACATCCCCTCGAAGCGGATGAGCTTGGGCCGGCCGGTGAACGCGCGCGCGAGCCGCGTGGCATACAGCACCGCCTCGGTGCCGGTGTTGCAAAGGCGGACCTGTTCCACGCATGGCACTGCGGCGATGATCTTCTGCGCCAGCCGCGCCTCGTCCACGGTCGGCAACGCGAACACCGTGCCGCGCTGCTCGATGAAATCCACCACAGCCCGCGTGACCCGTGGCGGCCGATGTCCGAGCAGCATCGGTCCGAGGCCCAGCAGGTAGTCGATGTACGCATTGCCGTCGACGTCGGTCAGCCGCGAACCTTGCCCGCTTTCGACGAACAACGGATACGGCGTCCAGCCCGACCACGTGGCGCGCGCGGTACTGTTGACGCCGCCGGGAATGGGGCCGCAGGCGGTGTCGAACAGCTTCGCGCTTTGCGAGGTGTCGAGCCCGTGCGCCAGCGACACGATGTCGCCCGGGGGAGCCGTAGTAACTGTTGCGGAATCCATGGTTCGACCTGCGCTTTCTCAGAGGACGGGAGCGGGGGTCAGCGCGCGCTGCGGCGTATGCAGTTTGCCCGTCAGCAGCGACGGCAGCAGCGCGATCGCATCGGCGAAGCCGACGATGGGTGTGTGCGGAATCCCGGCATGGCGACAGTGTTCGACCAGACGATGTTTGGCGAACACGTAATCGGCTTCGCCTGCCGCGCAAAAGTCCGACGCGCCATCGCCGATCAGCAGCACGCGATGATGGCGATTGTGTTCGCGCACCGCGCTGGCGCATTTGCAATGGCCGCTGCCAACGCGGCACTGTGGATTCGAGAACGGCGTTTCCAGTTTCCAGTGCCGTGGCCCGATTTGCACCAGCCGGTTGGCAAGGACCGGCAGCCCGTCGAGTTGATGACGCGACAGGATCGCGCGGATCGCGTGATCGAGCCCGTCGCTCACGATCCGCAGCGTCGCGCCCGCGGCCAGCGCCGCGTCCACGAACTGTGGGAACGCCGCATCGATGCGCATCGTCGCAAGGTGTTGGTCGATTTCTTCTCGCGAAGCTTCCAGCAGCGCGACCTGACCGGCCATGCACTCGGCCGAACCGATCTTGCCGGCACGCCAGTCGCGCTCCAGCACCTGCCATTCGGGCGGCGCGAAGCGGTCGAGCAGCGAGTCCGTGACGTCCTCGACCGCGATGGTGCCGTCGAAGTCACACAGGATGTTCCACTGGATCACGAACGTTTCTCGGGAGCGGCCCGCCGCAAGTGGCGGCAATTCTAGTCCTGCGATGCTTTCCGGATGCTTTCGAGTGCGATCGTTCCCGCCGCGCAACCAGCTTCCGGTCTCATGCGGCCCCAGGGGACCAAAACATCAGAACGGCCTTCCATGGCCTGACTTTCCACGACAGCGGCTACGCACCGAACGCCAAGCTTGGCAGGTTGGGCGCAGCCCAACCCACACGATCCGTCACGGGCGCTGCCGGGGAAAACGGACCAGCACGCGCTGTCCGATCCGGAGCGGGGCCTGTCCGTTCTTCACCGGCGCAAGCTCCAGCGTGCAATCGACATCATTGGCGAGCGCACGTTCCAGCGGGTCCTGGGTCAAGCCGGCCGGCTGCAGCACCTGCCCGACCCACGTCACGGTCGCCTCGTACGCCGGTCCATTGCCCGAGTCGCGTACCACCTCCGCTCGCATGCCGGCACGGATGGCGCTGGCCGCGTCAACGTCGAGTTGCGCCTGCACGATGTGCGGGCGATCGGGCAGCAGTTCGAACAACGGCTGCCCGGACGATGCGGCTACCGACTGGCCGATCGCGACGCGACGCATCACCACCGTACCCGCCACCGGGGCGCGCAGCGTGGTGGCATCGAGATCGAGTCTTGCCGCGGCGGCTTTCTGGCGCGCGGCATCCAGTTCCGCCTGCGCGGCCGCCTGCCTGGCCTTCAGCGAGGCCACCGCATCGCGGGCCTGCTCGGCGGCTTCGCCGGTCGCCGCACCGGCCTTGGCGGCCGCGGCAATCCGCGGCGCGCGTTGTTGGACCTGCTTCAGGGACACCTGCAGCCCGGCCAGTTGCGCCTTGGCCTGTTCGACGCCCGCCTCCGCACTCGCCACCGCGATGTTCGCGCTGCGCGCATCCAGCGTGGCCAGCGCCTGCCCCTGCTTGACCACATCGCCCTGCTTGGCCGCGACCGACTCCACCACGCCGTCGGTGCTCGCAGCGACCAGCACCATGCCGCCTTCGACGGCAACTGTTCCGCGCGCGACAGCCAGCCATTGCGAGGACTGCGCAGGCGTACCGGCTGCGCCCGGTTCGCCGCCGGACGAACACGCGCCCAGCGCGAGCGCCATGACGGCAAGCGCGAAACCGGCGCAGCGATGGGGTTTCACGATGTCCTCTCCTCTCGAAGCGCGGAATCATCATGCGGCACGCGCCGGTCATTGAATATCACCCCGTCTTCCATTGCCAGCACGCGGTCGGCGTGGGTGACGAGGCGCGGATCATGGCTGACGCACAGCACCGTGGTGTCATGTTCATGCGCGATGCGGCGCAGCGTGTCGATCACGATCTGGCCGTTGGCGGCATCCAGCGCACTGGTGGGCTCATCCGCGAACAAGAGTTGCGGCTGCTTGACCAAGGCGCGCGCGATCGCGACGCGCTGCTTTTCGCCGCCGGAAAGTTCGGCCGGCAGCAAGTGCATGCGATCGGACAATCCGACTTCCTCCAGCGCCGCGCGCCCGCGCGCTTCCGCGGTCCGATCATCCACGCCCATGTAACCCAGCGGCAGCATCACCTGTTCCAGCGCGCTGAGCGCCGGGAACAGGTTGAAACCCTGGAACACGAAGCCGGTGTGCTGCAACCGAAAACGGTCGCGCGCGTGGCGGTTGCCACGAAACAGGTCTTCGCCCAGCGCAATCACGCTGCCGGCATCCGGCCGCTGCAAGCCCGACAGGATCGACAACAGCGTGCTCTTGCCGCACCCCGACGGTCCCGCGATCAGGGTCAGGCGACCGGCATCGACGGAGAGCGACAGGCCGCGCAGGACTTCCGTGCGCACCTTGCCGCTGGTGTACCCCATGTGCAGATCACGGGCTTCGAGCGCGTTCATCGGAGCAGCAACGCCGGATCGGCGCTCCGCAACGCGCGCACCGCGGCCGCGCCCGAGACCAGCGCGATGCCCATCACCAGCGCAGCGCACGCAATCCATGCCGGCAGGTTCAACTCCACCGGGACGTCCTGCCATTTCGCCAGCCCGATCAACCCCAAGCTCAACAATACGCCCGCGATCAAGCCGCACACGCCGATCCACGCGGCCTGTTCCAGCACCACGCGCCGCAGCGAACCCAAGCCCACGCCCAGCGCGTGCAGCGTCGCGTACTCGCGCACCGATCCCGCGATTGCGCCCATCAAGGTCTGGCTGGTGATGATCGCGCCCACGATGAAGACGACGACCGCAAGGAAGATCACGCCCAGGCCCGCGCCGGTCTGGAACATCCAGTAGAGCACCGCGCGCCGCGCGAAATCCGAGGCGGTCCACGCCGCGTAGCCGTGTGCTGACGCGTCGATGCGCGCGGCGATGGCGCCCGCGTGCGCACCCGGATTCAGTTTCGCCACGTAGTACGCGACTTCCGCGCCGCCGGTGTCGTTGTCCAGCGCGCGCGCGGTATCCAGCGACGCGACCACGTTCACGCCGCCCAGCGCGCGGATGCCGCTGGCGACGCCGACGATGCGCACCAGCTCGCCGTTGATCAGCGCCTGTCCGCCGATCGGCACGCCGAGCTTCGGCAAATCGGCGCGATCGACGATCACCGCGAAGGGTTCCTTCAGCGATGCGCGTTGTGCCGGCGTCAGCACGTCGGAAAAGATCATGCCGTCGGGTTCGGGGCTGATGCCGGACACGAACACCGACACGCCGCCGGTGCCGGCCGGGCCGCGCCAGTCGCCATCCACCCACGCAAAGGGCTCCACCCGCGCGACGCCCGGATCCATCAACAGCGCGGTGCGTGCCGCCGGCGCGATCGGACGTCCGAGTTCGATGCTCTGGGTACCCGGATAACCGACCCACAAATCGGCATTCGAGGCGGTGATGTACACCGCCGTCGAACCGAAGATGCCGAACACCAGCGCAGCCTGCATCAGCAGCAGCAGTCCCGAGAACGCGACAGCCAGCATGGCCGGCAGGAAGCGCCGCCATTCGTGGATCAAGGTCTTGCGTGCGAGCGGGATCATGGCTTTGCCCCCGCCGCGGCCGACGATTCACCCTCGGGCAGCGGCGCGCCACCCAGCGCCTTGTAGAGCGCGACATACGCAAGACCATGCGCCAGCCGCGCCTGCTCGCGATCGAGTTCGGATTCGCTGAGTGCGAGTTCCGCGTCGGCGAGTTGCAATCCGTCGGCCTGGCCCAGCCCGCGCATCTTCTTGCTCATCGCCAACGCATTGCGCGAAGCCTTGGTCGCGGCGCCGGCGCCTTGCAGGCGTTGAGCCGACGCGTGCAGCGCCGCGAGATCGCTTTCGACTTCCGCCGCGCCCCGCAATACCGCCTGCCGGTAGGCGAGCAGCGCCGCCTGCAACCGGGCCTCGCGCGCATCGCGCACCGCGCGGCGCTGACCCCAGTCGAACAGCGGAATATTGATGATCGGCCCGATCGCGAAGGTGTTGTTGACGTCGCCGAGTTCAGTGTGGCCCTTGACCAGCGCAGCGAAAGTCAGCGAACTGCCCAGCGCGAGTCGCGGATACAAGTCGGCCTTGGCGATGCCGAGTTCACCTGCGGCCTTCAATACCTGGGTTTCCGCGTAACGGATTTCCGGGCGGGTGCGCAGCAGGTCGGCCGGCACGGAGCCGACATTGACCGCGGCGAGCTTCGGCAACGCCTTGGGTGCGAGCCACGCGGGATCAGGTTCGCTTTTCCCGAGCAGCAGCGCCAGCGTTTGCGCGTGCTGCACGATCGCTGCGCGGGGATCGGCGAGCTGCGCCTCGGCCTTCGCCGCCGCGGCCTCGCCTTGTTCGACCTCGCGCCGCGACGCCAGTTGCAGGCGCTGCTGCACGCGCAGCAGTTCGACTTTCTTCTGCGCCGCTTGCACGGCCGCATCGAGCAACGCTGTGCTGCGCTGCGCCGCGCGCAACTGCAGATACTCGCGTACCACCTCGGCGACCAGCGAGACCCGTGCCGATTGCAGTCCGGCTTCCGCTTCGCCGGCGTTCGCCGCGGCGACGTGCCCACTGGCACCACGGCGTCCGAACAGGCCGAACTCCCAGGTCGCGTCGAATCCGGCCTGGAAATAGCTGGCGGTATTTTCGGGATTCGGTTCCTCGATCGTGTTGAAGGCGAGCCTGGGCTTGAAGCTCGCCGCCGACGCATCCTCCAGCGCACGCGCCGCGCGCAGGTTCCAGACCGCCTGCTGCACGTCGAGGTTGTCGCGCAAGGCCCGCTCGACCAGCGCGTCCAGTTCGTGATCGTCGAACTGCTTCCACCAGCCGGTCAGGTCGGGTTTGGGCCCGGGTTGCGGCGACGCGTTGTGCCACTGCGCGGGCAGATCACCTGTCGGCAGTGTCGGCACCTGCACGCTGACGCAGCCGCCAAGCGCCGCGCAAAGCGCCATCGCAATCAGCGTGCGCATCGGTTTTCGCTGGCGGCGAGGAAGGTCGAGCATGGGTCGCGGCAGTGTAACCGGCTGATCGAATCCCGAACGGCTCGAACCGGAAAGCCACCCGAAAGCCGGCCGCGATAAAACGTATCCCCGATTTCCGGATGTCTCGCGCGCCGCGGGCGTAGAATGGCGGCGCGGCTCATCGCGACGATTCGTCGCCTCTTGATCCAATGAACACCACCGCCAAACCGCCCCGCCGTTTCTTCGCCTACACCGCGTGGGATGCGATTCCCGTGCTGATGGTGCTGGGCCATGCTGCGTTCCTGGCATGGCTGTTCTTCGGTTTCCACCAGACGCCGTGGTGGCTGTGGATGCCGTGCGCGCTGATTTATTCCATCAGCATCTCGTGGTCGATCAATTCCACCAGCCACAACTTCATCCACAACCCGTTCTTCAAGTGGGCGTGGTTGAATCGCGTTTTCAGTTTCCTGTTCTCGCTGACCGACGGCTTCAGCCAGGAGTTCTACAAGCACGTCCACCTGCGCCATCACGTCGGCAACATGGATCGGGTCGGGAAGGACGGCACCACGATCGACCCGCTGTCGATCTACCGCCACGGCAAGGATGGCAAGCCGGAAAGCGTGTGGACGTACACGTTCTATTCCTACTTTCGTGACGACATCGGCGAGTGCTACACGCGCGTCAAGAAGAAATGGCCGCACCTCGCGCGCTGGATCCGGATCGAGATCGCGACCGTCGTCATCGTCTATCTTGCCTGCCTCGTCTACGACTGGCGCGCGTTCCTGTGCCTGGTGCCGTTCTATTACCTCGGCCATTCGCTGTCGTCGTTGAACGGCTACTACGAGCACCTGAAGGGCGACCCCGACCAGCCGATCGCGTGGGGCGTGTCCACCTACAACAAGTTCTACAACTGGATCTGGCTCTACAACGGCTTCCACGCCGAGCACCACTACCGGCCCAAGGTGCACTGGACGAAGATGGTGAGCTTGCGCGATTCCATCCGCGACGAGCAGCGCGCGAAGGGCGTGCACGTGATGGGCTGGTGCCACGCGCTCGGCTTCATGGATCGCTCGCCGCCCGCGCATACGCGCACCGGCGCTTCGGCCGCGGCGCAACCATCCGCGCACGCCGCCTGACCCCCATTTACGCGTCCATCACGGCAGCGAATTTACGCTGACGGCTTGGATTTCGATGCTGCACGAAGGAGGGCGCCGTGCTCAGGTGGGCCATCATCTTCGCCGTCATTGCGTTGATCGCCGGCGCCCTCGGCTTCACCCGCATCCAGGGCATTGCCGCGACGATCGCCAAGGTCTTTTTCGTGATCTTCCTGATCCTGTTCATCCTTGCGGTCCTCGCGCTGGTCGGGATTTTCCGCGCGCTGTAGCCGGCCGGGAACGCCGCCGGGCGTGGCACACTAGACGGCCATGCCCGGCTTGATTCCCGAACGCTTCATCGACGAATTGCTGGCCCGCGTCGACATCGTCGACGTGGTGCAGCAGCGCGTGCCGCTGAAGCGTGCGGGCCGCGAGTGGACGGCGTGCTGCCCGTTCCACGACGAACGCACGCCGTCGTTCTATGTCAGCCCGGCCAAGCAGTTCTACCACTGCTTCGGCTGCGGCGCGCACGGCAGCGCGGTGAAGTTCCTGATGGAGTACGACCGGCTGGAATTTCCCGATGCGGTGGAGGAACTGGCGCAATCGGTCGGCGTCACGGTGCCGCACGAAGGCGGCCCGGCGCGCCCGCGCGAGGATCACACCGACCTGTACGCGCTGCTCGATGCGGCCGCGGGGTTCTACCAGCGCGCATTGCCGAACAGCGCGGCGGCCAAGGCGTACTGCAAGAAGCGTGGCCTCGACAAGGATGTGATCGAACGCTTCCGGATCGGCTGGGCGCCGGGCGGCTGGGACGCGGTGAAACGTGCGCTCGGCACCAGCGATGCGCGGGTGAGAATGCTGGAACAGGCCGGGATGCTTTCGACCGGCGAGAAGGGCAAGCAGTACGACCGGTTCCGCGAGCGGTTGATGTTCCCGATCCTCGACCGGCGCGGACGGGTGATCGCATTCGGCGGCCGGATACTGGAAGGCGACGGCCCCAAATATCTCAACTCGCCCGAGACGCCCCTCTTCCACAAGGGCCGCGAGCTGTTCGCGCTGTGGCAGGTGCGCCAAGCCAACGCCAAGCTGGAACGGTTGATCGTGGTGGAAGGCTACATGGACGTGGTGTCGCTGCACCAGGCCGGCGTGACGCAGGCCGTCGCGACGCTCGGCACCGCGACCACCAACGAACACGCGGAACTGTTGTTCCGCGCCGCGCCGGACGTGTTCTTCTGTTTCGACGGCGACCGCGCGGGCAGAAGCGCCGCGTGGCGTGCGCTGGAATCGGTGCTGCCGCGGATGCGCGACGGGCGGCAGGCCTTCTTTTTGTTTTTGCCGGAAGGCGAAGATCCCGACACGCTGGTGCGCAAGGAAGGCAAAGACGGATTCGAGGCGCGGCTGAAAAATGCCACGCCGCTATCGGAATATTTCTACGCGTACCTCTCGCACGACGTGAACGTCGCGACGCTGGATGGCCGCGCGCGATTGGCCGAACACGCGAAACCGCTGCTTGCGAAACTGCCGGACGGCGCGTTCCGCGACCTGATGTTCGCGGAACTGGAGAAGCGCACTGGCGTGCAGGGCGCACCTGCACACGCCGTACCGTCCCCTTCGCGTCGGCCAGCGCCTGCCAGCCATGCGCCGCGCCGCACGCTGGTACGCAGCGCCATCGCCATGTTGCTGGCCAACCCCGGGCTCGCGCAGGAAGTCACGCTTCCCTACGCCTTCGCGGCGCTGGAGAAACCCGGCATTCCATTGCTGACCGAATTGCTGGATTTCCTGCAGGAGCGCCCCGGCATCAATACCGCGCTGTTGCTCGAACATTTCGCCGGGCGCGAAGAATCCGCGGCGCTGCAAAAACTCGCGCTCGCCGAATTTCCGGGTGAGCCCGAAGCACTGCGTGCGGAATTCGTGGATGCCTTGCACAAGCTTGCCGAACAGACGACCCAGCAACGCCTCGACCGGTTGATACGCAAGCAATCCGAGCACGGTCTCGATGAGGCCGAGAAAAGCGAGCTGCGTGCGTTGCTGTCCCGCAAGGCGAAGCCGATCGCTTCCTAAGCACCTCCTAAGCGTACGCTGACAGCGTGTCGCGATGCCCGACTTTCTGGCGCGTCCACTGCGCGCGCTGCTGCCAACCGCATTCGCCGCGCTGGCCGGCTGCGCCACGTTCCATCCGCTGCCGCTGGCGGGCGGCCGTGGACCACGGCGGGCGGAAGACATCACCGTCCCGGCGCAAGCCATGCCGACGCCGGCGCTGCGCGCCTATCCGTTCGATCCCTCGAACGGGCTCGACGTCACCGAGGTCGCGATGCTCGCGGTCGCCCGTGATCCGGACCTGAAAATCCAGCGCGATGCGGCGGGCGT
>Ga0070691_10000593_pt1 | contig 13888 bp, 19 predicted proteins | sample KBSK1101metaG_FD_64673 | JGI IMG/M metagenome (GOLD analysis project Ga0070691, IMG submission 64673) | Corn, switchgrass and miscanthus rhizosphere microbial communities from Kellogg Biological Station, Michigan, USA - KBS K1-10-1 metaG | ecosystem: Host-associated > Plants > Roots >... | reverse complement strand
GCTCGCTGGCGCCTCGGCGCCGCGGCCGGACACCTGCCCAGGTGGCGGAATTGGTAGACGCACTAGCTTCAGGTGCTAGCGGGGCGACCCGTGAAGGTTCGAGTCCTTTCCTGGGCACCAGTGCAAAGAGCCAAGTAGCTGACGCTACTTGGTTTTTTTGCTTCTAGCCTCTGTACGTACCCGCAAGCCTACCCGCAGCGGTGATTGTAGGAATCGCCCTACACGATCGCGCGGCGTGCGCCGATACCGCGCCACGTTGCATGACGCGGCAAAGTCGACTTAAGCAAAAGCCCGCTTGTTGGGCGGGCCTCTGCGAAGTGAATTCGAAGTCACTGGTTAATCTTCCGTGTTGGCGCATTTCTCTCTTTCTGCCAACTGTTCCATCGCCTTTTGTAGTTCTAATTTTTCGGCGTCTGTCCAAGGTGCATGGGGAACACCTGTTGGTGCGGAGAGACTTACGTCGCCTTTCGAGATGGCGCTGACTGTTCCGCTGATGCCTGGGAGTTTGCCGATCGGTGTCACGTTGTTTGTGCGAGTATTCATGACCATTCCTCGCTTCAGTAGTTCCTCGTGTGCGTGGGCCAGGGTGCCTTTGGAGGCGCTCAGATTGTGGCGGTTGGTCTCCAGCTCGACATACTTCGTCTCACCGCCTGTGGCTGGATCCTTCAGTGACGCAGAGTGCACCGCCGTTTTGGCGCACCTGTTGATAGAAAAACAGTCCTTCGCATGAACAGCTCCACTACCTGAGAACATTCCTTCGTTCTCATAGTTCAATGTCCAGCCGCGGCTGAAAAGAATCCTGCAGTCTGGCTTGGAGACCATGTTGATCGAGATGCTTTGGCATTGACCGTTTTCCATCCTTTCGGTAGGAGGAAATGCTGCAGTATTGATGGCTGGCCGCAGGAACCAGTCGCGCCACGCCTCAATTAGCTTGCCATCGCCACAGCACACAATGCTTGCTTGAAATCTGTCGGCGATTTTGTCGAAGCCAGTGTCGTCAACGTAATAGATCAGATCATCGCGGCAGAAGGACCAGCGAGAATCGCTGGCTACGACCTTCCGCGTCTTATCAATGACAATGGTAGTCATTGGCGTCCCCCTGATGCTGCGGGCATTGTACGGCAGGAAGTTGCAACGGGAGCAATCCGGTCCACGGTCCATTGAACGAAAGCAAAATCCAAGCCAACTCGTCCTGTAGGCCGATCCCTACACGTCGTCGGGCAATCGGCTGATACCGTCGGCTGTGCCATCCCTACACACTGCATCAGCGCCGGGCCGTCAGGGACGCCAAGGATGGTGGGCTACCGATGTAAGCCCCGGCGCGTTTCGCCCTTACTGGACAATGCGAATGGCCACTTCGGTTATCTCAATTTCAAGTCTGCGCTGGCTGTCCCTTAAGACCGTTTGCCACTCGTGCTCTATGAGCGGAAGTAGCGATTCAAGGCGCGCAGCTGCATGATACGACAGCGATGCTCACTGATTGAGAATGGATTCGCACTGAAGGGTAGCGCTGCGGGTATGCCGCCGGGAACGCACCGCATCAGGCCGCGCCGCTCAACGCACCGGCCGCACGTTTAGGTGCCTGCCGCGGGCGTGGTGCGCGTTTCCTGTTGCTCCGGCTCCGCCTCTTCTGCGAGCAATGTGCGGATGTCCACCAGCGTGCCCAGGATCGCGCCGAACGTCAGGCAAGAAATGAAGGCAGTAACCGCCCAACCAAACACGGCCCAGCCGGCCACCCCGCTGAATTCGCCGCCGCCGCTTCCGATCCCCAGCGCGGCAAACGTGCCGATCACCAGGCACAACGTGCCAACCGTGTAGAGCAACGTGCGCCCGCGAGAGTTGTCTGTGATGCGCTTCGTGGTGCTCATAGCGTTCCCCCCCCGTCAGTGCGTTACCGAAGGGCCTGCATTTTCCATACCGGGTTGCAGCGGCCGATCTCGCGACGCCAGCAACTTCGCCAATTTCGCGCAAGCCACCTCCATGTTCTCGGGCGTGCAGTAGCGCCGCTCAATCTCGGCCAGTACGTGCGCGGGCGGTTCGGGCGGCAATTCCTTCGCGCCGCCCCATCTCGCCCAAGCCCGCTCCTCCAGCATGTCCATGGCCTTCGTGATCTCTGCCTGCGACACCGCGCCGCAGCTCCGTTCCAGCGCGTTCACGCGATCAGTGAGCTTGTTCATGGGTCGCCTCCAGTTCGTTCGTTTGGCTTGTCATAGCTGCGCGTCCGTTTCGTCCATGCAGATGACCGTGCCCTGATATCCGGTTTCTTCGCGATAGCGGGCCGTCTCTTTCGCCTGGTCGGCACCCTCGGCGACGAAGATCACCCGATACGCTTCGTGCGGTTCCAAAACCTGTTCCAGCGCGCGCAGCCGCTCACGTAGGTTCATTGCGTTTCTCCAACGCCTCGATCCGGCGCAGCAGTTCATCGACTTCCGCGACGCGCGCCACCGTGCCGATGGCCGTCACGAGTTGCGCGCCTATGTCCGGCGGAACGCGACCGTCTGCCACCGCCTCCAGCACCACGCGGGCCTTGTCCGTGAGCGTGTCCGCCCCTTGGATGCCGTCCACCTGCACCGGCTCTGCCGTGGCCCTGTAGACCGGCAGCGCGCGTTCCAGCAGCGTGCGTGCCGCCTGTACGTCGCCACCAAGCGCCGCGGCTTCCAGCTTCTTCACGATTGCCTCGGCGTCGATCATCTTGCGCAGCCGCGTCGCGACGTTGATGGAACCCTTGGCGCGTCCGGCAGGGTTGCCCGATTGGCCCGGCTGCCACGCACCCCGGGGTGGCTTTCGTTTCTTCTCCATATCGCCCTCAGTGAGCACTTGGCCGGCTTCAGTCGGCGCCATCGTCGTCCTGCGCCTCGGCTGCCGCCGCAGCCTCTACAAACGTCCGTATCTCCCCGAGCTTCGAGTGCAGTTCATCCCTGAAGGCGGCAACCTGGTACTCCGGCGCCTGCATCCATTCGTCGATGCGCTCGGGCAGATATTCATCCCATAACTTGAGGATGCGTTTCTTGTTCGGGAGCAAGGCCAGGGCTGCTTGCACGGCGAAGTCGAGCGCCCACACTTTGCCCGCGGTTCGGAGCAACGCGAGCGCGAATTCTTCATGCGTGACGGTCGCCATCTCCATTACCGGTATCCGTTCCGGGCCGCGTGCCGGATCGCCTGCGACATGACCGCGGGATGACGCTTCGCCAGTTTCAGCAAGCTCGGCGCGTCAATTGCTGTGACGTAGTAATGGTGCGTTCCGCCAGCACCGCCCGCACCGTTCTTGAACGTTTGCCGCATCGGTTCCGCGATGCGCGCCGGGAGCACCATCTCGTCCTTGTGCAGGATGGTCTGCATGCCATCTGCCGGAACCCGTTCCCATCCGCCCTCGGCGCTCGCGACGCTGCTCACCAGCTTGGATACCGCAGCGAATGCGGCGATCGATGCGCCGACCGCGAGCACTGGCCCTACATACGGAATGGACACCAGCGCGTTGAAGGCTCCCGCGGCCGCTTTCGCCGCCTCCGTCATGATCCATTTCACCGCGGCCTCGCCTTGAATCGCGAGCGCCTTGACTTCCGCTGCGGCATTGAGTGCGAGCCGTTCGGCCGTGCCCATCTCGGTTGCCGCCGTCTTGGCGTTTTCGCCGTTGATCGCCTCGGCGATTCCCTTCGCGATGTCCCGTTCCTGCTGTTCAAGGACCTGCATGCCGATGTTGCCGACCGCCTGCCGCCACGTCTCTTGGTGGGCAATCAGCGCGTTCACCTCGCGCATGCCACTCATGATCTCGCGTTGGTCGTCGCGTATCTTCTCGTCGGTGGCCTCTTGGCGGATGCGCCTGAGTTCTGCCTGGTACCGCTTGTCGAGCGCCAGCAGTTCGGCGTTCGTCTTGATCTTGTCCACGACGATTGCCGCGTTCCACTTCGATACCTCTGCTTTGTCCCCGGCCGCGAGTTGGGCGCGGCCTTGGTAGTACACGATGTCCGCGGCGAGTTGCTGCTTGAGCGCGGTTTGTTGATCGGCCAGCAATTGCGCCGCCGTGATTTTCCCGGCTGCCGCGTCATCCGCGTAGCCCTCCATCGCGGCATGCACACGCGCCGTGGCGGCGTTGTGCGCGTTATCGACCGCCTGCTCGTCGAAGGCGAGTTTTGCCTGCGCCGCCTGCTTGGCCGCTTCCTCTTCCTTGCGCGCTTCCTCCTTGGCTGCCTGTGCGCGTTTGCGTGCGGCTTGCTGCCCGGACTGCGCCGCCTTGTTGTCCATCTCCTTTTGCAGTTCGACCACATGCCGCATCGCGGCCGCCGCAGCGTTTGCATCGGCATCGCCACCGGCCTGGTCCGTCGCCAGCCGCTTCTGCCACCACGTCTTTTGCTCGGCCAGCGATAGCTCGTGACCTTGCTGCTGCGCGGCGTACTGCGCTTGCTGGAATGCCTGTTCGTCGTCCTTGCTGTTGCCGCCGCCCTTGCCGCCGTGAAGTGCCTTGTCAATGTGATCGCGGACTTCGGCGGCGGCGTTGCCTTGCGCGGCAGCAGCACCATTCACCAGCGCGAGCTGCGCCTTCAGGTTGGCCAGCTCTGTCTTGAGTTGCGCGACGTACTGCGCGCCCACCGGATCGGCGTTGACGCCTCCGGGCGCCAGCGTGTTTTTCTCGCGGTTGCCGTGCGCGGCCAGAAAGTCCAATTCCTGCGTAATGGCCGCCATGCGCGTTTGCATGGTGTGCGCGGCTTCTGATTCCTGGATCTCGCCGTGCCCGGAAACCGCCCCCCACGCCTTTTTCCATGCGACCTCTACCTGCGATGCGTAGTCGGCCATCTGCACCGCGCGCCCGTGCATGGCGTTGGCCAGTGCCGCCTGCGCCGCGCTCGCGGCCTCCGACGTCTTGCCCTGCTTTTCCAGCGCGTTGATGTTGTCGAATTCGGCTTTCGTGAGATAGTTGAAACTCTCGTTGAGCTTCGCCGATTCCTTCACCGGATCGCGCCCGAGTTTCACGAATTCATTGACCGCCTCGCCCATCTTTGACTTGGTGACGGCTGCAAAATCCACCACGCCGCGGGATGCCGTTTCGAGCGAGGGGCCGGCCACTTGTCCCGATGCCACCAGCGCCTCGATCGCTTGCGCGGCGGATTCGATGTCCTCGCCGCCGTTCGCCATCCGTTGCGCCATCGTCGCCATCTGGTCGCCCGTGGTGCCGGCGAAGTTTCCGCTCGCGACGATGGTCCGCTGCATTTCTTCCATGTCGCGGCCAGCCTCCGCCGCCGCGACGCCCAGGGCGACGATGCCGGCGGCCAGGATTCCGACCGGCGAAATGGCCAACCGGAGCGCCGCCGACATGACGCCCGTCTCGTTCGCGAGCGCCGCAACCTCGCGCCGGCTGCGACTGAATTGTCCGGTCATCGCATCTGACAACAACGCGCTCACCGTGTACGCCGACCGCGAGTTGCTGGTGATCGCTGCAATCCCGATCGCCGCACCCTTCGAATCCTTCTCGACCTTCGCCATCGCGGCCGATACCAGCGTTTGCTTCGCCGCCAGCTCTTCGGACGTGAAGGCTCCGGTCGCCTGCACGTCGTTGATGACTTTCTGCGCTTGCGCCACTTGCTCGGCGGTGCGCAGGTTCGCTTTCTCGATGGCGTCGAAGGCCGCAAAGGACGCCGTGGAATTCTTGAACGATGCCGCCATCTCGTCCTGCGTCGTCTTGACGACAGCGGCGCCTTCGGCCATGCCAGCCTTGAGCTGGGCCGTCTGCGCGGTCAGCTTGACGACGATTTCTTCGTCGGTAGCCATATCACTCTCCCTCGTGGGTAGGGGCGTGGGTACGTCGCACGTCCAGGATCTTCACAGTCTCATTGCGCCGTCATTCCAGCCGGCGGTTCGTGTCCTGCGTCAGCACCCCTTCTATCTTGGTCTTCCTCTCAGCTACTTTGGGCCGCGGCGGCCATGTATGCCGCGGTGACTGCGGCGCGCACGGTCGCGGACGCCGAAGCGGTCATGTACGACTGCACCGTCGACGGCTTCCAAAGCCAGGTCGGCGGATCGGCGTCCGGCCTGAAGTCCGCCGCCGCAACAGATCCGATCCTTACGGCAACGCCGACTGCATCGGTGGACGGAAGGCCGAGCGCGACGCGCAGCATTTCCGAGGTGAAGAAGCCCTCACTCGGATCAAGCGCGCCGTTGAGGTTGATGTTGCTGAGAGTGATGGGTTCGCAAGACATGGGTGTCTCCTGGTGGGGTGGGGTGGTTCGGTGGTTCGTATGCTGCGTCAGGAAAAAACCGGACCCGCGCGGCCGGGAAGAGGGGCCCGACCGCGCAAGTCCGGGAACGACACTGTTGGGCAGTGGATCAAACATCGCCATTCAAGATGGCTTGCCAGCGCCCCGATTCGTTGGTGGTTGCCTGCAGGCGCAGTGCGATGTTCTCTTCGCCCCGGAGCCTGTCGAACGCGAGCTTCTCGCCAATCTTTCCACCGAGCGTGGAAGCGTTGGGCAGAAGGAGGCCCAACAGCCGATCCCGCGCGAGCACGATTTCATGCTCCAGCACCAGCAATTCCGTAAATTGCCGCCGGTAGCGCTCATATTTGTCGAGTGCCTCGGACCCAAGCACGTTCGCGGCGGCTACCATGACCGCGGTCTCCGCGGCCTTCACCGTCGCCGCCTGTTCCCCGTAGTTCGCTTCAGCCGTCGACAGGGCCGCGTGCGATGCCTGGCGCTGGCGTAGCGCAGTATCCAACCGTTGCGCCGCCTCCCGGCTTGCCCGCTCGTTCACCACGGGCGCTTTGCCTTCGGCACCCGACGCGGCCCAATCACGGAAAGCCTGCGCCTGCGCCGCGGCAAGTTCATTGACCTCCGTCTGCGCCTCGGTGGCGTCTTTATCCAGCGACCTCAGCCGCTCGATGGGTATCAATGCGGCTGCGAGCTTTCCCTTCTCTGCTTGCAACACCGCAATAGCGTTGCGCAGTTCGTCCGCGGGAGTCGGGATCGCCTCGATCTTCTTTGCTGATTCGCTCATGTCCATCGCTTCACCATGTGAGTTGGACGCATTACACCCTGATTTTGCGTTGCAACGCGGATAACCTTAGGTTTTCGGTACAAGTCGCTTCGCGCGGCTACGCGTCAGGGCCTGCCGGGCCCGTTGGACCTTGCGCACCTCCGCCAATGGATTGCCAGGGTTGAGCTGAGCTGCAACGTTGAAGTCGAGCCTCTTCTTCAGCAGCGAACCTTTGATCCGTTCGGCGTCGATAAGCTCCGTTACGTAATCATCGATCGGTGGCCGGCCACCTTTCTTTCCGCCATTGCGACTTCGGTCCCTCTGGTCCAGCACCCGGTCGAGGATCTTGTTTTTTTCGCTCAACTCAAGCTGTTGCTGTGAGCATTGCGTCTGGAGTTGCTCAACGTAGTCGGCGACAGGATCCGGAGTTCGTGACCAAGCCAGTGCGACCCGGCCGATTCGCGCCGCAAAAGTCGCCGCAAGGTCAGGATCAAGGTTCGTCGGCCGCGAGAGCGCCTCTTTCATCAGCGGGAGTGTGTCCTTTATGCCCCGCATGACGCGCTCAACGTCTTCGGCGATAAGCGGGAGCTTTTTCGGTTTCGTGCCGCCTGACTGTTTCGCGTGGGTCGCTACGGAATCAAGCGGCAACGTTGCCGGTTGATCCGGCTTGCGGCCGCCATCGTTCGCTCCACCGTCCTTTGTAGCAAGGGTGCTAAGTGCAGGGCCCGGGCTCATGACGCGCCCCCGTCCCAAATAACCGATTCGCCCTCTCATTTTTCGCACTGTGCGACCGCCCTTGAAGGGTTCCGTGACAGCTGTGACGGCTCTCCCTGTTTATGACGTAACGCGCGCGCGCGCGTAACGGTATAAATGGGAAGTGGTGTCACAGCTGTCACGCGTCCCTCCAGTCATCGTTTCGGTTCGCGATCAGGCGAACGCCGGAGTAGAAGCGGCCGGCGTGTAGGCGTTCCTTTCGGAACCCTGCCGCCTCCAGTTTTTCGGCCAGTTCATTGGATCGCCCGGCGCGTTCGTTGGCCGCCTCAGCGTAGGCCTTCCAGCTCTTGAACAACCGGGTCGGGGTTTCCGTGTAACTGCGGTCGCGTTCGCAACATTGCGCCAGCCACTGGTCGAACAGGTTTTCCCCCGCGAAGTATTCGGCTGTGGCTTCGCGCACCACGGCAGGCGGGGCGAGCCCGAGCGTCAGGTATCGTTCGGTGCCTTCGACGATCCACCGCATGATCCCGTCGGCTTCGGCCTTCAGCTTGTCGGCCAAGTCCATGTCGCGATTGGTGCCGGTGAATCGCTGGGTGAACGGCAACAGGTGCAGCCGGCGACGCATGGCCACGTCGACGTTGCGCAACCGCGGCTTGTGGTTGCCGGCGATCAGCAGCTTGAACAGCGGGGTGAACTCGAAAAAGTCCTGGTGCATGAACCGGGCTTGGATGCGGTCGCCGCCGGTGAGTGACTTGAGCCGCGATTCCGCCCACGCTCGGCCCTCTTCGGTTTCCTGCGCGATTACCAGACGCGCACCGCGTAGCATCGCGAGTTCGGTTGGATGCCGATCGCTGTTTGATTCCGTGAAGGTCTCCATCGGCGCTGTCGTGGCGTACTCGCCCAGCACGTGCTCCAGCGTGTTGAGAAACGTTCCCTTGCCGTTTCCACCGCTGCCGTACAGGAAGAACAGGGCGTGCTCGCGGGTCGATCCCGTCGCCGCATATCCGGCCACACGCTGCAGGAACGCTTCGTAGTCGCCATCGCCGCCGGTCACGTCGGCCAGGAATCGTTTCCAGTGCGGGCATTCGCCTTGCGGCGTGGCGCCGGTGAGTTTGGTGAAGTAGCGCGTCGGGTCGTGGGGCGTGCTCGCGCCGGTGCTTAAATCAACGCAGCCGCCAGGTGTGTTGACCAGCCATGGGTCAACATCCCATTGGTCGACCGTCGCGGCATATCGCCGATCCGCTTTTGCCAGCCGCTCAATGCCCGCGATGGTTTGCGCTTTCGCCAGTGCTCGCGCAGTCGCATCATCGCTGTCGCCGATAACGCTGCGGACATGCACGCGGATGCGGTCGAAGACGTGCAGGGTCGAATCCACGCGCCAGCGCGTGCCGTCGAAGGTCAGCCACTTGGCCCATGCGGCGACGTATCGCTGGTGCGGATATGCCTCGCAAAACGTCAGTGCGAGTGCGTCTTCGCTTGGTGTGTCGCGGTGCGCGAGCTTGGTCACGCGGGCCAGGTCACGCGCCGCGCGTGCCTCGATGTTGTCGGTGGCCGTGTTCACGTCAACACCGCCTTGGCGTCGCCGATGCGGGCAATGGCGGTCAACAACCGGTCGTGATCCTCGCTCGATAGCGGCTTGTTGTCCGCCAGGTCGTGCGCCGCGATTTCCACGATGGTCGCCTCACGCGCCAACACCCCCAGCGCCGCGCTCCAGCTATCGCGTTTGAACGCTTCCCGTGCTGTCTTGCGTTCCTCCGGCGTCCGCGGCTTCAGACGCTTGGGGAACAGGTCGGCAAGCTCCAGCCCAACAGCGGCGAGAATGTCCGATGGCGAACAGCCGCCGAAGTCGTGCAGCAGGATCGTGCCGTCGTCGCATTGCTTGATGCTGAGGCTGGGCGACTTGTCCGTGTGCGCCGGGCATCGCGCGATCCACTGGCCGGCCTGCGTCTGCTTCACTCGTTCGAGCCGCGTCAGCAACGTGTCGGCGGCGCTCATGGCGTTGCGCCTTTGCGCTGGCGCAATTCCACGATCAACCTGCCGCAGCCGATCAACAAGGCGTCTGCCGATGACAGCGTGCTGGTGTCGAACAGTTCGGCGGCCACAACCTCGGCCAGGTCGGCAAGATGTTCGGCGGCCGAGTAAAGTTCGCGGGCAATCACTGCAGTATCTCGCGGTGCAGGCTGTGCAGGCGGTGGCGCGATGCCGCAGTATCCAGCGCGTGCAGCGGATTCGCTGGTGCCGTACAATTGCTTTGCAAGTGCAATCTGTTGTTCGACTTCGCGCCCGGTGCCAGCCGGGCGCTGTCGTGTCTGGGCGCTCATGCTGCGTCTCGCTCGGCGATGCGAGCCGCGATCCATGCGCGCACTTCGGCTTCAACCCATGCTCGTGCTTTCGGCGTGATTTCCACGGCGCGCGGGAATGCGCCTCGCGTCATCCGTTCGTAGATCGCCGAGCGGCCCAGTCCGGTCGCGCGGCTCACCTCGGGTAGCCGCAGCAGTCGCGGCGATTCCTGATCCATTGTCGTCCACCTGATATGCGCAATGCTGCGCGGTGGACGTAATTCAATTACTCACGCGGTGCGGTGTCGGCAACGACAGATCACGTTTGTTTTGCACCTGCTGTTGCATCGGTTCATTCGCACGATTTGGGTAAGCGCGCGGGTAGAGCCTCAGTGCACACCGCCGCGCCCGGCTATGCGGCTGCGTTTCGGGCGTTCCTTTCGCGTCCCGCTCTCGACATCATTCTGCTTTGACGGTCGCTGCTGAACGAAGGCTCGAATGGCTCGAAGTGGGTCCGCATTCGCTACTCCCGCAGCTTCGTAGCAAATGCCCACGACGTTGCGAAATGGACTGTTCGCGGAAGCTGACGGGTTGAATACGTGGGTGCCGTCCACGTTGAGCGCGGCATGGATCAAACTGATCGGATAACCATGCGCGACGGGCCGCGTCTGCTTTCGCGGCATCGACTTGAGCGCTTCATCGACGGCCCGGCCGATGTCTTGGAGTGCACTCGCGAGGCGCTGCGCTTCAGGTAACCCATCCTCTGGACGCGGTTCGTGGAAGGTGGGTGAGATTAACGGGCAGCGATTGGGGAAGATCGTCTCAACCGATTCAAGAAAACGTCCGCGGCTTTCGGTCCGGGCTTCATCATCGGGCGGCGCAGCGAGGACTGATCGCATCCGTGACTCAGCCGTGGATATTGCATCCGCCAACTGTGTGAGCGGACGCCGAGCAGCAGCAAGGGTGGGGCCTTGCTGCGTGTAATGCGCGATGGCCGGGAGGATGCGCTCGAGACGCGTGACTTGCGCATCGGTAACACCAAGCCTGCCGAGGTCGACGCGCGAATCTCGCGAGAATGCCCGTGCGAACCTTAGTGTTCGTGCTCCCGGCGGCAGCGCGTGCTGAAGCAGCCACACAAGATCATCCTGCTTTTTTCTGTACTTCGACGTGTTCACCATCGCGACCTTCCTCGCGCCTTCAAAGGAGCGCCACGGCAGCGGGTGAAGGTGACCCGCGTTCGGCTGGCCGGCCTAGCCGTGGCGTGTTGGGTCAATCGGAATGCACCAGCGTGAGTTTCGGACGATTCTGCACGCGATCGATCTCGCCCTCGCGGAATGCACGAATGTTCCGCGCATAGAACGCCATCTCGCTAAGTTCATCGTCGCGATTGCGCGTTTGCACCAAGCTGCCGCAGTTCGGCACCGAGCGAAGGACAGGAGCCTTTGAGCCATGCTGGGGGCTCATTCCACAACGACAGTTCCCGCGGCAAACGCAGCGGGCGCGGATCGCGCGAATAAGCGCGTCTGTAACGTCTTCTTTCATGGCTCATGCTCCCGCCGCTGACTGCGCGGCATTCTTGCGCAAGAAACTGGCTGCGTTTGATTCCGCGCATCGCGCCTGCAAAGGAATCACTGTTGCGGCCGGCTTCTTGCGTGTTGCCTTGCTGCATCTTGGTCGGCGTGGCGGAACTTTCTTTACGGGTAGAAATTTGCCGTGCAACCACCTGTCAAGCCAACACTGTAACCACCCTGTGCAGATTTCGCGTCGCGCAATTTTGCGCCATTCGTCTACAACCACCTCTGCCACGACGCTATCGCGCTCCCAATACCTGCGCCCCAGATATTGCTCAACGAGTGCTTCCACTACGGCATCCTCAATAACCGTCTTACGATCGATGATGAGCCCTTGCTTGGCGTAGTCATCTTTGAGGCAGTAGTACCACGCTCTTGCTAGCGCGAGCGTTCGGTGCGTTTTGGTTTGAAATGGAATGATCTGCGCGTTCATGCGGCCAACTCCGACACAGCGGATCCGCGCTCGATTTCGGAATGGATGCCCTCAGCGAGCGATGCATGTAGCACGATCGAATCTGCAACGGCTTCGAGGGCGCCTCCGATACTCCACATGTCGCCGTCCTCGACCCGCACGAGTGCCCCAAGAATGCCTACGGCTTGCCCCAAGCCATTGAGCGTGTCCTGTATATCGGCGAGCGCTCCCATGCAAGGCGGGAACGCTTTGTCCGCTCGGTCCAGCGTCACCGTTACGCACCGACTGCCGCACTTCAGGAATAGGTCGCTCTTGGAGCCCACCTCTTCGTGAACCTGTTGTTTCGTCGTTACACTCTTGCGCGCCATGATCGCCTCCTATGTGGGCGGTTGTGGAAGGCCCGTCGGCGTGTTGCACCACGCCGGCAGGCCGCTATCACCGCTTGCGGCGGCGAATGGGTATGACCTTGGCGCCTTCGCGCTTGGCGTCGAGCGTGTCCGCCCATGCCTGCAGCAACTGCCGGCGCCGGTCCATGTACTGCGCGTTGTTGTACGCGGCGCGCACCGCGTTCTTGTCCACATGCGCGAGCGTGATCTCGATGACGTTGCCGTCATAGCCGCTTTCGTAGGCCCACGTCGAAAAGGTCGACCGCCAGCCGTGCAGGGTCAACTCGCCGGCGCCATAGCCCATGCGGCGCAGCCCGATCAGGGGCGCATTGATCGACAGCGGGCGCCGGTGATTGGATGGACTCGGGAACACCAGCGCGCCGGGCTTGGGATCGCTTGGCCTGATCGTGCGCAGCAACTCCACGGCCTGCCGTGACAGCGGCACCCGATGCTCGCGCGCCATCTTCATGCGCTCGGCGGGGATGGTCCACAGCCCGGCGTCGAGGTCGAATTCCGACCACGGCGCGTTCACCAGCTCCGACACGCGCACCACGGTCAGCGGCAGGAGTGCCAGCGCCGCCTTGGTCATGGGGTCGGCCTTCAGTTCGGCGAACCGCTCGAAGTAGGTAGGTAACGCATCCAGCGTTAGCGATGCGCGGTGTTTCACCTTCGGCGCCTTCTTGAGTGCGCCGCCGAGTTCGCGGGCAGGATTGACCGGGCAGCGGAGCGACGATACGCCCAACGCGAAGATCGATGTCATGCGCTGCAGGGCGCGCTTGGCCTGGTCCAGCGCATCGCGCTTCTCGATCTTGCGCACCACCGCCAGCACTTCCGCCGCGGTGATGTCAGCGATCGGGCGCTCACCCAGCGCCGGCAGGATGTCGCGGTCGAGACTCGCCTGCACGCGCTCGAGGTGCGTGTCGATCCACTGGTTGCGGTTGGCCTCGATCCAATCCGCGGCGACCGCCCGGAATGTGTTCCCGCTGGCGACTTCGCGCTCGACACGCGCCAACTTCCGTGCGGCCGACGGATTGATGCCCTCGCGGAGTTGTCGGCGCGCGTCGTCGCGTTGTCCGCGTGCGTCCGCAATCGATACTTCCGGCCATGCTCCGAACGAAACCATCGATTCCTTGCCGCCGTAGCGAAACCGGAAGCGCCACAGCTTCGCGCCGGTGGGTTCGACGAGTAGAGATAGCCCCATGCCGTCGGCGAGCTTGTAGGGCTTCCCACGCGGCTTCGCGTTCTTCACTGTGGGTAGCGTCAGCATTCGGTTCCCCTTTGCGGACTCGCATCGATCTACCCTCATCCTACCCACACACATGACCGGATGCAAGCGGACGGTCGCGGAAAGCTACGAACGTGAAACACGCACCATGCAACGGTTTCAGAGGGTCGATGTTTGTCCGCCGATGTCCGTGGAAATCCGCTTTCGAGTCCTTTCCTGGCACCAATGTTCGATGGAAAACCCGCGCATGCCGCGGGTTTTTTGTTTCCGGGCGTTCCAGGTTTGCCCACGCTTGCATGCGGCGCTAACATTCGCGCGCCCATCGCATGAGGCGGTCG
>Ga0070691_10000592_pt1 | contig 13902 bp, 11 predicted proteins | sample KBSK1101metaG_FD_64673 | JGI IMG/M metagenome (GOLD analysis project Ga0070691, IMG submission 64673) | Corn, switchgrass and miscanthus rhizosphere microbial communities from Kellogg Biological Station, Michigan, USA - KBS K1-10-1 metaG | ecosystem: Host-associated > Plants > Roots >... | reverse complement strand
GGGCATCGGGGCTGCGGCAAGACGAGCCTGCACGAGGCGATGCTCTTCGAGGCGGGGGCAACGCGGCGGCTCGGCAGGATCGCCGACGGCAACACGGTCTCCGACTCCGAGCCCGACGAGCAGGAGCGCGAGATGTCGATCGGCGCCTCGGTCGCCGGCTTCGAATACGACGACCGGGAGATCAACCTGATCGACACCCCGGGCGAGCCGAGCTTCGTCGCCGACGCCGCCGCGGCGCTGCGCGTTGCCGACGCGGCGGTGGTCGTCGTCAACGGGGTCGCCGGGGTCGAGGTGCAGACGGAGCGGCTCTGGCGCCGCGCCGACGCGGAGGGGCTGGCGCGGCTCGTCTTCGTCAACATGCTCGACCGCGAGCGAGCCGACTTCTTCGCCGTGCTCGACTCGCTCAAGGCCGCCTTCGGCCCGCACGTGGTGGCGACCGAGATCCCGATCGGCGCCGAGCACGACGCCCGCGGCTTGATCGACCTGATCGACCTCGAGGCGTTCGTCTACGAGGGCGAGGGCCATGGCAACGCCACGAAGGTCGAGATTCCCGCGGAGTTGCGCGCGCAGGCCGAGGAATACCGCGAGAAGCTGATGGACGAGGTGGCGGAGAACTCCGACGCGCTGATGGAGCGCTACCTCGACGGCGAGCGGATCGACCACGCCGAGATCGTCGGCACGCTCAAGCAGGGCGTCGCCGAGGGTCGGCTCTTCCCCGTCACCTGCGGTGTCGCGACCCGCAACCTCGGCACGAACAGGCTGCTCGAGGCGCTGGTCGAGGACCTTCCCTCGCCGGCGATGCGGGGTCCGGTGAGCGCGTTGGGCGAGGACGGGGAAGAGGTCGAGGTCGCCCCAGAGGAGGATGGCCCGCTGGTCGCCTACGTCTTCAAGACCCTCGCCGACCCCTACGCGGGGCGGATCAACCTGCTGCGCGTCCAGCGCGGCACGCTGCGCTCTGACTCGCAGGTGGTCAACGCGACGCGGCACGAGAAGGAGCGGATCGGCCAGCTCGGCCGCCCGCTGGGCAGTGAGCTGAAGCCGGTGGAGGAGTTGGGCGCGGGAGAGATCGGCGCGGTGGCGAAGCTGAAGCAGACGCAGGCGGGCGACGTGCTCTGCGAGGGCCAGGAGGAGATCGCCTTCGCGTCACTCGACCTGCCCGCGCCGGTGATGGCCTTCGCCTACGAGCCGAAGACGAAGGGCGACGAGGACAAGGCGGCGACGGCGGTGCGGCGACTCTGCGAGGAGGACCCGACGCTCGACGTGCACCGCGACGCGCAGACCGGCGAGCAGATCGTCGCCGGGCTGACCCAGATCCACGTCGAGGTGATCGTCGAGCGGATGAAGCGCCGCTTCGGCGCCGAGATCGAGCTGCACCCGCCGCGCGTCCCCTACCAGGAGACGATTCGTCGGTCGGCCGAGGCGCACGCCCGTTACAAGAAGCAGTCGGGCGGGCGCGGCCAGTTCGCCGACTGCAAGATCGAGATCGAGCCGGCCGAGGACGGGGCCGGGCTGGAGTTCGTCAACCGGATCAAGGGGGCGGCAATCCCGGGCGGCTTCATCCCCGCGGTCGAGAAGGGCGTCGAGGAGGCGATGCTGCACGGCACCGTCGCCGGCTACCCGGTCAAGGACGTGCGCGTGCGCCTCGTCGACGGCAAGCACCACGACGTCGACTCCTCGGAGATGGCCTTCAAGGTGGCCGGGTCGATGGCCTTCAGGGAGGCGATGGAGGCCGCCGACCCGGTCCTGCTCGAGCCGATCGTGCGGCTGACCGTGAGCTGCCCCGAGGAGGTCGTCGGCGAGGTGATCGGCGACCTCAACTCGCGCCGTGGGCATCCGCTCGGGATGGAACCGAAGGGAGCGGCGACCGAGGTGCGGGCCGAGGTGCCGATGGCCGAGGTGCTCGACTACGCCCCCGACCTGCGCTCGATCAGCCGCGGTCGGGCCGAGTTCACGGTCGAGTTCGAGCGCTACGAGCCGGTGCCGCCGCCCCTGGCCGAGCGCGTCGTTGCAGAAGCGCGCCCGGGAGCGGCTGCGGCGGCATGACGCGCCACGCCATGGACTAGCTTGGGAGAGGTGACGACTTCGACCCGGATGGATCCGGCCGCGCCAGGGGCCACGGTCGGGCGCGTTGCCGTTGGCGACAGATCGCCGGGGGATCGCCTCGAGCGCGCGGTGGCACGCTTCAATGCGAGCGAGGCTGCGCGCACGGTCGCCGGCCTGACACGCACCCTGGGCGAGCCGCGCGTCTCGATCGGCGCCGCCGCGCGCTCGCCGAGCGAGGTGCGAGTAACCATCGCCTGGGAGCTCGGCTGGTACCAGTGGAGCGTCGATCTCGGCGAGAAGCGCCGGCCGGTCTCCGAGCTCGACAAGGGCGAGGAGATCGACCAGCTCGACGGCTCCGCCCGTCAGTGGAACGCCCGAGCGGGGGAGGGGGGACGAATCGCCTTGGGTTCCGTACCGCCCCGGGCGCGAGCGCGGCGGCGAACCCGCCGAATCGCGCGATGAAGCTGGTGGTCAACGTCGACGGCGGCGCCCGTGGCAACCCCGGACCGGCGGCGATCGGCGCCGTGGTCCGGCACCCCGAGGGAGAGGTGCTTGAGGAGCGCGGCGAGCGGATCGGCACCGCGACCAACAACGTCGCCGAGTATCGGGCGCTGCTGCTCGGGATCGACCGCGCGGCGGAGCTGGGCGCGAGCGAGCTCGAACTGGTCGGCGATTCGGAGCTGATCGTCCGTCAGGTGAAGGGCGAGTACAAGGTCAAGGACGCCACCATGCGCGAGCTGCACGCCGAGGTCAAGCGAGCGCTGCGCCCGTTCGAGAGCTGGTCGATCCGCCACGTGCGCCGCGAGCAGAACGCCGAGGCGGACCGGCTCGTCAATCAGGTGCTCGACTCCTAGCTACGCCCCCAGAATCGCTTCCACCAGGTTCGGCTTGAACGGCTCGGTGCCGGGCACGAGCTGCATCGCGGCAAAGCCGCTGTGGGCGCGCATGTAGGCGAGCTCCTTGGCGAGGTCGCCGACCCCGTTGGTACCGGCCAGCGGTGCGATCTGCAGCGTGCTGAGCACCCCGAACGCTTCGCCTTGCTCGTTGAGGAAGCCGCTGCCCGAGTCGCCGGGGATGCCCGGGGTCAGGGTGATGACGATGTGGCTCCAGCCGCCGCCTTCGCTCTGGACGACGATTCCCTGCTTGGGACTGAGCTTGGTGATGCCGCCGCGCAGTTCGGAGTTGCCGTAGGAGTAGACGGTCGAGCCGAGTTCGCCGGTGCCGCCTACCCCGGTCGGCCCGCCGAAGCCGGGCACCGAGGGATTGACGCCGGCGACGTCGGCCGGGTCGAGCCTGATCAGGGCGAGGTCGTTGTAGGCGCAGGTGTCGGGGTCGGTCTCCCCGCCGGCCTGCATGGCGAGCCAGGAGTTGTAGACGAGCGTGCCCGGCTTACTTGCGCCGGTCACTTCGACTGGCGTGCCGAGCGGCAGCGAGCCGCTCGTGCAGCCGTCGGTTTCGGTCTGCCCGCCGGTCCCCGAGCAGTGCGCGGCCTGGCCGAGGTAGACGCTGGTGCCTTCCTGGAAGACGAAGTTCGAGGTGCATTGTGCCCCTTCGGTGCGAACCTGCACGCCGGGATGGATCGTCGCCGTTTTCGCCGGCGCCCAGGCGGGTGAAGCCGCCGGGGAGATCAAGGCGAGGGCGAATGCGGTCAATGCGGTGAGGATGGAGAGCTTGGTTCGAGTCATGGCCGAACCCATACCCACTTTTCGGTACAGCCAACCCCCAGCGCCCAGCACCTATAATCCGCGACCGATGCGGCTGTAGCTCAGCTGGCTAGAGCGTCTGCTTGCCATGCAGAAGGTCGTGGGTTCGAATCCCATCAGCCGCTTTTTCGCGAATCCCCCGCACGTGGGCGGGTCTGGATCGGCGCGAGTCGCCGAAACAAGATCGAACCATCCCCGCATATCGCCGTTATTCCAGGCACTAATGCGCATTAGTGCCTGGAATGGTCCGGATGCGCGCCGATTGGTGCGGATTGGGCCGATGCCGTCATTCAGTTGCGCCAGTGACCCGGTTCTATAGGGAAAGACGACATAGGGCGAAAGTCGATATCTATAAGGACCGATACGGAATCGTCAACGATCTTTAACGTCCGGCAGCGACTCTAAAAATCTCGGCATGCCTGTAGATCGGCGCCTCACTTTCTATGCATGGGCGGATGCCAACGAGAAGCACCCGTTCGATCGGCTGCAAGCGGCGGCCACCGTGGCGGGTCTGGGCAAGACGGGCATCGTTCTCGAACATGGCGACGATGAACTGACCGCTATTGAGGTGGTGTCGCGGGGCAAAGGGGACGCACCAACCAAGCTCCTGGTTCACGCGCTTCACGGACCTGGTAATCGACCAAGTGAGTATGGGCCTGGTGAAGGCACCCGAACGATTCAAATCGGAAAGGGTCGATACACCGCCTTTACCGGACACATGGTGATCTGGCCGGACAAGATCGCTGCGATCGACCTGTATGCGAACTGTCCGGGGCTAGGTCGTGTGGCAGTCTATTTCAGGAAACAGGCCAACCAGCGCGTCATATTCAGGCCCCTCTATTACCAGGGAGCGGCCGATCGGCTCAAGGATCTCGATGGAATACGCGGGGTTGACTTCGCCATACATGATCCACACAAGATTGCCCAGGCACGAAAACGAGGGATGTTGCGTTCCATCTTGCCGTCCCGCAAGTTCCCTTCGATACGTGTTTCGGCGGGCATGAGCCGCAAACAGCCCAAGGATTCGTACATCGAACCGGAGGTAGAGGACGAGTTGATGGAGTTGGCCGACTCGGCGGAGCATTTTTTTGATCGGCTCATCGTCCGAGGGCTCAGCAAGACCAAGAAGACCAAGACTGGCAAGAAGAAGTCAATCCGCGTGAATCTGCTTTCGGAGCGACTGCACATCGAACGCTCTCTTGCCGACGATGAGGCAAACCCGACCCTCCCGAAGCAAGACGCTGTCTTCGATGCGATTGTGAAAGCTCGCAAGAAATTGGAGAAGTCAGATGAGCTGGAAGACGCTGTTGAGGCACGTCTCTCCCTAGACGAGGAGTAATCTCGCCTTGTGAAGGCGGTGGACTGGGCAGATGATCACCCTGGCCTGACTGCCGTTTCTTTTGCCATAGCTGTATTTGTTGCGCTGCATGTTTGGTCCGCCGTGCACGACGGACCGCTGCTATTGGCAAGAGCCGACCCGGATTCAAGACTTGAGATCTACGGGCAGATAGGAGCCAGCGCCGTGGCAATTCTCGGCGTTTCACTCACGGTTCTCGCCATCTTGCTGGCCCTTCCGGATCGCCCGGCAATCGCCGACATTCGCGACAGTGATACCTGGCCCCGGCTCAGAGGTCTTCTCCTCGTGATTGCTCTGCTCGCGTTCATTGGGCTCGTATCTGCGCAGATAGGCGCTGCGGTCGATAACCAGCTAGCCGGATGTGAAATCGTCGAGCAGATTGTGATCGCATCGGCCGTTGCGACGGTCGCGGCGATGGGGGTTGCCGGAGTGACCTTCTGGCTCGTTCTTCGTGCGGCGGACGAACCATCTGACCCAAGTCAGGGGCGGGGGCGGGGCCGGTATCCATAGGACGGCCACTTCTATGTGCAGGTAGGGCAGCGAGCTTGGGGACTTTCCGACCGCGCTGATCGAGGTTCGGATCGTCGCCGGCCTGACGCAGAAGCAGCTGGGCGAGCGGCTCAAGGTCGAGGTTGCAGGAGGTCGAACGCTGGGAGGCGAACCTCTCTCGGGTGTGGAAGCTGAGCGCCTTCAGGTGGTTGCCGACGCGCTCGGAATAGAAGTCAAGGTGATCGTGAGCTACTCAGGAGCGGCGCGTCTCTAGGGAATTCGCTAGAAAACGCAAGACGCGCGCAGGGTAAGGCGGCCTGGAGCGCGGCTGCCGACAAGCAGATCGACGAGGTGGCGATCACCGTGGCGGCCGCCGAGGTCGCCGAGGAGTTCTTTGGGCTCAGGGTGGGGCGGACGGCCGCTGCGGAGCTTGCGCTCTGCCGACTGGGCAAATTTCTGCATGGCAATTCTCCATTCCCCCCTCAGGCAGCCTCCCGCAGCCGCTCGTACACCTTGCGCAGGTAGAAGTCGCCGAGGGTTGCGTGGAAGTCTTCGTCGTCGAGGATCTTCTTGAAGATCTCGTCGTTGGCGTCGACCCGGGTGATGATGGTCTCTAGGAACTTGCGGTCGAAGACAAGGCGGAAGTTGTCGAGGCTGTTGTTCTGAGCCTGGTCCGACAGCTCCTTGTCGGCAACCCAGCTCTCCTCGAACTGGTCGAGCAGGAGTTTGTCGACGTCAGTCAGCTCCAGCCCGAAGCGGTCGTTGAGCACCTCGACGATGTTGGAGAGATGCTCGAGGTCGAGCTCCTGCTGGCTTCCCTTGCCCTCGCCGAAGAAGGAGCGCACCTCGCCGACCTCGGACTCCAGCGACAGCGCGCCGCTGAAGGTCATCTGGTGGCGCAGGTGGGTCAGCTCGACCTCGGTGCCGAGGTCGAGCCGCTCGACGGTGGCGGTGTCGCGAAGGTAGAGCGAGAGCGACCGGCAGTAGACGTAGTCACGCTCCAGCGAGGGATCGGTGAAGGCGGCGATCTGGGAGACGAACGAGTAGGTCCGCACGAAGCGGGTCAGGGCGTCTCGGAATTCGAGGCACTGCTCGTCTGCCATCTGCTCGAAGCGGGCCTGCGCAGGCCCGAGGGCGGCGTAGCTCTCGGCCGAGCGCTTCTCGTCGCTGGGGCCGGCGCCGAGCAGCGCTGACATCGCTGCCTCGATCTCCTCCTCGCGCAGCACATCGAAGTCATCGAGTCGGCGCCGCGTATCCCAGAGGATGTTGGGGTCGGTCGGCGGCGCCACGGTGGCGCCGTGGAACTGCTCGAAGGCCTCGACGATGTCCTCGGTGTCGTTGCGGAAGTCGAGCACGAAGGTGCTCTCCTTCAGCGGGTGGATGCGATTGAGGCGGGAGAGCGTCTGCACCGCCGCCAGTCCGACCAGCGTCTTGTCCACATACATCGTGTGCAGCAGCGGCTGGTCGAAGCCGGTCTGGAACTTCTCGGCGACGATCATCACCCCGTACTCGGTGCCGGAAAACTCCTCGGCGGTGCGTGACTCGGGGAGGCTGTTCATGTTGGCCTCGGTCAGGGGCTTGCTCGAGCCGTCTTCGATCTTGCCCGAGAAGGCGACAAGGGTCTTGATGTCGGCATAGCCCTTGTCCTTGATGTATTTGTCGATGTTCTGCTTGTAGCGGACGGCGTGCAGTCGCGAGGAGGTGACGACCATCGCCTTGGCCAAGCCGCGCATTTCCCTGGCCGTATGCTCGCGGAAGTGCTCGACGATGATCTCGGCCTTCTGGGCGAGGTGGTGGGGATGCAGGCTGACGAAGCGGGCGATCGCCCGGCGGGCCTTCTTGGCGTCGTACTCGGGGTCCTCCCGCGTTGCCTTCTCGATCTTCCAGAAGGTCTGGTAGGTCGTGTAGTTGGCGAGCACGTCCATGATGAAGCCTTCCTCGATCGCCTGGCGCATCGAGTAGAGGTGGAAGGGCTCGTGGACTCCGGTTCTCGGGTTGAGGGTGCCGAACATCTCCAGGGTGCGGCCCTTGGGCGTGGCAGTGAAGGCGAAGTAGGAAAGGTTCGACTGCCTGCCGCTGCGGGCGCCGACCGACTTGGCGAGGGCCTCCTCGACCGGATCGATCGCCGCCGCGAGCAGCCCCGCGTCCTCGGCCTCCGCGGCGCTCAACTCCTGCTCCTCGCCAGCCCCCAGGGCAAGCCGCATCTCCTTGGCCGCCTGCCCGGTCTGGGAAGAGTGCGCCTCATCGATGACGACCGCGTAGTTACGGGATGGCAGGTCTCCCGCCTTGCCCAGCACGAAGGGGAACTTCTGCAGGGTGGTGATGATGATCCGGGCCTGCTCCCCCTCCAACGCCTCGGCGAGCTGGCTCGAGTCCTCATCGATCTTGACGACGACACCACGCGCGTGCTCGAACTGGAAGATCGTCTCTTGTAGCTGGCGGTCGAGGATGACCCTGTCGGTGATGACGATGACCTTGTCGAAGACCTTGCGGTCGTCGACGGAGTGGATCGTCGAGAGCCGGTGCACCGTCCAGGCGATCGTGTTGGACTTGCCCGACCCGGCCGAGTGCTGGATCAGGTAGGAGCGGCCGGTGCCGTTGGCGACGGCGTCGGCCTCCAGCTTCAGCACCGCGTCCCACTGGTGGTAGCGCGGGAAGATGACCGTTTCGGCCGCCCGCCTCGCGGCGAGCGATCCCTTCTCCGGGCGCTCGACGTGGATGAAGCGGTGGAGGATGTCGAGCCAGGGATCCTTGGCCCAGACCTGTCCCCAGAGATAGGAGGTCTTGTGGCCAGCGGGGTTCGGGGGATTGCCCTTGCCGAGGTCGTGGCCGAGGTTGAAGGGGAGAAACCGGGTTGACTTACTCTCGAGCTTGGTCGTTATCGCGACCGAATCGGGATCGACGGCGAAATGGACGAGCGCGCGGCGGCCCAGCGTGACGTTCTTCGGATCGCGATCCTCGCGGTACTGCTTGATCGCGTGCTCGACCTTCTGCCCGGTGAGGTGGTTCTTCAGCTCCGCCGTGGCAACCGGGATGCCGTTGAGGAAGAGGCAGAGGTCGAGCGTCATGTTTGAGTTGGGGTCGAAGGGCAGTTGCCGGGTGACGGTCAACCGGTTGGCGTCGTAGTGGGCGACCAGCTCTGGCGCGACCCCAAAAGCAGGCCGCCGGTAGGAGAGTCGGAACTCAATGTTCTGATCGCGGATCCCATGCCGCAGGACGTCGACCGTCCCCCGCTCATCGATCTGCTGCCCCACTCGCTGGGCAAATTTTCGATAAGCGAGCCCTTCGTCTCCGCCGTGGGTCGTGACCAACTTCTCCCACTGAGCGCCCTGCGTCTCTTCGATGAAACGAAAGAGCTCGACGGTGTCAAGACCGAGGCTTGCGTCGAAGTCGGGTCGCCACTCCGAGTCGGTCCCGACCTTGCATACGCGATAGCCACCGCGGTCGACCAAGTGGCCGCTGACCTCGTCCTCCAGAAGTTTCTCGCTGACTGAGCTCATGCTGTCTCCGGGATGTTTAGCTGACCCGTGACGGCCGACGTCACCAGAGCTTGTCGGCGCTCCCGAAGGAGCCCGACTTGCCGGCGCAGACCTTCAACTAGTCGGTCGGTCCAACACCGCCGGACCATGTAAGCACTGGCCCGGATTTGCTGCTGCTCAAGCGAAGGGACCGGAATCTGTATCTGTGCAAGCGTATTCCAGTTTCTGAAGTCAACGGCGCGCTCACGTACGTTTCCCGATTGAAGCGCGAGGTAGCCAGAGAGCGCCAAGCCACGGAGTGCCAGCGCTACGTAACCTGAGTCAAAGCCTGGCAGCGCATCGCAGACGTGATAAGCTGGCGTACAAATACCGTCGTCTACGGAAACGCCAATCGCCCCCGCAAATCCGTCAAGGCCGTGAAAGACGACATCACCCTGCCTGACGCCTTGGTAATCAGATCGCGTGGTTGATTCGGTAAACCCGTCTTCGCGACGTCGGTCTCGCAAGGTCACAGTCCCGTCTCGAAACGCCGTGACCACACCAGGTGATGAGGCAGCCCTGAATTGCTTCTGCAGGATTCGTCGGATGGGCAGAAACCGAACGCCGTTCTCGCCGGGGTTGACCAACCTGATTAGCTGAGAATCGATGCCCTCTTGAAGCAGGGCTACCTGTTGGCGTCTTGCAGACGTCAAGGCATCAATCCGCGCAGTCTCGCGGTCGAGGTAGTCGGCGATGGCGCGTTGGGTAGGTGGCGCTGGGCAGGGCACCTTGATACGACCGACATCGGCCGGATTGATTGCTGGGTAACTGACGCCAACTGACCTCGCCACGACCTCCTCGATGACTGTGTCGGCCTGTACCAACCACCCCAGAAATCGAGGATCGACGCTCGTACGGGGTCGAAGACAAACAAAACCCGTTGAGGCGACGAGATCTTCCTCGGCGCCGCGAACGGTCCAGCTGGCACGGAGATAGGTGCGGACGGTCGAGAGAATCGTGTCTCCCGGCCGGAGCACCCGCCGGGCCCGAGAGGGCGATGCCTCAAAAACCATCTCCTGAGGTTCATCGACCAAGACACCCCGTCCCGTAGTTCCAATATCGATGTAGCGAAAGCCTCGATTAGCGAGGGTCTCCTCCCCAAGGGTCTCTGGATTGAGTACTGCAAGGTGCTTCAGAGGAACCCGGGTACCCATCACCCAGCAACCTCCGCCAACAGCCCCTGGATCTCCTTCTCCAGCGCTTTGATCTCCGCGTCGATCTCCTCCAACGGTCGCGGCGGCACGTACTTGTAGAAGTGCCGCGTCAGCGGGATCTCGTAGCCGATCTTGGTGCGGTCGTGGTCAACCCAGGCATCCGGCACGTAGGGCAGCACCTCGTCGCGCATGTAGGCGTCGACCGCGGTCCGATAGGCCAGGGTTTCGAAGCGTTCGGTCGGGTCCTCCTCGAACGTCACTGCCACCGCTGGCAGGGGAACGTTCTCGTTGTCGCGCAACTCCGGATCGGGTTTCGGATTTCCCTTGCGGTCATTGATCACCGGAGCCTTCTCGGCACGCACCGCGAGCCCCGCCCAGATCGCTTTCTGAACCGACGCGCTCAGGCCGAGGTCGGCGGTCGCCGTTCCCAGCAGTTTGACCAGCTCGTGCTCAGTTGCGAACTGCTTGTCTCGATGCCCATCCAGCAGTTCGCGCACGGCCAGCTGCGCCTTCTTGGACAGCTTCAGGACGGCCTTGGCCGCGAGGGCGGCGGCGACCGTCTCCTCCGTCACCTCCCAGCGCAGTTGCAGCGGCCGCTCCACGGCGATCCGCAGGAAGCCGAACGCCTCGTTGGGGAAGACCTTGACCTTCTCCCCCTCTTTGAAATCGCCGTAGAGCCGGGTGATCTCCCCGATCTGGCCCTCCGAGATCTGCTTGCGCTTCTCTCCCAACGACTTGCGCATCTTCACGAAGTACTCGCGGGCATCAAGGAGCTGGACCTTGCCGCGGCGCTCGGGTGACTTGCGGTTGGTGACGATCCAGAAGTAAGTGGAAATGCCGGTGTTGTAGAAAAGCTGGTCGGGCAGCGCGACGACCGCCTCGAGCCAGTCGTTCTCGATTATCCAGCGACGAATCTCCGACTCGCCCGAGCCGGCGGCGCCGGTGAAGAGCGGTGAGCCGTTGAAGATGATGGCGACGCGCGAGCCGCCTTCCTCGGGGCGCTTCATCTTCGTGATCATGTGCTGCAGGAAGAGAAAGGAGCCGTCGTTGATCCGTGGCAACCCGGCCCCGAAGCGGCCGGTGAAGCCTTGCGTTTCCGCCTCGCCGCGGACCTCGGACTCGACCTTCTTCCACTCGACCCCGAACGGCGGGTTGGCGAGCAGGTAGTCGAAGCGCTCCCCTTCGTGGTGGTCTTCGGAGAAGGAGTTGCCGTAGGCGATGCGGGAGGCGTCGTTGCCCTTCAGCATCATGTCTGAGCGGCAGATCGCGTAGGTCTCCGCGTTCAGCTCCTGGCCGAAGACCTCGAGCCGAGCCCCGGGGTTCAGCTCCCGCAGGTAATCCTCGGCCACCGAGAGCATCCCGCCGGTGCCGCAAGCGGGATCGCAGAGGGTTTTGACCATGCCCGGCTTGGTGAGGACGTCATCGGCATCGTCGATGAACAGTAGGTTGACCATCAGCCGGATCACCTCACGCGGGGTGAAGTGCTCCCCCGCCGTCTCGTTGGACAACTCCGAGAATCTGCGGATGAGCTCCTCGTAGAGGTAGCCCATCTCGATGGTCGAGACGGCGTTGGGATGGAGGTCGAGCTCGGCGAACCTGCCGATCACCTGGTAGAGGACGTTGGCCCGGCGCAGCCGGTTGATCTGGATCTCGAAGTCGAACTTGTCGATCACGTCCCTGGCGGCCGGGGAGAAGCCGCCGATGTAGTGGTGGAGGGAGTCGGCGATCGCGTCGGGATCGTCGAGCAGCTTGCTGAAGGTGAGCGGGCTGGTGTTGTAGAACTGCTGGCTGGCAACGGTCTGGAGGACGGGCTCGACGTTCTCAATCTTGCCAGTGAGCCCCCTGTTCTTGTCGAGGACCGCTTGCTTGGTGGGCCCGAGGACGCAGTCCAGGCGCCGGATGACCGTAAGCGGCAGGATCACCTTGCCGTATTCGGACTGCTTGTAGTCGCCGCGAAGCAGGTCCGCCACCGACCAGATGAAGTCGGCGTGGTTTTTGATCGCGGTCTCCGTCATCCCCAGAACCCTGCCCTCGCGCTTACGCGAGCGGAAGAGATCGAAGACTATCCAGGCACGCGACAGTCGTACGACATCGACGAAGTTCCGTCCGACACCGCTGCTATCTTCCCTGTCCATGGCTTTGCATAGCTCGCCTATCAAGAGCAACGATGTCCGCTTGCCCGACCCGCGGCCGGGGGAGGCGCTTGTGGTCGAGCGCTACAGCGCGGCGCACGTCAAGGCGGTGATCCTGCACCCGGATGACTTCGCTGAGCTGCAGGGCAACTCGGAGCTTCTCGACGATTTGGCCACCACCTCGGATCTGAGCGACCTCGGGGCGCGTGCCCACCGGATTGCCGAGTCGCCGGAGGGCGAGCTGGTCGACGACGAGGCGTCGGTCAGGCGCCTGCTCGGCCTTTGAGTCTCGCTGCCGGCGAGGTCTACTGGGCGATCGTCCCTTATACGCCGGCGACGCCGTTCAAGATCCATGTCTCGGATGGCGTGCCGGTGGAGGTGCCCACAGCCTCCCAGATCGTCGACGGCCTCCGCAAAGGCGGTGACGCGGAGTTCGAGTTCGTAGTGCGCGCCAAGGCCAGGCCCGTCCTGCTCCTCTCTGGTCACAGCGATCCGCGCACCGGCGACCTTTTTGCCCTGCGACTGCAGCGACTCGAGAAGCTTTCCGATCAAGATCAGCAACGGGTCGAAGAACAGCGTGAGCCGTCGCTCTTCCACCTTTCCCCTGAGCGCTTCCCCGATCTCGGCGAGGCATCAGCGGCGATGGTGCCGGCACCGATCCGGCTGCACGAGACGGCACTCGACACCCGCAAGCCGCTCGGGCGGCTCGATCGCAACGAGGTGCGGGTCTTGGTTGAGCGCTTCGTCTCCTATTGGCAGTTCGACCTTCGCCAACTATTGGTCGCTCAGATTCGAGAGCTGCAGCATCGGCGACGGGCTCGCTGAGGGCGAATCAAACCGGCCTTCGCGATTTCGGGCACTTCTGCGCTGAAGTTCCCAAATCGCTGCATATCGCCGCCTATCCACGCATATCCATGCTGAATACGGGTGATCTAGCGATTGCAAAAAGCCCTGCAAAGCCGCTTTATTGAGTGCGGTGGGTCGCCGCTGACGTGCCTAATTGCCATGCAGAAGGTCGAGGGTTCGAATCCCTTCAGCCGCTTCGCTTCGAATTCCCTGCACCTAGGCCACTCGGCCCTCGCGGGGGAAATCAAACCACCCCCGCATATCACCTCCGTTTTGGGCACAGTGCCCAAAATGACCGATGCGCGGGGATTAGCGGCGATTTCACCGGATTCCGCCTCGCTTTCGGCCAGCGGCGGAGCTACGGCCGCCGGGCCGACATAAGCAAGTGCACAGGGTCAGTGTGACTTGCTTGCGTCGGAAATCTCTCCACTCCAACTCGTGAAGGGGAGAGGACCAAGTTCTTCATGCCGGACGAAATCGTGCCGAAAACCGTAACGGGTCATCACCCCCGTTCGGCCCATGCGATCAGCGCCGCGCAGGCCTCGAGCGCTTCGAGGTGGGGGGTTTCGTCCTCGGTGACGCCGGCGAGGATCTCGACCTCCGCACCCTCGAAGAGGTTGCCGATCAGCGTGGCAAGGGCGCGCGGGTGCATCGGCAGCT
>Ga0070691_10000589_pt1 | contig 13925 bp, 10 predicted proteins | sample KBSK1101metaG_FD_64673 | JGI IMG/M metagenome (GOLD analysis project Ga0070691, IMG submission 64673) | Corn, switchgrass and miscanthus rhizosphere microbial communities from Kellogg Biological Station, Michigan, USA - KBS K1-10-1 metaG | ecosystem: Host-associated > Plants > Roots >... | reverse complement strand
ATTTCCGACGACCTGTTGTGGCTGCCGTGGTGCACCGCCGAATACGTGCGCGTCACCGGCGATGCCGGCGTGCTGGACGAGATCGCGCCGTTCCTCGAAGGCCGCGCGCTCGCGGCCGACGAGGAATCGGTCTACGAGGATGCCCGCACCGCCGGCGAATCGGCGAGCCTCTACGAGCATTGCCTGCGCGCGATCCGCCACGGCCTGCGCTTCGGCGAGCACGGGCTGCCGCTGATCGGCGGCGGCGACTGGAACGACGGCATGAACCGGCTCGGCCTCGCCGGGCGCGGCGAAAGCGTGTGGCTGGGCATGTTCCTGCACGACGTGCTGAAGCGCTTCGCGCCGCTGGCGGCCGCGCGCGACGGCGAGGCGGTGGCCGCCGAACTCGTGGCCACGGCCGCCGAGCTCGAACGCATGCTGGAACGCCACGCCTGGGACGGCCATTGGTACCTGCGCGCATGGAACGACGACGGCGTCGCGATCGGCTCCGCGCAAAGCGAGGAGTGCCGCATCGATTCGCTGCCGCAGAGCTGGTCGGCGCTGGCCGGCATCGGCGACGCCGCGCGCAGCGATCGCGCGATGGATGCGGCGCTGGAACATCTCGCCGATGACGACGCGGGTCTGGTGAAACTGTTCACACCGCCCTTCGACAAGGCGCCGCTCGATCCGGGTTACATCAAGGGCTACGTGCCGGGCGTGCGCGAGAACGGCGGGCAATACACCCACGCCGCCGTGTGGGTGGCGATGGCGCTCGCCAGGCGCGGTCGCGCGGAAGAAGCGTGGCGGATCGCGCGCATGCTGAACCCGCTGTCGCACACCGGCGATGCCGATGCGCTGCAACGCTACCGGCTCGAACCTTACGTGATCGCGGCCGACGTCTACTCCGCAGAGGGCCATCGCGGACGCGGCGGCTGGAGCTGGTACACGGGTTCGGCGGGCTGGATGTACCGGCTGCTGGTCGAGTCGCTGCTGGGCCTGCATCGCGAAGGCGACCGGCTGTCGTTCGCGCCGTGCGTGCCGGACGATTGGGAACGCTGGTCGGCGGACTGGCGCCACGGCGGTTCGCGTTACCGTGTCGAGTTCGTGCGCAAGCCCGGCGACACCGGCGTCGCCGGCGTGAGCGTCGATGGCGTGCTGCAGCCGGCATGCGCGATCGAGCTGGTCGACGATGGCCGCGTCCACGACGTGCTGGTGCGTTTCGGCCGCCCCGAACATTCACGCCACCGCGACACTGCCGCGGCAATGCAGGAGGAAAATCCGTCCAGCCATCCTTGACGCCGTTATCCGGGGAGGATTCCACTGCAAGGAACTCGTCCATGTCCACCACGTTCACTTGCAATCTCGACGCCCCCGGCAGCGAGCTTGCGCATGTCTGGCGTCACACCCTCGGCAGCGGTCGCGCGCTGCTGGCGCTGCGCGCCGGCAGGCTGGCGCAGATGCAGACGCGCACGGTATTGGCGACTTGAGGCGCACGCCATGTCCGCCAACGTGACATCGCCATCCCTCGCTGCCGCGTCCGGCGGACGCAACATCGATCGCACCAGCCACACCGACGAGGCGGTGCTGGAGGACCTGCAACGCAAGGCGTTCCGCTTCTTCGAGCGGCACGTCAACCCCAAGACCGGGCTGGTGCTCGATTCCACCCGCCCGACCCAGCCGGCCAGCATCGCGGCGGTCGGCTTCGCGCTGTCGTGTTATCCGATCGCGGTCGAGCGCGGCTGGATGCCGTATCGCGACGCGCTCGCGTACACGCTGGCGGCGCTGCGCTTCTTCGATGCGGCCGACCAGCGCGGCGCGAAGGACGGCGTCGGCTACAAGGGATTCTTCTATCACTTCCTCGATCCCGCCAGTGCGACGCGCGCGTGGAAGTGCGAGCTTTCCACCATCGACACCGCGCTGCTGCTGGCGGGCATGCTGGTGGCGGCGCAGTATTTTTCCGCCGACGGCGCGGGCGAACGCGAAGTGCGCGAGCGCGCGCAGGCCATCTACGCACGCGTGGACTGGCGCTGGGCGCAGAACGGCGGCGACGCGGTGGCGCTGGGCTGGAAACCCGAATCGGGATTCCTCAAATGCCGCTGGTTTGGCTACAACGAGGCGCTGATCCTGTACGTGCTGGCGCTGGCCGCGCCGGAATTCTCGGTGACGCCCGACGCGTATCACGCGTGGACGTCCACCTTCAAATGGCGGCGCCTGTATGGCCGCGACGTGCTCTACGCCGGGCCGCTGTTCATCCACCAGTTCTCGCACATCTGGATCGACACGCGCGGTATCCGCGACCGGTTCATGGCATCGAAGCACACCGACTACTTCGAGAACAGCCGCGTCACCACCGAGATCCAGCGCGAGTACGCGCGCCGCAATCCGCGCCGCTTCGTCGGCTACGAAAAGAATTGCTGGGGCTTCTCGGCCACCGACGGACCCGGCAACGTGAAAGCCGCGTACCACGGCCGCATCCGCCAATTCTTCGACTACACCGCACGCGGCGCACCGTTCGGTCCCGACGACGGCACGATTTCGCCATGGTCGGCGATTGCCTCGTTGCCGTTCGCGCCGAAGATCGTGCTGGAAGAAATCCGGCATCTCGAGGGCCTGATCGGGCACGGCCCCGAAGGTTACGGTTTCCACGCCTCGTTCAACCTGTCGTACCCCGAACCGAACTACGGCGATCCGGGCGGCATGACCGCATGGGTGTCGCCATGGCATTTCGCGCTGCACCAGGGGCCGATCGTGCTGATGATCGAAAACCATCGCAGCCGAATGATCTGGAACCTGATGTGCGCATGCCCCGCGATCCGCACGGGCCTGCAGCGCGCGGGCTTCACGGGCGGCTGGCTCGACACCGCACCCACGAATTCCAACAAGGAGGACTCGGCATGAACCCACGATCGCAACGGCTCGCCGGCCAGAACGCGCTGGTCACCGGCGCCAACTCCGGCATCGGCGAAGGCATCGCACGCGAACTCGCGGCGGAAGGTGCCAACGTCGCGGTCAACTACGTGGTGCAGCCGGGGGTCGCGCAGAAAATCTGCGACGACATCAATGCGACCGGCGCGGGCAAGGCCATCGCAGTGCAGGCCGACGTCAGCAAGGAAGCCGACGTGCAGGCGATGTTTGCCGAAGCCGTGAAGCAGTTCGGCACGCTCGACATCGTATGTTCCAACGCCGGCATCCAGCGCGATGCGCGACTGGTGGACATGACGCTCGCCCAATGGGAACAGGTGATCGGCGTAAACCTGACCGGTGCATTCCTGGTGGCACGCGAAGCGGCGCGCGAATTCACCCGGCGCGGCATGCGCGATGTCTCATGCGCGCTCGGCAAGATCATCTTCACCAGTTCCGTGCACCAGGAAATCCCGTGGGCCGGACACTGCAACTACGCCACCACCAAGGGCGGCATGAAGCAATTGATGGAATCGATCGCGCAGGAACTGGCGCCGCAGAAGATTCGCGTCAATTCGATCTGCCCCGGCGCCATCGAAACCGCCATCAACCGCAAGGCCTGGGAGACGCCGCAGGCCGCGGCGGAGCTGAAAAAACTGATCCCGTTCGGCCGCATCGGCGTGCCCGCCGACATCGCGCGCGTCGCCGCGTGGCTCGCCTCCGACGAGGCCGACTACATCTGCGGCGCATCGATCTACGTCGACGGCGGCATGACGCTGTATCCGGGGTTCGCGACCGGCGGGTGAACCCGACCGGCGATGCATGCCTATTGGCGGTGTCGCAAGCCTTCGACAGATGGCATCATCCCGCGGCGTGACCGTGTCCTGCGCCATCGCAGGCAATGATCCAGCCACCCACGAGGAAGCGCCGCTCCCGATGAACTTCCGATGGTTTTTGGCAGCGTCCCTTCTGCTGCTTCTTTGCAGTGGCACGCCGGCGCGCGCTTCCGGCGTCGCCATGCACGTCGGCGCGCCGATTCATCCGGTCGAGGTATCGGGTGGCGAGCGACTGGTCTACGAGTTGCACGTCGGCAACACGTTCGGCACTCCAGTGGAAATCACCGCACTGGATGTACTGGACGACGACAACAGGTTGCTGCTGCATCTGGACGAACGTGCGCTGGGCAGCCGCATCACCCTTGAGGACGGCAGCACCGTCATCGCGCCGCATGCGCAAGCCGTGCTGTACCTGACGGTCGACGCCGGCGCCAAGACGCCGATCTTCTTGCGCCACCGCCTGACCCTGAAGCAGGCCGGCGTGGTGTCGACGCTGACCGGCATGGAGATACCCGTTTCGGCGGACCGCAATCCGGTGCTCGCGCCGCCTGTTGCGCAAGGCACCTGGGTCGCGGTGTACAGCGACGCCTGGCCGCGCGGGCATCGTCGCGTGTTCATCGAAATCCATGGCCATGCACGCCTGCCCGGCCGCTTCGCGATCGACTGGATGAAGGTCGACAACCGTGGTCGCACGCTGAAGGATGACTCCGGCCTCGCCGCCAGCTCGTTGTCGTACGGCGCAAAGGTGCGGGCCGTCGCCGATGCGCGGGTGGCCGCGGTGCGCGACGGTGTCAGCGAAGCCGCACGGATCGCCGACAACAAGACCCACCCGCACCCGGACGCCGCCGGCAATTTCATTTCGCTCGATCTCGGCCACGGCCGGTTCGCAACTTACGAACATTTGCGCCCGGGCAGCATCACGGTCGCCAAGGGCGATCATGTACGCGTGGGCCAGGTCATCGCCGAAGTCGGCTTTTCCGGCGATTCGACCGAACCGCACCTGCACTTCCACGTCTCCGATTCGGCCATGCCGCTGGAAGGCGAAGGCTTGCCCTATGCCCTGGACCGCTTCCGCGTGGTGGGTCGCGTCGCCGACTGGAATGCCTTCGGATCGCAGCGCTGGAAGGACGGCTCGCCGCGCATCGTCGAGCACGCGTTTCCCGAATCAGGCGACGTGATCGATTTCGATTGAGGCGCTCAGGCCTGCGCGGCCATGAACTCGCGGCACAGCGCTTCCATGCCAATGCGGTCGTCATCGTCGAAACGTGCGAGCGAAGGACTGTCCACGTCCCACACGCCCAGCAGCGAACCGTCGGCGCGGATCAGCGGCACCACGATTTCCGAAAGCGAGGCGCCGTCGCAGAAGATGTGGTCGGGAAACGCGTTGACGTCGGGGACGACCTGCGTCTTCAGCGACAGTGCGGCCGCGCCGCAGACGCCGCGACCCCGCGCGATGCGTACGCAGGCGGGCTTGCCCTGGAACGGCCCGACCACGAGTCCGTCGCCGTCGGGAAAGTAGAACCCGCACCAGTTGATGTCGGGCAGCGCGTGGTACACCAGCGCGGCGAAGTTGGCGGCGTTGGCGACGAGATTGGTTTCGCCGTGCAGCAGCCCACGCGCCTGTTGCGCGAGTTCCGCATACAGGGTCGGCTTGTCGGTGGCAACGATGGGAGCAGCTTCGAACATGTCGTTTCCTCGCGTGAGGAGCCTTGAGTCAAGGAACCTCTGATTTCGCTCGTCATCCCGGAATCGCGAAGCGATATCCGGGGCCCAGTGACTTTCGCGTAACGCATGGAATGCAAAGTCACTGGATCCCGGCTTTCCTCGCTCCTCAAAGCGCGGCCATCCGTGGCCGCTCTCCGCGTCGCCGGGATGACGAGTGATGGGATCGATCAGTTTCTGAAGCGGCGCGCGTTCATGCGCGTCCGCTTGAACGAAAACGGATCGTGATTCCCTCTATTATCGCGCAATGCCGGACTCGCCCACGTCAGTCCCAACGGAAGCGCGGCACGAACGCGCCGAAAGCACGCGCCTGGACAATTTCGTGGACGGCGCGTTCGCGTTCGCGATCACCCTGCTGATCATCAGTGGCGGCGGCCTTCCGCGCAGCGTGGAAGAACTGGAGCAGGCCTTGCGCGGCGTGCCGGCCTTCGCCGCCTGTTTCGCACAGCTCGCCTGGTTCTGGCACTCGCACGTGAGCTGGCGCGACAACGTGCGTCTCACCGACCGGCCCAGCCTGCTGTTGTCCCTGCTGCTGGTATTTTTCGCGCTGATCTTCGTGTTTCCCCTGCACCTCGTTTACTCGGGCGCCTTCAACGGCCTGAGCCATGGCGTCTTGTCACCAGGTGTCGCCACGTTCGGGAAAGATCAGGGCGGCGTGGCCGCGTTGTTCGTTTGTTACGGGCTTTCCTACGCCTGCATGGCGGGCACGCTGGGAGTGCTCCACTGGCATGGCGCGCGGGCCGCTGACCGCCTGACGCGCAGGGAAGCCGATTCCGTCCGTGTCTCGGGCGTGATCTGGACCTACGTCGCATCGATCGGACTGCTGTCGGTCTTGCTGGCCTTGGCCCTGCCCGTCGATGTGAATTGGGTGGAGGGTGTGCCCGGGCTCGCCTATTTCCTGCTGGCCCTCATTGGTCCGATCGTGTACTTCTATCGCAAGCGCCTAGCAAAGAGGCTTTCACCATGAAAACCAAGGGCGTGTTCATCGCCGGCACCGACACCGGCATCGGCAAGACCTTCGCGGCGTGTTCGTTGCTGCACGCGCTGCGCGCCGCGAACTTGCGCGCCACCGGCATGAAGCCGGTCGCGAGCGGCTGCGATCAAGCCCCCGAAGGCCTGCGCAGCGAGGATGCGCTGGCGCTGATCGCGGCCAGCGACCCGAAACCCGAACGCTACGAACATTGCAATCCGTTCGCCTTCAAGTCGCCGGTGTCGCCGCACATCGCCGCCGCGGAAATGGATGAGGAGGTGACGCTGCCGCCGATCGAGGACGCCTACGACTCGCTCGCGATCATGCACGGCGACGCGATCGTGGTGGAGGGCGTGGGCGGCTGGCTGGCCCCGCTTTCGGAATCCCTGCGCGCGAATGCGATTCCGCTGCACCTGCAACTGCCGGTGATCCTGGTCGTGGGCCTGAAGCTCGGCTGCTTGAACCATGCGCAGCTCACGGCGCGCGCGATCCGCGCCGACGGCTGCGAGCTGCTGGGCTGGATCGGCAACCGCATCGATCCCGACATGCTGAACCCCAAGGAAAACCTGGTGATGCTGAACCGCTCGCTGGCGGCGCCGTGCCTCGGCGTGCTGCCCCACGGCGTCGCGCCGATGTCCGCGGCGGCGCACCTGCGCGATGCCGCGGACGCCATACGCGAAATCAAATGACCGCGTGCAAGCTGTGCGGCGGCGGCACCGAATCGTTCGGCGAACTCACCGTCCTCGGCCGCCACCGCGCGCGCTACCAGCGTTGCACGTCATGCGGCTATGTGTCTGTCGAGCATCCGCATTGGCTCACCGAAGCCTATGCCGATCACGCGATCGCCGCGCTCGACACCGGCATCGTGATGCGCAACCTGTGGCTGGCGGACGCGATGGATGCGTTGCTGCGCTGGCGCTTTCGCGACGTGCGCACGGCGCTCGATTACGGCGCCGGCACCGGTTTGTTCGTGCGATTGATGCGCGACCGCGGCCATGATTTCCGCTGGAGCGATCCGCACTGCGAGAACCTGTTCGCACTGGGCTTCGAAGCTGGCGAGACCATGAGCTTCGATCTCGTGACGTGTTTCGAGGTGGCCGAGCACCTGACCGATCCGCTGCCGGTGTTCGCACAACTCACCACGCGCGCACCGATCCTGATCTTCTCGACCGAACTGCTGCCGGGGCACAGCAATCGTCCCGGCGAATGGCATTACTACGCGCCGGAGACGGGTCAGCACGTCGGGTTTTTCACGATCGCAAGTTTGCGTGTCCTCGCGGAAAAACTTGGCCGCCACTTCGCCAGCGACGGCCGCATGCTGCACGCGTTTACGGCCGAACCGCTCGATCCCCGCTGGCTGCGACTCGTCACCAAACAACGCCGTGCGCGCCGGATGTTGAAGCTGTTGCGCAAACGGCCGCCGCTGACCTGGCGCGACGCCGAAACCCTGACGCAAGCACTGCGCGCGCAGCAATCCGCGAACGCGCATTCCTGATTTGCGTCCGGGTGTTTCGCGTCAGGAAGTTCTGTTGCTCGTCACCCCGGCGACGCGGAGAGCGGCCACGGATGGCCGCGCTTTGAGGAGCGAGGAAAGCCGGGACCCAGTGACTTTCGTGCAATGCACGGAAAGGCAAAGTCGCTGGGTCCCGGATATCGCTTCGCGACTGCGTTTGCAGGATTGCAAACGCGAACGCCGAAGGCGGCGCGTAGCGCGAGCGCCATGGATGGCGCGAGTATTCCGGGATGACGAATGGTGGGTTCAACCCGCAGGCGCGGCGCTCGCCGCGGACTTGGGCCGCATGTGCGGCGGGGCCTTGTCCAGCCCCGGCGGCTGCGGCGGCAGATTCAGCGGGTGCGCCTGGATTTCCTTTTGCAGCACCTCGATGGCCTTGTCAAGTTGCGGGTCCTTGCCCGCCAATTGCTGCGACACGTCTTCGTTCACGACGATGTCGGGCTCGACGCCATGGCCTTCGACCGTGTACTTGCCGTCGAGATTCACGATCGCCGCGAACTGCGGCACGTTGATGCTGCCGCCGTCGATCAGCGGCCCCAAGTCGCCGATGCCGACCACGCCGCCCCAGGTGCGGGTGCCGATCAGCGGCCCGAGCTTCGCCTGCTTGAACATGTACGAGAAGATGTCGCCGTCCGAGGCGGTGGTGCCGTTGCTGAGCGCCGCGAGGTGGCCGAGGTAGGTCGCGCCCGGATAGGTGCCGGTGATCGAACTGCCGCGCAGGTAGTTGTACGCCAGCAGCTTGCGCGACAGGCGCTCGATCATGGTCTGCGACATGAAGCCGCCGCCGTTGTCGCGCACGTCAACGATCAGGCCGGGCTTGCGCAACTGCGGGTAGTACCACTTGATGAACTCGCGCGCGCCGTCGACACCCATGTCGGGAATGTGCAGGTAGCCGATCTGGCCGTCGCTGGCCTTGGCGACGTACGCGCGGTTGGCCTGCACCCAGTCGTAATAGTGCAGGTCCATCTCGCTCGCGACCGGTTTGACCAGCACCGTGCGCGCGCCGTCCGTGCTCGGCCGCGAATTGACGAGTAGCTGCACCATCTGTCCCGGCGCGATCCGCAGCAATTGATACGGATTCTGGTCTTTGGTCACCGGCGTGCCGTTGATCGCGAGGATGTAATCGCCGGGCTTCACGTCCACGCCGACTTCGGTGAGCGGCGAACGGTAGCGCGGCTCGTCGTTCTCGCCGGGGAACACGTTGGCGATCTGGTAGCGGCCGCTCGCGGCATCCAGCTTGAAGTCCGCACCCAGCAAACCGACGTGCGGTTTGTCCGGCAGGCCGAGGTCGCCGCCGGCCACGTAGGTGTGCGAATTGGACAGTTCGGCGATCATCTCGCCCAGCACGTAGTTGAGGTCGGTGCGGTCGCCCACGTATTTCAGCAGCGGCTCGTACTTGGCGCGCAGCGCATTCCAGTCGTAACCGTTCATGCTGGCGACGTAGAAGTAATCGCGATAACGCCGCCACACGTCGTTGAAGATCTCGGCGTACTCGGCCTTGGGATCGACACGCATGAACAGGCCATCCAGCTTCACGTCTTCCGGTTTCGGCTTGGGCGCGTCGAGATCGATCCGTTTGTAATCATCGTGGTCGTGGACCAGCAGGGTGGTGCCGTCCGCCGACAGCGCCAGCGGCGCCGCGCCGCCGCCGCCTTCGCCAGCGCCCTCTTCCTGCGGCTTGTACGTGTAGACATCGCTGTCCTTGCGGTCCTTGAACGACCACGCGTGCACCTTCATCGGCAGCGCGCTTTCGCGGCCAAGGAACGGCGCGCCGGCCGTCGCGTACAGGATCGCCTTGGGCGTGACCGCCAACCACGGAATGTTGTCCGGATCGATCGGGGCCCGCACCAGGCGCTGTTCGAGGCCGTCGAAGTCGATCGTGTCGTTGACCTGCGACGCGGGTTTCGGCTTGGCCGGTTTGCCGTGCTCGTCGCCCTTGCCCGACGATGTACCAGGGCCGTCCGAATTCTTCTGGTCCGAATCGTCCTCGCCCGTCGCGCTGTCATTGCGCGGCGCGAAAGGATTCTCGACGTCCTTGCGCAAGGCGTAGGCGAGGATCTGGGTGCTGCGGTTGCTCGCGTAATCCAGTTCCACGCCGGAAAACTGCGGCGACCACTCGCGATCGCCAAGGAAGTACAGGTACTTGCCGTCGGGCGAAAACGCCGGCGCCATCGCATTGGCGTATTCGCGCCCGAGTTCGGTGGCCTTGCCGGACCCGAGGTCGTAGACGTACAGCCGCGACAACTGCGTGTCCTTGGCGGTCAGGGAGTACGCGAGGTAGTGCCCGCCCGGCGACCACGCGTAATCGCGCCTCGACGAGCCCGGATCCTGCGCGATCACCTGGTCATTCGCGCCGCCCGAAGTGCCGACCACATGGATGCGGTTGGCCGAATCCACGAACGCGAGGTGCTTGCCGTCCGGCGACCACAGCGGCTGGTAAAGACGGCCGATCACGCCCTTCGTCAGCATCACGGGATTCGTGCCGTCGGCGTCGCGCACCCACACCTCTTCCTCGCCGCTCTCGTCGGAGATGTAGGCGACGCGCTTGCCGTCGGGTGACCAGTTCACCTCGCGCTCATGCGCACCGGGCGTGTGGGTGAGGTCCAGCGTGATGCCGTGTTCCAGCGGCACGCTGAAGACATCGCCACGCGCGGTGAACGCGGCGCGCTTGCCGTTCGGGCTGAGCGCGTAATCCTCGATGAATTTCTTCACGCTGCGCTCGGATGCGCGCGAGGCAACCAGGTCGCTCGGCACGTGGATCGTCAACGCGCGATCGCTGCCGTTGCGGGTGTCGTAGACGTGCAGCGCGCCGGTGACTTCGTACACGATCTGTCCGGCCGCATCGCCGCTGGCCCAGCGTGCGTCGTCGGTCTGGTAGTTCGTCAGCTGCGTGGTCTTGCCGTCGCCGGTGTCGTAGCGATACAGGTTCAGGTGCGGGCCACGATCGGACAGGAAATAGATGCTCTTGCCGATCCATATCGGGTCGCGGTCGGTGTTGGGATCGTTGGTGATGTTCTTCGCCGATTTCGAGGCGAAGTCGTAGATGAAAAGATCCTGCGCCCAGCCGCCCGAGTAGCGGTCCCAGTCGCGGAAGTCGCGGAACTTGGGCGAGTACACCATCTGCTTGGCGTCGGGCGAAAAGCGCGCGGTGCCCGATTGCGGCATCGGCAGCACCGCTGGCAAGCCGCCCGTGACGGCCACGGTGTACACGCGCGGATCGGAGATGTTGCGCGAGTCGCGCCACGAGCGGAACAGCACCGATTTGCCGTCCGGTGTCCAGCCGTACACCTGGTTGTCGAAACCCCAGCGCTGCGGCAGCGGGCCCATCGCGGGATAGAACGTCAACTGTTTCGGCTCGCCGCCGCCCGCGGGCACCACGTACACCTGGCTGTCGCCGCCGTACTGGCCGCTGAACGCGATCTGCCTGCAGTCCGGCGAGAAACGCGCGGCCATTTCCAAGCCCGGCCCGGCGGTCAGGCGCGTCGCGGTGCCGCCTTGCGTGGAGGCGGTCCACAAATCGCCCGCGTAGGTGAACACCACGCGATTGCCGCACACGTCGGGGAAACGCAACAGGCGCGTGCCTTCGACATTGGCGCCCGTGGAAGCGACGGCATTCGAGGTCGCGGGCGCAGGTGCCGGCGTGGCGCCAGTGGACGATGCAGGCGTCGACGGCTCACCCGGCGCGGCGGGGGGCGACGGGGACTGCGAGCAGGCGGCCAATCCCGCGCCGGCAAGCACCGCGCAACCGGCCAGAACGGCCTTGCGAATCATGGATGACATGCTGCGTCCCTCGTGTGGTGGCATGGACGGCCCTGCTATACCGGCATTCCGCCCCGCGAACCACTGCGGAAAGTCACGGAGTGTGCCGCCTTGCAAGGAGCTTGATGAAGTCGCCGGCAGGTTCTTGCGGCTGACTTACTAGGGAATCTCTGATTTTGCTCGTCATTCCGGAATCGCGAAGCGATATCCGGGACCCAGCGACTTTGCATTTCAGTACGTTGCGTGAAAGTCACTGGGTCCCGGCTTTCGCCGGGATGACGAGTGACGGAATTGACCAGAGGTTCCCCAGGCGCGGCGACGAGTCATGGCGGGCGCTATGGCGAGGAGCCGCAACAACACCAGACGCGAAAAAGCCTGCCCCGGACTTGATCCGGGGACGCGGCGAGTTCGCAAGATGCTTGCGGGGCGGCACACTCGGCCATGACTTGCGGCACGGATGGCACGTCGCGCCCGATCACGGCATCATTGATCGTCCGTTCCCTCCCGCCTTCGTGCGTTCCCCGGAGCCCGAACTTGACCCAAGCCCAACGCTTCTACATCACGATCGCCAATCTCGCGCAGGCGCGCGGCCCCGATCCCGACCTGGCATTCCACGGATCCTCGCCGCAGAGTTTTGCCAGCGCGCTGCAGGAAGCCCTGCGCCAACCCATCCTGTTCCATCGCTGGAAAGCCAAGCAGCCCGATCCCGACGAGGTCGATCAGTCGCTGGCCCCGGTGGACCCTAACGCAACCGTCACCGCCGAACTCGATGACCTGCATACCGAAGTGCAGGTGGTGACGAACCTGACCCATTTCGTGTTGCGCCACCGGTTGTTCGTCCTGATCGGCCCGAACTGGCAGTTGCACGACGTCGCAGCCGCCTGAATCCGAACCCGTTCGTCGTGCAAGGAGTTTGCCCATGTCATCGTTTCGCCATCGCGCCCTCGCCTTCGCCTGCTGCGCCCTGCTCGCCGGGACCGTCGGCGTGACCGCCGAGGCCGCGCCTGCGGCCGCCGCCGCGCAGACGGCCGGCGCCATCACCGCCAATCCGTTCTACAAGGCTTCGACGCTGCCGTTCGAGGCACCCGATTTCAGCAAGATCAAGAATGCGGATTTCCAGCCCGCCATCGAGGAGGGCATGAAGCTGCAGCGCGCCGAAGTCGAGAAGATCGCGAACAATCCGGCGGCGCCGACGTTCGAGAACACCATCGTCGCGATGGAAAAAACCGGCGCGATGCTGAATCGCGTGATGCAGGTGTTCGCGCTGCTGGCCGGCGCCGACACCAACCCGACCCTTCAGAAGGTGCAGGAAACCGAGGCGCCGAAACTGGCCGCACACCAGGACGCGATCTTCCTGAACCCGAAACTGTTCGCGCGCATCCAGAAGCTCTACGACCAGCGCGCCACGCTGAAGCTCGATCCGGAATCCGAGCGCCTGCTGGAATACGACTATCAGCAGTTCGTGCACAACGGCGCCAAGCTTTCCAGCGCCGACAAGGCCAAGCTGAAGCATTACAACGAGCAACTTTCGACGCTGTCGGCGCAGTTCCAGAACAAGCTGCTCGCCGCCGACAAGGCCGGCGGGCTGGTGGTGAGCGACAAGGCCAAGCTCGACGGTTTGTCGCCCGGGGAAATCGACGCCGCGGCACAAGCCGCCAAGGCCCGCAAGCTCAAGGGCAAGTGGGTGATCCCGCTGCAGAACACCACCCAGCAGCCGGCGCTGGGTTCGCTCGACAACCGCGACGTGCGGCATGAACTGTTCGAGCATTCCTGGACCCGCGCCGAGAAGGACGACGCCAACGACACCCGCAAGACCATCGAGGAAATGGCCTACCTGCGCGCGCAGAAAGCCAAGCTGCTCGGCTTCGACACCTACGCCGCGTGGAAGCTGGAAGACCAGATGGCCAAAACGCCGTCGGCGGTGATGAACTTCCTCAACCAATTGGCGCCGCCTGCGGTGGCGCGCGCCGAAGCGGAGGGCAAGGATCGCCAGGACATGATCGACCAGGACCAGAAGAAGGCCGGCAAGTCCGACTTCAAGCTGGCCGCGTGGGACTGGGATTACTACGGCGAGCAGGTGCGCAAGGCCAAGTACGACTTCGACGAATCGCAGGTGAAGCCGTACTTCGAACTCAACAACGTGCTGGAAAACGGCGTGTTCTACGCCGCCAACCAGCTCTACGGCCTGACCTTCAAGGAACGCAAGGACCTGCCGGTGTGGGAACCGAGCGTGCGCGTGTTCGAA
>Ga0070691_10000587_pt1 | contig 13944 bp, 17 predicted proteins | sample KBSK1101metaG_FD_64673 | JGI IMG/M metagenome (GOLD analysis project Ga0070691, IMG submission 64673) | Corn, switchgrass and miscanthus rhizosphere microbial communities from Kellogg Biological Station, Michigan, USA - KBS K1-10-1 metaG | ecosystem: Host-associated > Plants > Roots >... | reverse complement strand
CTACACCGACTACAGCCTGCGACTTCTCATGTACGTGGCACTGAAGGACGGAGAGCTTGCCACGATTCAGGAAGTTGCCGATGTCTACGACATTTCGAGAAACCATCTCATGAAGGTGGCGTACGAGCTCGGCAAGCACGGCATTCTGGAGACTGTGCGCGGGCGCAAGGGCGGACTGCGCCTCGCGCGCAAGCCTGCTGACATCTGTCTCGGTGAAGTCGTACGGATCACCGAGGAGGACTTCACCATGGTGGAGTGTTTTGATCCCAAAACAAACGCCTGCGTCATCACGCGCCCTTGCCGGCTGAAAGGTGTCCTTTCCAAGGCCTTGAAGGCTTATCTGGCCGTGCTGGACGATTATACGCTGGCCGACCTCACGGAACGTCACCCCCTTCTCGCTCGAGTACTGGTGCCGGCATGATCGATAAGGCGATCAACTCATCCAATAAGGTCGCGGTCAAACTCGCACCGCGCGGAAAACAACATCGCCACATCGAGATTTGGATCAAGCGAGTTTATGCGCCGCCTAAGCGAAGTGACGGGCTGCGTGTCCTTATTGACGGCCTGTGGCCACGCGGCATGAGCAAGGACACCGCGCATGTTGATCTCTGGCTGAAGGCGATTGCGCCGTCCGCTTCACTTCGCCGTTGGTTCGATCACAGGCCCGAACGGTGGACCGGCTTCTTGCAGCGATATCGCAAAGAGCTCCACGCCAACCGAAGGGTCATTGCCGAATTGTTGGCACAGGCCAGCCGCTCGAGACTCACGCTTCTCTATTCTGCTCGGGACACCGAACACAACAACGCCGTTGCCCTTGTCAGATATCTGGCCGCCCGTCAGCGACGGACCAAAAAAGGAACCTGACTATGTCCGCGCAATCAATCACCAACGGAGTTCAGCCCTTACCAGACGCGGCGGGCACCGAGGTGGTCCCGACGGAAGTAGAAGTGACTTCGCCGGTATGTTACGCGCGCGAGGCGTCGGACACATATGCGGGCTATGCGTCGACTGGCGAGCTATTGGCGTTTCTCAAGGAGGTGCTTGAGGTGGAGCGGGCCGACGCGCGTATTGCCGCTAGAACCGCGTCGGCATCGTCTTTCGCTTCCCTGACAGCGTTGATGGGCGATGTGCATCGTGATGGAGCACGATGGTGCGCGATGCTTCTCAAGTGGATCACTCATCTTGGTGGCGCCCCTTCCGGACGCACCGAAATCTCCTACGAGGAGAGCCTGGCGGTATCTGACCTTCTGGAGCGCGTCGCATTCATCAATCAAGGCCAGGAATACGTCGTGCGGAAAATACGCGAAATTCTGCCGAGGATCCGTGATGATCGGATGCACGCAGACATCCGCGAGATGCTCATCAGCCACGAGTTCAACATATCTCGTGCAAACAGCATTTCAGCGTTGCGTTCAGAGTAGTGGCAATCTCATTTTTCAGCGAACACCCCAGCCTCAACATTGCCGAGTATCTTTGCACACGGGGGCGTGGCTGCCGATTCAATGTCATCGAGCGGACAATTGATGCGGCAAATTGGTGCGGATCCGTGCAATTCAGGAAAGTCGTAACAATATCTCGTTCCACGGTCGACGTGATCCCAATGTCCGGCTTCGGTGCAGCGGTAGATGACACGCGCAGTTAGACGTCCGCCCTTTGAATGCATTGCGCTCACACTGCAGGGCGGCGGCGCGCTCGGCGCTTATCAGGCGGGCGTCTATCAGGGCCTTGCCGACGCCGATCTTCATCCCGACTGGGTCGCGGGGATCTCCATTGGTGCTATCAACGCAGCAATCATCGCAGGTAATCCGCCTGAGACACGCGTGGGCCGGCTCCGAGAATTCTGGAATTCGGCGACATCCGAACCATATTCCAAACTGTTCAGTACGATCTGCTTGCCTTCTCATCCAGACCGTGAACAGCGAAAGTTCGTCAATCAGATAAGTGCTGCAGCAGCCCTCACCACAGGCGTAAGCGGCTTGTTCAAGCCTCGGCTGCTCCCTCCGTTGCTGTCGCCGTCCGGCAGCCTCGATGCGACGAGTTACTACGAATCGAAACCGCTTCTGCGCACGCTCGAGCGCTTGGTCGATTTCGATCGAATCAACAACGGGACGATGCGATTCAGCGCAGGCGCCGTAAACGTGGAAACGGGAAACTTCGTCTATTTCGATTCGACGAAGCACAAAATAGTTCCTGAACACATTATGGCCAGTGCGGCGCTTCCTCCCGGATTTCCAATGATCGAGATTGACGGTGAGCACTACTGGGATGGCGGCCTCGTGTCCAACACGCCGCTCCAGTGGGTGCTTCAGCACGGCGTGCGACAGGACACACTCACGTTCGAGGTTGATCTTTGGAATGCGCGCGGAAAATCACCTCGAAACATCATGGAAGTGGCGACACGCCAAAAGGAAATTACTTACTCGAGCCGAACCAGAGAGAACATCGACCAGTTCAGGGAGATGCAACGCGTCCGACACGCTGTCGCGCGACTGATCGAGGAAGCACCTGAACGGCTCGACGGTACAAGCGACGCTTGTGGATTTCTGAAATCGTTCGCCGACCGGAAGGTCTACAGCGTCGTTCATCTCATCTATCACACCAGCGCCTACGAAGGAAATTCGAAAGACTATGAATTCTCCCGGGCGAGCATGAGCGACCATTGGCGGGCCGGTTATCACGACACGGTGCGCGCGTTGCAGCACCCTGAAGCGCTGGCACGCCCGACAAACGTCGACGGTTTCGCAACCTATGACTTCGCAGATCACGATACATGAACCGGACAACCAGCAGGAACCGGATATGAACGAACGAGACGTGCGCGAACGGGCCTTTGCGATGCCCCTAACCAATCCAGCTTATCCGCCGGGTCCATATCGGTTCGTCAACCGAGAATTCATGGTGATTACTTACCGAACCGACCGTCAGAGGCTCAGATCTGTCGTGCCCGAACCGCTCGAGATCGATGAGCCGCTCGTCAAGTTTGAGTTCATTCGAATGCCGGATTCCACCGGTTTCGGCGACTACACCGAAAGTGGTCAGGTTGTCCCAGTATCGTTCAGAGGTCGCAGGGGCGGATACACGCACTGCATGTTCCTGAATGATCATCCCCCGATTGCCGGCGGACGCGAACTTTGGGGATTTCCGAAGAAACTGGCTAGTCCCAGCCTGCATGCAAAGATCGACACGCTGGTCGGCACACTCGACTACGGTCCGGTACGCGTCGCGACCGGAAGCATGGGTTACAAGCATCGTCAGGCAGATCTCAATGCGGTTCAAGCTTCGCTGGAGGCGCCAAACTTCCTGCTCAAGATCATTCCGCACGTGGATGGAACGCCTCGTATCTGCGAACTGGTCGAATACCATCTTACCGACATCAACCTGAAAGGCGCCTGGTCCGCACCGGCCGCGCTATTCCTGCAACCGCACGCCCTCGCCCCGGTCGCGGAATTGCCAGTTCTGGAGATCGTTTCGGCAGTTCACATCCTGTCAGATCTCACGTTGGATTTAGGCAAAGTCGTCCACGACTATCTCGGCTAGTCCACACGCATAGGGAGAGTTTGATGCTTCTCAAGGACAAGATCGCCGTCATTACCGGTGCAGCAAGCGGAATCGGCAGGGAAATCGCACTGACGTTTGCCCGGGAAGGCGCCAAAATAGTAATCGCGGATCTCAATCCCGAAGGCGCCGATCAGACTGCCCGCGAGATCCAGAGCGCGAACGGCCAGGCTGTCGGGGTTGCAGTGGACGTGTCCAGCGAGGCTGCAGTCGAGTCCGGAATGGCGCAGGCCTTCGCGGCGTTTGGTGGTATCGACATTTTGATCAGCAATGCGGGAATCCAAACAGTCGCGCCCCTCGATCAGTTCGAGTTTTCAAAATGGAAGAAACTTCTTGCCATCCACCTTGACGGTGCGTTCCTGACGACCCGAGCCGCCCTTCGGCAAATGTACAAGCAGGGTCGGGGTGGCAGCATCATCTACACGGGATCTGTCCACTCGAAGGAGGCCTCGGTCTTGAAGGGGCCATACGTGACCGCCAAGCATGGACTGATTGGCCTGGCAAAAGTCGTGGCAAAAGAAGGCGCCAAACACGATGTCCGGGCGAACGTCATCTGTCCGGGCTTTGTGCGCACACCGCTCGTCGACAAACAAATCCCTGAACAAGCGAAGGAACTGGGCATTTCGGAAGCGGACGTGATCAAGAACGTCATGCTGAAAGAGACCGTAGATGGCGAATTCACGACGGTCGAAGACGTTGCTGCGGTGGCGCTGTTCTTTGCCTCGTTCAAATCGAACGCCCTCACGGGTCAGTCGCTGGTCGTCAGTCACGGCTGGTTCATGCAGTGACTGCACGTTCAGACATAAAACTTTCGGCCGCGAGATCGCAACTCGGGAACCTTTTTGCGTGGTCCATCATCTAATGCTTTGAGAGGTAAAAAGTGACTGCGCAAGCCCTCCTGAGCTACGAACACCTTACGGATTTGCAGCTTGCGAGCTGGATAGTCGATCGAGATCCTCGGGCAGTTCGCTTGGTGACGCAGCGCAACAACCAACGACTGTTTCGAGTGGCCTGGAGCATCGTCAGGAACCGTTCTGATGCTGAGGATGTTGTTCAGGAGACTTATGTCCGCGCCTTCGCCGCAATCTCGACATTCAACGGTCTGTCCTCTCTTTCCACGTGGCTGACGCGAATTGCGATCAACGAGGCGCTAGCCAGAAAACGATCGTCACAGCGCCGAGTTGCCGCACTGAATGCAAATTCGGTTTTGGTCCTGGATGAGTATCGAGAAAAGTTGATGGATCTCCGAGAGCGTCGTGACACTCCAGAAACTGCGCTGATGCGCAAGCAACTGGCACAACTCCTGGAACGAGCGATCGCCATGCTGCCCGAGGCGTTTCGCACGACATTCGTGCTGCGCGAGATCGAAGGCTTGAGTGTGAACGAAACGGCCGACGTGCTGCAAATCCCTCCAGTGACGGTCAAGACCCGATACCTCCGGGCGCGAAAACGCCTGCAGCAGCTGCTGGATCCCGAACTAAAAAGTGCTCTCGGCGGCGCCTTCCCATTCGCTGGCGCCGACTGCGAAGCCCTGACAGCCAAAGTTTTGCAACGACTTGGTCTCGAAGACCAAATTTGAGAAGGAGGAGGTTATGATTAATGCAATCGATATGAATTCTCGTCGCCGGGTGTTGGCGGGAACCGCACTGTCTTTGTCGGCGGTGGGAGCCCTCGCGCTCTTGGGTCAAACGACACGAGCTGCGGGTAGTGTTGCGGCCAGCCCGAATGTGGGTCAGGACGTCCAGCTTCTCAATGCCGCTTTGGCGCTCGAAGATGAGGGCATTGCCGCTTATCAGATTGGAGCCGAGAGCAAGTTGCTCACGCCCGATGTTCTGAAGATCGCAGTCACCTTCCAAGGGCACCACAAGCAACACCGGGACGATCTCACCGCGGCAATCAAGCGGCTCGGCGGCAAGGCAATGGAGCCCAAGTCGCAACCTGATTACGCCAAGAGCCTCGGAACGGCGACCCTCAAGGATCAGGCAGGTGTTCTTCGCCTGGCTCTGAAGCTCGAACGCGGTGCCACCAATGCCTATCTCGGTCTGATTTCGTCGCTCGACCAGAGCGATCTCTATTTGCTCGCGGCGCGGACGGCGTCCGACGAGTCGTTCCATGCGGCAGTCCTGGGAAATGCACTTGGCGAAGCAATACCGCAAAAGGCCCCGATGTTCGGCTGACGATTTTGCTAGAGACGCGGCCTGCTCATGAAGTTGAATTATTTGTTCTGGGCGGCGGCCCTTCTTCTGGCTAGTGAAAGTGTTCCCGTGACTGCGGCGCGGTTAGCGACGCCCCTCCCCTCCGCACCGCAACCGCCCCCCGGCGTGCCCACCCGGGGGGCGGAAATTTATGAAACGAAATGCGGCGCATGTCATTCATTGGACGCCAATCGCATCGGACCCAAGCATCGCAATCTCTTCGGACGGAAGGCGGGGAGCATTGCTGATTTCCACTACACAAATGCCTTGAAGCAGTCCGGAATTGTCTGGAACGCACAGACACTCGATCGCTGGCTTCAAAATCCTGTCGCAATGGTGCCAGGTACGGCGATGGGCATTCGACTGACGTCGGCCCAGGACCGCGCAGACGTCATCGCATATCTGAGGCAGAACTCCCGCTAGACGCGCCGTGTGGATATTCAATCAGCGGATCACTACATCATTTGAAGAGGACGGCTCATGTCAAAGAAAACTCTCGAAATGATGGAAGTTGTCACCGGATACCCCAGCGACGTAGTCGCTCTCAATTGGCACGAAAAGCTGGATGAGAATGATGTGCGCAGCGGCCTTTCGCTGGGTGAGCGCGATATTCGCGCGGGCAAGCACGATCTTCGCTTGCTGGCAAAGCTCCTGCCATTCTCAGAAACCCGACACAAGACTCTTGCGCTTGCGCAATTGTCGGGCGGCGCCGGCCAGTGGCGCGACATTGGACGCATCGCAATCGTCACGGACGATCTTGTCACGCGCATAATGATTCAGTTTTTTGGACCTTTCTTTCATAGATCAATCAGGGTGTTTCCCAATGCGCAGAGTTGGCGCGCCCGCGCCTGGTTGCACGGTCGTGAAATACGCTACTGACGACCGAAGCCTTCTTCCAAAGATCGTCGAGACGATAATAACCAACTAGGCGGGTGTGCCTGAAAAATTGCTCTGCAACGGCCGGCGCTAGATCGCTCTACCCGCCCACTCTTGAAAATAGCGGCTTAATCACTACCTGAAACGAGGAGATTCCAATGTTGCACCGGCCAAATGTATCGCTAATTGCTCAGCAACCGACTTCGCGGCGGACTACAGTATTGAGTCTCATCGCCGCGTTGGGGTTGCAGGCTGCGATCGTCTTTGCGCTGATAACCGGTCTAACACCCCAGCGCCTGTTTGTGGCTACGAATGAGTTGGTGGTGCAAATCTTGGATGAAACCAAGCCTCTGCCTGCCTCGCCCGCGCCACCTCCCCCTACTATCTTGGCAGCGCCTCAGCTGCCCGCGGCTCCGCTTCCGGAGATACGGATCCAAGCTTCATCGCCGCCAGAGCATTCGATCTCTACGATTGCCCACGCGGCGCCAACCATAACTGCAGGCCAGGCATCCGTGCCTGCGTCCGTCGCCCCGGCTGTACCTACACCGCCGGCTGCCATGGGTGTTCGCGCGGTCCTGGGTACCCATACGGCTCCTCCCTACCCTGAAGTCGCGCGCCGCCTTGCGGAACAAGGCACAGTGACCGTTCGCATCGAAATTGCAGCCAGTGGCACAATCAAGAATGTTGCCGTGTTGCACTCAAGCGGTAGCGAGCGCCTGGATGCCGCGGCTGTAAGTTGGATCAAGGCTCACTGGAAATATCATGCAGCCTCGCGCGGCGGCGTCGCTGTCGAATCGCATGTCGAAGCACAAATTGTGTTTGATCTCAGGAATGCCTAACGCGTGCACTTGGGTCGGACCGCAGAGGTTCGCCTGACCGAACACCGCTTTTTCGCTGAACGGACGCTGCTCGCGCTTGGCGCCACTTAGTTGAGTGAAACGCCAACCAAATGGCCGATTCCAAATGTAATAGCGGCTGCGACATAGCCAACGGAAAGTTGTCGCGTGGCCGAAAATACTACGTTTCGTCCAGTAAACATTGACGTTGCAGCACCAATGCCACCTAAGGCTGCCCCGCTAACAGCCAGACTCACGAAAACCGCCGTCCAACCACTGAAGAAAAAATATGGCACTACCGGGAAAATTGCGCCGAACGCAAACAGCAAGAACGACGCGATGGCGGCAGTCCAAGCCGAGCCGCCAAGTTGGTCGGGGTCGATGCCCAGTTCCTCACGCACAAGCGTGTCGAGCGCCGTGTCTTTTCGGCTGATCAGTTGTTTAGCCAGAGCTTTGGCCTGGTCCTCGGGCAGCCCTTTGGCTTGGTAGATCAAAACAAGTTCTTCCTCCTCTTCCTGCGGCGACTGCTCCAGCTCTGCCGCTTCGGTAGCGATCTGGCGCTGATAGAGTTCGCGTGAGCTGTTGACCGACAACCACTCACCCATCGCCATGGAACAGGAGCCGGCGACAAGCCCTGCTATTCCAGTCAACAAGACTGTGTGTGCAGACGTGGCTGCACCCGCAACCCCCATCACCAAGCTCAGATTCGACACCAGGCCATCGTTCGCGCCGAGAACCGCTGCTCTCAGGGAATTTCCGCCACCGCCGCGATGCCGACCCTCCAAGGTCGCAATGCCCGGTCCGGCGAGTCCGAGACCAGTTGAAGCCGCCGCATCGATTACGCGAGCGTGAGATCTTTCATCTGTGGGCAGTCCCCCGGCAACGGCGTCAGGTTGGGCGTCGTAGGCGTCAATATCCCGCGCTTCGGCGGCTGCTATCGTTGGCAGGACGAACGCTGGTCCGAAGCGCCGCGCCAGCCACGACAGCGCGCGCGCGCGAAAACTCGGCGAAACCCGAAGTCCGCCCGCGCCTTTGCGCTCGAGATGATTGCGCCAAAACTGCGCGTGTGCGCTTTCGACGGAGGAGAGCTTCTTGAAGACCTCGGCGAGATGAGGATCTGGCTCAGCTTTCGCCAGAGCTGCGTAGAGTGTGGCGCCGTCAACCTCGCCCTGGAGATTGAGCGCGAACCGTTTGACGTCGGTTTCATCCTTCATTGTATGTCAGGGCTTTCGGCGGCCGGTGTTGTTGATGAGTATCCACCAACATTAGACGGAACAACGAATGGGTTCGCGTACATCCGCATGTTTGTCTAGATCGTTGGATCCTCTCCCTGATGTGCATGGCCGATCGCCTGCTTGAGGCGAAGTTCCAGTTTTCCTGCGTTCAGGACCACCTTGTCATCATCGACATTTTGAACCGCACCAATCGGCACGGTAAAGTCGCCGGCATTCTCCACATATATAACTAGGGCATGAGGCAGAACCTTGCGTACAGCGCCGATCGCCTTGTCACCATCGTGTAGAAATACGTCGAACCCTTCCGAGACAATCTGTGCAGACATATTTTTTCCTTTCTCCAACTATTCGGATCGAATTCATTAGTTCACGAGCTCCGAACTGAGCGTTATTTCGGCTTTCAACACCTTGGATACAGGACACCCCGCTTTTGCACCTGCAGCGATGGTTTCAAGGGTGGCCTGATCCGTACCCGGCACCTTGGCCTTCAGTGTCAAGTGCACAGCAGTGATCACATAGGCACCGTCGATGTGCTCGAGCGTCACTTTGGCCGACGTTTCCATTTTCTCAGCAATGAGCTTCGCTTGACCGAGCGCGACCGAAAGCGCCATCGTGAAACACGCTGCGTGTGCAGCTCCCAGCAGTTCTTCCGGATTTGAGCCGGGCTTGTCCTCAAAGCGGCTGTTGAAGCCATAGGGATAGTGATTCAAAGCGCCGCTCTCGGTGGAGATGGAGCCTTTGCCATCGCGGATTCCGCCAGACCACTCCGCGGAGCCTGTTCGGTAGAACTTCATCGTAGGTTCCTTTCACTTGTTTCTGCGATGATCGCGTACTTTGACGAGCAGCGTCTTCTTCATCTCGGAGAAGCGCAAGGCCAGCTACGGACGGGTGGCTCGCCGACTATCGCGGCACCCCAGGTGACGCAGTGTCGACGTCCTTATAAGGGATGGCCTAACCTATAATGTCATCACTTTTCGTCAGGAGGCGGCGATCCTGTATCGTCAGCTGCGACCGGCAGTTGCCATCCCCAACGAATAGCCATCACACGCAAGCCGAAACAGACCAATCCCCCAACGACGGCGGGTACGATGAGCGGAAGGTGCAACATGACACCCCCCACCACGATTCCAGCGCCGACTAACGCCGCCACAGCATAGAGGTCCGAACGAAGCACGGCAGGAACCTCGGCGAGAAGGACGTCACGCGCGACGCCCCCGCCGACCCCGGTCAACATTCCCAGCAACGCTGCCATTACCGGACTTAACCCAAAGGCAAGTGCCTTTTCAGTGCCAGAGACCGCAAAGAAGGCGAGACCCATCGCATCCACTAGCCGGACGGGATTGCGCAACCTTCTGATTGCGGAAGACCAGAAGAAGGCGAGAAGGCCGGCGGCTACCGAAACCGTCAGATAGCGCCAATCAACGAGCGCTGCCGGGGGAATCGCGCCTATGAGGAGATCGCGCAGGATTCCCCCAACGCTGGATGCCGCGAATGACAGTACCAGAACTCCGAACACGTCCAGATGCCGCCGGATGCCTGCCATCGCACCGCTAATTGCAAAGGCAAACGTACCGCCGAGATCAAGAACAAGAACGAGGGTGCGTTGGACCTCAGTAGCCGCTTGAACCTCGGTCATCGGCGGGGCCCCGAAACTTCTGACATCAGACGCTGTTCCAGGCCATCGCCGCGGTGATGATGGCTTCCACGCCTGTCTCGAGCGTCGGATGCAACACTGGTGCGAAATGCGGACTGTGATTGACCGGCAGCTCATTGACTCGGCCCTCAGTCTTGGCTTTGGCGTAGAGGACAGGATCGGTGCCGCCCACAAACCAGAAGACCGAAGGAGCGTGCCACTCCGTTCCGAAGCATCCGAAATCCTCGCTCGCCGGAGCCGGACCAGTATGTCGGACGCGATCTACCGAAAAATGCGCGCGGAGCGCCGCGGCTACCCGGTCGCTTGCTACTTTGTCGTTGACATTCAGTGGATAGGAGTCGAGCGGCGTGATTTCCGGAGGCCGTGGTGCGCCTGACGCCTCCGCCTCGGCATTCACGATCCGCTTTATTGAGGCGAGCACACGTGTGCGAACGCCTGCATCAAAAGTTCTAACGTTCAGCTTGATGATGGCTTCGTCCGGAATGACGTTTTCCTTGGTGCCGGCCTGCAAGACGCCGACGGTGACCACCGCCGATTCCGTTGCCGCGACTTCGCGAGAAACAATGGTCTGCAGTCGTAAGACCGTGGCCGCGGCCATGACGACAGGGTCGATACTGGCCTGCGGCATCGAACCATGAGCGCCACGCCCGAAGAGTCGGATCTGCAAGCTGTCGGCGGCTGACGTGATCGGCCCAGCGCTGCCAGCAACAGCACCGGCAGGTCCGACCATGACATGTTGACCCAACACAACGTCCGGTTTCGCAAAACGTGTGAACAGTCCGTCATCGATCATCGCACGTGCGCCCTGTGCAGTCTCCTCGCCGGGCTGAAAGAGCACTATGAGCGTTCCGCGCCACGCGTCTCGCGCGCGCGAGAATAAGGTGGACGCCCCCATCAGCCAAACGACATGCATGTCATGACCGCAAGCGTGTGCGACCGGCACCATTTCGCCGGTGGAATCCGTCGTGGTCACCGTACTTGCGTAGGAGAGCCCTGTGGCCTCACGAATTGGCAACGCATCCATGTCCGCGCGCAGCATGACGGTCGGGCCGTCTCCATTGCGAAGGATGCCGACGACGCCGGTTTTCCCAACTCCCCTCGTCACCGCGTAGCCATTTTCCTCCAGGTGCCTTGCGGCGAGACCCGCAGTGCGGACTTCCTGCATCGACAATTCGGGATGGGCGTGGACGTCTTTGTATGTTGTCTCCAACGCAGGTAGGAGTTCGGAGAGATCGGCCAGAATCCGCTTCAAGGGGTCCGCGTGCGGGTCGGCCATGGATACAATACCTCGAAGCTCAAAGACCTCTCAGTTCATCTTAACACCAGAACGCACCTAAAGCGCAGCTCCACGCAGTCCGATTTTATTGGCGCGACCTCAGGACGGCCGCGTCTGTTTGAGCGAAGTTTGGGTTACGCCAACATTATTTGGTCTTGGCACTGCCAGCGAACAAGAGACGAGCTAGTATGCTTGGGCGTCATCGTTCGCAGTCGGACGCCGAGCGCGCGGCTACCAAAACCGAGGAGCGAAACATATGACAAGTCAGGCTGTTCGAGATCCGAAAAAGGATCATTTGCTGACACCGCAGAACTCAGCATTCATCATTATCGACTATCAGCCGATACAGGTGAGTTCAATCCGTTCGATGGACCCAGAGGAACTGGTCTTTAATATCGTTCACACCGCAAAAGCTGTCGTCAATTACAACCTCCCGGTCGTCCATTCGACTGTCAATGTCGCGACCGGCAAAGGCAAACCTCCGGTTCAACCGCTCATGGATGTCCTTCGCGACTATCCGACTTATGATCGGACCACGATAAACAGTTGGGAGGATATCGAATTCAAAAAAGCCGTCGTGGCAACTGGCCGCAAAAAGCTTGTCATGACCGCCCTCTGGACGGAGGCATGTCTTGCCTTTCCAGCGCTGGACGCCCTGAAGGAAGGTTATGAAGTCTATGTCGTCGTCGATGCGGTCGGTGGCACCTCAGTGACTGCACACAATGCGGCGCTGCACCGGATGGAGCAGGCGGGAGCACGGCTTATCAGCAAAACCCAGTTGTATTGTGAACTTCAGCGCGACTGGAACCGGGAAAAAACCGTACCTAGCTTCATGGATGTGTTTCAGAGATTCGATGGTCCGAAGGCTGGAAACGAAATCAAGAAGTAGGCTCGCGCCTTCGCAGACCATAGTTGCATTCGCGCCAAGTCGCACGAATTGGAAGAAGTGAAGGCGTAGATGTTCGACAAACATCGAAGGGAGGCGCGGAACGATGACCGACATTTTGCCAGCGATCTTTTTCGGCCACGGCAATCCGATGAATGCGATCACCTCCAATGGCTACACGGAGGCCTGGCAGCGAATGGGGCAGGAGATGCCCAGACCAAAAGCCATCTTGTCGATCTCCGCTCATTGGTTCGTCCCTGGGACTGGTGTCACAATCTCCACAGCGCCAAGGACCATTCACGACTTCGGCGGATTTCCTGCGGAACTCTTTCAGGTGAAATATCCCGCACCTGGTGATCCCGCGCTGGCGCGCTGGATTCAGAAACTGTTGTCGCCTCTGGCTGTGACGCTCGACGATTCATGGGGACTGGACCATGGGACATGGTCGGTCCTCCGGCATGTTTATCCCGAGGCCGATATTCCGGTTGTGCAGCTCAGCATCGACGAGACCAAGTCCGGTGATCATCATTTTGAGATCGGCAAAAGGCTCGCGCCACTCAGGGACGAAGGTGTCCTCATCGTCGGCAGCGGCAATCTTGTACACAATCTGCATACTTATGCGTGGGGCCGTCATCCACGCGATCCCTACGATTGGGCGGTTCGCTTTGAGACAGCGGCCAAGAAGATGATGATTGCCTGGGACCTCAAACCGCTTATTGACTATGAGAGTCTCGGAAAGGATGCGGCGCTTTCGATTCCGACTCCCGACCACTATCTGCCATTGCTCTACATTCTCGGCAGTGGACAGAACGGTGAACGCATTCGATTCCCGGTCGAAGGCGTTGACGGCGGGTCGATTTCCATGCTGGCGGTACAGATCGGGTGACTGGCACAACGCGCACTCGCTAAAAAAGGGCCCGGAGCGGCAATTCGGGAAGTTGCCAGAGGGTGTAATCCATCGCGCGTAGCCGAGCGGATTTCGTTCGGCGGGCTGTCTGTGCACACCGGCACCTTGAGGGGGCGATCTTGAGAGCAAGCTTGTGTTGTGCCCAGAGCTACCATCACGGGCCGAGCGCACTGTGCGCGAGGGAAGTCCCACCGCAGCTGGGTGAAGAAGTTCCGTTTCACAAGAACAGTATTGCGACGGCTGGCACGCGGCGTAACGATACGGAGCGATCCGCCCATCGTTGATGCGAAGAAGCCAGAAATGCGAAAACCTAAGCAGGCGGCTCCTTCACCTTGGAGCGCCTTTTATCACAAGACCTATGCGGTGATTTGGACCGCCTCGGTCATCGCGAATATCGGCACTTGGATGTACAACGCTGGCTCCGGCTGGTTGATGACGAGCTTGGATGCCGACCCCCTGATCATCTCGCTAGTTCAGGTCGCAACCAGCCTGCCAATGTTCCTTTTCGCTATGCCCGCGGGTGC
>Ga0070691_10000586_pt1 | contig 13948 bp, 11 predicted proteins | sample KBSK1101metaG_FD_64673 | JGI IMG/M metagenome (GOLD analysis project Ga0070691, IMG submission 64673) | Corn, switchgrass and miscanthus rhizosphere microbial communities from Kellogg Biological Station, Michigan, USA - KBS K1-10-1 metaG | ecosystem: Host-associated > Plants > Roots >... | reverse complement strand
CGGCAGCAACGCCTGGGCGGCACCGTCGGCGCGCACCGCAGACCGCCGCGCCATCCTCGCCAACGATCCGCACGCCGACCTCACCATTCCCGGCATCTGGTATCTCGTCGAACTGCGCGGCCCCGGCATGCACGTCGCCGGCGCCGCGCTGCCCGGCATGCCGGGCGTCTTGCTCGGCCATAACGAGCGCCTCGCCTGGGGCGCGACCAACGCCGAAGCGTCGACCTTCGTCACCTATCGCGGCCGCCCGCGCAACGCCCGCGCCGTGCGGGAACATTTCGGCGTGCGCTTCGGCGCCACGCAAACCGTCACGTTCTACCGTAACGGAACCGACTTCTCGGTCGACGCCGACGACGAGATCCCGCGCTTCGTCCGCTGGCCGGGCGCGCAGATGCAGCGCTCGACCGTCACCTCGATGCTCGAACTCGATCGCGCGCCGTCGATCGGCGCCGCCCTGCACGCACTCGCGCGCTACCAAGGTTCGCCGGAGAATTTCGTCCTGGCCGATGCATCCGGCCGCGTCGCATATCATCTCGCCGGCCTGATCCCCAACGATTCCGCCTGGGGCCGCTACGTCCATAACGAACGCGACGCAGCCGCGCCGACCACCGTCATCCCGTTCTCCGAACTCCCGCAACGCGCGCCATCCGCAAACGGCGTCGTCGTCAGCGCCAACAATCGCCCGTACGCCGACGGCTATCGCTATCGCCTCTCGGCCGCATTCGAACCGCCCTACCGCGCCTACCGCATCGCGTCGCTCTTGCGCACCACCAAGCGCCTCGACACCGCGACGTTCGCACGAATGCAGAACGACACGTACTCCCCGCTCGACGCCGAGATCGCCGCCGCCGTCCTGCGCATCGACGCCACCGGCGAAGACCGCACCGCGCGCGCGATGCTCGCGAAGTGGAACGGCCGCTTCGATCCCACCTCGCCCGCCGCCACCCTCGCGCACATGCTGCGCGACGATCTTCTCGACGAAGCCCCCACCCCCGCGATCGCCCTTGCCCAACTGCGCTCGCGCACATTTGCCGATAACGACCTCTACCGCGTGCGCGAAGCCCTCACCGGCCCGTTCGACCTCGCGCCCTGGGGCCAGGCCGGTGCCGTCACCGTAGAGCATCCGCTCTCGTCCGCATGGTACGGCTGGATGTCCGGCCGCTCGCTCCCCGGCGACGGCGACGAAGACACGATCCGCCTGCAGACCACCGGCTTCGCCCAAGGCTTCCGCGCTGTCTGGAGCGTCGGCGATTGGGACACCGGCGGCATCTCGATTCCCAGCGGCGAGTCCGGCGAACCCGGCTCCCCCCACTACGACGACCGCGCCGCCGCCTGGATCGCCGGCACCCTCGAACCATTGCCATTCACGCCAGAAGCGGTAAGTCGAGCGACGGTGACGACATTCGCGCTCTCACCCTGACTCCGGCTTGACCGCTCGAATTTTGCTTTCCAACCCTTTGGTGGTAAAATGGAGGCAGATTGGAGGCGCTATGGCGACACTCAACGTGAAAAATCTGCCGGACGAGCTATACGAGCAGCTCAAAGCGAGAGCGAAGCGCGACCAACGGTCGATCGCGCAGGAGGTCTCGTTTCTGCTCGCTGAGGCTCTCGAGGGTCCGCGCGAGCTTTCGATTCTCGGCCTGCGTGGACTGGGCAAAGAGATCTGGGAAGGCGTGGATGCGGTCGAGTACGTCAGGACCGAGCGCGATTCGTGGGACTCCTAGACGATCTTGGTGACGGCCCAGTCGCGGTCGACACGGCCCCGTTCATCTACCTCGTCGAAGAACATCAGCGCTATCTACCGGCAGTCGATGAATTTTTCGAGGCAGTCGCCCGCGGCGACCGTCGCGTCGTCACGTCGTCGCTGACGCTCTTGGAGCTCCTCGTCCACCCCTATCGCGACGGCAATATCGCGCTGGCAGCAAAGTACGAAGCGTTCCTCACACGGGGCCGCGGAGTACGCCTCGCGCCCCTCACGCGATCCGTCCTGCGGGCAGCCGCCTACCTTCGCGCGACAACCCGGCTCAAGACCCCGGACGCCATGCAGATCGCCACGGCGACGACCCACGGTTGCCCGGTGTTCCTCACCAACGACCGCCGCCTGCCAGCCATACCCGGTCTGCGCATTGTCGCGCTCGACTCGTATTGCTAAACCCAACAATCTTCACGTCAAGACACACAGGGATAACCGACCTTTCCCGTAGAACCGAGCCGGATGGAAGCACCCGCAGTCACCAAGACCGTCGGGCATTTTATCTCTGGCGCCGAGCTCGGCGCGGACGATAGTGCTCGATACGGCGACATCTTCGACCCGGCCCGCGGCGAGGTTCAAGCCCGCCTGGCCTTCGCCGACCAGGCCATCATCGACAAGGCCGTCGCGGTCGCGAAGAAGGCCCACAAGACCTGGAGCGCCACCCCGCTCGGCAAGCGTGCCGAGGTCTTTTTTGCGTTTCGGGCCCTTGTAAAACAACACGCCGACGACTTCGCCCGCATCGTCTCGAGCGAGCACGGCAAAGTCGTCAGCGACGCCGGCGGCGAGGTCACCCGCGCGCTTGAGGTCATCGACTTCGCGTGCAACCTGACCCACCACATGAAGGGCGAGATCAGCGAGAACGTCTCGAACACCATCGACACGTACTCGATCAAGCAGTCCTTGGGCGTCTGCGTCGGCATCACGCCGTTCAACTTCCCGATGATGGTCCCGGTCTGGATGTACGCGCCCGCCATCGCGGCCGGCAACGCGTTCATCCTCAAGCCGTCCGAGCGCGATCCGTCGGCCGCCATGCTGATGGGCAAGCTCTGGAAAGAAGCGGGCCTGCCGGACGGCGTCTTCCAAGTCGTCCACGGCGATAAGTTCGCGGTCGACGCGCTGATCGAACATCCCGACGTCGCATCAGTCGCGTTCGTCGGCAGCACCCCGATCGCGCATTACGTCTACGAGAAGTCCGCCAAGTTCGGCAAGCGCGTCCAAGCATTGGGCGGCGCCAAGAACCACATGGTCGTCATGCCGGACGCCGACATGGATACGGCAGCCGACGCCGCCGTCAGCGCCGCGTACGGTTCGGCCGGTCAGCGCTGCATGGCGATCTCCACCTCGGTCTCCGTCGGCGGCGCCGGCGACGCCCTGATGGCGAAGATCCGCGAACGCATCGCCGGATTGAAGATCGGTCCCGGCAGCGATCCCAAGAGCGATATGGGCCCGGTCGTGAGCGCCCAAGCGCGCGACAAGATCAAAGGCTACATCGCGCAAGGCGAGACCGAAGGCGCGAGCCTGCTCGAAGACGGCCGCACGCTGACCGTGCTCGATTACGAGAACGGCTTCTTCGTCGGCCCGACCCTCTTCGACGACGTCAAGACCAACATGACGATCTACAAAGAAGAGATCTTCGGCCCCGTGCTGATCAACCTGCGCGTCGACACCCTCGACGAAGCGCTCGAACTGATCGAGAAGAATCCCTACGGCAACGGCACCTCGATCTTCACGCGCAGCGGAACCGCCGCGCGCAAGTTCCAGACCGAAGTCCAGGCCGGCATGGTCGGCATCAACGTGCCGATCCCGGTGCCGGTCGGCTACTTCTCCTTCGGCGGATGGAAAGCGTCGCTGTTCGGCGACCTCAACATCTACGGTCCGGACGGATTCAAGTTCTACACCCGCAGCAAGGTCGTCACCAGCCGTTGGAACGATGCCAACGCCGGCATGAACCTCGGCTTCCCCACCCACAAATAACCTACAAAACGGAACTGGTGAGAATGGACACAGCATTCCCGGGAGCGGATATCCATAAGCCGCTCTCCAAGCTCGAAGTTTCCATCGAAGCTTCCCGATGTCTGTACTGCTACGACGCGCCCTGTATGGACGCGTGCCCGAGCGATATCGACATCCCCGGCTTCATCTGGCAGATCGCCGATGGAAATATCAAGGGCAGCGCGCGCACGATCCTCCACTCCAACGCGCTCGGCGCCTCGTGCGCCCGCGTCTGCCCGGTCAGCGAACTGTGCGAAGGCGCCTGCGTCTATCACCACGACGAGAACCCGATCCGCATCGGCGACCTGCAACGCTACGCCACCGATCATCTGCGCGAGACCGGCGAGATGGTCTTCGAAGCGGGCCCCGACACCGGCAAGAAGGTCGCCATCATCGGCGGCGGCCCGGCCGGCCTCGCGACCGCCCGCGATCTGCGTCGCTTCGGCCACGCCGTCACCATCTTCGACGCGCATCAGGATCTCGGCGGCCTCAACACCTACGGCATCGTGCCGTTCCGCCTCTCCACCGAAGTCGCGCTGTGGGAAGCCGACCAAGTAGTGCGCATGGGCGTCACCGTCAAGGACAACACGCGCGTCGGCGTCGACGTGCAGATGGACGACCTGGTCAAGGACTTCGACGCGGTCGTGATCGCCTGCGGCATGGGCGGCGTCCCGTCGCTGATGATCGAAGGCGAAGAACGCGCCTGGGACGCGCTCGACTTCATCGAACGCGCCAAGACCGGCCAACCGCTCCAAGGCGAGCTTGGAGATCACGTCGCCGTGATCGGCGCGGGCAACACCGCCATCGACGCGCTCACCTGCGCCAAGCGCCTGGGCGTCGAACGCGTCACCTGCTACTACCGCCGCGGCGAAGAGTCGATGACCGCCTACGACTTCGAATACGAGTTCGCGAAGCAAGAAGGCATCGAGTTCCGCCTGTTCTGCGCGCCCGTCAAGATCGACGACGACGGCCTGCATCTGGTGAAGACCAAGGTCGAGAACGGCCGCCTGCACACCGTTCCCGGCACCGAGTTCGTCGAGAAGGTCACGACCGTCATCAGCGCGATCGGCCAAGGCCGCTTGCTCGATACGCTCGAGACGCTCGGCGTGCATCTGGACGACGGCGTCGTGCGCGTGACCGACGACATGGCGACCACCCGCAAGGGCGTCTTCGCCGCCGGCGACGCGATCTACGCGAAGGGCCAACGCGAAGCGATGGTCGTCGAAGCCGCCAAGCAAGGCCGCGTCGCCGCCGCCAGCATCGAAGCATACCTGATGCCGGAGCGCCAACCCGCCCCCGCCAAACCGCTCCCGCAACTCGTCCCGGCCGGCCACAGCCACGGCCGCGTGTCGGGCAAAGTCACGGCGTATCCAGTGCTAGCGAATCCCACCGCACCAGCCCGTGTCATCACTAGCAACGTGCGCACAGACGCAAGTGTCATCCTGAGGAGCGAGCCCTTCGACACGGCTCAGGATAAACTCCGCGAGCGTCTCGAAGGACAGAACTAACCATGGCAGATCTCACCGCCAACCTCGCCGGCATCAAGAGCCCGAATCCGTTCTGGCTCGCCTCGGCGCCTCCGACCAACTCCGGCTATCAAGTGCTGCGCGCATTCGAAGCCGGTTGGGGCGGCGTCGTCTGGAAGACCCTCGGCGAACCGATCACCAACGTGACCTCGCGCTTCGCGAGCTTCACCTACAAGAACAACCGCATGGCCGGCATGAACAACATCGAGTTGATCACCGACCGTCCGCTCGAAGACAACCTGGCCGAGATCGCCGCCTGCAAGGCCGCCTTCCCGGATCGCGCCGTGGTCGCGTCGCTGATGGTGGAGTGCAACCAGAAGGCCTGGCACGACATCGTCAAGCGCGTGCAAGAGGTCGACATCGACGGCTTCGAGCTGAACTTCGGCTGCCCGCACGGCATGAGCGAGCGCGGCATGGGCAGCGCCGTCGGCCAGCATCCCGACCTGATCGAACAGGTCGCCTACTGGACCAAGGAAGTCGCCCGCGTTCCCGTGATCGTCAAGCTCACGCCGAACATCACCGACATCCGCTACGGCGCGCGCGCCGCGGCCAAAGGCGGCGCCGACGCCATCTCGATGATCAACACCATCAACTCGATCATGGGCGTCGACCTGGACAGCTTCAACCCGATCCCGCACGTCGACGGCATGAGCAGCCACGGCGGCTACTGCGGCCCGACCGTCAAGCCGATCGCGCTCAACATGGTCAGCGACTGCGCCCGCGATCCCGAGGTCAACATCCCGATCTCCGGCATCGGCGGCGTCGAGACGTGGCGCGACGCGGCCGAGTTCCTGGCGCTGGGTTCGAGCAACGTGCAGGTCTGCACCGCCGTCATGCATCACGGCTTCGCGATCGTCAAGGAGATGATCTCGGGCCTCTCCGACTACCTCGATAGCAAGGGCATGAAGTCCCTCGAACCGCTGGTCGGCAAGAGCCGCGACACCATCACCACCTGGAACAACCTGAACCTCAACTACAAGATCGTCGCCGAAGTCGATCAAGAGAAATGCATCCACTGCAACAAGTGCTTCATCGCGTGTGAAGACGCGGCGCACCAGTGCATCGATCAGAAGCTCCAAGAGAACGGCGTGATGAACCTGGTCGTCGACCAGGACCACTGCGTCGGCTGCAACCTCTGCTCGATGGTCTGTCCGGTCGACTGCATCGACATGATCGAGGTCAACACCGGCCTCAAACCCGAATCCTGGAAACAACGCACCGCCGCCCCCGCCTAGCCCTTCGAGACGCCACTGACGTGGCTCCTCAGGATGACACAAAGGAACCTGGTGTCATCCTGAGGAGTGAGCGTAGCGAACGTCTCGAAGGACCGCTCCTCGACTCCAGCCTGTGAGGATTATCTTGGGAACCATCATCCGCGGGGGCACGATCGTCACCGCCACCGATACGTACAACGCCGACGTTTTGATCGAAGGCGAAGTCATCTCCGCGATCGCGCAGTCGATCCCCGATGACGGCAATACCATCATCGACGCGAGCGGCGCCTACGTCTTCCCGGGCGGTATCGATCCGCACACCCACATGGACATGCCGTTCGGCGGCACCACCACCATCGACGACTTCGAGACCGGCACGCGCGGCGCGGCCATGGGCGGTACGACCACCATCATCGACTTCGCGCTCCATCAAAAGGGCAAGAGCCTCAAGGAAGCCGTCGACACCTGGCACGCCAAGGCCGGCGGCAAAGCCGTCATCGACTACGCCTTCCACCTCACCATCGCGGACGGCCGCGACGAGACGATGGCCGAGATCCCCAAGATGATCGACGAAGAGGGCGTCAACTCGTTCAAATGCTTCATGGCCTACAAACACGTGCTGCAAGTCGACGACGAGACGATCTTCAAGACCCTCCAGACCTGCGCCAAGCACGGCGGCCTGGTGCAAGTCCACGCCGAGAACGGCGACGTCATCGAAGTCACCACCAAACAGGCCGTCGAGGCCGGCCACACCGAGCCGAAGTGGCACGCGCTCACCCGCCCGGTCGAGTGCGAAGGCGAAGCCACCAATCGCGCCATCCGCATGGCCGAGATCGCCGGCGCGCCGCTCTACGTCGTCCACGTCAGTAGCGCGATGGGCGCCGACATGATCAGCGACGGCCGCAAGCGCGGCCTCAACATCTACGGCGAGACCTGTCCGCAGTATCTGGTCTGCAGCTTCGAAGACTACGAGCGCCCGGACTTCCAGGGCGCCATGTACGTGCTCTCGCCGCCGATCCGCGATAAGTGGAACCAGAAAGTGCTGCTCCAGAAGCTCAAGAACATGGAGCTGCATGCGTTCGGCAGCGACCACTGCTCGTTCAACATGTGCGGCGACCACGGCAAGGCGCTCGGCAAGAACGACTTCACCAAGATCCCGAACGGCGCTCCGACCGTCGAAGACCGCATCGCGATCCTCTACGAAGTCGGCGTGAACCAGGGCGTGCTCGGGCTCAACAACTTCGTCGCGCTCGGCTCGACCAATCCGGCCAAGCTGTTCGGCCTATTCCCCAAGAAGGGCACGATCGCGGTCGGCAGCGATGCCGACATCCTGATCTGGGATCCGAACAAGACCCGCACCATCGCCGCCAAGGCCCACCACATGGCCGCCGACAACAACGTCTTCGAGGGCATGACCATCAAAGGTCGTCCCCGCTACGTCTTCTCGCGCGGCAAAATGGTCGCCGACGGCGACAAGTTCGTCGGCCAAAAAGGCGACGGCAAACACGTCAAGAGCAAAAAGTTCTTCCCCGTCCAGTTGTAAGAAAGGTCACCGTGGATTCCAAAGTCACCATCGGCCTGATCCAGGCGCATCACGACACGCACGGCGACCAGCCGGTCGAAGTGCACAAGCAGGCCGCGATCGAGAAGCACGTCAAGCTGATTCGCGAAGCCGCCGCGAAGGGCGCGCAGATCGTCTGCCTGCAAGAGATCTTCTACGGCCCCTACTTCTGCACCGAACAGACGGTGAAGTGGTACGACTCGGTCGAGCAGATCCCCGAAGGCCCGACCACCAAGCTGATGCAGAAGCTCGCCAAAGAGCTCGACATCGTGCTGGTCGTCCCGATGTACGAAGAAGATCAGCCCGGCGTGTACTACAACACCGCGGCCGTGATCGACGCCGACGGCGAGTACCTCGGCAAGTATCGCAAGCACCACATCCCGCAAGTCCAGGCCGGCCCGCCCGGCAACGGCTTCTGGGAGAAGTACTACTTCCGCCCCGGCAACTTGGGCTTCCCGGTCTTCCAGACGAAGTATGCGAAGGTCGGCGTCTACATCTGCTACGACCGCCACTTCCCCGAAGGCGCGCGCGCGCTCGGCCTCAACGGCGCCGAGATCGTGTTCAACCCGTCGGCCACCGTCGCCGGCCTGAGCGAGTACCTCTGGAAGCTCGAGCAGCCCGCCCACGCGGCCGCCAACGGCTACTACCTCGGCGCGATCAATCGCGTCGGCCTGGAAGCTCCGTGGAACTTCGGTGAGTTCTACGGCCAGTCGTATCTCGTCGACCCGCGCGGCCAGATCGTCAGCGTCGGCAGCCGCGACAAAGACGAAGTCGTGATCGGCGTCATGGACCGCGACGTCATCCGCGAAACGCGCAATACCTGGCAGTTCTACCGCGACCGCCGCCCGGAAGCGTACGAAGACCTGGTCGAACTCTAGGACTCACTCTCGTGTCATCCTGAGGAGCGCGAAGCGCGTCTCGAAGGACGAGGAAGGGTGCGCTACGCGCACCCTTCCTTTTTTGTCTGACGATGCGTCATCTGTCATCCGAGCGCAGCGAAGTCGAGGGACGGTCGAACGCTCGTGCGAAGTGGTCCGCATGCCGACCAAACGCCGCAGGATACGCGCGACGCCCATCATGGATCCCGACGCACAACGTAAGCGTACCCTTTGCATCGTAGAGTTGATGGCCGAAGGGAAGACGAATGCGGACATTTGCCACATCCTCGGCATTCACAAGCAGATCATCTTCACGTGGACCAAACATCTTCGGACCGAGCTTGGCGCGAACAGTCGCTACGAACTCGTGGAGTACGCGATCACGCGTCGCCTTATCCAGCGCCCCGCGAACCCCATCAAGGCGACCCAGTTGACCGAAACCGAGACCGCGGTTCTACTGCGTCTGGCACGCGAAGAGCGCGACGGCGAGATCGCGGACGCGCTCGACATAACTCGTGACGTGGTGCGCGGCGTCCTCAAGACGATTCGCATAAAACTGCACGTCCGTAAGCGCGATCAAATCGTGCCGTCTGCCGTCGCGGCCGGCCTCGTCCCGGCCCGTATCCTACGAACGACGGTGCCGAATTTTCTCACCGAACTCGATTGCCTCCATCTACGGCTTCTCGACGAGCACCTTACTCCACGGGAAATAGCCGACAAGCGGGGCATCAAGCCGACGTCGGCTACTGGCTCGCTCAAGATCGTTCGCTCCAAGCTCCGCGTCGAAGATCCGTACGACGCACCGAAGATGGCGCGCAAATTCGGACTTATCAGCGCCTGCGGCGAACGGGTCGCCCGTGTCCCGGCGGGAACGCGAGAACGCCTCATCGCGTTTCGGCCGCAGCCATTACTTTCGGCCAGACAGATCGATCTTCTCGAGGCCATGCAGGGATCGACCGAAACGCCACACCTAGCGAGCCGACTTGGGATCAAGCCGGAAAGCGCCACCGAGGCGTGTTTCATCCTTGCGCGCGAGCTTGGGGTGAGAACGCGCCAGGAGTGCGTCGTGCGCGGGATCGAACTCGGCATCATCGACGACGATCGCAGATCACTTCGCGAGCGTCTCGCGTTCGGCCGCCAGGAATGGGCATACGCGAAGATGATGGTTGCCGGGAAGACCCGTCACTGGGCCGCGGCGAAGTTAGGCCTCTCCGTCTCTGCGATCGCGACCATGCAAAATAATATCCGCTACAAGCTCGGCGCGACCAGTCGCAGAGCGACGATCGAGGCCCTTCGAAAGGCGATCGCCGATGGCTGACCTACAACATCGCTAGCGCGTCGGCGATCGCGCGCTGGATATCGGTGATCGAGCCTTTCGACACGCCGTACTTCGCTGCGAACTCGCCGAAACGCGCGACCGTCGCCGCAACCTCCTCGATAATATCGCCGGCGGCCTTCAGCTGATACCCGCTCGCCACCGCCAACAGATCCGCGCGTGCGATGTCCTTGCCCTTGCCATTCACAGTGAGGGCGTGCTCTGCACCGGTGCCGGCAGCGAACGTGAGATCGTACGCCGGCGCGAGTCTCCAGACGCCAGCCGCGTCCATCAGGAACGCGTGCTGTTTCGCATGGTCGTCGCGGTTGCGCGCCAGCACGTTGAAGACCATTCGCCTGAACGCGGCTTCGACGTCGCGATGATCCCGTGTGATCCGGCCTACCGCGGTCAACAGTGCTCGGTAGTCCATCGTATCGCGAACGTAGTCCATATCGAGCAACGAAGCCGCCGAGGCGAGGTGGATCCGCCGACCGCCCGGTCCGCGATCGAACCGCTTCGTCGCGAAGTAGCCGGGACCACTCGAACTCTCCAGCAAGGCCGTATCCGATACGACGAGTCCCGCGGCGCGCGCCATGTCGGCGTAGGCTGCTTCGATCGGGCCGATATCGTCGCGATCGAACGAGCTACGGAATTTCACGATCCACGGCTCGTACCCGTCGGGAACGTCGTGCGTGCCGGCGACGAGTCCGCCGGCCGCATCCTTCGCGACCAGCACCTTCGGCCGCGCGCCACCGGACGAGCCTGCCAAGTCGACTAGCGTATCGAGTATGTCCGTCGCATTCCCCGCGAGCACTTCCATCGATTCGCGCGCGAACGTGTCGAGATCGATAGCATCCGTACGATCGAGTGCGTCGGTCTCTGGCTCGTACACCAAAGCGCCCATGCCGCGCGATCCGACGATAGCAAGACGGTCGAGCACCGTCAGATCCTCGAACACGATCCCGCGCGCGGCCGCCCGCCGGCGAACGAGAAGATCCCCCCACGCATCCGGCAGACTATCGGCGAAGATCGCGTGCACTCCGCCGAAGAGGCGCGGCGAATCGGGTGCGATCACCCCCGGCGCCGGCGCGGGATTCAACGGATTGAGCGACACGCCGGTCGCGAGGAATGCCGGATCGTACTCGAGCATGGTCAAACCGCGAATTATCGCCAAGCGCCCGACCCGAAGAACGCCGCTTCCGAAATCAAGGCTGACGCGTAGCGGCGTACCCGATGGGATCTTCATAGCGCGTCCTTGGCTTTGCGGCTTGCGCGGCGGCGCGGAGCCGGCTCGTTCAGCAGTTCGTCAAGCGACGCCGGCATCGGGGCGCGCGGTGCGAACAGCGCCGCAACGTCGGGCTCGAGCCGCAGTGCGATCGCAAGGGCTACGATGGCCTCAAAGCCCACGTTTGTCCCGCTCTCGACCCGGCGAACCGTGCTGACCGTCAAGCCGGATCGAGCAGCCAGTTCGGCCTGCGAGAGATCCATCTGCAAGCGCCTAGCACGCGCACGCCGGCCTACCGACGCGACGATTTCGCCCGGCGAGGCCCCTAGTATACTGGTCAAATCTGGGCTGTTAACTCGCATATCTATACTAAGTATAGCGTATTTGAGCACTTACAGAAAGAGCTGCGAATAGCAAAGGGGCGCCGACGGATCGGCGCCCCTTCTTTTCGCTTACGCGAGCGAGGTCAGGCGATCAGCAGCTCGGTGCGCTGATGTGCACCACGTTGGTGACCGAGAAGGCCGACGCGCCGCCGCCGGAACCGTCGATGGTGATGCCGCCGACGTGGCCGGTGAACGTCACCGTGAACGTCTGCGTCGTGTTCGGCGCCACCGTGAGCGTGAACGGAGCCACCGAGAAGACGGCCCGTTCGGGGACGACGCCCGGCATGAAGTTCACGTAGTAGCCGTCACCGTCCGCAGCGTGACCACCGATGATGTCGGCGATGTTCGCGTTGTCGAAGAGGAGCCCGGTATCGCTGTTCTTCGTGCCGGTGATGTTGCTGCCGGCCAGGCTCGAGAACGTCCAGTTGTTATCCGTGTCGTCGATCGTCGGGATCGGATTCCACGTGTAGAGCAGGTTGCCGCCGCCGTCCTTCACCGAGACCGCGAAGCCCGTGATCGAGGGCGAGGGTCCGCCTTGCAAGCCGCCGAGGCTGAAGTTCACCTTCGTGCGGTTGTTGTTGGCGGTATGCTGGGCTTCTTCTTCGGCGATGAAGCCGCTCAGGCCGGGGATCGTCACGATGCTCGGATCGCCGCTGGCGTTCGGAAGATCCCACGCGGTGTGGGGTGCGACGGGTCCGTTCGGCGTGACGTGGTAGGTCCAGGTGTAGGTGAACCGACCGGCGGTCACGCCGCTGGCGGTGCCCATCTGCTGGTATCCGACCGTCGGCAACGTGCCGCCGTTCCAGAAGATGCAGTGGGCGCCGTTGAGCAGCGCGTGGATGGAGCCGGGGCTGCCGTTGCTCTGCGTGCTTCCATCGGCGTTGATGAACCACGAGTTGTTGCCCCAACCGATATCGGTCGCGTCGGGCGTCGTCGGCGCGACCGGGGAGTTCGCCGCGATGTGCGCGGCATCGCAGTAGTCCGTCTTCGTGCCCTTGTTGCTGACGGAGCCGTTGCTGCACGTTACGGTCGGACCGCTGAAGAACGCATTGGTGTAGTTCGCGTTCGCCTCGTCCGTGTTGAAGACGTAGTCGCCGCCCTCCGTGGTGAACACGTAGACGTCGCTGCCTTGATCGAGTTGCGCCGTGACGCCCTGCGCCGTGGTCGCATTCGACGTTGTCGAGCCTGCCGGCGCGGCGTAACCGCCGCCACCGTTCGCGCCACCCGAAGGGATGACGTTGTTGGATCCACCGCCGCCGGCGCACCCGGCGACGATCAACGCCGCCAGGGGCACCAGCGCTTTAAACGCCTTCACGTCTGCCTACGTATTCGGATAGAAGCAGAACGTGTAGCTTCCAGGAGCGAACGGTCCGCCGTTCGCGGCTTGGAGCGTCGGATCGCCGGACGGATCGTACGATCCGGACGGTTCGCCCGATGCCGTGCACGGGGGGTTACCCGCCGCCACGAACGTCGCGTTGTCGTTGCTCAGGCCGCAGGCGGCGCTGCGATTGGTCTCGACGACGTTGCCGTTCGACTGGAGCGAGAAGTCGGCCGTGCAGCCGGTGCCGGCGAAGGCGAGCGCGGTCCACGAGGTCGTTTGGACGACGGGTGCCGGCGTCGGCGGAGCCGTCGAGGCGTAGTGACACGCCGTGTAGTTGGCGTTGGCTGCGAAGATCGCTTGGAGCTCGTCGTCGCCGATCGGCGCCGCGCCGGGATTCAGGAAGACGGTCCAGTTCTCGTGTGCGACCAGCGCGCCCCAGTTGCTGACCGAGCTCGGGCACGGTTGATCCGAGCCGGGTTCGAACTCGATGTTGGTATCGAGCTGCGGGCAGACCGTCGCGTTCGAGCCGGTCGTCGTGCGGTTGGTCTCGTCGACAACGCCACCGGCACCGACCGAGAAGTTCGCCGTACAATCCTGGCTGAAGTTGAGGGTGCCGGACGTGAACGGCGTTGCGGTGGGAGCGGGCGTCGGATCGACCGGCTGTACGGTCGGGCTCGGATTCGGCGAGGGCGACGGATCGCACTTGCCGTTCCCATTGCCGTTGTCTTGGCCGCCGTTGCCTTTGCCGCTATCTTTGCCGGCATTACCGCAACCGTTGCC
>Ga0070691_10000581_pt1 | contig 13986 bp, 13 predicted proteins | sample KBSK1101metaG_FD_64673 | JGI IMG/M metagenome (GOLD analysis project Ga0070691, IMG submission 64673) | Corn, switchgrass and miscanthus rhizosphere microbial communities from Kellogg Biological Station, Michigan, USA - KBS K1-10-1 metaG | ecosystem: Host-associated > Plants > Roots >... | reverse complement strand
TTTTCGCCCCGGCTGACAGATCAGCGCGCTCGGCCGCGACGAGCGGCTTGTCGACAACAGCCGTCCACGCCGGCTGTGGGCACAGCAATCCAGGAGTTATCGCCGCCGCCGCAAGCCCGAAAATGATCTTTAAGCGAAGTGCCACCTGAGGCGCTCCTTATGAAGAAGTACGTGTCTCGACTGTGCGACATGCGGGGTTGCGACCCTGCCGACCCCTGCCCCAAGCCCTATTCGCATCGGACACACAGACGCTCCGATGTCGGTAGGGGAGCGCCCGGGCGCTAGCAAAGGCTGTGCGGTCGCCCCGCAATTCTCCGGGGCACGGGAGTGGGATCATGCACAGGTCCATTCAGGTCCTCGCCGCGGCGGTGCTCGCCGTGGTGTGTGTCGTCGCTTCGCCGACGACGGTCGAGGCGAACACCGGCGTCATCCATACGGTCAATAACAGCAAATACGATGCCTGGATCACGATCTACAATCTGGGCAGGACGCAGCAGATCGACTACGGTCGGCTGGCCGCCGGGGACACCCGCACGTGGGGAAGATGCTGCTACGCGGCGGGCTCGTATTACTACGTGCGCGCCGAAGTCATGCTCGGGCATAAGGTCATAAAAGATACGACGATCGAGGTCGTCCCGCGGCTCGCCCGTCAACTCTATGCGAGCGCGTGTTCGGTCTACGGCTACGCTCGCGTCATCTTAGTGGGTGACGGAACGCACTTCCACTGGGAACGCCACGACGACGCGCCCGCTCAATGCATGTAAGACCCGTTGTCGCCTCGCCCTAAGGAGCGATGACCGTGGTCGTCCATCTCGTCGACGGGACCTACGAGCTGTTCCGGCACTTCTACGGTCTCGAGCGTCACGGCGGGAACAAAGAACGGCCGTTCGGCGCCGCCGTCGGGGTGCTCAATACCGTTCTCCACATGATCGCCGATGGAGCGACGCATCTGGGCGTGGCTACCGACCACGTCATCGAGTCGTTTCGGAACGGGCTGTGGAGTGGCTATAAGACCGGAGAAGGCATCGATCGCGCGCTCCGCGCGCAGTTCGGGCCTCTCGAGGATGCGCTGGCCGCGATGGGCGTAGCGGTCTGGCCGATGGTCGACGTCGAGGCGGACGACGCGCTCGCCTCGGCTGCGGAGATCGCGTCGCGGGACGCACGCGTCGAGCGGATCTGCATCTGGACGCCGGACAAGGATCTCTCGCAGTGCGTGCGCGGAGATCGGGTGGTGCAGGTCGATCGACGGACCAACGTCGTCCGAGACGCGAGCGGCGTGCGAGCCAAGTTCGGCGTCGACCCGGAGCTCATCCCGGACTATCTCGCGCTGGTCGGCGATGCCGCGGACGGCTATCCCGGGATCAAGGGTATGGTGCGAAGGGCGCGGCATCGCTGCTGATGCGCTATGGAGCGATCGAGCTCTTCCCGCCGAACGTGCTGGGCGAGAATCGCGACCTCGCCCTCTTGTTCAAACAGCTCGCGACGCTTCGAACGGACGTGCCGCTCTTCGAAAACGTCGATACCTTGGAATGGCGCGGGCCCACCGCGGCGTTCGCAGGGGTTTGCGCGCAACTCGGCGCCCCCGAGTTCGTTGAAAGATGGCGGGGCCTTCTCCGAAACCCCTGAGCTCTATATCCCCGTATATCCATGCGTCACGAGTATTCCGCCGAAGACGATCGTAACGGCGGTGTTCGAACCGATTTTCCATTGCGGTTCGCCGATCACGTTTCTTCCGAGCTCGAACCGCGGCAGCGCCGAAGACAGGTCGTGCTCTAACGGTCCTTCATGCGTAGCCGGGCCGACGGCTTCTCCAGAATACCCCTTGAGTTGGCAGCGAAGATTCCAGGCTTGCGAGTCGCCCGCCCCGCTCACAAAGACGATACAACCGCGAACGAGTTGCGGGAAGAAGGGGGCCTTCACCGCATAGTTGGCGCTGGTCGGATCGAACGCCCCGCGCAGCGAAGTGAAATTGTTCGTCGCTGCGGGGATGACGATCTGGAAAAAGGCGCGCCACGGTGCCGCCGAATCGCTACTCGCTCGAACGGGAGCAAAGCCGACGGTCATCGCGCATGCGACGGCCAGGAACCATCGGGTCTTCATCGTAGCCGAAACCCCCATCTGGACGAGTCGAATCTAGTCTGCGAAGAGCATCTTGAAGATCTGATCGCAGCTTGAGAACGGGCCGATCTTGTCGAGCAGCGAGGCCGGGTGGGGCGTCCCGAGCGGGACGGGGGCGCTGCCGTACGCGTTCTGCAGTTGTCGCGTGAAATAGATCCGGTCGAAGTCCGGTCCGAGGTTTGCACCGTTCGCGACTTCGACCACGAAGGTGCCGTCCGGGTAGATCGCGTTGATCGCGGTCGCGGTCGTGAAGTCGCCTTCGTGCCACAACAGCGTGCCGGGCTGGACGAACCAGCCGAATGCGTAGCTCACGCTGCCGGCGATCGGCGCTGCCGGTGCGGTCATCTGCGCCAGGTGGCGCCGGTCGAGCAGCGTCCCGTCGTAGAGCGCGATGTCGAAGCGGACGACGTCGCTCGGCGTGCTGACGATGCCGCCGCCGCCGAGGATATTGCTCCAGTGCGGCGAGGCGCATTGCAGGAACGGGTCGCTCGTCGTCCGGTGCACGTAGCCGAGCGCGACGCGCGCATCGGTGCGGCCGTCGCTCGAGTAGGTGCGAACCATGTGCGCCGGCCCGAAGATGTGGCGCTGCAGGTATGCGGCGAAGCTCTGCCCGCTGACGTTCTGCACGATCGTCGCGGCGAGATAGAAGTTCTCGTTCGCGTACTCCCATTTCGTTCCGGGCTCGGCGAAGAGCGGCGTCGCGTTGAGCTTGCGGAAGAACTCGGCGGTCGAGATCGCATCGTCGCCGTGGATGATCGGATCCCCGTGCGAGTGACCCGGGATCCCAGACCGCTGTTCGAGCAGTTGCCGCACGGTGATCCGCTTCCCGTTGGAGAAGTTCGGCACGTAGGTCGAGACCGGCGCGTCGAGCGAGACCTTCCCGTTCTCGACCAGTTGCATGACCGCCGTCGCGGTGATGGATTTCGAGACCGAGGCGACGTACATCGGCGTATCGGTCGTCAGCGGCGTGCGCGCCGCGAGGTTCGCATAGCCGTAGGCCTGCGCCGCGATGAGCCCTTTCGCGACCGATCCCACGGCGACCGAGATGCCCGGGTAGACCTTCTCGTCGACGGGCTTCCGCACGAACGTCGACGACGATGCGCCGATCAGGAAGAGGGCGCCGAGAAACGCCGCGGTTCGAACTCTCAACGACATACGATCACCTTGGCCCGCGCCGCGTCGCAACCCTGTTGCCGAGAAGGAACCTTGACCGGCGGGCGTCCGTTCCTTGCTGGCAGGGTAGAGCCCTCGCTCGATGGTAGGAGGTCCATCAGGATGACAAAGCTTTTTCGAGGTCTCTCAGTAGCGCTCGCGTGCGTGCTTATGGTCGCAGCGATGAGAACGCCCGGCCGAGCGGCGGCCGCGGAACTTCACTTGTACAACGCGTCGGCGAACGACGCGTGGGTTACGATCCAGAACGGCAATCGGACCGCCACGCTGGCATCGTTCCATCTCGCGGCCGGGGCGCGCGAGAATTGGAAGGCCGTGAGCGACGTGCGGGTGTTCGTCCGGTTCCAGTTCATGCACGGCCACGAGTCGATGTGCGAGACGAAGGCCGCGGTCTTCGGGAACGGCGGCGGTTCGGCCAAACATGCGGTCGGGGTCTTCAAGAACGGGTCCTGTTCCATCGAGCGCACTAGCCCGTAGACGGGGGATGGTCGACCGCGAGCCATTCGTCGACCGCCGGTGGCCGGGTCAGGCCGGCGAAAACATCCTTGCGCGGCCTCTCGGCGAGTGCCATCGATCGCGCGACCAAATAGTCGAAGTGCTCGATTCCGTGCTCGTCCCGGCGGCGTCGTATGATCGCTAGAACCGGAGCCAGCTGTGCCCAGCAGTTGACGATGGCCGGCTGGAAGAGCTGAAGGAACGTCTCGTCCAGGGCGCCCTTCTCCAACATCAAACCGAGGTGCGCGTTCCAATCGACCATGACCATCTCGCGATGGACCGCGCGATCGATCGGCCCGTATTCGAGGTCGGCCCGGTACGCCGGATCTTTGAGTTTTTCGGGAAGTATCGTCTTGATATAGTTGTAGGGCTCTTGGATCGTCTCGGAGTTCCACATCTCGAGGATCTTCAGTTGCACGGCGAGCCAGTTCCCGCGCTGGAGGTGTCGCAACTGGGCGATCGCGGCGACGGCAGTGGCTGCGATGACGACGAAGGTCCCCATCGCCGCGAAGGTGTTCAGTGCATCAAGATTCACTCGCGCTCCCATCGGACGTCACGATCCGCAATGGGTGACCCCGTTCTACCGGGTGCTTGAGAGCCCTTGCTTGCTCGTAAATGGGAGCAGGCAGGGAGCCCCTCAGGCGCGGCATACCTAGCCGGTATGAAGAGCTTGCTTGCTGCCGCCCTCGCGCTGGGACTCGTCGCTGCCGCTCCAACGGTGCCCGCCGGCCATCGGCCGGCCGCCGTCATCCATCATCCGATCGCGTGCAACGCCGGTGCCCAAGCCGCGTTCGATCGGGGACTGCTCGACTATTACGCGTATAACCCCGAGGCCGCGGAGCACGAGTTCTATACCGCCGTCGATCTGGACGGGCATTGCCCGATGGCGTGGTGGGGCGTCGCGCAGAGCAACGCACCGAATCTCAACGTCCCAGCGACCGACGATCGCGACGACCAGGCGCGCCAGGCGATCGCGACCGCTAAGGGCCTCGAGCAGTACGCGACGCCGGAAGATGCGGCGTTCATCGAAGCAGCGTCCGCGCTCTTCAACACCGACATGACGGCCGCGCACGAACCGCAGCTCATCGCCTATCGCGATGCGCTCAAGGCGATCGCCGACAAGTATCCCGACGATCCCGACGCCGCGGCGCTCTACTCCGAAGCGAGTCTGTATGCGTTGGTGGGCGGATCGTGGCCCCAACAGGCCCTGATGACGGACGCCCAGCGTGCGGACTTCGCGGCGCAAGGCGCGGCGTTGCTTCCCTACTTCCAAGCGAGCATCGCGAAGTTCCCGAAGCACGTCGGGCTGCTGCATTACTTCATCCACGCCGCGCAGTTCGCCGACGATTCCAAGGCCGCGGTCGCGGCGGCGCTGCAACTCGGCGCGTTCGACCTGCCGGCGAACGCGTCGCACTTGACGCACATGCCGGGCCACACGTTCTTCGATGTCGGGATGTACGCGGACGCGCTCGGCGTCGGCACGCGATCGGTCGCGATGGACGCGGCCGATTACGCGTGCTGTCATCCCGGCTACTACAGCTCGACGCGCTACTATCACGGGCACAACGTCGACTTCGTGCTCTACGCGATGACCCAGACCGGCCACCTCGACGACGCGATCGGCATCGCCCGCGGGTTCGATCGACACGGATTCCTGGCACGACAGTTGGTCGCCGCGGGGCGCTGGAGCGACGTCGCCGCGCTCCCGGCGAACCCGTCCGAAGGTTACACCGGCGCGTACGCACGCGCGATCGCGTACGCGCACCTCGGCGATGCCGCGAACGCGCGCGCCGCCATCGCCGCGCTGCCGCAGATGAAAAATCCGGCGTTCGACGAGTTCTTCGACGCGATGCGGCAGACGGTCGAGGGCGAGATCGCCGTCGCCGCTAAGGACGACGGCAAAGCGTTGCCGCTCCTGCAGGCGGCGTCTACGTCGCTCGCAGCGGGGATGCATTTGCAGCCGACCGAGATCCCGCCGCTCTATTTCTACTCGCCGGACCTGGCGCTCGCGCGCGTCGCCGAGCGGCTCGGCAAGAACGACATCGCTCGGACGGCGCTGCAGGCCGAGCTCGTCGCCAGCCCGCAGTCGCCGGCGGCGCTCGCGATGCTGGCGAAGCTCGGAACGAACTAGTCGACCGGGGCCCGATCGGGCTTCGGCAGTGGGAGACGGCGCATGCCGGCGGGATAGTTCCCGTCCGGGTGCCGCGTCTCCCAATCCTGTGCGAGTACGACGAGGTACTCGAAGTTCTCGTAGGTGGACGGACCGCGATTGCGCCGATAGAGCTCGAGCGCGGGCGCGCAGAGGTCCCAATAGCGTTCGGGGTTTCCATACTCCAGGAACACGTCGCCGGAGATGAGCCCGAGCTTGATATAGCCGCCGACCTGCTCGAAGTAGTCGCAGACCAGCAGCTCCTTATGCACGAACCGGTTCTGCGATCGCGGGCTCTCCAGGTCGGCGCGGAACTGCGGGTCTTCCATCGCGTGGGCCAGATCGTTGACGACGAACATATACGCCTCGTCGAGCGTCTTCGAGTTGCGCAACTCGCGTAACGCCATGATGGACTCGAGCTGGTTGCCGTGCCGGATGTGGCGGAGTTGGATCATCGCGGCGACCGCGGTGAGCGCGATCACGACCAGCGTCGCGATCGAGGCGTAGGTGTTGATGAGCTCCAGCGTCACGCCCGACTCTCGTGCGGGAAAGCACCCTCGGGTGCGTAAACATCGATCATCTATGTATGGATATGACGGATGAAGCCGCTTAGCCTGGCGGAGTTCGAGCAGGTCGTCGACGAGGCGTTGGACTCGCTTCCGCGACGTTTCGCCGATCTGGTCCATAACGTCGCGATCTCCGTCGAAGAAGAGCCGACCGAGGAAGACCTGGCCATCGACGACGGCGAGGGGGACGACGGTGACGATGAGGACGACGAGGACGGTAATCCGTACGAACTGCTCGGGATCTACCGCGGCGTGGCGCTGACCGATCGCGGCTTCGACGGGCCGCCGATGGTGCCCGACGAGATCGCCGTCTTCCGCGGCCCGATCAACCGCTTCGCGCGCTCGCGCCAAGAGGCGGTCGACGAGATCCGCGAGACGGTCATCCACGAACTCGGCCACTACTTCGGCCTCGACGAGCACGAACTGCCCTAGGGAAGGCTCCGCGGAAGGGACGCGAGAGGATACTCCTTCTATAGTGGACAAGCGCTGCTTGCTTGCGGCGCTAAAGTGTCGGTCGGAGCTGCCGATAGTCTGATGGAGTGGCCAGGACGGCCGCCCTCGTGATCTCGCTGACGAGTGTGATCTGCCATGGAGGAAGCCCGTGTCTCAAGGATTGAGCATCGCCAACAATTTGTTGGCAAATAACGTCCAGTACAATCTGGATAAGAATCAGGACGCACTGAGGACGGCCACGACGCGTTTATCGTCGGGGCTTCGTATCAATACCGCCGCCGACGATCCGTCGGGCTTGGCGATCGCGACGAATCTGCAGACGCAGGTCGACGGCTTCAACACCGCCGTCCAGAACGTCCAGACCGCGAACAACGCGGCGCAAGTCGCACTCGGCGCGCTCTCGACGACGACCGATATCTTGCAGCGCATCCGTAGCCTTGCGGTCGAAGCGTCTAGCGACATCAACAGCCAGTCGGACCGGACGAATCTGCAGGCCGAGGTCTCGCAACTTCTGCTCGAGGTCAACCGCATCTCGCAGAACACCTCGTTCAATGGCCAGCCGCTGCTCGACGGCAGTCACGCCGGTTTCCAGAGCGAAGTCGACGCGGTCGCCACCGTGACCGCCAACGCAGCGCTCGCGAGCAGCGGCACCGGAGCGGCCGTTCCCGGCGTCAACAACGGCTTCCTGATCGCGAGCTATCACGGCGTCATATCCGGCGGTATCAACTATTTCAACACGACGCCGAACCCGGCCAACGCAGGCATCCAAGGTATCGGAAACGGCGAGGCCACGGTCGACGGGACGCTCGAGCTTCAAGTCGTCAATACGGGCGCGTCGATCGCGGTCCAAGAGACCTTCATCGAGAGCGCGACCGGATACGTCTGCGTCTCGTCGACGCTGTTCGGGGCCGGTTCGGCCGGTATCACCGGCAATACGGTCGGCAGTACCGTCAACGGATTCGATAACGTCGCGATCACCATCGGAGCGATCACGAGCGCCGATGTCGGGACGACGGCGTACCTGAAGGTCAGTCAAAACGTCGCCGCGCTGACGAATCCCAGTAACCCCGCCTTCAACTTCCAGTCCGGGGCGAATGAAGGCGACACGATCCAGATCGGTTTCCAAGCGACCAACACGCAGACGCTGCGGATCTCGAATATCAACCTCGCGGTCTCGTCGTCGTCCAATCCATCGCTGGGGGCAGAGGATGCGATCGGGCAGGTCGACATCGCCCTCAAGACCATCCTGCAGCAGCAAGCGAATCTCGGCGCGGTCGTCGTGCGTCTGAACGAGGACGCGAACAACGACAACATCGCCGCGGTCAATCTGCAGGCGTCGGAGTCGCAGATCCGAGATCTCAACGTGGGCCAGGAGACGACCGAGTTCACCAAGCTCCAGATCCTGGTGCAGGTAGGCACGTCGGTGCTCGCCCAGAGCAACTCGAACGCCCAGTCGATCATCGGGCTCTTCAGGTAGCAAGGGCCCGCGCATCCGACCGTGAACGCTCGCCGGTATGATCGACCGGCGAGCGTTTCTTTTTGGGGCGGCCGGTGCCGCCGTACTTGCGACCCCGTTGCTCGGGGCGATTCCACGACTGCCGTGGGACGAGTTGGCCAAGCGCCTCTCGGGCAGGCTCGTGCGGCCCGGCGAATCCGGCTTCGCTTCGCTCGCGCAGCCCAACAATCTCCGCTACGCCGCGCGCCTTCCTATCGGCATCGCCCGTTGCCGGAGCGCGCGCGACGTGAGCGCCTCGATCCTGTGGGCGCGCGAGAACGGAGTGCCGCTCGTGGCGCGGTCGGGCGGGCACTCGTACGCCGGCTACTCGACCACCGGCGGCCTGATGATCGACATGCGCGAGATGAACGCGGTCGCATTCGATGAGTCGACCGGCGTCGCGACGCTCGGCGGTGGTTCGCGCAACGCCACGTTCGAAGCGTACTTCAAGAGCCGCAACGTCGCGATCACCCACGGCCGCTGCCCGCCCGTCGGCCTCGCCGGGTTGGTGCTCGGCGGCGGCATCGGCTTCAACATGCGCGCCCACGGGATCACCGCCGATCATCTGGTCGCGACCGAGATGGTCACGGCGGACGGCGCGATCCACCACCTCGCCGATGGCGACGAGCTGATGTGGGCCTGCCGCGGCGCGGGCGGCGGCAACTTCGGCATCAACACGTCGTTCTCGTTCCAGACCTACGACGTCGGGTCGCGGACCGTGTTCAACTTGTCGTGGAACGTCAAGCCCGAAGAGGTCTTCGCACGGCTCGTCCGGATCCTCGAGCGCGCACCGGTGACGCTCGGGTCGAAAGTCTCCGCCGTCGCGCCGACCACGACGTCCGGCATCCAGGTGCAACTGCTCGGGCAGTTCGAGGGAACGCCCGCGGACCTGCGCGCCATGCTGGCCGACGTGTACGCGATCGCCGAACCGACCGGCACCGTCGGGACCAAGCCCTATTGGGAAGCGCAAGCGTTTCTCGCCGAGCCCGGCACGCCGGCATATTGGCAGGAGCGTTCGCGCTTCTTCGATCGGCCGATCGACGACCGCGCCGTCGCGACGATCTTCGACGGACTGCGACGCTATCCGAAGACCGCCCACGAAGCCGCCTTCAAGATCTTCCAGACCGGCGGGCACGTCAACGCTCGCAAGCCCGGCGATACCGCGTTCGTCCATCGGAAGAGCCTGTGGCTCAGCTCGATCGAACTCTATTGGACGAAGAGCACGTCCGACGCGGTGCTACGGGAGAACCTCGCGTGGCTGGATGCGTACTACGAGAGGATCGTTCCGATCGCGAGGGGCGGCGCGTACCAGAACTTCATCGACCCGTCGCTCGTCGATTGGAAGACCGCCTATCACGGCAGCAATCTCGAACGGCTCGAAGCGATCAAGAGACGGGTCGATCCGACCGGCGTGTTCGCCTTCGCCGAAGCGATCCCGAGGTAGCCGCATGCCGAAACGCCGCGATTTCCTAGCCGGTCTTACGCTGCTCCCCCTCGCCGGCTCGCTGACGGCGCGAGCGGCGTTCGCGCGCGATGCGGGCGGATCGGTGCCGTCGGACGGGACGATCGTGCGGCTGGCGATCTTTCCCGCGCTCGGTATGAGCCGCGTCGGCAATAGCCCGAAGTGGTTTCTCGCTCCGGAGATCCCCGGGATGCCGGCGCTCCGCGACGGTTCGTACAAAGACGGCGCCGACAAGATCAAGAAACAGGTGCAGCGTTTTCGCATCTTCGGATTCAATGCCGCCGGCGACGTCGTGCGCGAGGTGACGGCGAAGGACGCGTCGATCGAATGGAACGTCCACGTCGCCAATACCAAGGCCGCATGGTACGGGTTCAGCAATCCGCTCGACAACGGCGACCGCGCACCGGGTCTGCCGGAACAGAAACGCAACGAGCAATTCATCGGCGACGCCGAGCGGGCGGCGATGCTGGTCATCGATCCGGGCCCGAAGACGATCTCCGGCGCCGACGCGAATCCGCACGGTGGCGATCCGGCCTATGCCATGATCGGGCGCTTTTGGAAGAAGTTCGACGTGAAGCTCGGCGAGTTGCGGACCGACGAGCTCGGACGGCTCCTCGTCTTTCCCGGCGACGGCGACTCGCGGTCGGCGATCCCGAACAATCCGATCACGAACTTCTCGGATAACGACGGCTGGTACGACGATTGGTGCGACGGCGTCGTCCGCGCGCGCGTACGCCTCGCCGGCGGGCCGGAGATGGAGGCGGAGAACGCTTGGATCGCGTGCTGCGGTCCGGATTTCGCGCCGGAGATCCCGCCGTTCGTCTCGCTCTACGACGTCATGACCGACGTCAACGTCGCCGCCGGCTGGACGGTGCCGGCAAAACGCCCGCTCTCGTTCCGGAAGGAGATCTACCCGCTCTTCCATCGTATCGCGCTGATGGAGTGGGTGGCGGCGGCCGCGCATCTGCAGCGGCGATGGCTCGACATCGGGAGCTTCGATACGCCCGACGTCCTCTCGCGGCTTCGCGATCCGAGTTCGAGGAACGAAGCGTTCCGGCGGACGGTGTTCGAGGCGTTCCGGGACCCGGACGTCGATGCCCAGCAAGCGGATAAGCTGCCGCAGATGCTCGGCGACGGGATCAACTACACCGGGTCGCCGCTGAAGTGGTTTCGCATCCCGGCGCGGCAATATGCCGCACTGCAGGCCTGGCGCGACGGCGCTTTCGTCGACGATCTCGGCGCGCTCGACGCGCCGGAAGTGGCGACGCTCGAGGAGATCCCGCTGGCGCAACGGCCCGAGGCGCTGACGCGCGCCGTGCTCGAGACCTGCTCGGGTGGCGCGTTCCACCCGGGAGTGGAGCTGACGTGGCCCTTGCGTCATCGCGAACTCTATCGCGGCCCGTTTCGCATCGCGCTCGCGACGGATCGCGCGCCGAACCTGCTTCAAGACTTGGGGCAGTTGCTCACTCCCGAGCGCGCGTTTTCGGGCTTTCGCGGAACGCCGGCAGCGATCGGCCCGCAGATGCCCGGCGATCTCACGCGCTGGATGGGCATCCCCTGGCAGTGCGACGCCTTCAGCTGTCAGCAAGTCACGTTCGCGACCGACTTCCCGAGCGCCACGTGGTGGCCGGCGCTCCTGCCGATCGACGTCTTGCCGGAATCGTACTACGACATCGCGATGGATCCGGGACTTCCAGCCGCCGAGCGCGTGAAGTTCTTCGAGAACCGCGTCCCCTGGTCGCGCGGTGCGGCCGGAATCGGCTATCACGCTGAGGCGAGCTATACCGACGGGCTCAATCGCATGCTCTACCTCTGGAATCGGATGGGCGTCGTCGTCCGTCGCCCCGGCCCGCGCGATCCGAACCGGCCAACCGAGATCCCCGCGACGCTCTACGTCGAAGTGGACCGCGGTTCGATGGACCTCTCGCGCGAATAGCGAGACCGTTTCGTTGACGGGCGATCGGATCGACATCGCGATCGTGGGCGGCGGAGCGGCGGCGACCGCGGCGGCATTGACCCTTGTCGGCACCGGCTGTCGCGTCGCGGCCATAGCGCCGCGACTCGAACCCGGCGATCGTGCCGGAGAGTCGCTCGCCGCATCGGGCGTCGAGCTGTTGGCGCAACTCGGACTCGCAGAAGCGTTCGTCGCCGGTCCGCATCGGCCGGCGAACGCCCGATTTTCCGCATGGGGTTCGGCCCTGCTCGCGCAAAGCGATCCGTTGCCGCCAGCCGGCGGCCTGGCCTACGTGCTCGATCGCCCCGCATTCGACCGGATGCTGCGCGACGCCGTCGAGCGGACGGGCCGTGCGATCGACGGGACGGTAGAACGGGCGGAGCGGCGCGATGACGGGTGGACCGTGCATCTCGCCGGTGGAGCGCGCCTACACGCGCGTTTTGCGATCGATTGCAGCGGTCGCGCGGCCGTCGTCGCGCGCGGCGTGGGCGTGCGACGTCGTGCCGATAGGATGGTCGCGGCCTATACCTTCGTACGACAAACGGGAAGCGATGTCGAGCCCACACCTGCGACGATGATCGAGGCGGTCGAGGACGGGTGGTGGTACGCGACGCTCTTGCCGGATCTGCGCCTCAGCCTCGCGTTCTTCTCCGACCCCGACCGTTTGCCGCGCGGCATCACGCGCGACGCGCGAGCGTGGGCGCGGATGGTCGCAGAGACGCGGTCGATCGCGCGTTGGCTCGAGAGCGCGGACTACGAAATCGTCGAGCCGCCGCATCTCGCAAGCGCGGGAACCACGTGGCTGCAGCCTGTCGCGGGCGAGAGCTGGGCGGCGGCCGGCGATGCGGCGGCGGCGTTCGACCCCCTCTCGTCGCACGGTCTGACCACGGCTCTTTGGTCGGGACGCAGAGCCGCGCTGGCGGCGGTCGCGATGCTTGAGGGCGACGTCCTCCCCTTGGCCCGCTACGCGGACGATTTCGAAGCGGCGATCGGAGGCGTTCTCGCCGCGCGCGCCTCGATCTATGCGCGCGAACGGCGTTTCGCGCATGCCCCGTTCTGGGCGCGTCGTTCGACGTAGGCGTCGTCGGGCGTCGCGCCCAATGGAGTCGCTATGGCGAGACTGAATAGGCGTGAGTTTCTCGGCGTCGCGGCGGCCGCATCGGCGGTGGCGATACCCGGGGCGTCGCTGGCGAGCGGGTCTCCGGTACGGCCGGTCCATCCGCTCGATCCGCTCACGCCGGCGGAGTGCACCGCGATCAAGTCGGTCCTAGCCGGCGCTTCACAACTCGGACCTCGCACCGTATTCGTGTGGACGCAACTGCACGAGCCGCCGAAGGAAGAAGTGCTGGCGCACATCGCCGGCAAGCCGTTCCGACGCGAGGCACTGGTCGTCGCGCTCTCGCCGGAGCAGCGCACGAGTTTCGAGTTCGTCGTCGACATCGCGAAGCGCGCGATCCTGTCGAGCAAGGACCTCGGGAATCTGCAGCCGTTCCTCTCGGATATGGAGTACGGCCGGGCCGCCGACGTCGCCGATGCGTCGCCGGAGATCCGCGCGGCGTTGATCGCGCGCGGGTATAGCCTTCCGGGCAAGATCTCGGACCGGTTCTTCATCGATACCTACGCACCGGGCGACGACCCAGCGACGGTACGAGATGGGAAGACGATCCGCGCCGTCCGCGCGCTCTTCGCCGACCGGCAGGGCGGCCACAACGATTACGGACCGTACGTCGAAGGCCTGATGGCGTTGGTCGATATCTATGCCGGCACGATCCTCGCGATCGACGACAAGCCGGGAGCGACCGCGCACGTCGAGGTGCCGTTCGATATCTTCTCGCCGAAGGTACTCGGACCGCCGGTCGCCGCCCAGGACCTGAGCGTCGCGCCGAAGACGATCGCCGATCTCCGTCGCAACGGCAACCAGGTCGGTTGGCACGACTGGCGCTTCCGCTACGGATTCAATCAACGCGAGGGCCTGGTTCTCTATCAAGTGGGTTTCGACGACGCCGGTACGATCCGGTCGATCTGCTATCGGATGTCCATCTCCGAGATGCTGGTGCCGTACTCCGATCCGTCGCCGGGCTGGATCTGGCGCGAGTTCTTCGATAGCGGCGAGTACGGCCTCGG
>Ga0070691_10000577_pt1 | contig 14025 bp, 26 predicted proteins | sample KBSK1101metaG_FD_64673 | JGI IMG/M metagenome (GOLD analysis project Ga0070691, IMG submission 64673) | Corn, switchgrass and miscanthus rhizosphere microbial communities from Kellogg Biological Station, Michigan, USA - KBS K1-10-1 metaG | ecosystem: Host-associated > Plants > Roots >... | reverse complement strand
CTGGAGATCGAGGTCGCCCTCGCTCACGGCGTCCCACTCCTGGTTGAAGTTCGGGAGCCGGTGGTCGGGGTGCATCACGCGGGCGTTGAGCTGCACGGAGTAGCCGCGATCGAGGAGCGCCTTCATGGCGCGCTGGGCCACATCCAGCTTCATTCGCTGGCCTCGGCGGCGATGGCGACGAGATCGTTCGGAATCTCGATCTCGGCGAGGACCTGCTCGGCCTGCTTGAAGGCGTCCTCCGGGATGTCGAGGACGACGGCGAAGGCGAGCGTCGGCAGGGCCTTCGCGTCGTACCCGCCGGTCATGAGCGGCGCGTAGGTCGGCTTCGCGGTCGCGGCGACCTTGAAGGGCGTGCGGCCGTGCGGATTCTTGGCGATCCGCAGGTAGACCTTGGCCTTCATCCCTGCGGCCCCTGGATGAACTTCGTCGGGTCGAAGTCCTTGCCGGGGATGTGGATTCCGCCGTTCATCTGGGGCGCCAGAGCCGCGCGCTGCTCGGCGGTCAGGTGCCGGATGAGGTGTTCCATCAGCTCGGGGAACGAGTCGCCCGTGAAGGGGATGTGGACGTACTCGTTCGTCTGCTCGTCGAAGAGGTTGATCTGGCACCCGTCTTCGAGAGGATCGACGCCCCACTTGACGCCGCTGTAGATCGTTCGCTTCACGATTCCTCCTTCATCGGTTCCACGAACCGCATGTGGAACTCGGCCGTCATGTTCGTCTTGACCTCGCGGCTGAGATCTGCCAGCGAGCCGTTGTTGTCGATCGTCAGGTCGATCATCTCGTCCGGGAGACGGATTTCGCTCGCGTGGCCGTCGCCGATCTCCACCGCCTTGCGGTCGATCTCGATGACCGTGCCACCCAGATCGTGAACCCGCTGAGCCTCGTTCTCGAAGCGCAGGTCGGTGATGACGCAGATGTCGGCGAAGTCGAAATTCCGATGCCACGCGGGACGATGGAGCGGGCCGTCGAAGTCCTTGGGCCAGGCGTTGATGAATCCGTCCGGCAGCAGAGCATCGACCCAGAAGTTGTCGCCGAAGAGGTCGCGGTGAGATTCCGTGCCGAAGAGCTGGAGGAACTTGCGACCGGAGATCGTGTAGATGACCGACTGCTGCGGGATCACGGTCGTGATCTCGCCCATCGTCTTCAGGTCGTCTGCGAGGACGAGGGCATCGGATTCCGCGATCTGGAACCCGAGGGCGAGGAAGGCCGAGTGCTTCAGCTTGTCGGCGAATCCACGGCGGACACAGGTGAGACCACGGCCCTCCGCCCACTCTGCGATGTGGGCGAAGGCCGTGTCCTTACCCGATCCCCGGCGGCCGTGGAGGCCGATGAGGACCGGGCGACTCACTTGTTGCGCATGAACGGGTTCTCGCGGGGCGCGTTCTGGCCGCCACCGCCGTTCTGCTGGCCGCCTCCCCCGCCGCCACCGCGACGCTCGCCGGAGAGTTCCTTCTCGAACTCGTCGTAGGTGAGCGGCTTGACGTAGGGGTTGAGGTCGTACTTGTTGTCGGCGAGCGCCTGCTCGGCCGACGAGAGCGGCTGCGGGCCGCTGTCGGTGTCCTCCGGCGAGACCATGTACTTCGTGTCGAAGCCGGAACCCTTGCGCTTCACCTTGAAGCGGCGCGAGCCGAGGCCCTTGTAGTTGGCGTTGATCTCCGCCAGCTCCTCGAAGAGGCGGATTCCGGACGACCACAGCGCCACCTGGGGCTTGGTGCCCAGGATGACCGGATCGTTGGTCGAGTCCTTGACCATCTTGCCGTCCTTGTCGCGCTTGAACACGGGCGCGTCATCCCAGATGACGTTGATGAAGCCCTTGAAGCGGCGCGGAAGGTCCTGCTCGCAGCCGGGACACGGAGTCCCGTCGCGCTCCTGATCGACGCAGGGCACGTCGCGGCCCCACTGTCGGCCCTCCACGGGGACCTCGTGCATCATGGCCCAGTGGATGTTCTCGTCCTGTTCGAGGAACCGGACGACCGTCTCCTCCCCGGCGCCGAGTCGGAACCAGAGTGCGCTCTGGCCACCGCTCTGACGGCGGGCTTCGATCTCGGCGCTCTGCTTCTTCACGCCCTGGAAGCCTGTCGGCATGCTGCTTGTACCTCCTGTGCTGGTGTTGGTGCCTTCGGATTCCTGCCGATTAGGATCTTAGCAGGTCCTCATCTCAGAGCAAGGCGCAGAGCGGATTCCGCTCCGACCAAGCACTTGGCGATTTGCTCCGAAGTCATGCCTGCCGGATCGCCCTCGTGAGGAGGGACGATTTTGATCGGCAGGAAGGGTGAGAGATGGCGGACGATCGTGGCTGCTGCCTCCTCGCCCGCGTCGTCGGTGTCGAGGAAGAGCGTCACGCTGCGGGCGATGCGTCGGATGGCGCGGGCGTGATGCTCGGTGAAGTGTGAGCCGTTGATGGCCACGGCGTCGAGGCCGAGCTTCTGGTCGAGCGCGAGGACATTCAGCTCGCCCTCGCAGATGATGAGGTCGGATTCCGGCTCGACCCGGTGGGCGCCGAAGACGACCCGGCTGGGGAAGTAGCACGGCCACCCGAAGCGCGCCGGGCGGTTGGGCTTGTCGCCCAGCACGAGGTACTTCGGGTGGGCCTTGTCCCACCAGGCGCGCGCCTTGAATCCGATGAGATCGCCGACCTCGTTGCGGATCGGAATCGTGATCCTGCCCGTGATCTGGTCGTAGCCGAGCCACCAGGCGTCAAGCGTCTGCCAGTCGAATCCGCGCTCGAACATGTAGTCGGTGGCGGCGTGGCCCGTGCCGCAGATCCACCCGGTGTAGGCGGCGTGCCAGTCGATCTCGAAGCGGTCGATCGCGGCCTCCGGGAGACGGGGCTGCGGATGGACGGTCTCCTCGGGCGCGTTGAGGACCTTCGCGACCTCATCGACCATCCGCACGGCGTCCGGATTCAGGTAGCCCGGCTGGTAGCGCTCCTTCAGCATCCGGATGGCTTCCAGCGGGGAGATTCCGAGGACCCGCTGGGTGAAGTGGACGGCGTTGCCGCTGGCCTTGCAGCCGTGGCAGAAGAACGCCGTCGTCTCCTCGTTCATGTACGAGGAGGCGTTCTCGTCGCCGTTGTCGTGGCCGGGGAAGGGGCACGAGAAGCGGAATTCGGCCGCCGTCGCCCGGCTCACATTCCGAATGTCGAGGCAGTCGAGGAAGTCCTCAACGTCGATGTTCGAGGGGTCAAACGCTGGCATCGGATTCCGGCGGCTTGCCCAGCGGCTCGTCGGTGATGTCCATCGCCACCGGCGGGAAGTGCCCGTTCCACCAGATCAGCAGGCGGACGTTCTCGCCGTTGGCGATGGCCTCACGCTCGGCGTCGGTCGGCTGCCAGACGGAGCAGATCACGGGCGCCCCGTCGTGGTCCTCCTGCGCGTAGAACCACAGGTCGTTGTCCTCGGTCCCGCCGGGGAGCCGCAGGATTCTGTTCGTGTTGTGGGTGCGCCGGGGCTTCATCGCTCTCGCTCTCTCCTGATCTTCAGCCAAGCCTCGCGAAACAGCAGAACTGCCCACGCGGTCGGTGAGAACAGGTACAGCAGGACGATCATCTACCGCAGGTAGCGCCTCGTCTGCACGACGCGCCGGTAGTTCCACGGCAGGATGTAGGGGCCGCTCTCGGAGCCGTGCGAGAAGACGCGCCCGTGGCCGATGTAGACCGCGACGTGATGGGGCACCCAGAAGGAGCCGCCGTAGAACACGCAGTCGCCGACGAGCGTCGGGCGGCCGATGCGCACGCCGTGGCGGACCATCGTGCCGGTGAAGCCCGCGCGCCACGCAGCGCCGTTGATGAAATCCCGCAGGTGGTGATCGACCGTGGCGTCCCAGTGCAGGTAGGTCGCGTAGGCGGAGCAGTCGGCGTTGTGCGGGTACTGGCCGCGCTTGCTGCGAGCGCCGGTGCGGATCGCCCACCGCTGCGAGCGCTGCGTGTAGTGGATCGCGCCTCGGTGCTGGTAGCCGATCCACGCTGCGCGGACGATGCGCTTGCGGGCGGCGACGCGCTGGCGGGGGCTGAGGCCGATGGCGCTGCCCCACATCCCGATGGGTGGCTCAGCGTCCTGCTCAGCGGCACTCAGCGGGTCGAGGTACTTCAGCTCGGCATCCGCGTCGCCCTCATCGGTCTCGGGCGGGTCGTCGAGCGGCAGATCCGCCAGTCGTTTGGCGAAATCGTCGAGCAGGACGGCCTGCTCCAGCATCCTGTCCAGCGTGGCGGCCATGATGTCTCCTTTCAGGGCCGATCTGTGCCGTGTCCAGCGGCGATCATCGCCTCGGCGAAATTCGTGCCGTTGGCGAGCGTGACGGTGGCGACGTAGCGGATGAAGGACCGCACGTCGCTCTGGGTCTTGGTCTTCTCGGTCTCGATGACGACCTGGGCGCCGAAGATCATGTCCTCGGCCGCCTTGCGGGCCTCCTTGCCGCCCGGATTCCAAAGCTCCGGGGAGAAGAGGCCCTTGACGCGAATCTTCGCGTCATAGACGTGGACGCCGAAGCCGAGATCCACGTCGGCGGTGAAGGTGTCGCCGTCGTGCACGTCCGTGACGTGCGCGCGGTAGCGGTAGGCAGGTTCCATCACGCCTCCACGACGCGCTGGCGCCGCAGCCGCTCGTGCATGCGCAGAGCGGCCTTCTCGATGTTCTCGGTCTGCCGCACGTCCTCGTAGTCGAGGATCTTCGGCGGCTTGTCCGGCGAGCGAAGCTCGATCCGGAAGGACGTGTGGCCGTTCTTGCGGATCATGGGCAACGTGACTTCGAGCGAACGCTTGCCCACGGCGTCGCAGAGTTGAGCGAACGTGTTATTCGGCTTTGTTGTCATCTCGGATTCCTGGGGGTGCTTTACGTGTTGATGGCTCGGACTTGCCGAAGGGGTTGGAACTGTCCTCGTCCTTCGTCGTAGTGGAGCGCTGGAACTTGTCCTGGATGGTCTTCTCGCGGTAGATCGCGTTCTCATGATCCCAGATGCAGCGGATCTTTCCGAGAGGACCCTTCCGATTCTTGTTGATGCGGACTTCCATCTCCTTGTTCTCCTTCATCTCCTCGTCGGAAAACAGTCCGAGAGAGACATCGGGGTCCTGCACGACGGAGAGGGAGTACCCAACGTTGTCCAGCTCTGCGCCGTCCTTGCCGCCGGAGCGGTTCGTCTGGGCTGCGGCGAAGATCGGAATCTTCAGGGTGCGCGCCGTGAGCTTCAGGTCGCGCGTGATCTCCGTGAGGCTCTGCCACATGGAGGTGCCCCGGCTCGGCGACGAGGAGGTCATGAGCGAGATGTAGTCGATGATGACCAGCGAGGGCTGGTAGCGGACCATCTCGGCGTAGACGAGATCCGGCGTGACGTAGCGCCCGCCCTCGATCACCGGAATGTCGTGGACGGTCTCGCGCAGGCTGTCGGCGTAGTCGAGCCACTTCTGCACCTGGGTGTCAGGCAGATTCAGAGCGCGGAGGAGCGAGTAGTCGATCTGAGCGGCCATCGCGTCCAGGCGCTCGTAGATCTCCTCGCCGTCCTCCTCCAGCGAGAAGTAGAGGATCGACTCGCCCTGCACCCAGGCGTTGAAGGCGGCGGCCTTCAGGAAGGTGGACTTGCCGGTGCCGGTGAAGCCCGCGATCGTCCAGAACTGGTGCGGCTTGATGCCGCCGGTCATGCGATCGAGATCGACGAATCCGGTCGGAATCCCCCGGACCCGTCCCTCCTTGCGGCGCTGCTTGTAGATCTCGATCCGGCTGCCCATGTTCTTCGTGAACGAGTCGGCCTCGACCGACGGGACCAGGTTGGCCAGCTTCCTGCTGACTTCCAGGAATTCGAGATCGATGTTGGCCGACCTCTGGGGGTCATCGCACGCGGCGGCGAGTTCGAGGACCATCTCGTTCGCGAGGCGCCGCTTCGCGACGTTGACGAATCGGTCGAGGAGGGCCGTCAGGCTCTCCTGCTCGTACTCGAACTCCCACTTGGGCTTGTCCTGCTCGACGGACCCCTTCGAGGGAGGCCCGCCGTAGCGCATCTTGTAGTCGAGGACGTACCGGAACATGCCCCGGCACTCCTCGTCGGCGAAGAGGTCTTCGCGGATTCCACGCGAGATGGCCTCTTCGAGATTGCCGGTCTGGATGATCTTCGAGATCAGCGCGCGTTCTACGTCCATCGCGCTAACGGAAGTCGTTCAGCCGGGCGGAATCGAAGATCATCCGGAAGTGGCGCGTGGAGCCGACGACGACGATCTCCTTCCCGTCGATCGCGGCCACCGGCATGTCGAACTTGTGCTGCGCGTGCACGACCTGACCGTCGATCTCGACGTGGCCGGTGGCGATCTCCATGCGCGCCTGGGACCGCGAGATTCCGAACTCGTCGCTCAGGACGGAGGGCAGGTGAACGGACCCGCCCTGCTGATTCTCAGCCATTCCTCTCCCCTTGGGTCGAGCTACTTGTCGCCGATCTGCTCCTGGAGCGATTCCAGCACAAGATTCCGCTGGACGGCCACCACGTCGGCTTCGACGATCTCGGCCAGTTCGTTCAGGGCCTTCGCAAGCGTACCCCGCTGCTCCTCGGTGAAGTAGGGGATCTCCTTGCCGTGTTCATCGAGCGTCACGCGGTCCTGATCGACGAACGCGGTGATCTGCGCGGGGCCGACGGAGACGTTGGCGTACTGCCCCGTGGGGATCAGCTCGGAGGCCGTCATGAGGATCTTGACCATCGGGGCGCCATCGACGCCTCGGGGCCATGCCTCGGAATCCGTGGTGCGGACCTGATCGTTCGTGCGCTCGGCGGCCGACTCGGCCTTCGCGCGTGAACGCTGGTCGGGCTTGGCCAGGTCCTTTGCCTGGCTCGGGTGTGAGCGTGGTGATGCCATCTGCTTCCTTCGTCGGGTTCTTCGGGTTGCGAGCGGGTCAGACTCGGAATCCGGCGCGGGACGGGTTGTGCTGACGCGGCCTTCGCATCATCTTGATCGCCCGGTCCAACTCGGCTTCGGTGGGGTCGTAATTCGGGAGTCCCTTACCTGGCCTACGGTCGGTTTCCTTGATCCACTTCTTGATGCCTTCGATCTGCTCGGGTGTCCAGTACCGCCACCCCCTGTCGCCTCGATGCGGGAGCAGATGCGCGGGCAAAAGCCCAAGCTGCTCCCACTTGCGCAGGGTCGCCATGCGCCGGTTCAGAGCCTCCGCTGCTTCGCGGATGTAGACGCGCGTGGCGCCTTCCTCTGTAGTGGGCATAGTGCGATCTTAGCAAACCCCTCCGAGAATTCCGAGGGCCGCCCGTCGGCGGCCCCCAGATCACTTCTCACGCTTCGGAATCCCCGCCCAGTCGGACGGGTGCCCGCGCAGGCGCTCAGCGGTCGCCTGCGAGTAGTAGGTCTTGGACGGCTTCACCGTCCCGGACTTGTCGGTGCCGCCCATCCCCTGCTTCATCAGGGGCTTGCCCTTCATCCACGGCTTCTTCCCGTGGCGGCGCAGGCGGCGTCCATTCTTCACGGCCTGCCGTGCGGCAGCCCGGTTCTTCCCAGACATGGCTCATCGAGTCCTCCGATCGAAGGGACGAAGGGGACCTCTCACCGCCATCGCACGGCGGGAGTCGGCTGAGCTGTCTGTTAGAGGGCGAGCATGGGTCGGTGAAGGAAGACGCGGGCCGGGATCTCAGGTGCCCCGGCCCGCGCAGGGCACCGCTTCACGAACGGCAACCCTTTATCGCAATGTGTCCTACGGTGTGATCTTAGCAAAGGGGTCCTGGAACGCAAAACGCCCCGGCTGGGGGCCGGGGCGCTGGTGGGACTGTTTCTCATGTCCCTCCCTTCTGCTCGATGTGGAGGAATCCTCGGCGCCTAGCGCGCCTTGTTCTTGCCGCTCTTGTTGCCGGGGCGACCGGGGCCGTTGGGCTTCCCGATGCGCTGCCGGTAGCGGTAATACTTGCTCGAAGTGCGCGTCACGCCGCCCTCGCGGTGCTTCGAGGAGCGCCGCTTGCTCGTCTCCGTCGTCGGCTTCGCCTTGTGGACGGGAGGAGCCTTCGGGAGCGACGTGTAGACGTTGCCGAGAGAATCCTTGTAGTGGGCCATGCTGAATTTCACCCCCTTTCTGGGGCTAGCCTGTGTTCACACACAGGCGGTGCTTCAGCATGCCTTTCTCCTTTCTGTAGCTGTGGATGAGTAAAAGGCGGCCGGGGCGGAGCGCTAGTCCCGCACCTCCCCGATCGTTCCGGACGGCGATCGGGTTGTTCGCGTCGGTGGCTGAACTACATCTTGGTCGGCGGCTGTCGAAACCGCACTCTCCGCCGGTTCATGGACGCCCTCCTGCCCGATTCCCCAACCCGAGGAGGACGCCCATGACCCGGCGGCGCTCTGCCAATTGAGCTACGACCGTCGCAGCAGTCCCACGCCCTTAGAACTTCACCGGCCCGGTGGGATCTTAGGGGCGCGTTCCCGGATGTCAAGAGCCGGGGATCATGTCGTCGATGAACGAGCGCTACCTGGCGTACCTGAGATCGGCGACGTGGAGACGGAAGCGAGCAGCGGCTCTGAAGCGGGCCGGATTCCGATGCCAGGTGTGCAACGGCAGCAAGCGCCTCGACGTGCACCACCGCACCTACGCGCGCTTCGGGCACGAGCGGGCGTCTGACCTGATCGTCCTGTGCCGGACGTGTCACGACATCTTCCACAAGCACAGGCGGCTGGTCAGGGCCGGGAAGTAGAAAGGCCCGCCTCCGCGTGTGGGTCGGAGACGGGCCTGCTACTCTGCGCGACGTTGCGAGAAGCGCTGGTTGGATCGTACCATCCACAGCGGAAGAAGAAACCGCTCCCTGGGTGCAGATCGTCGAACCTCGCAGTATGTCCGTTAGAGGGATCGACCTCGGGCTGCCCGAAGGACTCCAGGCAGCCAGGAGGCGTGTGGGCCGCGAAAGCGGAGAGGTGCTACCGGGACAGCTACGCCTTGCTGCGGGAGCGAGGGAGGCGCGAAGCGCCGACCGAGAGGACGCGCTAGGCGCGTTGCTGCGGGACTAGGGCGCGAAGGGGTTCTTCTTCGGAGCGAGGGGGAGGATCACAGGCGGTCTCGGACGAGGCTTAGGGGGCGGAGTGAAGATCCGACGGAAGGCGTCGGAGTCGCCTTTCAGGACCTCTCGGCAGAGCCGATCGGCCTCCTTGTTGGCTGTACGAGGTACCCACTCGATGACGAAGTGGTCGAACCGCTTGATCGTGGAGAGAGCGATCTCCAGGTAGTTCTTCATCCGCTGGTCCTTGGCTGGTTGTCGTCCAAGGATGTGATTGCGGACCAGACGAGAGTCCGTGTAGAGCATGAGATTCTTCACGGAATTCTCCAGAGCAAAGTCCATTGCCAGGAGAACTCCCTCGTACTCGGCTTCGTTGTTCGTTGAGCAGCGAGGAAGTCGCTCAGCTACATGCCAGGTCGTCACGGCCGACCCGTGGAGGATCGACGGCGTGTCGATGTCCACGACCGCAGCGCACGCGCATGGGTAGCCCGTGTTCCCGCCCCCGTCCGACCAGGCCCGAGCGTTCACCACGAACTCCCGGCGACCAGTTGCTCGTAGTGGCCGCTGCACATCTGCCCGCTCCGGCAGAGATCGCACTCGTCGCACGAGAGCCAGAATTCGACCTCGTTCTCGTAGATCTCGATGCTCATCTCGTCCGCAGCGAACTTCCGCTTGGCGGAGGCCATCTCGGCGGCAACGAAGTCCTTCACAGGACCTTCCAGAGGTGCAGGTCGTAGATCCCCATCGTCTTCTCGCCGTTGACGCAGACAGAGCCGCGATGGACCTTGCCCATGTTGACGTGCGAGTAGGCGATCGGCTCCAGGCTCATGCGCCCGCACTCGCAGAAGTAGACCGTCACGGTGTCGTCCGGCATCGACTTCAGATCGCCGTCGTCGGTGAGGCGCCGCTTGGTCATCGCGTGATCCATTCGGCGTGGCAGACGCCGCCCACGGGCAGGGGCGTCACGCAATGCCAGTGGTAGAGGCCGGTCTCCTCGTCGTAGAAGGCCAGCTCGATCTTGCGGTGGTCAGGATGATTCGGGCAAGGCCCGCTTTCGCCTCTCATGCCTTCGCCGCCTTCTGGACCGTGATCTTGTAGCCACGCGGCTCGTAGACCTCGAAGCGCCGTCCGCGCCACTGGCGCTCCAGCGGCCCCACGTTCATGTCCGTGTAGTCGTAGATCTTCGCGTCGTGCTTGTCAGGATGGATGCGCTCGACGCGACCTACCTGCTGCGTGACGAGGCCGGTGTTCTTCTGCGGGTAGGGCAGGTGCAGGCGATCGAGGCGCGGGATGTCCATCGCCTCGTCGGCGAGCGTCGAGAGGATGATGCAGGGCCGGGTTTCGGCCAGCTCCTTCGCGGCCTGCCGGGACTCGTTGTCGTCCTGGCCCGTGAGCGTGTGCACCGGGTCGAGGAATCCTGCCTCCAAGATCATGTCCTCCAGGATCGTCAGATGCTCCAGACGCTTGGAGACGAGGAGCTGGTGGTGGCCCTCGTTGGCCAGCACGTTGTCCACGATGAGCATGTTGCGGTCGCGGTCGCGGATCAGCGCGTCGATCATCTGCGGGTAGTTCGAGCGCTGCCAGCGGCTCTTCGTGCCCCGGAATCCGTAGCCGAACTTCGTCGGCACTCGGATGACCTCGGGGTGCATGAGGGTCGTCACGTCGGCGGGCTTCGTCTCGTGGATGATCGGCCCCAGCACGCGGGTCGCCAGGGCGAAGTCGCCGGTCTTGTCGGGCGTCGCGCTGACACCCAGCCGGTAGCGCGCTGAGAAGCGGTCGAGGACGCGGTTGTACGTGTCCGCCGTCGCGTGGTGGCACTCGTCGAGGCAGACGAGGCCGAACTCGCTGTCGAAGAATCCGGCCGCCTCCAGGTTGTCGAAGCGCGAGTGGAGCGTCTGGGCCGTGGCGATGGTCAGGTAGTCGGAGACCTCGAAGATTCCGTCGCCGATCTGACCGACGGGGTAGTCGGCGCCGAGGAATTCTCGGGCACGCTTCTGCCATTGCCAGAGGATGTCCTTCGTGTTCACGATGACGAGACTGGGCGTCGCGAGCGTCTGGATCAGCCCGAGCATCGTGACCGTCTTGCCGGACCCGGCGGGGGCCTTGTAGATCCCCTGCTGGAACTGGCGCATGGCGGCCCAAGCGGGGATCTGCCACGGGCGCAGATCGGGATGCTCGCCGATCTCCGGCATGGTCGGGAAGTAGCGGTTGTCGGTCCACTCGACATCGTGGCCCGAGAGGTACATGCCGTCGGCGAAGTCCGCTGAGAATCCGCGAGGCATGACCATGTGGTCGCCGTCGAGCGAGTAGAGCGCGATCTTGTCGGGCATCTGCTCCCAGCCCCACTGGTGCTGCTTCTCGGCCTCCCTCTTGGCCAGGTTCGGGATCGTGAGCGCGTCCACGAGGTGCGAGCGCAGATCAGCGGGCAGTTCGTCTCTCGCGACGCGCAGCTTGTGGTCGAGGATGGCGGTGATACGCATTGGTGGTATCTTATCAACTCATGCGGATCGGGATCGGCACTACTTTGGCGCCGTCGAACTCGGAGACGAAATGAATCCTGCGGATTTTTCCTGGCTCATCCCGGCGTTCTTCCTCGTCATCTATTTGGTGGCCCCTTCGGGTCTGAGAAGGACCATCGAAAACTGGCGTGATGCCCGTTGGAGGAAGTGGCTGAACAAGAAAGACGGTCCGCTACCCGAAGAGACCGACTGGTCGGCCTACGAGGATTTCGTCGGCGACGAGCTGCATCTCGAAGGCGACACGAGCATCGAGGCGTTCGAGAAGGAGCAGGCGGATTCCAGGCTACTTCAGCAGGCTCCCCAGGGCCTGCCAGCGCCCGCACACGCGCCTGCGGGATGGCCCCAGGACGAGACCTACACGGTCGATCAGCACCGGGAGCCGGTGGCCTACTACGACTGCGGCCACCGGCGCAGGGTCGCGACCAAGCTCATGGCCGGGACCTTCGATCTGGAGAAGTGCCTCGACTGCGGGAGCTGGTTCAAGGACGGCAAGCTCTACGCGCGGGGCGAGTCGGCCACCTGGCGGTGAGACCCCTGGCGAGGGCACCTCGGCGACACCTCGTCGAGGGCCACGTCGCAGATGACGCAGGCGACTACAGGTTGCGCCGGTCGTTCCAGCCCCGGTAGCCGTACCCACCCGTCCCCAGGCCCGCGAGCAGGACGAGGATCGCCGCGATGATGGCAACGATCGCCGGGAGGCCGAGCATCACGCAGACCCAGTAGATGAGGGCTGCAAGAAGGATGGCGATGAGAATTCCGATCATGGCTTGGGTCCTCCGTTGACGTTCGCAGAAGGTTGCGTCGGATCGAGATCGTAGGCATCCGGCTTGTCCGTGGGGCGGACTGGATCTTCTACATTCCCTGGTCCTCGCCCGCTCAATCGCTTGGCTTGCACGGAGCCGGGCGGGCAGTTGATTCCCCCGACCGGAGTACAGACCGAAGGGGGCGTCGGAACCACCGGCGGAATCGGCGGCACGGGTATGTTGATCGGCGGCTGCGGAACGGTCGGGGTCGGAGGAACCGTCGGCGTCGGAGGGACCGTCGGGGTAGATGGCACCGGCACTTGGGGCGGCTTGGGCTTCGGCTTCGCAGGAGGCGGTGTCGTCGGCTGAGGGGACGGAGAAGCCTGTGGCGGCGGGGGATTCGTGGTGGGCGTCGGCGCCCTAGCTGGTGGTGGGTTATCGCCGCCAGACGGAGAGTTCCCGCCTCCACTTGGGGAGCTGCCCGACGATGGCGTCGTCGGAGAATTCTGCTGACGATTACGGCGTCGCTCGCGCTGAGCCTGCGCTCTGCGCCTGTTCTCGATCACCGTTTGAGCGTTGGCCTTGCGCAGGGCGTTCGCGCGCTCCTCGGCGAGCTGGTGCTTGTCAGGCCCCTGCGCTGAGCCAGCGGAGGCCAGACACTCGTCGGGCGGGAATCCGAGGCACGAGTCGCTGGAGGGCTTCTGGTTGTCGAAGCTCCGAATCTCGCTGAAGCCCATTCCGAAGAAGATCAGGCACAGCACCGCTCCGATGAAATATCCAAGGAGCTGGAATGGTCTGCGCTCCGCGAGCTTGCCCACTTACTCGATCCACGATAGAGGGGCGGGGAAGGCATCCTTGCAGCCTTCGATCCGCTCCGGGCGAAAATCTCCTCTGGTCTCTGGTCGTCCTACCCACCCGGAGGGCATCGGGATCGTGGCCCTCTTCTGGATTTCGAGCTGGCGGTAGCGCAAGGCCACCTTGATGTCACCGGCCGCCGTCCGGGCGATTGCGGCCTCGTGGATGAACTGGGCGTCGATGATCTTCGAGTCGCCATTGCGCACGCACCCGGCGATCAGGTTGTCGCGCGAGCTGTACGTGGAGATGAGGACCGCCACGGTGACGGCGATGAGAATTCCGGCGACGAGCCGCGCGAAGACGAGCGGGCGTGGCTCAGCGCGGATGGTCATCCGAAGACCCCGAACAGCTTCGGCTTGGGGAACAGACGTTCGCATGAACGGATCGTCCGGCGGAATTCCTGCGACCGTCGCCGGTTCGAGTTGGCCTGGGCGATGATGAGCGGCTTGAAGCGCGCGAACGACGTGCCCTCGAAGTTGAAGGCCGGGACGGGCGGATTCTCGTTCGGGTCGCCCAGCACGCCGTCAGCGGCCTCGTCGGCCTGCTCTGCGAGCAGAGCGCGCGTCTGCATCTCCAGCTTGCATGCGTCCACGGCGTTGTTCCGGGCGCCCAGCTCGACCGTGTAGACGATCACGAGCGCCACGAGGCCCGAGCAGATGATCGAGAGGAAGATGACGCGCGCCGCGAAGCGCCGCCGTCGGCGGAGCTGGTACTCGCCCTCCTCGGGCGTGTCCGTGGCCCGGTAGAGGTCGTTGCTCGTGCCACGCCGCTGCGCAGCCTTCTCGCTCTCCGGCGTGTCGTCAGACCTGAACCTCATCCCTCGCCTTCCTCTTCTCGACCTGGAATCTCCAGATCACGCCGAGCGCGAAGATTCCGATCACGTCTGCCACCAGCGTCATCGGCAGGCCGTACCAGACGATCTTGTTGCCGACGTTGTAGGCCAGGCGCGCG